>Ga0213833_1000792_pt1 | contig 26585 bp, 26 predicted proteins | sample SWATP21_FD_160575 | JGI IMG/M metagenome (GOLD analysis project Ga0213833, IMG submission 160575) | Coastal seawater microbial communities from Marineland, Florida, United States - SWA TP2 #1 | ecosystem: Environmental > Aquatic > Marine > Coastal | place: USA: Florida | collected 2016-08-14 | reverse complement strand
CCCGCACCCGCACCCGCACCCGCACCAGCACCAGCACCAGCACCAGCACCAGCACCAGCACCAGCACTAGCACCAGCACCAACACCAGCACCCCCTGCACCCGCGGCAACGTCGTTTGTTGGTGGTGCCCAACTACCAGTGCAGCTTTCTGCCGCCGTGGCAACTTCGCCGGGTGTACTGCGCCTGCTTGAATCATTGCCATCAATGAATGACCAGGCACAAAAGCACGGTGCGACACCAACATCAACCCCAGCACATGACGCCGTCTCTCCACGTGGTCGGGAGCAGTTGTCACTTGGCATGGCTGGGTCGGACACCCTCGATGGTGGACACCCACGTGCTGATCCCGCCGGGACCAGCCCGGGGGAGCAGACACCTGAACCGGTCGAGCCCCGGCCTCCTTCGACTGCAGCGCAGGAGGTAGGCTCGGGCGAAAAGAAACGCCGCAAGGCCGCCTCCAAACGTCGCGCAAGCGCCGTGAAGAGGGCCAGTCATGAGCGGCCTTGGCGCCCCTCAAGCTCCTCGCCCAGTTTATTTTCGCGCGTCGACGGAAACCACGACGTGCCTTCTGAGTGTGTCCCAGGCCCGCAGTCCACACAGAAAGCAAGCACTAGCCCTGATGAAGCCGACGCCACACCGGAACAACAATTGGGTGTGGCTGTGGCTATGGCTGTGGCTGTGGCTGACCCCCCATGCCCCCCGCCACGATCACGTCAAGCGACAGGCGAAGGGCAAGGCAGGCGACAAGGGGAGTCCGCGCAAGTGCAAGCTCCGACGCGGCGAGTGACACGACGATCTCGATCGCAACCTCGGTCACGATCGCTCTCCAAGTCCCGCTCACGCTCACAGACGCGAGTACGGAGTCGAGCCCAGTCGCGCCGGCGTGCACAGTCGAAAGGTGGCAGTGCCACCCCCACCAAGGGGGACGGGTTAAGGGCAACAGACGCGAAGCGTGCAGCCACCAAGCCGTCGCGGGCCGGTGTGACGAAGGAGAAACGCCATACCCGCGCCAACACGACGCGAAGCACACAGCGTGTGCGCCCACACGCCGCCGCACACCGCAACTCGAGGCGCATCCGCTGGGCCCGTAGGACGGACGCAGGAAAGCAGGTAGACACGAAGCAGAAGATGAAGAAGAAGAAGAAGAAGAAGGAGGAGGAGGAGCCCGGTCGTCAACAGCAAGCGCCACGCACAGCGAAGGCGCACCACGGCACGAAGACTGCGCGGGCGAGCCACAGGCACATGACGCGGCTGCGTGAGAATGACGCGACTCCAGCCATCCCTGTGTTCAAGCCTGCCCAACGGTTGACGCTGGACCAAGCACTGGCGCAGGTGCGCGCCAGCGCTTCGGCAAGCGTTCGTCGCTCGCGGGTGGATGCAGGTGGCACGGTGCCGACACCTGCACGCACAGCAGCAGCTGGCGCCGACGCCGGTGCCGCGTCCATGGGAACGCCGAACCTCAGCGGTGTCAGCCTGCCAGATGCGGGGGCACAGCCTGCCTTGGCACATGTGGCAGACCAGGGAGCATGGCGCGCGCATCTGACCGCTGCCACACAGGCAGCGGTGGCCCACCTCCAAGCCAAGCGCTTCCGCGCCCAGGCCGAAGCCCGAGCAGACGCCACCATCTCCACGCTGCCGTTCAACGCCGCCATGCTGCTGCAGGTGCAAGAGCAGGACCAAATGCTGGCGGCGAGTGTGCACCGCGAACTTTCCCCCGCGGCTGGTGGTGGCCATGGCACAACAGCAGCCGCCGCCGCAGCCGCAGCCGCAGCAGCAGCAGCAGCAGCAGGCGCACGTGGCATGACTGATCCACCCGCGCACACGACGGGCGACGGCCCCCCTGGCCGTGCATCGGCAGCGGAACGCATGGCGCAAGCCCATCTTGTGGCTGCCGCGCCGTCTCCCAGTGCTCCCATCGCGCCGGCACCGCGTGCGGCGGGGTCACCCATTGCGCCGGCACCGCGTGCGGCGGGGTCACGCGAGGGCACGGGGGGAGTGCATGGCGGTTCGGCCAGCGGTGGTGGTGGTGGTGGTGGTGACCTGGCAGGGTCCGCCGGCCAGCGCAAGGCGCGCGACGAAGGTGTGCCCAGCATGCGTCCGTTCTACTACGCAGGGCCGCTCAAGGACGCGGTGCCGACCTCGTTCCACCCCAACGGGGGACAGGGTAGCAGCGGCAGCGGTAGTGGCGGCGCAGATCAAGTGCCTGGGGGCACGGGTGGCGGGTTGGCCCAGTCCGCCGCTGCGGCGGCGTTGAGGGCAGTGGACACCATTGATGCGGTGATGCAGGCGCATGAAGGCCCCTACGTCCATGGTACATGTAGTGGTGGTAGTCAGGGCCAAGCCGCCCAACCTCCCCCCGCTGCGTGTGTCTCCACCGCTGCCGCACCCGCACCGGTGACGTCACAGGGCGTCCGGGACGAGGTTGACCCGCTGCGGCCGGAGGTGGTGGCGGCGCTGTCCGACTTGGGACTCGTCGACCCGGCGACGCTGCCCGTGCACCTCCGCCCAGCGACGTACCTTGCGCAAGAGGACCGGTCGGCGGCCGCCACGCGCGCGCTTCGCGAGAGGTTGGCTTTGCAGAGTGCCTTGAAACGATCCCGAGCTCAACCCCCCCATGCACGTGGCGGCGCCGGCGGGCCGATGGGACTCGGGGAGTCTGCGCGAGTGACCACTCGTGCGCACGTTGCACCGCATGGCAACGCTCCGAGCCAGCACGCCGCCCGTCGTCACGCCGGCCATCACCGCGATCGACACCATGAGCGTCACGCTCGTCACCGGCGCCACGGACGTCGCCATCACCACGCACACCGCCACCACCATGGACACCGTCGCTCCTCTGGGCGCCACCAGCATCACAAGCATCGCCACGGTCGGCGTCACAGGGGGAAAGCGTCACGATCACGCTCGCGGTCGGGCTCAAGGTCAGGATCCCGGACGGCATCTTTGGTGTCGTCACCGTCTGCACCCTCTTCATCTCCGCCGCCTTCACCTGTGTGGCCCAAGCGATCCCGGTCCCCACGCACAGGTGTCCCCCCACAAGCGACACACAACGGATCCCGGGGGGTTAGTTCACCCCACCAGCCGGCTGACGCACGTGATCCAGAAAGCACTGGCCGCCCTCGGTCGTTCATTCATGTCCACGTCCCTTCCATGGACGTTCACGGGGAGCCGGTGGGGTTGACTCCTCCACCACCCCAGTACGTACCGTGCATGCGTTAGCTGTGGCCAATTGATGTATTGCCGTTCATGTGTGTGCGTGTGTGTGCGTGTTGTGCGTCTGTTTTTTTTTGTGTTTTTGTTTTTTTGGTTCCCAGGCGCACAGCTCCAGCTGTGGACCCGTCCCGCAGCACCTCCTCACAGGCAGACTCCGACTCACATCTGGCCTTCAATCTCCGCGAGTCCCTTTTGGAGCCACTAGCAAGGATCGACGCCAGCAACCTGCCTTCCAGCGACAACATCAACACCGACGTCGACCTCGACGCAGGACTGGACGCACCACGCCCGCCGTCTCATGAAGGGCAGGCCCGCCAGGCACTCCATCGCGGCGGCATGGAAGGCGCAAACGGCAGTGTAGGAAGGCAGGGTGCTGCAGGCCAGACGAGCTTGCAACGGCAGCAGCTCCCCAAGGTTGTTCAAGACGAGCTGGCACGCGACATGGCCGTGCTGGCTGATTTACGTGAGCAGGTGGAGGTGCTGCGCTCCATGGCTTGGTCCGATAGCAGCGTCACGGGAAGCAGCGCGGTTATTCCATTGGATGCCACAGCCCAAGCCATCCCCGCCTCGCCAGTCGCGGCGTGTGGGGAAGGTGAAGGACGTAGAGGACGAAGCAGTGCGTCTCCTGCCCTTGGTGACTTGTCACCCTCACGCCTACCGCCGACACCATTGGCACCCGGGCGCGAGGACAGGCACACCCCGAGTCCTCCTGCCGCTGGAAGCCATCATGAGACGGGGACCCTGCCTTCGTCCAAGCCTGATGCTACATGTTCTTCGCCCCTTCACCGACCCACTGCAACACGTGCCCCCTCGAACGACGAGTTCATGCCCGTGCTTTCCCCGCTTCCCGCCAGTCCCAGCCCGACCGACGATGATGGTGCACCCATGCGGTACGCCGCCACTCCCGTTTTCTCGCCTGGCTTTGGGGCTGGCTCAAGGGAGGGGTCACACACAGATACGTAGACATAATGACGCTATGAAGAAAATAATCCACTGTTCTTGGTTGGTGTTACCACTACCAGCCGAAGAGATGCGAGAACAAACAAACAAACACGCCGAAACATGCGGACTCTGCAACCTTGCCTCTCCCCATCTTTCCTTCACACATGAACACACTTCGCATTTGCACACACACTTCGAACAAACACACCCTTCGCATTTGCTGCACAGAAACAGCGCTTGACCATGTGTCCCTCCAGCATCTAAGGCAAGCCAGCAAGGCGTGGTCGTTTCCTTCTTCGTGGTGGCGTCCCCGCCCCAGCTTCGTCATCTTCCACGCGAACAATGGCGCGCTTGGTGCACGGTGCGTCGTGCCCACCTGCCCCAGCCTTCACCGCAGCCGCTGCAAGTTGCACCCCACCAGCGGCAGCCCCCACTGACCCCACTGGACTTGCCAGTGCACCACCTGCGTCAACTGTGTCACAGCTGTCACCAGTCTGCTGACCGCCGCAGGACTTGGTTTCCCGACGCCCGACTGGACTGTTGCCTCCGTCACTGCCTCCATCCTCTGCACCCGGGCGGACGCCAGCCGGCACCGAGGAAAGATCAGCACCAGCACCAGCACTTGATTCAGCAGACGCCTCACCAGTGTCATCGCTCGGCGGGCGCTGGCGTTGGCGCTTGACCTGGTGCACAGGCACACTCCCAGAGGAGCCGGCCGCATCAGTGCAAGGAGCCGGCCGTTTGGAGCGCGCTGCTCCGGCGTCGCGCGCCTGTTGTGCACCACCACCCCTGCATGTCATTGCAGGGGTCGGGTGAACGCCTGCCATTCGCATGCGCAACTTGTGAAACGCCTCCAGGGGTGTCGCTCCCCGCTTGACAAGCCTGTCGACTTCGCGCTTGACAAGCAGCACACGCTCCGCGTCGTCACGAGACAGAGAAAGTGCCCGCATGCACTCGTCCACTTCTGCCCTGGAGGGTGTACTCTCGTGTGGGCTGATAATGCGTTGCAACAGACGTTGTGCGGCGGCTGCTCGGGAAACTCCCTGGGAGCGCAGCGTGGCGAGTTGCCGGCGCACAACTTCAGCGAAGCGAGCTTGCGCCCGCCGCAGCACAGTGGTCTGCATGATCACGGGGGACTCGTGACGGCAAGAGCACTCAACAAGTGGCCACAAATTCAAGCCACACACGGGCTCGTGGAGGGGCCGGGAGGTCGAGATGAGTCTGGTTGGCAAAACGCGTGAACGGGCAACCCGAAAACAAACACAAACAAGTGATGACACGCAAAACAACAGGCTCGTGGTCAACCGGAGAACCAACAACAATGCAAAACTACACATAACACAGAGAGGAAGCAGTGGCAAACGTTGGTCACGCACCGGGCGCTTTTGCCTCAACGAGCGACACAGAAACACCAGAGAAAAAAGGCGACAGGGCCTGTGGGGTCCAGCACTTGAAGTGGGGCACGCCAACGTGCCACTCGCAAAACGCCTCGACACTCTCTGACCACAAACGAATGTGGCAACCGTGCTATGTCACCGGGGAAGATGCGTGACAGCAGGCGAAGAAACGGACGTGCGCAGTACTTGAAGCAATACTGTGCCAACGACAGCAGCAGCCCGCAGCATCGGCGAGACGCAAGCACAAATGAATACACGAATTGTCATGTTGCATTCGTTTTGTCACGTCAGATTATTCAGCATCCAATAGGACGCATTTACATCGCCTATAAAACATGTGTAATCGTCAAAAATAGCATGTTGTTGGCAGCCGGCACGCTCTTGTCGAGTTCAGGCAACCCCTGTCTGACACCTCGTCCAGCGCTTCCCCCGGCATCCAGTGCGTATCACACCTGCTCGTGCTCGTGCATTCCACTTCCACATACACACACTTCCCACATTCCCGTGCGTACACGCCGCATGACGTAGGCATGCCCTCGTTGCCTTTCTCTGCTCCACCCGCAGGAACAATGGCTCAAGAAGAGGATGGATTGTGTCTTTACTGCAAGGCGGACGACCATGACATGCTGGAGTGTCCCTCACGGCGTCTCACAGTACGTGTGGCTGCTGCGTCGGTGAAGACGGCAGGGTACACGAACTTGTGCCACATCAGCCCTGCGAACTACCGCAAGGCTTACGAGTGGACCGACATCACACCTTCACACATGGAGCTGAACGGCGAGTTGGGCATCATGCTGGAGTTTCAGCTCAACGGCCGCCGCGTTCCGTTTTACTGTTTGTGCGTTCGCGCGCCTGTACCCCTTGCATGTAACCTGGTGCCTCACCAATAGCCGCTGTATGCAGGCCTCTGGGAACAGTGCCAGACGACGTGGTGGAGATGGCTTCTCCGCAGCGCAACAGTCTTCAGGTGGGCAGCGTGCGATTGCCATGCTGTGGTGGAGCGAACACTCAGACGTGTGTGTTGGTGTGGCCCCCCCATGTCATCCTTGTGTGTGCGCACTTGGCTTTGCGGTCTTTGCGGTCATTGGGCCGAGGCCACAGGCTGCGAAAGGTGATGTGGTCATCGCTTCCTTCATCAAGGACGAGCCCACTATCGAGTCTCTTGAGGCTGTTGTGGTGCCAATTGGGCGCCGCCCTGTCGAGCGCATCGATGCTGGGGCACTGCGTGCGAAGCTTGAAGAAATGTTCCTTGATCACGCCTTCTCCGAAGGCCACCAGGTGGTGGTGAAGTACGAACGCGCGCAGTTGCGCATCACGATGCAGAACATCGGAATGGGTACGTGCGCGCCTGCGTCGATCCTCTCTTGTTGTGCGCTGGCGAAAGCATTCTGACCAACGTTGGTACCCCCAGACCACGGATTCTTCAAGGAGTCCACAGCCGTGGCTGTGAAGACCACGAAAGGAAGCGGCATTCGAATCACTGGAAACGCCAGGTTGGTTTCGGTTTCCTGTTCTTGTTGCTTCTCTGCACTCCTCCCTGTCCCTGCGTACGCACTGACCGGCCTTATTTTGTGTTGCTAATGCCAGCACGGAAGCGAAGGCTGTGGTTGGAACCAACTTTAACTTCGAGAAGATGGGCATCGGTGGCTTGGACGACGAGTTCAAGACGATTTTCCGCAAGGCGTTCGCATCTCGCGCTGCGGCTCCATCCGTGCGTGTATTCTGTGCCACGAAAGCGTGTGTTGCGCCTTGCGTCTGTAACCGCGCTTGTTCCACAGCTTGTTGCGGACACGGATATGAAGCACGCTCGTGGTATGCTGTTGTACGGCCCACCCGGCTGCGGTAAGACCCTCATTGCTCGCAAGCTGGGTGAAGCCCTCAAGGCTCGTCCACCAAAGATCGTCAACGGTCCGGAGGTGTTGAGCAAGTGGGTTGGTGGCTCTGAGGAAAACATCCGCAAGCTGTTTGCTGAGGTTCGCTTGTAGTAGCGCTGTGTGCAGCGGTGTGGCGTGGCCCACTGACCGACCACGTGCTGTGTCGGTTGTGTTGTCGACTCGTTCTTTGCCTTTTGCAGGCGGAAGAAGAGCAGAACGAGCGTGGAGAGGAAAGTGACTTGCACATCATCATTTTTGATGAGATCGACGCCATTTGCAAGTCTCGTGGCAGCAGCCGGGACAACACCGGTGTGCACGACTCTGTGGTGAACCAGCTGTTGAGCAAGATCGATGGCGTCAACAGTTTGAACAACATTCTCTTGATTGGCATGACGAACCGCAAGGATATGATCGATGAAGCCCTCCTGCGACCTGGGCGCCTGGAGATCCATGTCGAGATCGGCCTTCCCAATGAGTTCGGTCGCATCCAGATTCTCAACATCCACACCGCGAAAATGCGCAGCACCAACCGCATTGCCAAGTCCATCGACATGGGAAAATGGGCTGAGAAGACAAAGAACTTCACTGGAGCTGAAATTGAGGGTCTGGTGAAGGTGCGCTGCGCACGTGGTCATTGTGTTGCTATGTGCTGCTCCCTCACCTGCTGACATCATTCGCTCTGGTTGGTTTGTGCGTTCTTCTTCCGAATCCAGAATGCGCTCCAATTTGCGCTGGCACGCCACACAGACCCGGTAACGATGACGGTGTCCGACTCCCCAGAAAACCGCCTGATGGTGAACGAGCAGGACTTTGAAAAGGGATTTTCAGAGGTGCGTTGTGTTCTCGTTTGTGTCTGCTTCAGGGCTTTGAGACCTGATGTTTCGTGGTGTGTTCCCATGTTGTCTACAGTGCCATCCAGCATTTGGACTGCGTGAAGACGCGCTGTCGTCCTTGTACCGCCTTGGATTGATCGACTACAGCACAGCCTTTACGTCTGTGTGGGAGTCTCTGCGAGAGACTGTCGAGTCGGTTCGTGCTTGTGGGGTGTGCACACGCTACGCGACTGTTGTTGGACGGATCGGTTGACGTTGCTTCTGTCGCCACAGCTCATGAAGAGCACACGCACGAGCATGGTGTCATGCTTGCTGCATGGACCTCCCGGAACCGGCAAGTCTGCCATCGCCGCCAAGGTATGTCTTGGCGCGTCTCAGCAGTCACGGTGTCGTGGACTGGACTTCGCGTGTATTCGATTGGATTGCGCTCACCGTATTGCCTTTCTGTTTGGCTTGCTCCCAGCTTGCCACTGACAGTGGCTTCCCGTTTGTCAAGCGCCTGTCTGCGGACTCACTTGTGGCTCAGAGTGAGCACGGCAAGGCCCACGCAATCGTGGCTGCCTTTGAGAACGCGTACAAGTCTGATGCCAGCGTCATCATTCTGGATGACATTGAGCAGATTATGGGTGCGCGTGCGCGAGTTGTTTGATATGATGGTCGTGTTGCAAGGTGTGTGATGTGATGATTGACAGTGGGCACCATTTTCCCCTTCTGCAGAGTATGTGGGTGGTGCGGGCGGCGCACGCTTCTCCAACGCCGTGCTGCAGACCATCCAGGTGATGTGCCGTCGCGAGCCCTCAGACCCAGACCGCAAGCTCTTCGTGATTGCCACCACCAGCAAGCCAGAGGCCATGGCGTCCTTGGGTCTGACCCATGGCGCCGTGTTCAACATGAAGCTTGGCCTGGACAGGTTGTCAGAGCCTGAGGAGGTCGCTGAGGTGCGTGGCGTGTCTTTCCCTGCTGTCCGCCGCATCAGGTGTTCTGGTGTTGGTTGTTCACGGAAGGTGCTGGTCGGGCGTACAGGTGATGAGGAACATGGGCGCGTCCGAGACAGCTCGCCGCCGAGCGGCCGCTGCTGCTGCCGCTGCTGCCGCGCCGGAAGGAAAGGTTGAAGCTGCAGCTGATGAGAGCAAGGAGGAGGCACTCTTCACGGCGGAAAGCATCGAGCTGGTATCAAACTTGCTGACCAAGAATGGAAGCACCATCTCTGTGAAGGCGTTGCTTCGCATCTTAGACACCGTGCTGCACATGGAGGGCACGATCATTGAGCGTGTACACCAGTGTATGCGGCACGGGTATGCATTCTAGCAAGCTGGGCTGGGCGCAACGTGTGCCATCATTTTCATTCCGTAGATTGAACAACCACATGCTGCTATCTCTTTTGTAGTGATGTGATGCGCGAAGTGTGACTAGACGCTACGGTGACAACAATTACGCCAAACTTGTGGGAGTCGGTTCTTCCCAAACCCTACTCGTGCTTGCGGCGGCGCTTTGTTTTCCGTTTGGCGGGAGTGTCCACGGCGTCAGAGCTGGCAGCTTTCTTGGTCTTCTTCTTTTTCTTCCCCTTCTTCGACTTCTTTCCCTTGGTGGCGTCGCCCTCCGCCTCTGCGGACGTGCTCTTCTTGGCCCCCTTGGAGGACCGCTTTCGTTTCTTGCCTGAGGCTTGTGCGGCACCACCACCGGCACCAACATCTTCGCGCTCAGCAGCACCAGCACCCGCACCAGCACCAGCACCTGCGCCGGCACCAGCGTTGTCGTTGTCTTCGGGTTCGGTCGGCACGACGCTGAAAGGTGTCGTGTCCTTCTTGGGGCGACGGCGCTTCTTGCGAAGCTTCTTCTTCTGGCGACGGCGGTCCTGGCGCATGGACTCGATGGCCTCGGCATCGCCCGCAGCCTCAGCGGCGTCATCATCACTGCCATTCACCTCCTCCTCCACCTTCGACACAGGTGCCTTCTTCTCTTTCTTGTTCTTCTTGGCCTTCTTGCTCTTCTTGGTCGGCTTCTTCTTCGCCTCCTCTTCCTCCCCAGCATCCTTCGCCTTGGTCTTGCTGGCGGCCTTCTTGGCCTTCTTGCTCTTCTTGAAGCGGCTCTTCACAACAACTGGCTCCTCCTCGACTTCGCTTTGCTCCGCATCACTGGCCTCATCGTCAGACACCAGCGGCTCGCCGTCGGGGCCCAGCTCCACAGCATCCAACCCGTAGCCCGCATCCTCAGCATCAGAGGAATCCTCTGCCTCGTATGCGGTGGGGATCTTGTTGGAGTACTTCTTGAACTTTGCCACGAAGAAACCATCCATGTTGTGCACGTGCGGCAAGAAGCGGCGGGTGTGGCGCAGGGACGGATGGAACCGCTTGTTCTGGTAACGGGTCATGCCAGGACGCCCGATGTCCTCGGCGCCTTCGCTGAACAGCGGCACCAACGTCACGGAGCGCTTCTTCAAGATGTAGTCCACCACGGCTTCGTTCTCCTCCACCGTCACGGAGCAAGTGGAGTACACGAAGTACCCTCCAGACCGGCTCTTCGCGTTGATGCAGTCAATCGCCACCAGCGCCAACTCGCGCTGCAGCGTCGACATGCGCTGCACGTCCACCAACCGCTTGCGGGTCTTGATGCTTGGGTCGCGGGCGATGACACCCAAGCCAGTGCACGGCGCATCCAACAACACGCGGTCAAAGCCAGCCATCACTTCCCGCAGCTTGCGACCGTCGTAGTTGCACACAATCGCGTTCTTCACACCCAGGCGGCTGAGGTTCGACACGAGAGACGACAACCGAGGCTTCTTCAGGTCGTTGCACACGAGCACACCGCGGTTGCGCATGAGCTGCGCCAAGTACGTGGACTTGCCGCCGGGTGAGGCACACATGTCCAACACACGCTCCCCAGGCTTCGGCGCCAGAGCCATCACCGGAACAAAAGACGCGGCGGACTGCAGCATGTACTGCCCGGACAGGTACTCAGGGGTGGCACCGATGGGCACTGCAGACTCGTAGATCTTGAGGCCGACCTTCGACCAGTCCGCGAGCGGGTCGAGGTTGACACCACGGTTGATCAACGCTTGGGCCAGGTCACGGCGGCGCGTTTTCAGAGTGTTGGTACGAATGACAAGCGGCCGGGCGGTTTCGTTGGCTTCAAAGAACTGCAGGGCTTCGTCCGGGGGGAACAGCTTCAAGAACATCTCCGCCTGATACGTGGGACACGCAAACACACCGCGTTGACTGTCAGTGCCACAACCAGAGACCACGATGTTCCACATCACGGCCAACGACGCGTACCAGTTCCGGAAGATAGCCATAGTAGTTGCTGACATCCTCAATCAAGCGGTCCATGTAGTCCGATCGAGACGACGCAGGGTCGCGGCGCGCACGGAAGTCCATCAACACACCCACTACGTCTTGGATGCGACGGTTGACGCCGGGAAGGTCCGGGGGCGCATGGCGCTCATCCTCCTGCACCACATCAGTGTACCACACGTGAGAAACAGCTGGGCATGGGCAACGGTAACCCCGCACACACCACACACCACACACAAGCACAGATACAGGTACACGCAAACACACGCGAACACACACAGCAGCACATGGCGCGCAAGAGAGTACACGCACCAGCTCTTCTTCTGTTGGCAAACGGAAGCGCTGCTGCTGCTCCATCATGTGCTGCATGTCTTCTTCAGCATCGGCAGCCTCCTGCGCTTGTGCCTGGAGCAACAATCGAGCGTTGCGCTCCATCTTTGTCTCTTCTTCATCGCTCGAGCCGTCCTCGTCGTCGCTGTCAAACATGGATGTGCCATGGCGCACGACATCCTTGACGCCAGCGTGATCACTGTCATCGTCGTCACTATCGTCACTTGCCATGTCATCTGACACGAACTCCTTCAGGGAGCCTGTGGAATCCGAGGCTTCACCATCCTCGCCGTCCTCGCTGCTGACATCATGACCGTTCTGCTGCAGCATGTTGCGCATGCGAGCCGAGATTTTCTCTGCGTCGCTGTCAATGGACTCTTCTGAGTCACCCCCACTGCTGACGTCTTCGTCATTCACTTCCATGGCTTCATCGTCGACCAGGCTGTTTCCACTGTCGCTGTCGCTACCACTGTCGTTCGAGGCATCCTGCTCTTCTTCCTCCGAGTCGTCTTCCTCCTCGGAGTCATCATCGCTGCCGGACTGAATGGCGATTCGGGAAAGCTCCGTGCGGCTGTACTGCGTTGATGCATCGTCCGAGCTGCCTGCGGCATCGCTGTCAATTTCCTCGTCCGACATGTCGAAGTCGTTGCCGTTCAGGTCGGCTTCCGTCACACGCTTGCGTGTGCGAGCACCCTTCATGGCTTTCTCGCCCTCCATCATGTCCGGCATTTCCTCGTCAGAGGACGAACTGTCCTCTTCGGACACAACTGCTTGTTTCTTGGGCTGTTGCTTCTTCTTCTTCTTGGTGTTCTTCTTGGCAGACTTTGCGGGCGTTGCCTTGGTCTTCTTCGCACGCACGGCAGACCGGGTGCCCCTGGGCTTGCGAGCACTGCGAAGGGTCACCTCCTCGTCCACCTTGACAACCTCAGGCGATGCCACGGTCGCAGGAGTCGCTACATCCTCGGTTTGCTTCGACGAGCGGCGGCTGCGGCGGCGCTTGGCTGGAGCTGTGGCAGGGGGCTTGCTGGCCTTGGCGGCTCGAGTTGTCTTGGCTGCCGAAGGTGTGGCGGCCTTGGCTGAAGCCTGGCGGCGCTTCCTGGAACGAGGCATGGCGCACGATAGCCTCTCACAGACAATGTGGAGGACGGTGCTGCGGCAACTCGTGGGGTGGCAGCAGATAAGAGCAGCCGAACTGGGGTTCGCAATGAGTGGCACAAAAACTCGGCTCCGGGTTGCTGAGCTGGGTTGATCGTCACGTCAAATTGACCCAATTGCGGCCAGACTGAGCAGAGCCACAGACACCCACCAGGCCCAGTCGTCACGTGTGGGTTCGAGGCGTGCCTCTCACATGGCGGACGAGGCCAAAGCGGACGCCGAGGGCGCATGCATAGCTATTGATGTCGGCGACAGCGCCGCCAAGATCGCAGTGTTCCATGGCGGGCGGCACATTGTCATCGCCAACGAGCAGGGCAGCCGCGCCACCCCGTGTGTGGTGTCCTTCACGCCGCAAGAGCTCCTTGTGGGCGATGCAGCTGCTCGAAAGGTCGCAAGGAACGCGAAGCATACCATTAAAGGGTGGAGATGGTTTGTTGGGGCACAGTACAGTGACGAGACAGCCAGTGAGCTGCGCAAGGTATGTCGCGCTTGTTTGTGCCACAATGAGTGGCGCTGCGCGTCTGCAAAATGATTTTGCATTTCTCACACCCAATCCCAATGACCGCGGTGTGTCCCCCCCCCCCCCAGCACACATTAGTAAAGTTTCAGGCGGCTGATGATGGGAGTGTCGCGTTCACAACGTCGGTCACTGGCAAGGAGCAAGTGTACACCACCACCAGTGTTGCAGCTTTGTTGTTCAAGCGTGTGCGGGACATCGCCGAAGGCTTCCTTGGCTGCACAGTGTCCCGCGCTGTCGCCACAGTGCCCGCAGGATTTTCAGAGCGACAGCGTGCGGCGATGGCCGAGGCCATGCTTGCTGCGGGCCTTCGCCCGCTGCGATTGATCAGCGATCCGATGGCAGCTGCACTTGGCTACGGTCTCGACTCGCCGAGCGACCGCACCATCAAGCGTGTGGTTGTGTTTGATCTTGGAGGATCATCGCTGGAGGTTACCGTACTCCTTGCATCCTGTGGGTTGCTGCATACCCTTTCGCACGTGATGACCAAGGATATCGGAGGGCGGCATTTCGATGACGCCGTGATGGAGCTGTGCCAGCGCGAGTTCAAGCGTCGAACCTCGATGCGCGTGGAAGGTGCGCGCAGCTTGGCCAAACTGCGCCGCGCAGCAGAGATTGCCAAGCGCGCGTTGACGCGGCAGCCATCCTCGCATGTGGAGGTTGATTCGTTGTTCGAGGGAATAGACTTCGGCTACAACGTGTCCCGAGCGCGTTTTGAGTACGAGTGTGGGCCGCTTCTCAAGGTCGTCACGCGCACTTTGACGGAGGCGCTAGCCGGAGTCAATGGCGGCGGCGCTGCTCCCGCGGACATCCACTCTGTTCTGCTCGTGGGAGGAGCATCTCGCATCCCTTGCGTGCAACAACAAGTCCGACGTTTCTTCGGTCAGGTGCCTGTCCGATCGGATGTAAATCCGCAAGAGGCACAAGCACTGGGCGTTGCGGATGAGATGGCACAGATGCTGCGCGACCACGGTGCGTTGTTGTGGCTGTTATTATTTTCCTGTTCTCTTTTGTCCCCACGTGTGGGGCTTTGTTTTTCGCGCGGTGATTGCACCCTTTGTGGCCTATGGATGCGCAACAACGCACCAGTGAGGTATCACATTTGTATTCATACTGTCTGAGCGCTACGCTTTTTTTTTCTTTCATTTTGGTATTGCCCTTTGGTGCGATCTACGGCTCACTCCCGTGCTGATTTGTTTCAGGTACCATGCCGTCAGGATCGTCAGAAGCCCCTGTGACGTTGCTACCGTCTTCACTTCGTGTTTCGACTGCTGGAGGCGCAGCGGCCGTGCTTGTTCCCAAGGGTGCCACCTTGCCCGTGCGAACAACAGTCTTTGCATCCAATGCTACCAGGGGTCAAACATCCATGTGTCTTCGCTTCTTCCACGGCGAGACCCCGAACGTGACAGGCTGCCAGCCTGTGGCTGTGCTGTCGTTGCCAGGACTTAAGTGTGGTGCCCCTGGCTCTGCGAAGCTGAAGCTGTCCGCCGTCATTGCTGCAGACGCCTCAGCCCGCTTCGAGCTGTCTGACGTCGCAGGAGACGCTGGCTCGGTTTCCGTCTCGCTGGTCGCACCAGCCCAAGGCGCCGACGACGAAACCTCTCAGAGCGGCGCGATTGCTGCGTTGTGTGCCCCTCCTGGTGTCACACCGGCCCAAGAAGCTGCGTTTGTCCTGGCTGCGTCCGAACGCCTGCAGTTGGTGCAGCTGCGCGATCGCTTTGCAACCGACCTCGACACTGGGGCTGCTTATGTTGCGTCCTGGAACGCGGCTCAAGAGGCGGTTCTGCGTGCTGCAGTGTCTGCTGCAAGTGACTTCTTGGAAGCACACCCTCTTGCGTTGGGCGTGTCCACGCCGGGTGCGTTTTCGGAGGAGCAGACGAAGTTGAAGAATGCCTTTAAGGCTGCTTGTGTCATGGCATCCGCCACCACAAGCTCGGCATCCGCAGCCAGCAATGAGGAGAGCGGTGGCGCTCAGCATGGCAGCGGCAGTGATGATGCAGAGTCGTCGGACGAAGGCGAGGATGATGACGACGACGAGGAGGACGATGGAGACGACGAGGACGACGACGACGAGGATGGGAGCTCGAGCGAAGAAGAATCGTCAGATGAAGAGGACGTCTTTGTCCCACCGCCTGGAGTTTTCGTACCCGCTGCTGCAGTGGATGATCTTGACTAGATGCTTTCTTTCTTGCTTTCGTTCACACCGCCTCTGCCGTTCGTTGCGTGATCCATGCTGCGGCTGCTGTAAGTAACATGTCGCCTCTGTACCTGGTCCACTTGTTACTAGTATCGAAAATATAATTCCTCCATCCCCGCCAACAAAAAGCGTCATGAGAGTTCCGTCTCGACCCTCACATAGCATCGCACGATCTAAGCGCGAATCACAGACGGCGCCTTCACACCCCTCGTGCCTTGCACTCCCTGCCACGCTCTGCCTCTCAGCGTCGTGGGTTGAGTGCTGAGTACTGTCGAGTGTGAGACAGCTTGCTAGCTCAAGCAAGCGTCGGCGTACTTCTGCGGGGCCTCACGCCTGGCCTTGTTGGGAGTCACCTGTCACTTTCGCGACACCCCAGGTGGGTGAGTTTGGCCAGGCTGCTCTGTGGCAGTGAATGTTATTGTATCCCTGTGGTTAGCGATAGGCAGTGGTAGTTGGGAAGAGTTTTGCTTGCCTTGGCTGCCGCAGGAGCGAGGTGTGTGGCGATCGCCTCATTGCTTGGCCCTTGTGTGTTCTGTGTGTGCTTGCTCTTGCACAGACGTAGTCATGGCTGCTGCTCCTCGCGTGCCGCTGGAATGGCGCCAGATCTCTGATGTACGTCTGTGAAACATGTGAGGGCTGTCCGTTTGTGGTTTGGTCAGTGGTTTCACCCGGTTTTCCTGGTTGCAACGCAGCTGCAAGCGCTGTCCATCCCAGCAACATCGATTAACTTCAACAACTTGACCATGAACTCGGACAAGGCCATCTGCACTCGTGATGGAACTCACATCTGCATTGTGGACACGCTGTCTGGGCGTGTTCAGAACAAGTTGCCACAGCAGGGTGCTGAGTCTGCGATTGTTAGCATGGACGGGAAGCGCTTGGCCGTGCGCTGTACGTCAAGTGCACCGGGTGTCATATCGACGCGACTCGTGTCTCACAAATTGTTCTCGCTCCACAGCCGGCGCCGTGCTGCGCATTTTCAACCTTGAGTTGCAGCGTCAGTCCCAGTCCGCCAACATGGCCGCTGGTGAGACCATTCGTTTCTGGCGCTGGATCTCCCCCACCGTGATCGGCATCGTTACGGACAAGTCCGTGTTCAACTGGTCTGCCGATGGAACATCCTCCCCAGTCAAGGCGTTCGACCGCAGCCCCAGCATGGCCGGCTCTCAGATCTTGAACTACGCCTGCTCGGTGGACATGAAGTGGTTGATGATTGTGGGCATCAAGCCCGGGTCTGTTCCGCGCACAGTGGAGGGCTGCATGCAGCTGTACTCTGTGGATCGCCGCGGCAGCCAGAACCTCACCTCGCACGCGGGTTGCTTCACCACTGTGAAGCTCCCTGGCCGAAGCGACGCGGCCATCATCTTCTCCTTTGTGGACAAGAAGCCCGGCCAGGCACCACAACTGTTCATCATGGAGGTTGGCAAGTCCGCCTCCTCCCCTGGTGCGCCGTTGCGCCACAAGCCCCAGCCGCTGCCCGTCCCCAAGTCCAGTGATGTGCCCGGTGTTGAGAATGACTTCCCCGTCTCCATGGTCGCCTCCAAGAAGCACGACATGCTCTACATTGTGACCAAGCTTGGGTTCGTGTACCTGTACGACATCCACACCGCCAATGTCGTGTTCCGGTGCCGCATCGCCGAGGTCCCAGTGTTCATGGCCACCCGCCACGAGGCCACCAACGGCCTCCTGGCCATCACCACTGGCCAGGGCGCCGTGATGCACGTCACCATCAACGAGGCCAACCTTGTGCCATACATCTTGGAGACCCTCCGCAACACGGAGCTGGGCATGAAGTTGGCGTCTCGCTTGGGACTGCCAGGTGCCGATGCACTGTATCAGAAGGCACTGCAGGAGCACATTGCACGCAATGACGTGGCAGGTGCTGCCAAGTTGGCCGCTTCGGCGCCCTCCCTGCGCACCTCTGAGACCATCCGTCTGTTCAAGTCACTCCCCACGCCCCCGGGACAGTCCCCACCTGTGCTGCAGTACTTCACACTGCTCATGGATTCCGGCAAGCTGAACGCCACCGAGAGTGTTGAGCTGTGCAAGCCGGCTGTGGCTCAGCGCCGCGCCGAGCTGGTGACCAAGTGGGTGAAGGAGGACAAGTTGACTCCGAGTGAGATGCTGGGCGACCTGGTGGCTACCTTGGACGCCAACCTTGCCCTCCAGATCTACTACACCTCTGGTGAGGCACACGAGAAGGTCATGAACTGTTTGCTGAAGACAGGCCAGTTCGACCGCATCGTGGCCTACGCACAGGAGAAGAACTACACTCCCAACTGGCAGTTCGTGCTGCACTCTGTTGTGGCAGCCAACCCCGCCAGCGCTTTGCAAATGGCACTGAAGCTGTACAAGAACGCCGGTGGCCCACTCGTGGAGATCGCAGTGGTCGTGGAGACTTTCATGAGCAACCACCGCCTGCAGGAGACCACCACCTTCCTGCTGGATGTGCTCGAGGGCGACCGCAAGGAGGAGGCGCACTGGCAGACGAAGGTGCTGGAGCTCAACCTCATCAACCGCCAGAGCCAAGTGGCTGACTCCATCTTGGCCATGGATATGTTCCACCACTTTGACAAAGACCATATCGCGAAGATCTGCGAGCAAACTGGCCTGTTCAAGCGTGCCCTGGAGCTGTACGAGGATATGGACGACATCAAGCGCGTATTGGTGCACACCACCGCCATCCCTGCTGACTTCCTCCTGACCTTCTTCGGCTCCTTGTCTGAGGACAAGTGCATCGAGTGCCTGAAGCAGATGCTGAAGAACAGCGTGCGCCAGAACCTGCAGATTGTTGTCCAGGTGGCCACCAAGTACACCAAGGAGCTCACGCCGGAGGCCTTGATCGCGATGTTCAAGGAGTTCGACAGCAACGAGGGCCTGTACTACTACCTCGGCTCCATCGTGAACACGGTGGACAACACGGAGGTGCACAACAACTACATCTTCGCCGCCGCGAAGCTGCAGCAGTTCAAGGAGGTGGAGCGCGTGTGCCGTGACTCCACCGCCTACGATCCGGAGCGCGTCCGCGACTTTTTGATCGAGGCGCACCTGCCAGACCCGCGCGCGCTCATCCACGTGGGTGACCGCCACGGCTACGTTGATGCCTCACCCAGTACCTCTGGAAGAACAACCAGAAGGAATTCATCAACGTGTACGTGCAACGCGTGCGCCCCGCCATGACCCCCACTGTGGTGGGCAAGCTGTTGGACCTTGATGCCGACGAGGAGTACATCAAGGCGCTGCTCAACTCCGTGCGCAAGCTGTGCCCGGTCGAGCCACTGGTGGAGGAGGTTGAGAAGCGCAACCGCCTGCGCTTGTTGACGCCGTTCTTGGAGCAGCTGATCAATGAGGGCAACGTGGAGCCTGCCACGCACAACGCCATCGGCAAGATCTACATCGTGTTGAACCGCGAGCCCCAGACGTTCCTGCGCACCAACATGTACTACGACAGCCGCGTGCTGGGCCGCTTCTGCCAGAAGCTGGACCCGTACCTGTCGTACCTTGCGTACCGCCGTGCGCCGGACCACTCGTGCGACAACGAGCTGATTGAGGTCACGAACGACAATGGGCTGTTCAAGGACCAGGCGCGCTACTTGGTGGAGCGCCAGGACCAAGACCTGTGGAACAAGGTGCTGATTGACGACAACCCCCACCGTGCTGCGCTGATCGAAGAGGTCACCGGCACCGCCCTGCCGGAGACGGAGGACCCCGACGCGGTGTCTGCCACCGTGAAGGCCTTCATGTCTGCCGACCTGCCGCACCAGCTGATCAACTTGCTGGAGAAGCTTGTGCTGCAGCGTTCCGACTTCAGCGACAACCGCAACCTGCAGAACCTGCTGATCCTGACTGCGATTCGGTGCTCTGGTGACGAGAACGCGGAGCCCGGCAAGACGCGAGCCATGGAGTACATCAACCGACTTGACAACTTCGATGGCCCTGAGATTGCCAAGATCGCGCTGCGTGACGACTACCAGCTCTACGAGGAGGCGTTCACCATCTACAAGAAGACAGGCGACAACGTGTCCGCGGTGGATGTGTTGCTGAACAACATCATGGACCTCACACGTGCCTTCAACTACGCCGAGCGCGTGGGCGAGTCGGAGGTGTGGAGCCACCTGGGTGCCGCACAGCTGAGCAACAACATGGTGAAGGAGGCCATCGACTCGTACATCCGCGCCGACGACCCCGCCGAGTACCGTGCCATCACCACGGCCGCGAACGAGCAGGGCAAGTTCGCGGAGCTGGTTCCCTTCCTGACCATGTGCCGCACCAAGTTGAAGGAGCGTTACATCGACACCGAGCTCGTGTACGCGTTGGCCCAGACCAACGAGTTGGGCGACTTGGAGATCTTCATCACCTCTCCCAACCTGGCCGACATCCAGAGCATCGGCGACCGGTGTTACGACGAGGAGATGTTCCAGGCCGCCAAGCTGCTGTTCAACTCGATCTCCAACAACGCGCGCCTGGCCAGCTGCTTGGTCCACCTTGGTTCCTTCCGCGAGTCGGTCGAGGCTGCCCGCAAGGCCAACTCGATCCGCACCTGGAAGGAGGTGAACGCCGCGTGTGTGCGCGCCGGTGAGTTCAAGCTCGCCCAGGTGTGCGGTCTGTACATCATCGTCAGCCCCGACCACTTGGATGAGCTGGTCGTGGAGTACGAGCGCCAGGGCCACTTCACGGAGCTGATCCAGCTCATGGAGCAGGGCTTGGGCCTCGAGTCCGCCCACAAGGGCATCTTCACGATGCTGGGCGTACTGTACGCCAAGTACCAGCCGGAGAAGCTGAAGGAGCACATCAAGATCTTCTGGAGCCGCGTCAACGTGCAGCGTTTGCTCACTGCCTGCGCAGAAGGCCTGCACTGGGAAGAGGCCGCGTTCTTGTACATCGAGAACAAGGAGTTCGACTCTGCCGTGCGTGTTATGATCGAGCACTCCTCGGATGCGTTCCTGCACGACAAGTTCTTGGACATCATCCAGAAGGTGCGCAACCAGGAGCTGTACTACCAGGCCATCTCCTTCTACTTGGAGCAGGAGCCCATGCGATTGGGCAAGCTCCTCTCCGTGCTTCAGCCCTCGTTGGACCCGGCCCGCGTTGTGCAGCAGCTGCGTCGCACGGACAACCTTGAGCTCATCACCGACTACATCAAGTCGGTGCAGAAGCAGGGCGAAAATATCGCTGTGGTCAACGAGGCCGTGAACGAGATCTGCGTGGACGAGGAGGACTACGAGGGTCTCCGCGAAAGTGTGACCGAGCACGACAACTTCGACCAGCTGGACCTTGCTCAAAAGATCGAGAAGAACGAGTTGTTGGAGTTCCGCCGCATCGCCGCCATGCTGTACAAGCGCAACCGCCGCTGGAAGCAGTCCATCCAACTGTCACAGGCCGACCGCATGTTCAAGGACGCGATCGACACGACGGCGGAGTCCAAGCAGCCTGAGTTGGCCGAGGAGTTGCTCCGCTACTTTGTCCAGAGCAGCGACCGTGAGTGCTTCTGCGCCACGCTGTACACCTGCTACGACTTGATCAAGCCCGACGTCGCATTGGAGCTGTCGTGGCGCCACGGCCTTATCGATTACGCCATGCCGTACATGATCCAGTACATGCACGACTTGGACGCCAAGGTCAAGGAGCTGGACACGCGCACCGCACCTGCGGAGGACAGCAAGACCGCCGATGCCAGCGCAGCTGCTGCCGTGGCTGGTGGTGCTTTCATGGGTGGCCCTGGCGGAATGATGGCGCTCGGTACGTTGTTGTGTGTTGCTTGTTGTGGTGTAGGTTTTGGTGTGTGTGGCCTTGGCTGACATCCCTCTCTGTTGCTGTTCCGTTTTATGCTCTTGGTTCTCACAGCTGACACAGCTTTCAACCCGGTCGCTGCGGGTGGTATGGGAATGGCTGGCGGTATGAACCCGGGCATGGCCGGCGGCATGGCTGGTGGTATGGCGGGCGGCATGGCTGGTGGCATGGCTGGTGGAATGGGAGCAGGTGGAATGGCTGGCGCTATGCCCGCCAGCATGGGTATGGCAGGCGCGGGCATGCCGGCTGGTGGCATGGGAATGGCACCGAACGCGGGTATGGGCATGCAAGTCGGCATGGGGTACCCTGGGCAGTTCAACTAGACTTACTTAGCTGATGGCCTTATATAGCGCGTGTCAGGGTGGTTTGTGCTGTGGTTGATGCCTTTTGCGCGCTGCTGTTTTTTTGGGTGCCGGGTCTGCTACCGGTGAACACAGTACTGTCGCGCACTTTCCATTTCAGTTTGCCCAGCCATGCCACTGGGTGAAGGGGAACCCCAGTAGAGGGTGCGCTTGTCGCACTCAGTGTGTCCACACAAATTCCAGCACGCTGATCACGTTTGTTACGTTGCACCCCCGTCTCTCGCCTTATCCTCCAGCATCGCCTTAGCGATGGCAATGTGGTCAACTGACGCGCCCAACCGTGGGACCGCGCTTGACCCAGCCAAGTGCACCTCCCCGTCCTGGCCACCAGACTTTCCAGTTTCGCTATGTGCAGCCATGCCCGTGACACCCACCGGCAACGTACGGAGGCTGTCGACGTGCTTCTGCAATCGTGCCTTCTGCGCCGTCACTGCCGCACTTCCACCTTTGCGATGGGCCAGGAGGTCGTGGAAACTCATGCCATTGACCCCCTTCTCTTGGGCTGCCACCGCTAGCGCTCTCTCGGCCGACAGTCCACGCTTCTCCAACTCCAGCTGCCGGAGCGCGAGTTTCCGACGCTCCCGCGCCACCAGCTTGGCATCACGTTTACGCGCCGCTTTGGTGTCCCGCGCCACCTTCCTTTCGTGTGCTTCGTTCACGGCTTGCGCGGCTGCAGCCGCTGCGGCTTTCGGGTCCGCGCCGTTCTGTAGGGCTTGATGCGCGGCGTGTCGGGCGATACGTTGCCTGGTCCAACACATCACACGTCGTCACAACGTCCACCGCAACACCAGACAGACTGTCACCACCAACACCGCATTGCACCACCCAGGCAAACAACGCGCATTGGGGCACAATCGCGCTCCACCCTGCGTACATGCGGGGGTTGCCTTGCTCCCTCCGAATGAGCGTCAAGATATCGTCCGACGCAATCTTGTCAAGGGCTTCGTACGCTGCCTTGCGTTCTCGTGCGGCCTCTCTCTCCACGGCTTCCATTTTCGCTTTGCGGCTCGCCTCGCGTCTAGCGTTCAGATCGAACTCGGCCAAAATGAGGGTCTTGGAAGTGGGGGGTGCGGTTTCTTGCTCATCGTAGAAGTGTGGCTGGTGCAGCGTCAGTGATGGCCCCGACTGCTCCAGGGTCGCGGTGCTGTCTCGCACAAAGTTCCCTGCTACCTTACTGAGTGTCCCACCCGTCCCAGTTTTGGGTCGCATCCCGCCAAACATCTCACGCCGGCGAGCGATTCGTGTCGTGGCGCCGTGTGCGGCCCATTCCTGCCCCAACTCCGCACGTCAAACACATGTACATGCTGCAGCGATCATGGTGCAGCACGAGCACGACGAGTGCTCCCGCACAACTACGCAACTGTTTGTTGTGCTTCCCTGCGCTTGCGACTTGCTCGTGCCTTTTCCGCCACCACAGCCACGGTGGCTCGACGATCCACAGCCTCCGTCGGTGTGATGCCTGGGGCATCAGCCCGGGCCTTCATGTCGGCAATGCGCTTGCGGCGGCGGTTGGTGGCTCGTGTTCTCTCGTGGCTGGAACACAAGGTGGTGAGACGGTCGCCTCAGTGCGAACATGGCCACGACCCCGGCGCAAAAGCACGACCGCGCACTCACTTCGTTGCGTCAACGAACACCTGCTTCCGCGCTGCTTTGTCTGCCTCAAGTTCCGCATGCTCTCGGGCTTCATCAACACGGGCCACCGCCCACTACGCCACCAAACGAATGGACCATCCCCAAATTCATCACCAACCAAAGCCATCACCAACCCACCACACACACGAGGAAGGCAACCCTCTGGGCGAAACGTACCTGGAGGCGGGCGATCTCAAACAGAAGTGCCGGCCGGTGTCCCACCTTCACCCCCATGTCAATCAAGTGCTGCTCCTGGATTCTGGCCACCGCGCTGGTTTCGTCAAAGCCCCACTCCTTGAATTTCTGTGCTCGTGCACCGCCCCAAGCGTTGGTACACTTTTCGACACTGCGCACGGTGCAAGGGCGACGTACCGGGGCGTACTGGATCATGTTGGTTTTTTGAAGCATCATGCGCACTTCGTCGCTCAGCCCAAACGTCCCGTTCCAGCCCCTAGGGCCAACCTCCTCGTCAGGTCTTGCATGGAGACTGAAGACCAAGTCTTGTTGGACACGCACAGCGAACGCCAGGTATCTGCATTGGGTGCACCCATACCCAGGTCAGACAAGAGAAAGCAATGCCGCACACATGCAGCACACGCAGCTGGGAACGAACTGGGCTCGTGCCATGTCGGGAAGGCGCTGTGCGATGGCTGGGTTTGCCGCCAACCACGCCTGGATTTCACCACGCAGGGTGTTACAGGGTCGAAGAGCTCGGGTGCGGATGGTGTAGCCCGTGGCAGCGGAGACCTTGTGGCGTTTGTACCACTGCTGGATGGCCGCGCGTTCATACCTGTGGTGGGGAAACACCCAGGCACGATACACGGACACTCAGACTGGCACGCGCGACAGGTGGAAGAGAAGAGGGGCAGCGCAGCGCAAACTGTGGCACACTCACACTCCACCCTCCATGTTGATGACTGGATCCGTCATGACGAGCTTCGTGAGGGGGCACACAAACCTCTTCGGAACAAACTCTGCCCAGGCGTAGATGGCACCATGGTCCCTGGCCGAGCGCTCTTGAAGCGGTGGCCCAGGAGCACTGCGTTGCGTGATGGTCGAGTGTGCTTCAGTTGGTGGGCGGTGGAAGGATGACGCATCATGAGCTGTTGCTTGGTGGTGGGGAGCAGTGGCGAGCAACATCGCTGCTGAATCCACGCGCGTGACACTGAATTGAGGCGTGTGGTGCTGTGACGTTGCGTTAGATGCAGCGGCAGGTGCTGCAACGGGTCGCTCTACAGATTTCCTCTGCACAGGCTCCGTCGATCCGCGTCGAGACCTGCGGGCACCGTTTTGTTGACTGGACAACGCAGGCGCCTGGGCTGCGTACGGACTGGTTTGGCTGCTGCGTCGACGTCTTCGGGCACCACTGGCTCGGTGTGGACGCGCACCATGGACACCAGGTGCGCCACCATTCACCACACGTGCGGGGGCACTTGGTTTCGCACCGACACTATGCTTGCGAGACGCGGTGCCACAAGACCCCACGGAACTCTTGCGCCGCTGACCGTTGCGGTTTGTCGCTTGGTTGTGGTTGCTGCGGCCCCGGCTTCTCTTCCGACCACGCGCCCCCTTTGACCCTCCTGAGCTTCGTCGACGGCCACGGGTCTGTGATGTCACCGAGCTTCGTCGACGGCGGCGATCATGCGAGCGAGCCTGAACTGCCTGCCGCGGCTTCTTCATGGGCGACGTTTGCAATCCAGGCGGCACTGCTCCAACTGGTTTGGCACCCCCTGCAGTACATGAGGTGGACGTAGGGCCCGCGGTGGCGGTACCATGGCCAACCGGTGGCACCACAGGGGCAGATAGCCGCTTGGGTGGCCTTCGTGCACCCGCATCCTCGTGTGGCCGTCCTGCAACCATCAAGTGCCGTGGCTTCTCAGGCGTCTCTGCTCGAAAGCCTGGAGGTGGTTGTGCGGGCGCTGGTACGCTGCGAGCCCCCGACTGTCGTTTGGAGGAGGGGTCGTCGCCTGCGTTGGTCGCACGGCGGTCGGCCAGCGTTGGCAGCGTGGATCGCAACGCGTGGTCCGGATGAAAGCCCGGCGGCGGGGGTGGTTTCGGCTTGCTCCCTCCAACAACACCACCACTCCGCGCTTCTACAACGCCGTCTCCACCACCACCATCAATGCCACTCGTGTTCGCGTGCCGCGCAGCGGACTGTGGTACAGCCCACGTCCCTGGCGATGGTGTTCGGGGTCGGTCATGACCTTTCGGCGGGCTGCTTCCATGCCGTCCACGAGGCTGTCCAATGGTTGGCAGCGGCTTGGACGGCGGTGATCTGGAGCGGGTTCGTCGAGCCATGTCGCCACCCCTGTCCATCCCTCCCATCGACACGGCCTGGTTTCGTGAGACATGGACTCCGGGCTTCTTCGCCGGGCCCGTGTGCTGCGAACGCTGCATGGGTGGCGCCGTACGCTTTGGTGGCGGCTTGCCTTTGGGACGACGCAAAGCGGCGTTGGCGAGCCCCGTTGGGACAGTTGGGAACGGCACGCCGGCTTGTGGTGGTCCATTCATCGCTGCTGGTTGCTTGCTCCCCGCAATGGCCGCAACTTCAATCGACACACACGCCCCACTTCAGAAGGCAGCGTTGCATTTGCCTGCTGTCTCCCTCACAACCGCATCACGAACGGCTGGCTGCCTTTACATGAGTCGAAGCAGTGTCGTGGTTCGTTTTGCGCGAGGTCCTGGTGTTGGCCCGCTAGCTCGATAGACGAGGAGAGGAGAGGGAGTGTCAGTTTCGAGCCGTGCGTGTCGCGAAATTGAGAAAAGAAATCCTGTGCACCACGAGCAGTGGTCCACTACGAGTGCCGTCCACGGCGCAACTTCACGCTCAGCTTCAGAGCAACCCCGGCCTATCAAGCAAAACGTGGGCATTTTATGCATGAAGCCATGTGTCAGCCCAGTAGCCGCTCCAACGGCTGCACAAGAGATGACGGCGGGTACGACACCACATCCGTATGTTCAACAACCACCCTTGTTGCCAGCCACCACTGGCGCTGGCATGTAAACCGCGCGAAACAACGCAAGCACATCAAGCAAACACAACACAAAAAAAA
>Ga0213833_1000791_pt1 | contig 26639 bp, 22 predicted proteins | sample SWATP21_FD_160575 | JGI IMG/M metagenome (GOLD analysis project Ga0213833, IMG submission 160575) | Coastal seawater microbial communities from Marineland, Florida, United States - SWA TP2 #1 | ecosystem: Environmental > Aquatic > Marine > Coastal | place: USA: Florida | collected 2016-08-14 | reverse complement strand
CGATGTCCCCCCCCTTCAGGGGGAGGTGCCCGCGAAGCGGGCGGAGGGGGCCCCCTCACAGCTCCGACAACACCTTCGCCGGGTCGTCGTCGAAGTCGTCCAACACAAACACCCCCGCCCGCGCCGCCTTTCGAGGCACTGCCTGCCGCTTCACCGGTCGCTCTTCCACCGGCGCACGCGGCAGGTCTGGCGCCGCACTCGACCCTGGAATCCGTGGTCGCACCCAGTCCCGGTGCTGCGACAGCCAGCGCGCATACCGAGCGCGGCTGAACATGCCCGCCTCCGCGTTGGTCTCGATGATGGACGACAGCTTGTGCAGCTGGCCCGTCCGGATGATGTTGCGCACCGCGTCCGTGGCCGTCATCACCTCCAGCACCGGCACACGCAGGCCCAGGTCGTCGCGATAGTGCAGCTGCTGGGCCACCACCGCCACCAGGCAGTCCGCCAGCATCGCGCGCACCGTGGGCTGTTCTTCCGGCGTGAAGGCCGACACCACCCGGCCCACCGCTTCCGCACAGCTGCCCGCGTGCACCGTCGTGAACACCAGGTGGCCCGTCTCCGCCGCCGTGAGCGTGAGGCGAATCGTCTGCGGCCAGCGCATCTCGCCCACCACCACCACATCCGGGTCTTCCCGCAGCACATCCATGATGCCCTGCTCGAAGCTCGGTGTGTCGCGGCCCACCTCTCGCTGGCGAACCAGGCTGCGCACCGGCACCAGCGCGTGCTCGATGGGCTGCTCGAGCGTGACGATGTGACGCGCCTGGTGGAGGTTGATCTCACTCACCAGCGCCGCGATGGTGGTGGACTTGCCCGAGCCCGTCGGGCCCGTCACCAGCACCAGGCCGTGCTTCGCAAACGAGAAGTCGCGCAGGCTCGGATGCAGGTTGAGGCTCTCCACCGTCACGCGCTGATTGGACAGCAACCGAATCGCCGCACCCACCCCGCGCGCCGACCGCAGCACCGCCACTCGGCACCGCACGCCCGCGATGGTCTTGCTGAGGTCGACCGACCGACGCTCCAAGAACGTCGTCCACCCCTCCGTTCCCACCATCTGGCGGATGGCATCGCGGAGGGCGCGGGCCTGCACAGGCGCCCCCACGCGCTTCAGCTCTCCGTTCACACGCAAGGTGGGGGGCTGGCCGGGCTCGAGGTGGAGGTCGCTCGCGCCGGCTCGGGCGGCGGCTTCAACAGCGGCTTGGAGGTCCATGGTGGCTCCCGGGAGGATGCTTCCAGCGTACCGGTCTCTTCGGCACGTAGAGCAGGACCGCCCGGGGCCAGCTTGCGTCGTGTTTGTGCAGGCGCTCCCGAGAACGACAGCGGCCGGCCCCCGAACCCGGAGACCGGCCGCATCGGACGCCCGTGCCTATCGGCGGCGGCGGTCGACGATGTCGTCTTGGATGAGCAGTGCCATCACCTCGGCTTCCACGAACAGGCGGTCGAAGCGCTGGACACGGCGGCCACCGGTGGTGGTGGTGCGCGGCGTGCCCCAGCCGTTGGCCAGAGCTTCTTCGCGGAGCTTGATGTCGCGGTCGTCGGCCACGGCCAGCTGTTCTTCGGTGAGACCGGAGGCCAGCTTGTTGGGGTCGAAGTCCACGTCCTTGTCTTGGAGGTACTGGTTCCAGGACTCGTCGGTGATGTCGTAGAACTTGCCATCTTCGGCGAGGATGGCCCACTCGCCGTTGTCTTGCATGGCGAACACACCGGCGTGGGCGTCGGTGTGGGCGTCGGCGTGCTCGGCATCCCACTCCATCGCGTCTTCGGTCATGCCCTGCTCGCCGCCTTCACCGAAGTGGTAGCGCTCGGAGCCGCAGAGGATGTCGACGCCCACCGTGAAGAACACGCCGTCGCGGATCTCCTTGGTGTCGAGGCACAGCTTGGTGCCGTCGGGGAGGATGAAGGTGGAGTCGTTGCCGAAGTGCCAGTTGTCGCCACCCTTGCCTTCGTTGACGTGGGGGTCGCCCCAGATGCGCGTGGTCTGGTCGCCCTTGTCGTCGTAGATGATGACCTCGTGGCCCTTCATCTCGACGGTGTAGCCACCGGGGGTGATGACGACCGCGCTGTCGCTGTGCTTGAGGAACGGCGCGCGCCACTTGGGTTCCATGAGGAAGCCCTTGCGGGTGGCGTTCTGGGCCGACTGCTGCACGACCGGCTGTTCGTAGTCTTCGCGGATGGCTTCGTAGACATCGCGGTGGATGAACAGCTCCTGGCCCCACATGACCGCTTCGGCGTTGTAGGCGTGGGCGACCTTGTGGGCCTCTTCGTCGAGGTGGACGTTGTACCAACCGAACGAGACGTTGAGGTGGTTGTCGACGAGGTCGCTGGCCCGCTGCTCGTTGTCGGCGATCTGCGAGACGTTCATCTCGCGGTCGATGCCCGGCATGTAGTTGGGCTCGCCGCGCGAGAAGACCTGGATGGCCTCGGGCATGTAGCGGAGGGGGTCGATGACCTTGCCGGTGTTGGCGTCGACCTCGACTTCCTGCATGGCCACCCAGGCGTGGGTTTCCTTCTCGTTGCGCTGCGAGGAGGCGCTGATGCTGCCCCCGGCGTTGCCCCGACCGGTCTTCAGGTCGGCGTCGCCGGCCACGGCCGTCTGGCGGTCGGTGATGCCCGATGCGAGCGCGCCGTGGTCGATGTCGCGGTCGTTCTTGTAGGCCGACCAGCTCTCGTTGGTGATGTCGTAGAACTGGCCGTCCTTGGCCTGCACCGCCCACTGGTTGTTGTCCTGCAGGGCGAAGATGCCGGCGGACTCGTCGGTGGAGCGGTCGGCGTTGGCGAGGTCCCACTCGGCGGCATCTTGCGTCATGCCGGTCTCGCCACCCTTGCCGTGGTGGAAGCGGTCGCTGCCGGCCACCACGTCGACGCCCACCGTGTACCACTCGCCGGCGCTGTTGGGCTCGGTGTCGCAGCACACCTTGGTGCCGTCGGGGAGGATGAACGTGGAGTCCTCGCCGAAGTGCCACTGGGCGCTGCCGCTGCCGTTTTCGTTGACGTGGGGGTCGCCCCAGATCTTGGTGATCTCCTTGCCGTCCTGGTCGTAGATGATGACCGTGGGGGCCTTCATCTCGATGGTGTAGTTGCCATCGGTCATGACGATGTCGGAGCCCGAGAGCTGGGCGAAGGGGGGACGCCACTCGGTCTGGATGAGGCCGCCCTGACGACCGCCGCCGCCCACGACCGTGCCCTGCTCGCCCCACAAGCCACCCGAGATGCTCTCTTCCACCCGGCGGTGGATGTACACGTGCGAGCCGATGATGGCGGCGTCGCAGTTGTAGGTGTTGGCCACGCGCCAGGCTTCGCGGTCGATGTGGACTTCGTAGTTGGTGCCGATGGCCATCCCGAGCTCGGGCTCGAGGAGGTCGCGGATGCGGTTCTGGTCGTCGAAGGACTCGCTGGCCTCGATGTCGCTGTGGAGGCCCGACCACTGCTGGATGGGGCCGGTGTCGTTCACTTCGAGGGCGTCGGGGACCTTGCCGTCGTCGGCGGCCACTGCTGCGGTGGCGGGCTGGGCGTTGGGCCCGATGGCCGTGGCCTGCGCCCGGGTCTCTTCGAGGCGGGTGCCGAGGTCGGCCCAGATGGCGCCCTCTGCCGTCACGCCGCCCTGCAGGGTGGTCTCTTCGGTGCGGATGACTTCCTGCATGGCCGTGAACAGGGCCTGGTCGCCCATGGTCATGTTCTCGAGGAGGGTCATGTCGCCGGCTTGTGCCTGCTCGATGGCTGCGATGAGCGTGGCGTTTCCACCGGCGCCGCCGCCACCCCCACCCAGTGCCCGGGTGTTGGCTTGGGTACGGCCGAGTTGCTGCTGCTGAAGGAGGCCCTTCATGTCGTCTCCCCGAAAGAGATCGATCGGCGGGTGCACGAAACGTGAACGTGCACCACACCAAGTGTCCTGGACAATCACTCTACCGGGCGGGATCTCGCCGGAGCGATGTCATGTTGACGTCACCCCCCCCCGCCCCACCGATCCACACACCACAACAGCGCAAACACCCCGGTGATGGGCCACGTGAGGCGCCAAGCCAGACGCGCCGCCCGCGGACGAGACTCTCGGAGCCCCAGCCACACCGCGAGGCCCAGCAGAGGGGTGAAGAGCACCTCACCAAGCACCAAGAGGGCCACCATGGCCGGCTCGAGGGGGCGGTCTTCCACCGGAGGGGCGTCGAGGGCTCCCATGGCGCGTTTGGCGCGTGCCCGCAGCGCACGGGAGGGGTCGGGAATGTCGCCGGCGCGCACTCTACGCTCGGCTTCGTCGAGCTCCTCCGCATCGAGGTGGTGGGCGCTGAACAACCAGGCCACCGCACGGGCTTCTCGGGCAGGCACGAAGCTGCAGCCTTTGCACGGCACCAGAGGCCCCTTCTTTCGGGCGCCACACCGGTGGCACACCGCCTGCACCTCGCCGGGAACGCTCACGAGCGCGGTGCTCCCCAGGCGCGTCGGGCGCGCAGAGCGGGTTGGTCTTCAGGCACATCGGCCTGCACGCGGACACCCCCCGTAGGACCGACCATGAACACCTGCTCGAGGGGGGAGGGGTCGGCCTCCACAGCGGCCTGTAGCAGGGCATCTTCGGACTCTGCCCACAGGATGTCGGCGCCGGAGAGGTGGATGGCTGCGGCCAGGGTGGCGCGGTCGAGGCCGGCTTGTCCGTGGCGACGGAGGGGAAGGTTGTTGCCGAGGAGCACCGGTCCGTCGTTGGTGCCGCGGGCGACCCGGAGCCGCGGACCGTCGGGCTGGAGGGCGTCTTGCCAGGCGGTGTAGGAAGCGTGGCGGTCGCGGCTGGTGGCGGCGTCGAGGAGCTGCCGGGGGAGGTCGTCGGCGGGGTCGAAGCGGTGGAAGCGACCCCGCAGCCCGCGCAGGAAGCGGCTCAGCCAATGGGGGCGCTCGGTGCCGTTGACGGGGAAGCGCACATCGCCCACCGCAAAGGTGTCGAGGTGGATGGCCAGGCCGTCGAAGGTGGTGGTGAACAGCACGCCCACCGCGAGACGGATGGTGGGACGTTCCGCGAGAGCGGTGACCACGCGGGGTTCTCGGGCGGCGAGCTCGCGCAGCTGTCCGAACAGTGGGGGGTCGAGGTGGAGCTCCACTTCCACCCGCAGCGCGCGCTTGGCGACGGGTGCGAGCAACGCCTGAGACGCGATCGGGTCACAGTCCAGCAGCTCATCGGGGAATTCTGCTTCGGATTCGGTGACAGGGGCCCCTTCCGGGAGCAGTCCCACCCGGATGGCCCAGCGGTGGAGCTGCTCGTGCGACAAAGCCGCGAAGGCCAGCTCTATGGCGTCGCCGAGCGCGGTGACCGCGGGAGATGGGCCCACCAGGTGCGTGCTGCGATCACAGTCGGCCAAGGTGGCGGAAGAGAGATCGCGGAATCCGCGGACCTGAACCGAAACAACGTACACGGGGGCATCCGCGGGCGGGAGGTGGGCGACCCGGGCCGGACTGGTCGATGACCTGCACCAGCTGGGCGTGTTGCCCGATTTCTGTATGCCATACCATCCGCACGCGCCCGCCCGGTGTGGCGTGTGGAGCATCCCGCTGACCCGTTCACGGTAGCACCAGCCCCTAATGGTCGCCGCGCTCCTCACCGTTACCGGAAGCGAGGGGCGGCTTCTACTTCGAGAAGCCCCAAAAGGAGGCATGCGATGGCCGGCCAGGTGACGATGCTGGACAGGCACGACGGGACCAGCTGGATGAGCCGCAACCGCGAGGTGGTGGCCCATCTCCGTGTGGCAGCAGACGAGGTGGACTACGTCACGGTCGAGGCCGGTGGCGCCACGACCGACGCCACAATCTCGGTGGTGCCCGGGTCCAACGACGAACTCTTGCTCCACCTCGGGGGCTCTTCCATCCTGCCGGGCGCCGCTCCCGGGATGGTGGTGAAGGTCTGCTACTCGCAGAACCTCTCGAGCTTCGAGTTCCTCACCGTGGTGATGGAGCGCCAGGAGTTCGGCCGCCTCCGTGTGGCGATGCCGCGGGTGGTCGAGCGCCGAGAGCGCCGCGCCGCCAGCCGTGTCAACGTCTACGAAGGCAAGCGGGTCCGCCTGCGCACCGACTGGGGCGGCAACCTGATGGTCTTCGACATCTCGAGCAGCGGTGTGGGTGTCGTGGGCTCCCAGAACGACGTCCGGCGGGCCTTGCATGAAGGCATCCGCGGCGTGCTTCAGCTCACCGACGACCTCCGGCTCAACGTGTGGCTCGACGTTCGCCACACCCGTCGGATGGCATCGGGCAGCAAGATGCTCATGGGGGCCCGCTTCCTCGGCCTGTCCAGCCGAGACACAGCGGTCATCCAGAACTTCATCGAGGCCCGTCTCGACGGCGAGTAGCGACAACGGCGGGATTGGGTCCTCCGAACGGGGGATGCCCGGGCTATGAACGCGTCATGTGCGTGCATTCCATCGCTCGAGCGCTTCCCATCGCCGCCGTGTGGCTCGCTGTGCCGGCGGTCTCCATGGCCGACCCGGTGGGGGGATACATCGCCGCCGACTGGCTTCCTTTTGGCCAGGCCGAGCTCGCCTGGGTCGACCAGGGGCGCCTCTCCGACACCGGTGCCGCCGAGACCGACGGCAACCTCCGCACGCCCCTCCGGCTGTCGGGCGGTCCCACCTTCGGGCGCCACGCCGTGCTCTTCGGGCTGTCCACCTGGCGCGAGACCACCACCACCTGGGGCTCCAACCCCGAAGATGGCTCGGAGCTGGTCACCCGCGTGCGTCGAGGCGCCATCCGTCCGGCCGCCACCTACCGCTGGTGGACCACCGACCCCGGCGCCGAGCGCCCCCTGCCATTCCTCGAAGGCGGCGTCTACGGCATCATCCCCACCGTCGACTACAGCTCCGAGACCTGGACCGCCGAAGAACAGCGCAGCTGGGACTCCATCGCCGAAGACGACCGCACCCGCATTCGAGGCTTCGGCCTGAGTGCGGGTGGTGGAGTGGAAGTCCGATGGGACAACGGTCTGGCGCTGGGGGTTCGGCAGGCGTTCATCGCCCACCGCGGCTCGGCCATCGACGACGACCAGAGCCGCGTGAGTGTGCTGCTTCGGAGCGAGACGGCCCTCTCGCTGGGCTTCGTGTTGGGGCCGTCGCAGTCGCGCTGAGCAGCCGCCCGCCTCAGTACGAGAGGCTGGGCGTGATGCCTGCTGCGGCTTGTACGAACTTGGCCACCTGGCCGGCGCTGGGGACGCTGCGGGTGACCTTGCGGCCGCCGTTCACTTCCACGAGCTTGGCGTGCAGGTTGTCGGCGTTGCGGCGCGCCAGCTCCTTGATGGTGTCCACGCCGGCTACGTTGAGCAGCTCTGCGAACTGGCCTCCGATTCCCTTCACACGCATCAGGTCGGCACGGTTGGCCCACGTCAGGACCAGGTCCGGACGAATCTCGGCCGAGTCGGCGAGCTTGCTGCGCTTCCCGGGCGTGCGGGCGGCTTCAAGGAGATCTTCGGTGGTCTGGATGCCGGCGGCTACGAGCTTTGCCTCGTACTTGGGGCCGACACCTTCGATCTCGCGGACGGGGTAGCTCATCTGATCCTCCTGGATGAGTACACACCTTGTGTACCGTTCAGGAGACGGGGGGGGACCTACAGAGCCCTTCCATTTCGCGACGGCAGCACCCCCGAGGAGGGTGGTCTCGCTCACAGCCCCTCGAGCCAGTCCTCCACCGGACCGAAGCCATCCCAGGGGTCGGCCCGCCGCACACGCCGGAGAGCTTCGATGCCGCCGGCCACCGCTTCTCGCGTCTGGTCGCGGATTCTCGTCGCCGCTGCGTCTTCGCCGAGGGCGGCCAGCTCGGAGGTGCGGATGGGCGGCAGGAACCGAAAGTACAGGCGCCGGGGGGTGGGCACCACGTGGCCGGGAAGTGGGATCAGGTAGTCGTCTTTCACGCCGAGCTTCTCGAACATCCGGCCCACCTTCGACCGCTTCAGCTCGCCGCGGTCCATCGCCAGGCGGTACACGTCGTCGGCCCCGATGGCGGCGAAGGGCACGATGGTCACGTTGTGCCGCAGAGCCATGCGCGCGAAGCCCAGCCGCTCCCCCCAGATCAGCTCGTAGCGTTCGTCGCGGCCCTTGAACGACTCGCGGGCGCCGCCGGGAAACACCAGCACACATTGCCGCTGTCGGAACGCCTCCGCGCAGTTCTCGCGGGTGCCGTCCACCACGCCGGCCTCCTTCATGAGCCGCCGCCACACCGGCACCTTGAAGTGCGCATGGTCGCCCAGCGAGCGCAGCTTGATGCCGCGTCGGCGCCACAGAGCCACCATCAGGTGCGGAATGTCGACGATGCCGTACATCGTGTGGTTGCCCACAAACAGCAGTGGGCGGTCGTTGGGGACCACATTCCAGCCGTCGATGGACGGGCGGAACCAGGCCTTGGCGGGCAGCAGGAACGCCTCGAGTGCAGCGAGGGCGTGGTCGGAGGGAGGTGGTGGCAGGGAAGGGGACATGGTGCTCGATGGTCGACGGGGCGCCCCTCTTGTAGCGAACCACCGGCCGATGGTGTAGGGGTGGACCACGGGCTCGGTCCCGTGTTCTTTGCCGTTCAATGAACCGTGTTGAGGTGCCTGCTGTGGTCTACGGCCACGCGGGTGAAACAGGGAAGCCGGACGCACTTGATGTGCGAGCAGCCGGCACGGCCCCCGCCACTGTGACTGGGGACGTCCCCCGCAACTTGCCACTGGTCGGCACTCGCCGGCTGGGAAGGCGCGCAGGGACGCACGATCCAGGAGTCAGGAGACCGGCCTCGACACGCACCCACCGACGACCTCCGGGGTGATGAGGGCGTCCGGTCCCCGCGTTGGTCGCGGGTGCTGGCTGTCTCGTCTCTGCAGGTCCCGGGTGTGCACGCCCCAACTCTGAGGAGACGCCATGTCCATCTCTACACCCACCTCCCTGATTCGCCTGCTCCCGCTCGTTCTCGCGGCCTCCGTGGTCGCCTGCAACGGCAAGGCCTCCGACAGCGCCGCCACCGAAGAGGCCGACGCCGACACCGACACCGACACCGACTCGGACACCGACGCCGACACGGACGCCGACACCGACGCCGACACGGACGCCGACACCGACGCCGACACGGATGCCGACACCGACGCCGACACGGATGCCGACACCGACGCCGACATCGAAATCGCAGGCCTGTGGGCCGACTCCTGGGGCACCGAGCACACCATCGACAACGGCGCGTGGCGGACCGACGCCGACGCTCTGTGGCACATCACCACCTACAACAACGACGATGACTTCGCGGTCGCCCAGAACGACTCCGACAACGCCTACTTCCCCGACCTCTGGAGCCGCTTCGAGTGGACCCGCGACTCCGAGGACAACCTCTTCTACTGCCAGATCGCCTACGACGCCGCCACCGAGGCCGACGCCGAAGACGCCGCATCCGCCGACAGCACCGACCTCGGCGCGGGCTGCAACGGCTTCAACTGGACCGAGCTGAAGGAAGGCCTCGAGCTCACCGGCACCTGGGACGACCCCTGGGGCGGTCAGCACGTCATCAACAGCTTCACCTGGTCGTTCAGCGGCTCGTCCTTCCACATCGACCAGTACGACAACGACACCCAGTGGCTCGTCGCCCAGAACGACGCCGCCAACGACTGGTTCCCCGAGCTCTGGAGCCGCTTCGACTGGCACTGGGACGAAGCCGGCGACCTCTGGTACTGCCAGACCGCCTACGACGCCGCCACGGTCAGCGACGCCCTGGCCACCGACGCCCCCGACACCACCGACCTCACCGTGGAAGGCTGCTCGGGCTTCCCCTGGACGCCGCTGACCGTCCCCGAGTGACCCTCCGGCGAGCCCTGCGGTCTCGCCTCCGGCTCGGCGAGCCAAGGTCTCGCCTCGGCCGCCGAGCCAAGGTCTCGGCGAAGTGGGCCCCCTCCGTCGGCTTCGCCGCCACCTCCCCCTGAAGGGGGAGGACATCGTCGTTCTCACAGTCCTCCCCCTTCAGGGGGAGGTGCCTGCGAAGCAGGCGGAGGGGGCCCCCAACACCGCCCCGAAAAGTCCTCCCCCTTCAGGGGGAGGTGCCTGCGAAGCAGGCGGAGGGGGCCCCCAACACCGCCCCGAAAAGTCCTCCCCCTTCAGGGGGAGGCGCCTGCGAAGCAGGCGGAGGGGGCCCCCAACACCGCCCCGAAAAGTCCTCCCCCTTCAGGGGGAGGTGCCTGCGAAGCAGGCGGAGGGGGCCCCCAACACCGCCCGCACCGCCTCCAGATCCACCGCCGTGTCCACCGCCGGTCCCCTCGGACGCGCCACATCTGCCACACGCACCGTCCAGCCCTGCAGCAGCGCCGCCAGCTGCTCCAGCCCCGCCGCCTCCGACACCGCACACCCCGGCAGCGCCAGCCAGTCCGCCAGCCGCGCCCGCCGAAACGCGTAGATGCCCAGGTGGCGCCGCACGCCTGGCGAACGCTCCAAGAACCCGGCCACCACGTCGTCCGATGCCTCGGCCAGCCGGTGGGGCAGCGGCGCCCTGGAAAACCACAGCGCACGCCCCGTCTGGTCGACCAGCGCCTTCACCGTGCTCGGCGTGCGCCACTCCGCCGCCGTCAGCCGGCACCCCGCCGTGACCAGGTCGGTGTCGTCACGGCGTGCCTGCAGCACACGCACCACCGTCTCCACCGTCATCAGCGGCTCGTCGCCCTGCACATTCACCACCCAGCGCACCGCCTCGGGCAGGTCGCGGCTCGCCACTGCCACCCGATGGCTCCCCGAGGGAAGCGGGCCCGGCGTCTCCAGGACACCCACCCCTTCCGCCCGGGCCACGTCGGCCAGGGCCGCATCGCCCGTCGCCACGAACACCCGTCCGCGCGGCAACGGCAGCTGCCGCAAGCTGGCCAGAGTCCACGCCAGCACCGGCCTTCCGTGTACCGGCGCCAGCAGCTTCTCGGGCAGGCGGGTGGAAGCCAGGCGCGCAGGCACCACCACGGCAACGTCGGTGTAGTCCAAGCCGGGCTCCTCGGTCGCCGCGGGGGGACCGGTTGGCTAACCGGGTGGCGTTCTTCGCTCCGGAGTCGTCCATGCCCCGCTTCAAAGGTCAGCTCACCCGCACCTTCACCACCCGCGCGTCCGTCGAGCAGGTGTGTGCGTTCCTGTCCAACCCCGCCACCTGGGTGCAGCACCAAGACGAGATCGAGACCACCGACGACCTCGGCAACAACACCCTCTTCGTCACACTCAAGGAACACACGCACGGTCCCGCCAGGTTCCAAGGCAAGTATCGCTGCACCTGGACCCGCACCGCCGACTCTGCACGCTGGGACAGCGAGGCCGGTGGAAACTTCGAGGTGCATGGTGTGGTGCAGGCCAAGGCTGTGGGCGGCAGCACCGAGGTCACGTGGAGTGAGTCGGTGGATGCCGATGTGCCCGTGCCCCGCCTGATGGTGCGTGTGGTGCGGCCTGTCGCCGAGCGCCTGATGGCCCGCGGCCTCAACAAATTCGCCGAGAAGATGGCCCGCGAGCTCGACCGCCTGGCGTAGGCCACCGCCCGTCGACGTTTGTCGACGTCGAGAAATCGCCCACACTTTTTGGCAAGTATACCTACGTATTGGGTCCGATCACCCCTCGCCCAGCGCACCCAACACGGGGAACGGGTAGAGCGGCTCCGTGGTGCCGTCGGCGAACACACGCTCGCGGCATGCATCCATCGACTGCACCACCACGTCATACGGCACGTCGTCGGTGGGCACGATGGCCACCTGGCCGCTGCCTTCCGTCTCTGCGCGGGTGAGGGCCAGCGCCTCCTGGACCGCCTCCCAGTCGTAGTCATCGGCCGTGCGGCACGCGCCGGTGCACGGCAGCTCGGCCTTCGAGGGGTCTTCACCCGTTTCCATCACCACATCTTCCAGCGTGATGCCCCGGGCGGTGAGCAAGACCCGCGGCGTCACGGACTCCTCGCCCGGCTCGGCCGCACACGAGCCGCCGCACAGTGCCGGCGGCTCCGAGTCGATGACCGCCAGCACCTGCGGCGCGTACGCCATCAGCAGCATGGGAATGAGGATGGCCACCAGACCCAACACAGGGGTGAGGTTGACCTCGGGACGGGGGTTCTGAACTGGCTTGCGCACGGTGCCTCCGGGTGTGGCCGGGAAGGGGCCGTACGGTTCTGTGTGTGTGCGCTGGCTTGGGTTCGCCCGAGGTGGTCAAGGCGCCGTCAAGGCTCCGCGCGCTACACTCGCGGCCACCAGGAGGCGCCGTGGATTTCTCGCTCACCCCCGACCAAGAAGCCTTTCGCGACGCCGTTCGCGCTTTCTGCGAGCGGGAGATCTACCCCCGCGCAGCCGAGATCGACGCCGCCGACGCCTTTCCCGCCGACCTCTGGCAGCAGCTCGGCGACATGGGCCTGCTCGGGGTGGGCGTGCCCGAAGAATACGGTGGCAGCGGCGGCACCATGTTCGACGCCTACCTGGCCGGCGAAGAGCTCGCGGCGGCGTCGAGCGGGGTGGCCCTGAGCAGCGGGGCCCACTCGTACCTGTGCGTCTACAACCTCTTTCGCAACGGCTCCGAAGCCCAGCGGCGGCGCTACCTCCCCGACCTCTGTGCCGGAAAGAAGGTGGGCGCGCTGTGCATCACCGAGCCCGACACCGGCTCCGACGCCGTGGGCATGACCACCCGCGCCGAGCCCGATGGCGATGGCTTCGTGCTCACCGGCGGCAAGACCTGGATCACCAACGCCCCCATCGCCGATGTGTTCGTGCTCTACGCCAAGACCGACCCCTCGGCGGGAGCGCGCGGCATCACCGCCTTCCTGCTGGAGCGGGGCATGGCGGGCCTCTCCACCAGCGCGCCCATCGACAAGCTCGGCTGCAAGGGGTCTCCCACCGGAAGGGTCTTCCTGGATGGCGTGCGGGTGGGGCCCGAGCAGGTGCTGGGCCGGGTCGGTGGTGGTGTACACGTGCTGATGAGCGGTCTCGACGTCGAGCGGGCCATCTTCGCGTCGCTCGCCGTCGGTCAGGCGCGCCGGGCTCTGGAGCTGGCCCTCGCCTACAGCCAGCAGCGGTCGCAGTTTGGTCGCCCCATCGCCCAGTTCCAGATGATTCAGTCCAAGCTCGCCGACATGTACACCCGCGTGGAGGCCGCCCGGCTGCTCACGATGCGGGCTGCGCTGGCGTGTGTGGGCATGGAGCGTGGGGGCAAGGGCTCGCCGCTGCACAAGCTCGCTGCATCCGCCCTCTTGTTCTCTGCCGAAGCCGCCGAGAAGGTGGTCTACGACGCCGTGCAGATCCACGGCGGCAACGGCTATGCCGCGGAGTTCGAGGTGAGCCGCCTGTACCGCGACGTCCGGCTGGGCACCATCGGCGCAGGCACCTCGGAGATCCGCCGCCTCATCATCGCGCGTGAGCTGCTGAGCCCGTGACCACCTCCACTTCCTCCCCGGCCGCCCTGGTCACCCTCCTCCACGGTGTGGTGGCCGATGCCATCGGCGTGTCCACCGATGCCGCCGACGCCCGCTTCACCCATGCCCTCGCCGACCTCCTCCAGCGGCCCGACGGCCCCCTGGCCGACCTGAAGGTTCAGATCACGCCCACGGAAAGGGTGTCGGTGCCGCCGCCGGCTCAGCCGCCCATGCCGGTGATGCCCGGGATGCTGTCAGCCCTCGACCCCGGCAGCCTCGGCCTCGGTCCCGCGCGCAGCCAGCTGCTGGCCCGGATGCTCCTGGGTGCGCGCGACCCGGAAGCGCTCGCGTCGGCCATCGCCCACCACCCCATCGTGGCGTCGATGGTGCGGCTCACGCGTCTCGGTCCGTTGCCCCACCACCACCTCGTGGCCGGCCTGTCTCTCGACCACCCCGAGCTGGGCATGGCCGAGCCCGACGACGCCTGGGCGGTGTGTGCTGCCTTGCTCGAGCTGGCCACTGCAGCGCGGGTTCCCGGGCGTGCCACACCGGTCGCACCCTTCGAGGTGTCGGTCGTCTGGACGCTTTCCGGCAGCTCTGTGCTGTCCCGCCGCCTGGGCACCGACCCCACCGACCCCCCCGTCGTGGCCCTCGCTCCCCCGAAAGAAGACGACCCACACGCATCCTGGGCCCCGGCGATGGCCTGTCGGCGCTGCGGGGTCGACGGCATCGGCTTCGTGCTGCGGGACGGACAGCCCCACACCCATCCCACCGACGTCCTCCGCGCCTTCCGCCTGGGCAACGAACGCCGCCGCTTCGTGGCCCTCGACCCCGACCTCCGACAGGCCGGTCCGCCCTGCCCCCGATGTGGTGGCGACGACGGCATCGCCCCTCTGGCCCTTCCGGCCGGCGCCCTGTTCGCGTGGGCCACCGTCGCTGCCACCTTCCACCCCGACTGTCCCACCCCCTCCGCCCCCGAAGGCATGCGCGCGCCCCTCACGCGCATGGACTTCCGCCTCGCCATCCGCGATGCCATCGGCGGGCAGGCCCGACCCCTCGAAGAAGTCCTCGACGCCGTGGTGGAGCAGGTCCGTGGGGGCCCGGACAGCCCGCTCGCCGCCGCCAACGACACCGCGCTGCGGTTCGGTGCGCTGTCCGAGCTCACGGTGGGTGCCCGGCGGGGGGTGAGCTTGGGACGGGCGGGCCTGGCCGCCATCGGACTCGCCCCCGACCGACTCGACCGGGTGCCTGAGAAGCTCCGCGGTGCAGTGGTTCTCACCGTTCAGCGGCTCATTGAGGCCGGCGCGGTGTGGGACGACGCCATCGAGCCGTGTGTCGCCGCCGGCGGAAATGCCGCGCTGCTGCCTTGTCCTGTGGGGGATGGCGTGCCCGCGCCGCAGCTCGTGTCCATGGACGAAAACCGCGTGGGCCTGCGCGGCGTGGTGCGCGAACACTGCGGCCGCATCGCCCACCCCGACGTCGACTCTGCCGTGGTGCTGGGTGTCTTGCAAGAAGTCCGTGCTCTGCGGAACATCCCCGGCATGCGCCTGCTTGCCCTCGACCCCGCCCACCTGGTGGTGTTTCCCGCCACCACCGCCGTGTCGTGCAGCCACCGCCACCGCGCCGTCGACCTCCCCGCCCCGGTCGTCTCCCACGCCGTGGGCCTGCCCTGCTTCACCCCCCGCTGCCGCGAACCACTGGTGGCCCATCCACGGGCCTACGGGGGCGCCGTGCGGTGGCTCGAACAAGCGGTCCGTGGGGGCGTGCGCATCGGGTCGAGCCAGGCGCCGGTCTGGACCGTACATCCAGTCGGCGGACGCCTCCAGCTGCGGCTGGCTCCCTGAACTGTTTTCAAACCATGAACGTTGGCGCATGGTTTGTACAGGTTATGTCCAGGGTCCGCCCCGGAGGCTTCCATGTGCGCGACCCACCCCCCTCGTCAGACGGCCATCGTCATCGGCTCCGGCTTCGGAGGCCTGGCGATGGGCATCCGTCTCCAGAGCATGGGCTACGACACCACCATCGTCGAAGCCATGGACCGTCCCGGAGGCCGAGCCGCCGTCCGCAAGGTCGACGGCTACACCTTCGACATGGGGCCCACGGTCATCACCGTCCCCCACTTCATCGAAGAGCTCTTCGCCCTCGAGCGTGATGCCCCCGACCTCGACGCACCGGACTTCCCGGCCGAGGTCCTGGGCACCGATGGTCTGGGCGCCGGCACACGGGTTCGGTCGGGCGACAGCCATGGCCCGAAGACCGGCGACTATGTGCAGCTGCGGCCCATCTTGCCCTTCTACCGCATCTACTTCGACGACGGCACCTACTTCGACTACGACGGCGACCCGGCCTCCACTCGGCGTCAGATCGAAGCCATCCACCCCCCCGACCTCGACGGCTACGAGCGCTTCCACAAGGCGGCCGAGGCCATCTTCGCGCGCGGCTTCCTCGAGCTCGGCTACACCGCGTTCACCGACGTGAAGTCCATGGTGGACGTGGTCCCCGACCTCTTCCGCCTCGACGCCGTGCGCAACCTGTTCGGCTTCGCCGCGCGCTTCTTCGAGAGCGACAAGCTGCGCCAGGTGTTCAGCTTCGAGACGCTCCTCGTGGGCGGCAACCCGCTGCGTGTACCGGCCATCTACGCCATGATTCACTTCGTCGAGAAGACCTGGGGCATCCACTACGCCATGGGGGGCACCGGCTCGCTGGTGGACGGCTTCGTGCGCAAGTTCGAAGACCTCGGTGGCACGCTGCGCCTGTCCGCGCCGGTGCGCCACATCCGGGTCACCGGTCCCGACGGCCGGCCGCCCTCCCGCTTCGGCCGCAAGGTGGCCCGCGGTGTCATCCTCGAGTCCGGCGAGTCTCTCGACGCCGACCTCGTGGTCTCGAACGCCGACTACGCCACCACCTACATGCGGCTGGTGCCCAAGAACGCCCGCTTCTGGAATGCCGACCTGCGGGTGCGGGCCATGAAGTACTCGATGTCGCTCGTGGTCATCTACTTCGGCTTCGCGAAAGACCCTGCCCGACCGGTCGACCTCCGGCACCACAACATCATCCTGGGTCCGCGCTACGAAGGCCTGCTGCGCGAGATCTTCGACCGGCTCACCCTCGCCGACGACTTCTCGCAGTACCTCCACGTCCCCACCCTCACCGACCCCTCGCTGGCACCCGAGGGCCACCACGCCGCCTACACGCTCATCCCCGTGCCCCACAACGGCAGCGGCCTGGACTGGTCGGCCCTCGGCCAGCCCTTCGTCGACACCATCCTGGGCTTCCTCGACGACCGCGGCTACATCCCGGGCCTGCGCGAGCGGCTCACCCACTGCTCGTTCATCACGCCCGACTACTTCGAGCACGACCTCCGCAGCCACCTGGGCAACGCCTTCGGGGTGGAACCCGTGCTCACCCAGTCCGCGTTCTTCCGACCCCACAACCGGTCCGAAGACATCGAGCAGCTCTACCTTGTGGGCGCAAGCACGCAGCCCGGAGCCGGCACGCCCAGTGTGATGATGTCGGCGAAGATGACCGCCCGGCTCATCGCCGAGGACAGCCTCAGAACACCCCGGTAGAGGCCATGATGGCCAGCGCCGTGGCCGACAGGATGCCCACGAGCAGGAACGCGCCGGCCACCAGGATGAGCGTGCGCTCCGACATGCCGAGGGGGTCGACCGTGGGCACCTGGCGGGTGAGCAGCTCGGTGCCGTGGAGGCGCTCGGCCACCGCCTCGGAGGCGTAGACCCGGCCATCTTCGAGCTCGAGGCCGGTGTCGAGCTCGGGTTCGTCGAGGGCCAGGCGGCACACGGCCAGGGCCTTGCGGAGCTCGAAGATGTTGCGGAACCGCTTGTTGGCTTGCTTCTCGAGGCACCGGCGGACCGTCCACTCGAGCACGGGGGGGAGGTCGGGAGGGTCGTCGAAGGAGGCGAACGTGGGCGGAGTCTCGTTGATGTGGGCCACCAGCACCGACACGCCGCGGTGGTGGCCGAAGGGCGTGCGTCCGACCAGCAAGCGGTAGAGCATGGCGCCGAGGGCGTAGATGTCGGTGCGGGCGTCGATGGGGTCGCCCATGGCCTGCTCGGGCGCCATGTACCAGACCGTGCCCACCACTGCGTCGACGCCGGTGAGCTCGGCGGAGTCGTCGAGGGCCTTGGCGATGCCGAAGTCGAACAGCAGCACCCGGGGCGCCTCGCCATCGACCTCGGACATGAACACGTTGCTGGGCTTGATGTCGCGGTGGACCACCCCGCGTTCGTGGGCGGCAGCCAGGGCGTTGCAGATTTCGTCGACCGTGTGGATGGCCTCTCGGGGGGACAGCGACCGGTCACGGAGGACTTGGAGGAGGGTGTCTCCCGCGAGGTAGGGCATGACCATATACGGGCAGTCGCGGACGACGCCGTAGTCCACCAGCTCGATGATGTTGGGGTGGGCCAGGTTGGCGAGGGTGGTGGCTTCTCGGACGAACCGTTCCTTGGCGGTGACCTGATCGGGCGCACTCGCTCTTCCGGCAGCGGGGGCCAGGATCTTGAGCGCGAACTGCTTGCCGGAGCGGAGCTGAGTGACCTTGTACACCCGGCTCATGGCACTCACAGCCACCAGCTCTCGCACCGCGTAGCGGCCGTCGAGAACCCTACCGATGTAGGGGTCGTCGCGAACCCCTGCCGGATTTGAGCCGGTGGGCGGGGACCCGTTGGTGGACGGGGCGTCGGGCACGATGTCTCCGGGGGGGCGACTGCGCGGTGCTGGATCGCTCGACACCTCGGAAAGTATAGCGGCGGAGGCGACCTGTTTGGGGGGGGCTGGGCATTCAATCCCCCGACAGAGCGGACTTGGCCTCTCGATCCGGTGTCGCCGGACCGTTACGGCGCTGTGGCTCCGCAGGAACGAGGTCGGCATGGCCAATCGATGGTGGGCACTGCTCGTGGCCGGCGTGTTCGGAGGGGCCGCCTGGTGGGTCGAAGAGCGGCACACGCGCGACCGCATCGAACACGAGGGCATGACCCTCGAAGCCGTGGCTTCTGAAGCGGCTGCCAAGCTCTCGGGCGCACGCCAGGCCGCGGTCACGGGCCCGGAGGATGCGTCTTCCGAGGACTTTGTCGTGGAACGGGACATCCTGCGCGCCGTGCAAGCGGAGCGCGGCATCCGCTCGCCCATCTACACGCTGCGCAAGGTCGACGACCACACCACTGCGTTCGTGGTCATGACCAACCAGCGGCCGTTCATCGGCCACACCTACCCCCTGCGCGCCGAGATGGAGCCGGTGTTCGCGGGGCACCCCCGCATGCGCACCGGGCTGTACGGCGACGACCACGGCACCTGGGTGTCGGGCTACGCCCCCGTGATGGGCCCCGACGGCAACGTGGCCGCCATCGTGTGTGTCGACCGCCCCTCCACCGACCTCTCCGAGTTCTGCTTCCAGTCGCGGCTCAAGGCCATCCTGGTCGCCCTGGTGATGGGCCTCTTCGGGCTTGTTGCCCCGCGCCTGGGCATGCTGCGCTCCCGTCCCATCCGTGGCTTGCGTCGCCTGTTTGTGGGGTCTCTCGCATCTCGCATCGGCGGGGCTGGAGCGCTCGCCGTGCTCCTCGCCGTGGGCACCATGGCCACCCTCGACCACCGGCGCGCGGAAGCCGAGGCGGTCGACCACACCAAGGAGTCGCTCGCCCAGGCCGTGTCGCTGGGCTCGCACGTGGTGGACGCCGCGCTCCACACCGCCGTCGCCGACCTCCTCACCCACGAGGCCCCCGAGTTCGAGCCTCTGCGCGACCAGCTGCGCACCATCAAAGACGGCGCCGGCCTGGAGTCCCCCGTGTACACCCTCGTCCAGGACGGCGACCTGGTGCGCTTCGTGGGGATGACCAACGAATTTCCATACGTGGGCGACACCAACGAGCTCCGACCCGGGGTGCGCGCCACGTTCCAGGGTGCCGGACCGGGCACCGAAGGCCCCTACAGCGACGCCCACGGCATCTGGATCAGTGCGTGGGCCCCCATCCTCGACGACCGGGGCGAGGTGGTGGGCGTCATCCAGGCCGACCGTGATGTGCGCGCCATGATGCTCGAGCTCACGAGCCACTCCCTCCTGCGTGCCCTGTACGGCCTGATCGGCGTGCTGGTGGCCCTTGTGGCGGGCACATTCCTGGCCCGCAACATCGCCCGACCGGTACAGCACCTCGCCATGGCCGCCCGCAAGGTGGAGAGCGGTGAGCTCGACGTCCACCTCGACGAAGAGCGGGTGGACGAGGTGGGCGACCTGGCGCGGGCGGTGAACCGGATGGCCCTGGGGCTGCGCGAACGAGAGCGTCTGCGCGACATGTTCGGCAAGTACATGGCCACGCAGGTCATCCAGGAGCTGCTCGACCGCAATGAGCTGTCGCTCGACGGAGAGCTGCGCGAGGTCACGGTCGTGCTGTCCGACATCCGCGGCTACACGGCGCTCACCGAGGAGCTGGGGGCGGCCGAGGTGGTGCAGCTGCTCAACGAGTACTTCAGCATCCTGGTCGACGTCATCATCGAAAACGACGGCGTCATCGACAAGTTCATGGGCGACGCCATGCTGTGTTGGTTCGGCGCGCCGGTTCCCCAGGAGGACCACGCCGAGCGGGCGGTGCGGGCGGCCCGGGCCATCCTGGAGCGCACCGCCGCCTGGAATGCCCAGCGGGTCGCAGACGGCAAGAAGCCTGTGCTCACGGGGATTGGCATCGCCACGGGTCGGGTGGTCGTGGGCAACATCGGCTCTCCCCATCGCTTGGAGTACACGGCCATCGGCGACGCAGTGAACCTGGCCAGCCGCCTGTGCAGCCACGCCGAAGCCGGTCAGATCGTGGTGGACGACCGGGTGCGCCAGCACGCCGGCGACGACGGCTTCACGCCGCTCGGGCCCATCGACGTGAAGGGGATTCGCGAGCCGGTGGCGGTGCACCGGGCGGACGTGCCGACGGTGGCGTGAGGGGCCCCCTGGAAGGGGGAGGACTCCCGGGTCCGAGTGGCCCTTCGTTTGACCGTCCTCCCCCTTCAGGGCTTTCCTACCTGCACAAGTGGCCACAGCACCCGAGAACGACGATGTCCTCCCCCTTCAGGGGGAGGTGCCTGCGGAGCAGGCGGAGGGGGCCCACCCTGCTCGTGCATCAGCGGGGAACTGCTCCTTCGGAGCGACTACCGCGGCGCCTCCTGTGCGCTTCGCGCCCGGCGCCTTGCTCCCCCTGGCCCCCCTGTGCGGGCCCGGTGCCGACGGACGATGGTTTGCAGGGTTCGACGGCTGGTGCCTGGTCCCGGGCCGGCTGTCGGGTCTGGGGTTCGATGGGCTCGGGGGACTCGGTCGAGGTTGATCGAGGTCGTGGGGCCCGCATACGAGTCCTCCCACTCGCAGTTGGAGGTGGCCGCACCGGAGTCCTCCCCCTCCCAGGGGGAGGTGGCGAGCGAAGCGAGTCGGAGGGGGCCCGCATACGTGTCCTCCCCCTCACAGGGGCTCCTACCCGCACAAGTCGTGCGCTCCACCGACAGAACACAGTGTCCTCGGGTCTGGGGTTCGATGGGCTCGGGGGACGACGAATCGATGGGTTGGTGCCAGATTCGTCGCTTTGTTCGCTGACGCTCACGCCCCGAACGACTCGGTCGAGGCTGACCGAGCACGTGGGCGCAGCCGTCCTCCAGTCGGCGGGCCCGGCGAGTCGGTGCCGCTAGCCAGGCGACTTCGGGCTTGGGGCCTACTCCGCCGAAAATCGCACCAATGCAGGAACGCTGTCGCGGCTGTCCGAGGAGCGGTCGACCGGTGCCATCGTGGCGCCCCACAGCTCCCCATTCCACTCGAACCACTGCCCACTGGTGCCGGGTTGGTCGAAGTCCACCGTGCCGGCGCAGATGTCTGTCGGGAAGTGCCAGCTTGTCTCGCCCGGAGGGAGGATGGCGGTGTCGAGGCCGGCGTGGCTGAACCAGACCGTTCCATCGGCCGTGACCATGGCGTGCACCCGCTGGTGGTCGACGGCGTGCCCGACGAATGGGGCATCTTGTTGGCTTGGCTCGGACCAGCTGGCGGAGACCGGGCTGGGCGTGACCTGGCGACCGGGGGCCCTCGATTGGGCAGGAGAGGGCCCCATCCGACGGCTTCGCCGCCACCTTCCCTTGAAGGGGAAGGACAGGTCATGGTCCCATCCGACGGCTTCGCCGCCACGCTCCCATTCACGTGACGGACAGGCCATTGTCACAGTCCTTCCCCTTCAGGGGAAGGTGCCCGAAGGGCGGATGGGGCCCCCGATTGGACAGGTCATGGCCCCATCCGACGGCTTCGCCGCCACCTTCCCCTGAAGGGGAAGGACAGGTCATGGTCCCATCCGACGGCTTCGCCGCCACGCTCCCGTTCACGTGACGGACAGGGACCACGGCCTCGGGCAGTGGGATGGCGGAGCCGATGCCATGGGGGGCGGCTGGTTGCGTGCGCAGACGGCTGGGTCTGGCTTGGACGTGTTGGACGTGCAAGCGGTGAGACCAAGGACCGTGACAGTTGTGCGGAGGTGAGGCATGACAGCTCCAGATGGACTCTGGCGATGTACCGCCCCGGAGCACGACCGGGTTCCGACCCACTTCGGACCTTGGAGAACGAAAAAGCGGGAGAGACCTTGGCTCTCCCGCTGCGGCGGAGACCTTGGCTCCGCCGCCCCCGCAGGCCGCATGCGGCCGGAGGGGCCCAGCTGTGAATGGCTACCGGGCGGCTGGAGCGACCTCGTCGCCGTTGTTCTCGGGCGTGGAGTCGGGGGTGTTGGTGTAGACCAGCGACTCGTCGACCGGCGGGAAGCGGCCCGCGGCCTGGTCGATGTAGCGGCTGTGGAAGAACCACGGCTGCAGGTGCTCGGGCACGATGGCCTTGAGGCGCGCGTGGTACGCGGGCAGGTGGTACCAGGGCACGCGGAAGTTGGCGTGGTGCTCGAAGTGGTAGTTGATGTGGAACGGCGAGGCGAACCGGGCCAGCGGGTACAGGTACGTGCGCGACCGGAGGAGGGGGTCGGTGGCGTGTTCGAGGCCTCCGCCGTGCTCCTGGGCCTTCTTGAGCAGGGCCAGGAACTGCAGCACGTGCATGCCGAGGAAGACGGCGATGCCGGCGGGCCAGGCGATGAGCACGCTGGCGAGCACGGCCGGGATGATGAACGCCACCACGCCCAGCGCTATCCGCTTGGGGTTGAAGCCGTACTGGTTGGAGGGGTTGAAGGCCAGCACCGAGACGGGAATGGTGAGCAGCACGAGCAGGCGGGCGGCGAGCGGCCAGCCGGTGATGGGGTCGCGGTCTTGGGGGTCGTCGGCTTCGCAGGGGCGCAGGTGGTGGACCAGGTGGCCTTCTTCCCAGTGCTTCACGTAGTCGGTGAAGAAGGGCGCGCTGAACAGCTGGCCGATGCGGCGGTTCCACAGGCGGAGCTTCTTCTTGTCATCGGTGAGGATGAACATGTCGTGGCTGCACTCGTGGATGACCAGGATGAACAGCGAGAAGAAGAGCGACCCGAGCATCCAGGGGGCCAGCAGGAGGAAGGGCACGGCGGGCACCACAGCCGACGACAACACGATGGTGCCGATGCCGGTGAGCACCGCAGCGGTCCAGAGGAGGTTCTTCCGGTTGTGTGCGCTCTTGTCTTGGCGCATCACGTGGAATTCCTTCCCGGCTGCGATGGCTTCCCGCATCCAGGCGGTGCGCTTCATGCTGTCTCCTGCGCCGATGACGCGTGGTGGGTCGGGGTGGCGCCGCGGTCGTAGCTGCACGGTCCGTGCAGAATGCCTGGACCGGGGGCTGCGAGCCTAACGCTTGTGTGGCCTGATGGAGGCTGTTGACGGGGATCACCTGCGGTACGGCAGGACTTTGACACTGGATCACCGCAGGCGGCCCGATTTGCACTACGACGTCGAGATTGGCGTGTCCGGGGGCATCTCCGCGTCGCGCAGCCAGCGCTCCAGCACCACCACTGTGGCGGGGACGAGGGCGAGGGTGGTGGGCAGCAGCAGGCGGACCTCGCGGATGCGACCGAAGGCGAGAACCAGCCCCAGATAGGGAATCATGACCAGAACGAGGCGCTTGAGCGGGGTGGGGAGGCGCCGCCATCCGAGCGCGGGAATGGCGAACCAGGCTCCGGCGAAAAACAAGGCGTAGAACTGCCACTCGGTGGATCGGAAGTTGCGGAGCAAGTGGACGAGTGGCGGGGCGGTCTTCTTCGGGCCTAGCTCAATGAAGCCACGCAGCAGCAGGAAGGGGGTGAGCCACAGCAGGCCCATCACCACGGCGCGCTCGAGGGTGCGGCGGATGGGCTCGGTGCCCCAGCGCAAGGCCAGGTAGATGGGCACCACAAACACGATGGTCTCGCGGTTCCAGGCGCCCAGGAAGACCAGGGGGTAGAGCCAGGCGTCGCGCTTGTGGAGGGTGAGCAGGGCGGCGGCGAGCCAGAGCACGTGGTCGACGCTCGACGCGGGCTGGAACCAGTAGTGTTCGGTGCTGGGACCGTGCAGAGCGCCGATGAACAGGGCGCCTGCGAAGGCCATGGCGGGCGTGGTGAAGCGCACGATGAGGAGGTGGCTGAGCAGGAGGGTGAGCCACGTGGAGACCAGCCGGACGGCGAGGTAGCCGTACTCGCGGGCGAAGGGGCGCTTGAGGCCGGTGCGCGCCATGGCGTCGGTGAGGGGAAACTCGACGGCGAAGGGGACGGCCACCCGGTAGGCCCAGGGCTTGCGACCGCCGTGCAGCTCGATGATCTCGTGGTGGCGCTCGATGCGCTTTTCGTACTTGGGCCCGAAGTTGATCTGGAAGGCGTGGAACGACGTGAGGCTGCCCGACAAGCCCAGGTACAGCAGGCCGATGGCCAGCCAGGCGCGGCGCCGCGACGTCATGGGTGCAACTCGGGGGAGGGGTGGAGGGCGGCGGTCTATTGCGACCGGGCGCGGGCTTCACCCTTGCGCGGTGCGGAGGTCGTGCAGGCGGGATGCCTTGCCGCCGGAGTGGTCGCAGGTGCCGAAGGCGTGGAGGCGGACCTGGAGGCGCAGGCCGAGGCGCTCGCGGAGGTGGAGGGCGAGGGACGCTGTGAGCTGGGGGGAGGGGACGCCCACTTCGGCGACGAGGGTGAGGACGTCGAGGGCTTCGGGACGGGTGAGCGCGAGGTGCCAGTGACCGATGGGCTCGGGGTGGTGGGACAGGGCGTGGGCGACGTCGGAGGGGCGGAGGTTGACGCCGCGGACCACCACCATGTCGTCGACTCGGCCGGTGATGCGGGCGATGCGGGGCAGGGTGCGGCCACAGGGGCAGGGGGTGCGGTCGAGGCGGGTGCGGTCGCCGGTGCGGTAGCGGAGGAGGGGGCGGGCCTCGCGGGTGGGGGCGGTGAGGACGAGCTCACCCCATGTGCCGTCGGGGACGGGGGTGCCGTGGAGGTCGATGATCTCGGGGATGAAGTGGTCGGCGTTGACGTGCAGGCCGTTGGCCTCGGGGCACTCGAAGGCCACGCCAGGACCGATGACTTCGGAGAGGCCGTAGGTGTCGCGGGCCACCATGCCCCAGGTGTGTTCGAGGCGGGTGCGGTCGGCCTCGGACCACGGCTCGGCCCCGAAGACGCCCAGAGCGACGGTGGGGAGGTCGTCGTGGCGGTCGGCGAGGTGCTGGGCGTAGCTGGGGGTGGCGAAGAGGACGGACGGACGCAGCCTGCGGATGAGGTCGGCGTGGGTGCGTGAGGGGGCCTGACCGCCGGGGATGACGGTGGCGCCGAGGGCGGTGGCGGCCTGGAGGAAGCCGAAGCCGCCGGTGAAGAGGCCGTGGGCGAGGGTGGAGTAGACGACGCTGGTGGGACCCACGCCGAGGGCGGCGAGGCCGCGGGCGACGACGCGGGTCCAGAGGTCGAGGTCGGCGCGGGTGTAGGCGCTGATGGTGCGGGTGCCCGATGTTCCGGAGCTGGCGTGCACCCGCACGAGCTGGTGTGCGGGAACGCCCATGGCGGCCAGAGGGTCGGCGGCGTGGAGGTGGGCCTTGGTGGTGAAGGGGAGGTCGGTGAGGCTGCGGACGTCGGGGACGAGGCGCTGGAGGGCAGCGCGTTGTCGGGGCCAGAGGTCGGGGCTGCACTCGACATCGGGGTCGAGGATGCGGGGCGGACCGAGGGTCATTCGGGGTCGACCAGGACGACGGTGAGGGCTTCGGGACCGTGGGCGCCGTGCACGAGGGTCTGTTCGATGTCGGCGGTCTTCGATGGACCGGAGACCCAGACGGCGAAGCTGGCGTGCTCGAGAGCGTCTTGGGTGGTCTGGAGGGCGAAGGCGGCGTTCAGGTCGGGCACGATGGTGTGGGCGTGGACGACGAGCACGACATGTTGGGCGAGGAAGCCTGCGGCGCGCATGCGGGGGCCGAGGGCGTCGAGGCCGGTGACGAGCACGGCGGCGTCTTCGGCGACCGCCACGACGCCGGGAAGGACGGTGAGCTGGAGGTCGGCGAGGAGGTGGGGATGGGTTGGGGCGGGGCGGCCGGGCGCGGGGAGGTCGGGGTGGACCAGGCGGTGTCGCGCGGGGGCCAGGCCGTCGAGGTAGGCGGCCAGCTCGCGGATGTGGGCGATGGTGTGGACGGCCCCGCCGACGGCTTCGGTGGTGGTGCGGAAGCGTGCGGCGAGGTGGGCGGACGGGGTGCGCGAGATGTAGGGCGCCGGGAGTGGCAGTGCGGGGGGCACGGCGGCGCGGAGGCGTTGGAGGAAGGCATCGCGGGAGGACATGGTCGCGGAGTGTATCCGCAGGGGTCCTCTCTGCCTGCTTCATCGGGTGCCGAAGGTGCTCTTCCTGGGGGCTGAGGGTGCGGCCCGTCGAGCTGTGGTCCCCTTCCGAGCCGACGATTGTAGGTCTTCGGGCCCCCTCCGGTTCTTCGGGCCTCCTTCCACTGAAGGGGAGGACTGTGAGAATGGCGGTGTGCTCGCTGTTCAGGGGGGCGCGAGTCGGTCGGGGGCCCCCTCCGCCTGCTCCGCAGGCACCTCCCCCTGAAAGGGGGAGGACTGTGAGAATGGCGATGTGCTCGCTGTTCAGGGGGGTCGCGATGCAGTCGGGGGCCCCCTCCGCCTGCTCCGCAGGCACCTCCCCCTGAAAGGGGGAGGACCGTGAGAACGGCGATGTGCTCGCGATTCAGGGGTCAGCCTCGACCGAGTCGTTCGGAGCGTGAGCGTCAGCGAACAAAGCGACGAATCTGGCACCAACCCATCGATTCGTCGTCCCCCGAGCCCATCGATACTCAGGCCCGACAGCCGGCCCGGGCCCAAGCACCAGCCGTCGAACCCTGCAAACCATCATCCGTCGGCACCGGGCCCGCACAGGGGGTCCAGGGGGACGTACGGAGTAGTCCC
>Ga0213833_1000789_pt1 | contig 26653 bp, 27 predicted proteins | sample SWATP21_FD_160575 | JGI IMG/M metagenome (GOLD analysis project Ga0213833, IMG submission 160575) | Coastal seawater microbial communities from Marineland, Florida, United States - SWA TP2 #1 | ecosystem: Environmental > Aquatic > Marine > Coastal | place: USA: Florida | collected 2016-08-14 | reverse complement strand
CATCTCTTCTGCACACACAACCAACGTCACAACCACACCACGACATCACGAACCTGGACTAGCACGCGGCCACCAGCTTTGTGGAATTCGCGGTTCAACACCGGGTTCATCACCGGATCAATCGTGTCGACGTCCTGGACCACCAGTGTCATGCCGAAACGCAAAGCGCTTTCCAAGTGCTTCATGAACGAAGCGTCAAGGAAAGAGGTGACAGACACCTCGCGTTCGCGGCCGTAATGGCGCTTCAAAAACTCGATGGCCTGTCCGGCCGGATCAATCACGAGCGGGAAACGATTGAAGCGTGACAGCATGATGGCGTTCTCCACGCAGAGCTCATCGCTGGGAAGGGAGGCAGCGGACCAAGCCAAACGATCGGAAGCCGTCGACAGATACTCCGTCAACGCCAGGTCACCGCGGTACGGTGCTCCGACAGTTTCCAACGCGATGCGCAGCTCATTCAACACCACGCGGCGCATCTTGAAGTCGAAGCGACCGGCGTACGTCAAAAACGCTGCGGCGAGCATTGTGTCCCCTGCGATTGTGTGCATGCGCTCATGGAAGAAGCCAGATCCAGCCTCCCACCGCCGACGTTCGCCACTCAGACTGGCCAGCAGCTTCGTGGAGCGTGCAACACGGGACTGCACGGACTCCATCTCCGTCTTGATCGCCTCTGCCTCACGAATGAGCACAGCGTACTCTTGCTTGTAGGTTGCAATGCTCGCTTCGAGGTTGGCTGTGAGCTGGGTTTGTTCTTCGAACTGAGCTTCAAGGCGCGAGCTCTCTTCTTGCAACATCCGCACTTCGGACCGCAGCGGCTCAACTTTCGTCAGGATCTGCGCGTAGGACGTCTGAGACACGAGCCACTTGAACAGCGGCCCGGTTGTCTTCGACGCGCGGTTGACGGCTTCGTAACTGTACCACCACAGCCAACCGAACGGGCAACCAAACACAACACGAACACATGCGTAAGCAAACGAGGCACACAGGCAGCCGTGGCGTGTATGGACGCACTTGAAATCAGGGTTCTTGAGCTGGGCGCGGATTTGATGGGCAATCTTGGGCGTGATTTGAGAGGTCTTGAAGTTCAGGATCGTTGGAATGAAGTCGCTCTTGCTCAATGTGCGTCGAATGTCCTTCCACTCCGTTGTTTTGTGTCCCAGCATGGTTACCACGGCCTCCAACGTCATCCGAACAGCCTGAGGGGGCCTTCCCATGGCGCGAACGGCGTCCAAGTGGCTCTTTCGGATGCCCTTCACGGAGTCACGCGCATCCGCCAGCATAGGCTCCACCTTGGCAAGCTCGCCCTCCACCACAGCTCGACGTGTGGCGATCGTTTCGTTCTGCGCTGCCAACTCCTTGGCGAGAGCCTCACACTCCTGCTTCTTGCGCTCCGCGTCGTTTTGATCCTGCACCATCTGTGCGACCTTGGCGTCTGCCTCCTTCGTTTTGGCGGTGAGCAGCGTCTTCTGGTTCCCCAAACTGGCTTGAAGGGCGGCAACTTGCTCCTCTGTTTGGTGGATCTTGGTGAGACCCGTGTTCAGGTGGCGCTGCTCATCCTCAAGCGCCTGGCGCTTTGAGCGGAAAAGGTGCACAAAGTGGTTGATGAAGTCCACGTAGTCCCGCGGCGAAATGAAGAACGTTCGCCCGGTGCGACGACCCACCCTCAATGTGGCGCGGCGCACAAGCTCGTGCGTGCGCACCAGTGCCGAGGACACTGCGTCACGGTAGGTGACGATGGGAGGCACACCAGAGCCTCGCGCGCCGCTGGATGACGCTCCTTTGCTTTCCTCCTCTTCCTCGTCGAGTGCGTCTTGGAAGAGCGTGGCAGCCTCGGCCGGCAGCGTGTAGTCCGCGTACTCCACATCGAGGGTGCGCATGAAGTAGCGCCCCACCTGATGCAGCGCGGAGCGAGACCAGTCGCCGAACCAGTCCACCACGCAGCGGTTGAACAGTGCCGGGGACGTTGCGGCGCGGTTGTCAAAGTCTCCAGACGCCGGGTTCATCGTGAACACCACATGGAGATTGCGCTGCACGTTGCGGGTGAAGATGCGAAACAGCTGCTCCTCACCGTCCACAATCGTGCCGCTGCGAAGAGCCGTCTCCTTCACACGGTTCAGCAGCGTGGTGTACCTGCAATACCAACGCACAAGGGGGACAGCGCAAACCCGGCATCTTCAGTCATGGTGTGCACCACAAAGCCGTACTACCATGTGACGTACGCATCGCCTTCAAACAAACCGGGAACTTCTCCAGAGGCGAGTAGCGCGTTCATACGCTCCAAGAATGCAGACGAGAGCACATTGGACTCGTCAAAGATGAAGCATATCTCTTCACCGTCGCACCCAGCACGCATGAGCACTGTTCGCAGATCCTCGTCGAACTCATCGATGGTGTAGCTGCCGGCACCACACACAGCACAGCCACAAATGTGAGGAGGGGGAAGAGAAACTGAAGAAAGGGACAAGGAGTAGCATGGAGAAAGGAGACGGTGAATGGCGTGAAGAACGCACCGACGAGACACCTTGATTTGGAACACACTAAGGGCGTTCGTCCACGCCACAAAACGAGTCAGAACGGTCTTGCCAGCCCCCGATTCACCCACAAGGAGTAAGTGGCCCAAAGGTTGCCGAAGCACGCGATCAATGCGAAGCACGTGGTCCAATACATCGTCGAACACCACGAGCGGCACATCCAGCTCTTCTTCATAGAACACCTTCAGCCGCGCCTCCACATGGGCGCGCAAGTCCTCGAGTTCGACAGATTCATACACCTTGGAGAGCCAGTTGGAGTACCTGGTGCGAGAAGGTTGAAGTCAGCACACACACTCAGCAGCCAGCATGCGACGGCGGGCACCATTTCCACGCGGCGGTCGGTCTCGACGTGTCGGCCGAAACGCGCGGCATGCGAGGCATTCACAACACGTACAGGATAGGCGCGGTCAGGCACGCGCGCGAGGCGCCAGTGAAGTACTTGAAGGCGACCTCTCGAACCTTGGCTTGACACCAATCGCGCTCTGGCTTCGTCACCAAGCGGTCATGGAACAAACGCAGGGCTTCATGTGCCCAAAGGCGCACCAGTCCATCCAAGTCGAGCGACTCTAGGGGCTTCATCGCCTCGAACATGGCTCGCATCCATCGCGACAGCTCACGCGGGGAGTAGATGTAGTGTGGTTGCGTGTCTGGCGAGAAGTGCGCTTGGTTGGCAGCATAGAACTCGACCATGGCCTCTGTGAGGGGGGTGCCAAAGGCACGGAGGTTGGGGTGCAGCTTCAACAGCGCGCGGTTGAACGTTCTGGAAGCAGCACAGCAAGCGTCAGTTCACAGAAACTACACGACCACCACAACACCCACCGAGCTCGACACGGCGACACAGCATCGGAACACAAGCAAGGACCTACCCATAGATTTGGCGGAGGGATGGCGGGAGGGGGAAGTCGACAAGCAGCACGGGGCAGTGGCGCAAGAAGCGACGGGACATCACCACGCGACCCGGGTCCGTCGGCGGGTTGCAGGCGCCCACAAACTGGATGTTGCGCAACGACACCCACGTCCGATCCGACGCTCGCCAGAAGCCGTGCTGCTCCGTGAGCTGGCGCAGGAAGGTGACGACTTGCTGGGTCCCGTACCGATCGTTCACGGGCAGGTTGATTTCGTCACAGAACACCACCAGCCACTTGCCTTCGAGACTTGGCTGGAGGGTGGTTCCGGTGGGCGTGCGGGTGTACACGCAGTGCTGCTCGAACGTCTTCAGGATGAGGTCTGGGGTTGTGGCAGCCGAGAAGTTGAGCGACACGAGCTCCAGACTCGGCATGCTCTGCAACGTGTACGTCAGCGTCATGGTTTTGCCACTGCCAGGCGGACCACACAGGATAACGGGGCGGTGGAAGGACAGCCAGTTTCGGAGGATCATGTCATGGCGGATCGTGTCCACAGTCGCCACGACAACATCCGTGGCCAGCACTCGATGGCTCTCCAGGTCGATTGTCGGCACGGATTCTGACCACCGGCGCCACGTACCCGACTCTACCACGACTTCAAAGTCGAGCAGGGACTCTTCCTCATTCGCAAAGCGCGGCATCTCGACCGTGGAAATGCGCGAGAGGTGCGCGCACAGCTCCAAACGCTTGGCGCTAGGAAGCGAGGCGCCAAGCGCGTAGGCCAGCACGGAGACCACCCACTTGCTCAGGTATGCCTGCATGATATCAGCTGCGAGTGGGAAGTCGGGGTGCGAGTCGTTGTACGCGGCCACGTTTTGCACGCCGCACTCCACCTGCGCCATGGTGGACGCGAGCAGCCCGACGCGGGTCACACCCATGATGTGGCGTTGCTTCAAGGCCCAGTCCAACGCAGCATGCAGCACGGCACCCTCGCCGACCAACATGGGCTCAATCATGCCAAAGGCCTGAGAGTAGAAGGTTTGCAACGGCGTGACAGGTGCGCTGGGAGGTTGGCTGGCGCCCACACCGGTACCGACACCAACACCCGCGCCGGCACCAACACCAGCACCGCTGGCCGCGCCTGTAACACCGAAGCCCAAGTCCCCGGCCTCCGGCTCCACTTGGAACACCTCGCCGTTGCGTTGGCGCATGTCGAGCAACATGTGGCGGCAAATGACGTCCGTGGAAAGGGTGGTCTCACTGAACCACACCATGCCACAGCGCGACACAGTGGCGAGTGTCGCATACCTGCATCACACCACACCACACCACACCACACCACACCACACCACACCACACCACACCACACCACACACCGCGCCGCACCACGACCACCACAGCCACACGGCCACAATCAATACAACACGGGCAACACAAGAAGGAAGGGGAGGACTCAATATTAGTGGTGCGAAATGGACGACAGGTGACACCACACCACAACAGAACCGACGTGACGTACTTCAGGCTTTCCACCTCAAACATGATGCGCACGTTGGGGGGAATGCTGAGGCGCTCGCCCGAAGGCAAAGTGAGCAAACGGTTGTCATCCAGGACGGAGTTGAGATTCTCTGCCCACTCCGGGTCCACGTCGCCGTCGAAGATGATCCACTGGCGACGAGACGCCTCGCCACGCACATTGTTCAAAACTTGCCGGAGCACACCCGTGAACACGCCGTCGGTCCACTCGAGAGTGGTGCCATCCAGGACGCCGTACAACTCCTCTTTCGACAGCGCCTTGGGATCGATGACATGCGCGTCTCCCTTGACGGAGTCCACGGCCTCCATTGCATCCAGAAGCAGTCGCCACGTCGTGGTCTTGCCAGAGCCACTGGGTCCAACCATCATGACGCCATGGCATAGTTCCTGAATTTGGTGCAGCTGCAGTGCTTTTTCCATCCACTGGTCGCTGGCAATGAAGCTGAACAGTCACGAGAACCCACCCACACACACGCACACAGCAGCCATGAGACTCGACTCGACTCCACCACGTGGCACACACCACCGTTGCACCACACCACCACCAAAACACGTACTGTCGCTCCTTGCACAATCGCCGCAGGTGGAAGCGGAGTTGGTCTTCGTGGAACTCCAACGACCCACAGCCCGGGAACACGGCCTGTACCAACGCCTTGAACAAGGGAAGGTCATCAGCGACAAGCTTCGGCGCCACGGTGTCGTTGATGGATCGCAGCAGCACCTGCATTTCCCCTTCCTGCGAGCTCACATCGACGGACTTGGTGTCCGCGCTGCGGTTGGCGGCAGCAACCAACGCATCACTGGGGTCCCCGTTGAGCAGCTGCTGCTGCTCCTGCTGAAGGCGCTCCATGCGGCGACGCTTGAGGTTGCCTGCAGACACCAGGACGCTCTTGAGGGCTCGGAGGCCGAAGTCGTAGTGGGGTTGGGTGGACAACTGGTCGTGGCACAAGGAGAACAGAAGCACCGCCTTGCTGGCAAGCCGTTCGGCGGTGTGGAAGCCCTGCGAGAACAGCATGACTTGGGCGATGAGGTCCCAGTCAGGCTTGATCATGGCGATGCTGCGGAAGAGCTGCTTGAGGTTATCCGGAAGCTGCGATCGCCCAGCGTAGTCTGGGTTCATCGTGATGAAGATGCCGACGTTGGGGTTGAGCTGTGCCGCAACAAGACACGATGAGCGCGTGCAAACCACGTTGACAACAACACAAGAAGGCAGCCATCATCCATCACCCCCCTCATGATGCGCACACGTCAAGACCACAAGCCCAACCACACTGCACGGCCCACCTTGACGCTCTTGCCAAGCAACTCTGCGGTGACGGATGACGCCTGCAAACCGGTCTGAATGGCAAGGATCTGCTGGGAAACGGCACTGAGAATGCGTTCCTCCAACCGATTGAACTCGTCAAAGCACCCCCACGCGCCCACTTGACAGAGCCCCACAAACAGGCGACCCATGGCCTGAAAGTCAAAGTTTTCGTCGCAGTTGAACACCAGCACAAATCGCCCCATCCTGGCGCCCAACGCCTTCACACTTTCCGTCTTGCCCGTGCCGGCTGGGCCAAACGGGCTGCCGCCCATGCGGAAGTGCAGGGCTTGCGTGAGCGTCAAGTAGCACCGATCCGTGAGGGGGGTCTGCACCAAGCGCTCTCCCACACCACCGTACTCGAAGCCGTAGTGGAAGGACGCCCGCGCCACGCGAATGGCAAGCTGCTTCAGCAGCTCCGTTTCGGTCTGGTCCCAGTAGTACCGCACGCGGTACAGCCACTGGAACGAGTCCGGCGTGCTCACTTGCGAGTCCGCCAGCTCTCGTGTGACGTCACGGTTGTACACCAGCTCCGTGATGAGCTGCTCATACTTTTTCCGGAGCTGCGGCTGGAGCGGCCGCAGCACCTCGTCGGCCAGCAGGTTCAACACGGCACGCAGCGATTGAAACGGCGCCTCCAAGCCAGTGGGGGCCGAGTCGCCACCCGCTGACGGCGCGGCGGCTTCTCCGTCCTGCAGCACGGCGTCCACGGCGGCAGACCACATGACGCCCATGGCCAGGAGCACGGTTTGTGCGGGGAACTGTGTCACCCATGACAAAAATTTCGGACCCAGGCCGGCCCCAGCCTTGCCAGCCTTGGCGTCTGGTTGGTGCGTGGTGTCAAAGCTGGCGTGGGCAGACATGAGGAAGGACGGTGGCAACAGGCCCACGGCCTCCGCGAGGAGCGCCGCCAATGTGGCTTGCATCTGGACCTCGGTCTGGGTCAACCATTCATTGACCTTGGGGAAGCGGCTGAGGTCAACAGGCGCGACAAACGGAACCTCCTCGCCCTCACGTGACACCATCGCGGAGACGTGTGTCGACGCGACTTCGGCGACAGCCTCGCCCCCCTCCTCGCCCGCTGACGGCCGCGCCAGCTTCTCCCCGTCACCCAACAACACCGACGTGATGCCGGCAAACATCTTGGACAAATGGCGCTGCGTGGCCATGGGGTCGGAGCCGTTGCCGAGGATCTCAAGCATGTCTTCGTCACCGACGAAGTAAAAGCGCGGGAACGTGGCACGCTGCCGCTCCAAATACTCGCCAAGCGCCTTTTGAACTTTGCCCAGCAAGTCGCCCAGCCGCTCCAAGTTGCGCTGGAGGTGGGGAGTAGCAGCCACCTCCAGCACCAGAGGGTTGGCGCCAACCTTGCGCATGAGCGGCACCCATTCCTTGTCAATGGCACCGAACAAGTGGTACTGATCGGGCAGCTGGTAGCGAATGTCAGCGCTGCTCATGAAGACACCTTCCAGGTACACCCACCGGCGTTGGACGTCGATCCACACGTCCAGTAGCGCGCGAAGGTTGGTCAAGGACGTGGACCACTTGTTGGCCTGCTCCGCAAACACTTTGTAGTGCCTGTATCACCACGACATTCCACACACCACCACACAACCACACAACCACACGCAGCCGCCACGAGTGAGACGCACCGCGCACGCACCACAACAGGCAAAGCAGAGATCGAACGACGCGGCACAGTGCACACGCACGGGCTGAGCTTCATGCTTCCCAGCGCGGAAAGGTGCTCATCGAGTTCATCAAACAGGTCATCCCACTTCCGGATGAGCTTGCACTTGTTGCGGTACGTCGTGGTGTCAAACTGACGCGTCGTCCACGCCTCCTCGACCTCCGACAGGAACTGGGCCAGGCCCATTTCACCTTGGGCGGCTTGCAACACCTCCCGCACCGCCACCTCATGCTTCACCAACCCGGCATCCCACATGCGTCCCAGGGTGAGGCGTGACATGGGAACTCGGAGCTTCAACGCCCGCATGATGGCTGCCCAGTGTCGCTCCTTGACGGCCTCCGACTTGAGCTCCGCCAGCATGCCGCGGGGTCGACGGTACCCCTGCAGCCTGCTCCGCATGGCTTCAAACATCTCGTACTGCTGCACCTCGCCAGGGAGAGCGCGCAGCACGTCCAACATCCGTGCGAGTTGCTGTTTCACCTTGCGCGGCACCACCGCGGCCCACGGCGTCTCTCGCAACGCGTCCAGCTCCGCCCAGGGCGCTTGCAACGCGGACCAAGCCCCGCGAAGGGCGCATAGCTCGTCCAACATGGGCGCCACGCGATCACGGTCGCCGGCTGTGGACAGAAGTAGCGTCTCTCGCGCCGCGCGCAGCTCCTGCCAACGAGACTGTGCGCCTTGCAGCTTGGTTTCGAAGGCGTTGAGCACTTCCAGCGCTCGCGCCGGCGGCATGTCCTCGGCAAGGGGTTTGTCACCGTCCCACTCTGACGACACGTCGTCAACCCGCTGGGTCAGTGACTTGGCCTCCGCCTCCACCTGGGTGCGAATGACGGGCAGCTGCGCGTCCAATGTCGCCGAACGGCGCTCCAGCTGCTGCAAAAAGTGTGCCCATTGACCTTCCACCCGCGAGAACCACAACCAGTCGTCGGGAAGCGACGCGTTGGACGTCTGCAGCAGGCGCTCGGACGCCTCAAGAACAGACAGCTGCTGCGCCCACTCTTCTTGTGCGGCGCGCATGCGACCCACGAGAGTGACAAACGCCACAGAGCCGCCTGCCCCAGACACGGACACCTCGTCGAGTTCCTTGCGCGCTTGGCGCAGGGTGGTGGAAAGGGGCGACATGCTAGCGGACACCAAGGTGGCAAACTTGGCCAAGAAATCGCGCAGCCACGCATCGTGTTTGTGAGACACCTTCGCCTGAACTTGCGCGAAGCTGTTGGGGAGGACGAGCGAAAGAGCCAAGGAAAACAACAAAGCCCCCGACACCGCCGGCGGAACAAGCACAACACAACACAACACACCACGCACGATGAGGACACTTTCCATGCATGGCACGGCTTTGCATGCATGACACGGCACACCGCATACGTACGCAACCGTGCTGGGACCAAACGACGCAACTTGGCGACCGCTTTCCAGCGCAGGACTGGCGGATTGCACCTGCTGCAACAGTTGCTGCCACAGCTCCAAGCGACCAGCAAGCTGGCGCTCCACTTCACCAGCCTCCAGGTCCCAGTACACCTGGTACCGCAGCCACATGGCGACGTATGGGCGCACCCGGTCCAGTTGGGCTTCCACCGCTTGGAACGCGGACGCAAGAAGTCCGTCGGACAACCGACCGAGCAGCTCCGGGCGTCCGCGAGTGGGTCGGGCAGACCGTGTCATGCCGGCCGCGCCATCGCCGGCGCCACTGCCAGCTTGACCACGAAGTACTTGGTCGTACCGGTCCGACGTAATGTGTGGCTGATCGCACGCAGTGCTAAGCAACTCATGCAACTGCTCCAGCCACACCTCGCGGCTTGCTTCAAGCGGTGGTTGCAGCTGGATGACACGGTTGCGAAGCACCACTTCGTGCACCACGGGTGTGACGCGCACAAGATCAAGTCCAGCGGCGCCGGCGCCGACGGCCTTGTCCACTCCATCGCTTCGCGTTGTGGCCACGACACCACTCCCGCTGCCGCGGCGAGCAGCCACAATGTTGGAGCCCTCCTCGGCACGCGAGGCTGCGGCGGACTCGGAGAACGATGCGATCCACAGGCGGACGGCAGCCTCCAAGCGCTGGCACAGGATGCCTCCAACACGTTCGTCGAGACGAGCCACCCATGACGGCAGGTTGGAGTACTCGCCGAGGTTCAGCTTGTCCACAAGCGCTTGGATTTGTAGAAGGTGGTTGCTGGCAGCACAGATGATACCCATGTAAGGAAGGACGACGAAAAACTCAGGTGTGACGCGCAACAAACACACGGGCCGTTGCCGAGGGCACACATAACAAGGCTGCTGAGAACCCGTGCTCGTACCCAAGGGTGGCCTTCTTGAACGCGCATGTGCGCAAAGCTTCCACGTGTTCCTCCAGCTGTGCACGAACTTCTGCCAACGCGTACACACGGTCTTGGAGTCGTGCAACAGCCCGACTGAGGTCACCCACGACGTCCGTGGCACTGGCCACGGTCCACGACACAGCGTGCTTGAGTGAGTTGATGATGATGTCCTGGATGGCGATGTGAAGGTGGGCCACCAGTGACAGCTGTTCAGTCCCTACAGAGGCAAGGGTTTGGCGGAAAGCCTTCAGAGCCGCTTGCGCTGACACTGCGTACGGATACCTGATATGACACACGCATTGAAACGGACACCCACACGTCACAGACGCTGTCAGAATCACTGACCAAGGCGGGAAGGAAGACAAAAACAAAAGAACAAACAAATGGTCACATTCGCCACGTACGCGAGGCGAACATCGATCATCAGATTGATGATACGCTTGTCTATTTGTGGTCCGAAACCCAGCCACTTGAGGTGTCTCACTTCTTTGCTCACGTTGACACACGCTTCGTCGAAGTGCACTTCCACAAAGGGCGTACCAGACACGTCGTGCACGACGTAGAACAGAGGGTAGTACACAGAAAGATCTTGCGTGATGACTGACGCTTGCCACTCCGCAAACCTGGAGACGAGTAGAAGGGTAAAACACATGGCCCAGGGTGCAAACATAGGCAAGGGAACATGTCATCACCCCCCCAGCACAGCACAGCACGGACATTGCATTGACATCAAGTTTCTTGCGGAAGGAGGAGCGCAGGTCGTTGAGCCGGCTGCCGTCAACGTGTTGATACCATGCACGTCCCAGCAGGTTCTTCACCCGGCGAATGTAGCGTTCCAGCTGGCGCTCGATCTGGTGAGCCCAAATGATGCGACCAGACAGCGGTGGAACGTCCCGAGCGGCGCTGAGACGGCACGCCTCTGACCCCGTGTACGAGTTCATGAACTTCGTTTGCAGCGCTTCGATGTCCCGACGCACTGTCGACAACAGGTGGGACTGGAACTGTTCCACAGCCGCTTGGACACGTGGGCGCTCCAACAACACCTTGAACTGCGCCAATACGCGGAACATGTCGTTGGCGTTCCTGCACCCCAAGACATGCATCCAACAGTGAGGCAGGCGGGGCGGAACGTGCGCAGGAACCACACACCGCCCTCGGGCTCACGGTGACGCGCCCCTCTCACCTGCAAGCCTTCAACCTTTCACGCAGTTTGGCACAGATGATCTTCTCAGCATTGGCGACGCGCAGTTCATACCTGAACACCCACCACACACACACACACACACAATGAGACGCGGGAACGCACCCAGCAAACACAACACAAACCCGCGGGCATGATCGAACACATGCGACACGGCACGGCACACAGCGGCAACAACGTACGCCTGCAACGCCGCCGCCCAATCCTGCTCGCCGCGGGGGGTGACATCCAAAACCGGCAGGTTTAGGAAAGGTGCGTACGCGCGGTCGATCTCACGGACAATTTGTGCGTCACCAGACGCAAACCTGGCAGGAGTGGTTGTCATGGCCTTCATGGGGCTTCCGGGCGAGGCATCAGCGCCGGCTCCGGCTCCGGCTCCGGCACCCGCACTGGAGTCTTGCACAGCCAACTGGGTTCGGAAGGCGCCAGAGACATGCTCCATCACCAATCGCAAGTTGTGATGGTCTGTGCGAAACTTGCGAAGACCCTTGATGCGGCGATCCAACACCGAGTGCCGCACCAGGTGCCCCAAACTAACGTTGGTTTTGTTCAGGTGGCGACGGAGAGCCAAGACAGCATCCGAATGCTCGGCAAAAGTGGCACGGCATCCATCTGTTGCTTTCATAAAGTCCGCGTAGCTGCGGGCATGTTGTTTCACACCACACGTTCAATGAGCCACGGGAGCCATGCCACACGCCAATTCACTGGACCGCATCACACGGTCACACTGCGCAACGTACGGTAGCACCATCAGGTTGGTGGGCAACACCTCAATGAGCTTGCGAGTGATGTCCCTACTCAGGGCAGCCAACAGGCCTCCCCACTTGGACGCGTACTCCGCGACAGTCAAGCGCGTCAGATGCTTGAAGACCGGCGCAATTCCTTGCCTCACGCCTTCCACGTCGGTGGCTGCAAACAGCGGCTCCAGGGGGCAGTTCGCAACAAGGTTGACGACGTTCTTCACTTTGCTCAGCGCGACTTCAATCCCAGTGTCGGCCTTGAGTCGCTCCTTCATGATGTAGAAGCGGTGGGGGTCGGTCTCACGCAAGACGGAGAGCATGATGCCCACTGCAGGGCCAGATATTTGGGTATTCAGGTGATTCAGTGCCGCCAGCAGCCGTGTCCAAAACTTCACCTCGTCGTTGGTGGTGCCACTCGCCGCGTCCCTGTCAAGGCGGCTGACCATCGCAGCATCTTCAATGAAGTTGTTGAGAGAGGAGGTGACACACGGCACAAGCTCTGTGGACGTGATTTTGTCACTGTCAAGACCCAAGGCCGCCACGTCCATCTCTGCATCCACAGACAGTCCCAGTTCTTCTGCACGGGCAACAGCTGCGGTCACCTCAGCAGGCACATCGAGGCGCACCTCGGGAATCTGAACATCCTGGCGGAAGTTAGCGAGGGATAGCTCCAGTTGAGACAGGTGCTTGCGAACGTCCGTCAACGCCGACGCTTCATCCTGGCTCACAACGTTGTGCCCAGCGTGGTCGCCTTGTTGCGCGAGACGTTGGCCAGCGTAGGAGCGAACCAAAGGGGTGAATGACAGGTGCAGGCAGGAGTACAGCTGCTCAAACATCACCGCCGCAGACTTCTTGGCCAGGGCGGCCGGCGAGGAAAGCGTGTCCTCCACACCTCCCCGGCGAGTCGCGTCTTCGTCCGTTGTCTGGCCTTCGTCTGCCACATCCTCCAATGTGCGATCAGGGAGGGTTCCCAGCGAAATGACCTGAACTTGGCTTGCAATGGAGCACCCTGCGTCCAGTGGACCTTCTTTGCGCTTAAGAAGAGACACCGTCGCGCCGGATGGGTGGAACGTGACGTCCGACGACACGTGAAACGTGTACGACGTACTGGGCGTGCTGCCAGGTGTCGACTCTGCAACGTGGGTGCACACAAACAGACAACAGGAAAAGACAAGAAACGACAAACACAACACATCCACAGGACAATGATAACACGCAACACACCCGCACAGCCGCCGTGACAAGGACGAGACACGGAAAGCACGGGCAGCGTACTCGTCTCTTCGTCAGCGCCGGTGCCTGACTCAGCAGGAGCGTACTCAATGAACAGGGAAGCGCGGGAGCGACAGAAGAGAGTTGTTGCCTCCTTTCCAACATGCCCTTTCAGTTCAGCAGCGAGAGAGATAGCAGCAGCGGCGTCCAAGTCGAGAAGCGGAGAACACACGGCGACCACAAATTCGTGGAGCCTGGCGGGCGTTCACACCAACCACCACCACCATCGGCGTCAGCGCAAGCATACGACGACTGGCATTGCCCCAACACTCGGCACCGTACTTGGTCTGGGTGACTGAGACGTCGTCCAGTGCAGCACCAGGCCTTGCCTCACCTCCGCCGGCAGAAGGTGAGGTAGCCATTGCGGAGAGGCTGTGAGAACCCGCGCGCCAAGGGACACCTCACACGCACCGCGGTGCCTGCGAATAGCACCCACGCAACAGCAACAAGACAAAGTTAGCTACGAACTACACGCGAAGTCAATTGCTGACCATTGCTGCCACAGTGACGGTGTGAGGAAGACAGGAAGCACAGACAGGGAAGGGGGGGAGGGCGTGAATTGAATCGCGATACATGTCCGTGCGCGCATTGACGCTGGCTCAATCGCGGGCAGAAACCACCAGCAACAAACCACCAGCCGCCCTACCTGAAACAGTGATATCGCACACACGCACCAGCCCCGACGCCGAGCCACTGCCTGTACCAGCAGTTGCGGGGCCTGACGCCTGCCCACAGCTTGTCAAAGTGTGGGCGCCGGGTGGCTTGGCGGCAGACATGTAGCATTACGTGTATTCGTCAAACAACCCCCCGAAGCGTGGGTGCTGTTTCACAGATATTTCTAGTTCTTGTTGCACCCGCGTTTCCTGTGCCAGGTACCCGTTGGATCAAGCATGGCGTATCCTGGCCAGCCTGGTGGCGGGCGAGGTGGCGCATATCCCTCCGCTGGTATGTATCAACCGCCACAGATGGGAACGTACATGCAAGCCCAACCGGGTGCAGCAGCCATGGAGCGGGCACGCCTGCAGCAGCTTCAACAATTCCAGCAGCAGCAACAATTCCAGCGACAACAACAGCTGCGGCAACAGCAACAAGTTCAGCAGCAACAACAATTCCAGCTTCAGCAACAACAACGTTTGCAGGAGCAACAGCGTTTGCAGGAGCAGCAGCGATTGCAAGAGCAACAACGTTTGCAGGAGCAACAGCGATTGCGGGAACAACAGCAGCAGCAACAGCAGCAACAGCAGCAACAGCAGCAACAGCATGGAGGAGCTCTAGGGTCTCTTGCCACCACTCCATCTGGCGGAGCGGGTTCGGGTGCGGGTTCGGGTGCGGGTGCGGGCGCTTACTCTGGCAGTGACCAGCCACACCCACATGCTGCGGACCCAGACGATGGCAAGAGCGCTGGGCAGCTTGGGCTGCATTGGAGGGCACTGACGCTTCTTGACATCGGCCAGGTTAGCAATGGGGTGTTCTGGAGACATTGGTGTGATTTTCTGCGAATAACATCGTCGTCGTGCAGTTGTTTGGGACTGGAGTTGGACTGTACTTTCTGTTCCTCCGGTACACTGGCATTGTCCTCGCGTTTCTTTCCGTGCCGTACCTTCTCAACGCCATTATCGACTTCGCGGACTCGTCCTCTCAGCACTGCGCTTCCAACATTTCTGGTGCCAACTTTGGCTACACATTCTTGGCTCGCCTGACCTCAGGTGCTGCTTGCTCCGATGACGCGCTGCAGGTACCTGGTGACCCCGGCAGATGTTGTTGTGCTGGATTGAGTTGTTCACGCTTGTGTTGTTGGACTAGGGCTTCCTAGATTTTGGTGCCACGTTTGTCCTTCTGTGGTTCAGTTTTCTTTATCTCCCCACGAAGCACGAAAACTACGATCGCCGCGCAACAGCCACGGAGGTACGCTTTGCATGTTGACCACCTCGGTTTTTGTGTTGACACAGCATGCCAGGTTCTCTGCGAGGACTACACCGTCTACGTGCGTGGGCTACCTCGCGATTGCACAACCCAAGACATTGCGAATTTCTTCACGCGATTCGGGACGGTGCTGTATGTGGAGCGACCACACGAGAACAAGCCGTTTCTGGATGCCGCGCGGCGTCTCGACGTGCTCAAGCAGAAAGTGCGAAGCAAAAAAGGATGTTGCTCGGGCCACAGCAAGCTGGAGCGACGTGTTGCCGCGGCAGAAGCGCGTGTGGCAGAGCTTCACAACCAAATTTTCAAGCCAACCAACCAGGCGTTTGTCACGTTTCAATACCAGTATGAGGCGGATGCGTGTGAACTTCGCTACCGCAGGTGAGTAGTGCTGAAGCAACGGGTCGGTGTGTGCAGCGGCTGCACAATCGCGGTGCTCACATCACTCGTTGTGCGTAGCATCAACTGTTGCGACCGTATGTGCGGTTGGAACGGCTGCAAGCGGTACCCTCCAAAGTTCTCGGGGCGTGAAATCGTTGTGGAGCGTGCTGCCGACCCGACCAACATTCTGTGGGAGCACATTCAGTTCTCCACGTGCAATCGTGTTCTGCGCGAGCTTCTCACGACGGTTGTTGTTCTCATTCTCATCTTCGGTGGCTCGTACGTGTCAGTTGCAGTGTTCGCTACCTTCGCGGTAACCTTGCTCATGTGTTGGTGTTGCAGCTATGTGACCGCCCTTGTCAAGAGCCCGGAGGCAACATCGCCAGGGCACCACCATGAAAATGTGTTCGTCAAGTGGGGCATCCCATCGTTCCTGGCAACCATTCCCCTATCTGTCATCACAGTCGTCATCAACATGCTGATCAAGAAAGTGTATGTGAAGCTTGCCGAGTGGGAAACCCACCACCACATCTCAGGACAAGAGGAGTGGAGTATGGTGAAGATGGCATTTGGGCAATACATGAACGTTGTCTTTGTGCAATGGTATGTACACGTGTCATTCATGCGGGTTCCATAGCTGTGGTTGGCATGACGGCCATTTTTTCAGGTACATGTATGGTTTTCCATGGAGTGAACCGGCCACATGGTACACCACATGCGCCCCGAACATCCTTTCCACAGTGGTCCTCACATTGTTATCGAGCACTGTACTTGCGTACGCACTCGGTGCTCGCAAGGCGAGGATGCATGAGCGTATTCGTCAACGGCATGAACTGCTCTCACACAGCCACTTCGACGAGGTAGGTGTATCCACACCGCGAGTTCCCCTTCGGTCATGTGCTGACAGTGTTGCTGATTGCAGCGTGATGCAGAAGAGCGGACAAAGGAAGGCTTGGATGGGTTTCGTCTGTCGGGGCAGTACTCTGAAGCACTTGCGATATTCTTCATCTCTTTGACTTACGCTTCTGCGATACCCATCCTCATCCCGTTTTGTTCACTGTGTACGTGCGATTGCACTGCGGTGTGTCCATGCTCGTGTCCCCTCTCTCACGCCAAACGTGAACGTCTGATGTTGGTTGCCAGATCTCTTGGGGAACTACTTCGTGGATAAGCACGGTTTGATTCACATCTCAAGTTGCCCCCCCATGTTGGACGAACGCTTGGCCAAGTGGGTTGAGAAAGCTCTGCCGCTTGCCATATGTCTCCATGGCATCTTCGGTGCAGCAACATACCAGGTTCGTTGGTGTGTGGCGTGTGTGTTGTGCTCAATGTGTGCAGTCACTGACTGCCGGATTGGACAGGGAAGTGTTGCGACAGCCATGATGGCTGTCGCGTCGGTACTTGCTGTGATTTTCTTGATTCTGTTCGAGTGTTGGGAAACCTGCAAAGAAGAAGAGCCCCCACAAGACATCAACATGGCCGTTCCCTACCAGCACTTTTGGGCCCATGCACCGTGCGTCGCCCCGTTGCTTTTATTTCACCCCCTTGCTGACTTTGCTCTGTGTTGTTCAGGTTTACTCACCCCCTCACCATTGTTCACAAGATTCGCCATGCTGCTGACCGGTCTGTCTGCTACGTGTTTGGTTTCCCTTGCCACCTGAGTTCTGATTGTTAATGTCTGTCCTTTGGTTGACACAGCTATGTCCACCCAGCTGTGGCGAACCAGACGACATTGATGCATTTGGATGGCGAGAACGATCCGAACCGTCCACACGCCTTTGGACGTGTGCCCGGTGCCCAAGTAAAGCAGCGCATGGCCCGGTGGAGGCAAATGCAAGAGGTTGTGCAGCGGTTTCCTCATCTTCTCGAACAGCGCATGTTCGTTGTTAAGCTCATGAACTTGGACCGCCCGATTGGTGTTGTGTCACTGCGTGTCGGGACACAAAAGCAGTGCTGCTACTGCCCGTGTTCGTGTTGCACCAAGACCTCTGCGCACCCCGACTTGCGGCACCTGCGCCAAGCCGTCAATGAAAGCGGCATCTTGATGAAGCCCGAGGCGCAAGGGTACTGCTGTATGATGATGTGTGCTTCTACTGGACGTGAGTGTTCACATACCTGTGAAATGTGCACACAGGTACATCCAACGCTCATACGGCGGCATCCAACGACCAGCCCAAGCTGTTGCACAGTGTTGGCGATTTGTGGCGAGCTCTGAAGGATTACCAATGGAGTCAGGAGCTACTAATGGCCCGTACGCGCTTGCGAGGCCTGACGAGATCACTGTTTATGCTATAAAGTACGACGTGGTACTTGGGGGATTGTGGGTGCGCGTCCACTCATGTTGGTGCATTCCGAGCAGATATCTCCCGATGATCACTCTGACGTGGCCCGAGTTCATGCCTGTTGGTGGCCGTATCAAGTACGTACAACGAGTGCGAACCACAAATGATGGTGGCACGGATATCGACTGGCAGATACGCTCGTTTGAGTCCAACATGACGCAAGGCAGACCTGTCAACGTCGGGCTGTAGCTGAAGGGAGTGCGCGCCGTGTCATGATTAGCTTTTTGTGCCCCTGGCTCAAATCATATGACCAATCATGAACATTTCCCATTCACCACCTCCTTTCAGTTCTTCTCAGCACGCGGCGCTGATGAAAGTGGCCACTGGGACAACTGGTTATCGTGAACAGCGGCGCAGGTAGCCAGCCGGAGCTGCCCCGCTTTCCAGGGCAAAATTGACCTTGAAACCACACTTTTACAACGTGTGACTGCTTTACCGGGAAACACAAATTTATGACGGGGAATTTGACGTAGTCTTCGGAGTCTTTTTTGGCACGCCGCTGGAGCGCAGGCAGCGGCTTGGCTGAGCGGGGGGTGTGGTGCATTCAGCCGGCCAAATGGACCCACACGGCTTGAATGCTGGCAATGGCCCCAAAAATGATGTGGCTGAGCCTACTGACCACCAACCGGTTGCAGTCGCACCAGGTGTGGTGGGTCCCTTTTCGAGGCGTCCAGACATGAGCACACTGGTGGGTGTGAGTGGTGTTTGGGCGTCAGCGGCTCCTGTCACAACTACTTTAAACGGGAAGCCCCTCCCGACCTCTGATACCCGTGACGGCTCTTCGGCACCAATGAATGTTGTGCCGAAGGGGGTGAATGGTACGCGTAGCGAGGCTAGCAAGCCAGCGGCGGCGGCGGAGGTCCCTACCCATCACCCTGCAATGCCAACCACACCTTGGTTCCCTGCTGCCGAGGGAACACCAAACTCTGGCTTTCCACTCGCATGGCCACCATTTGCCACAAGTGTTGCTGCGCCGCTTGGGGGCGACGGGGTTCCTGTGCATCCGGACTGGCACCCTCGTGGCGGTGGCACCCTCCGGGGTGTCACCGGCGTCGAATCCGCCTTTGCCGTTGCAAGAACTGGGACTGGAGAAATCCCAGCCGCAGGGGCTGCAGCCAGCGCTTACAAGGGCGACAGCCCACCTCGGCCCTCGTCGTTGCATTCCATGCGCGATGCTGCTGTTTCCGCGCCACCGCCAGTCGTTTCGCCCGCCGGGCACGGGGTGAGCCTTGCGCAGCATTTCTCGGAGATGTCCTTGTCTCAACCGCCCCCTCTGTTCCCCCCACGGAGCGCACCTAAGATGCCAACGGACGTATCGTTGACACAGCCGGCTCCAGGCTTTTCCTTTGCTCATGTTCGCCCCGTGACCGTGCCACAACCTCCCGCTCCTGCTCCTGCTCGCACTCCTGCACCCACCCCCGACGCGACTCCACAAGCAACTCCGTCACAAGGGAACTGCAACTTGATCGTCAATTATCTGGGTGAAATGACTTCAAGTCAACTGCGGGTATGTGAGAGCGCAGGCGCGGCTGCGTGGGTAAACGCCACCATTCGACAGAGCTGCGCGTACATGTGACGCCAAGCTGGTGTCCACAGACGTTGGTGTCTCGGTTCGCCACTGTCCGCTCTTGTCGCGTTGTTGTCGATTCGAAAACAGGTTGGACGCGTGGGTACGGGTTTGTGAAGGTGGCATCCCCAGAGCAAGCGGCTCATGTCATAGCAACCCTAAACGGCTTCCGCCACGCAACAGGGGGCACGGAGAAGCGTCTCAAGGTGAGGCGTGGACATCGTGGCTGGTTGAGTTCTTGGTTGAGTGCTTGGATTTGATGGATCCGCGGTGGGAATATCCACCGTTTGCACAGGTTGCGTACGCATGGCGCCGGAGTCGTTCACGGAAAGGTGGGAACACATTTGTGGCCAACTTGGACGCTTGGGTCTCCTGTGAGGTTCTGCGTATGATCGCGCTTCCGTACGGAAAAATTCTTGATTGTAAAGTGTTGAGAGGTACGCAGTTGTTGTGTTCTGAGTAGGCTTGGTTGTATGCTCATGTCTGTGCTTTGGGATTAGACAAGCATGGTCGATCAAAGGGGTGCGGCTTTGTGAGATTCAGTTCCCAGCAAGAGGCTTTGCATGCCATAAACTCGTTGAAAGACCAGGTACGGTTCATGCGCTTTGACCGTTGTGCCATCCCTTGTGTTTCGTGCTGACATCGTGCTCCTGCCACCATGGACAGAGGATAGTTGTTCACGCCGATCATGGTACTACTTGCCCCTCGGGGGGGAGCAGACACTTGACGCTTGGTTTCTCACGCCGTGTTTGACCCCCAGGTGCTCATTATGTGGTTTCAGAGTCTCTTCGACTGGGACTCGCAAAGCACTCCTCGCGTCCGCGCCACGCTCAAGCAAGGCAGTTTCGGCCCGCCGGCGTAAGTGTGGTTGCCCCCAGCGACCACGCAAGCTCGTTGGTGGTGGGACGCCCCAGCGTGGCGTCTCACCTTCCCGTCACCGGTCCTCAGCGCGCCCCTTCTGTTGGGCACAGTGGCGCTCCCGCCCCGCCGTATCCTCCGCGCGGGTTTCACTATCCTGCTGTTCCTTCAGCGCCAGCTGTTGCATATGGGGCGGCCACAGCCCATGTGGATGGCAGCCCCGCTCAACCATGGCAACCCCGCCCTTTCTACAGGTGAAGTCCATCACCACCTGATGTTGTGTTTCTCTAGGATTCCCTTTCGCTGAGAGTGTACCTGCACACTGTCGGCTACACTCCTGCTGTAGCTTGTGCTTCGATTATCATTGTGTTTTGTTGGATGTTTTGTGTTGCTTGTGAAGCTGTTCGCGCCGCTCCCATGTGCTCATGTTGGCATGGGTGTTTGTTTGTTTTCATGGGCTGGACAGCTGCAAGAGGTTTTTTTATGCCCTTCATTAGGTTGTAGCACGGGACGGCGAGTATGTTTTGTCACTGTAGGAGTTGTCAATGACAACTTGTCATCGATAACTCCGTAGAAGTTGGGTGTCCCGAAGATAAATGTGAATTTGACGTGACATAATCGCGCAGCCGTGACGCGCCGTCGCGCGTTGCACAAGGGTCACACTCTTGGGCTCTTGCCGTGCTGCCGTGCGGTTCCCCAACCAGCAACACCCTTTCTTCTGGGCGCGTGCTGTGAATGTTGTAGGTTTGTGTGTGCCGTGACACTTCTGACTGCTGTGGGTGCAGGCAGCGCCATGGCGAACCGTGCCAGCGACCGCTCCAACCCGGTCCTGCGGCAGCATGTCGGGGGAGTGGGGGCAGCTGCGGGCGTTGTCGAGCACAGTAGCCGCAACGGAACCATGCAGGCCATGCAGACTGTGCAAGACTCGGCTGGTGCTGCCACAGCAAAGGTCGGCCCGTCCCCCCCTTGTCACGCGCGTGACCACGCTGCTGTTTCTCGCGCGCGTGTGGCGTCATCGGGAGGTGGCCCAACCGCACTCAAGGATGTGGAATACTTCCCACGCGAGATGTCGTTGAGCGCATACAGGGACTGGGTTTGCAAACACGGGTGGCTGGCAAAGAAGTACGAGGAACTGTTGCGTACGGCGTCGTTTTTGCTCCCCGTACGTACGCTTGGCGGCGCTGCTATGGGCAGCAACTGATCACGGAGGTGTGCTGCCGCATTTCTCACAGGTGGGTTTCGGCGATGGCGAAGTGGTCAGCGAGGCTGTCCACTCGCTCGCAAACCTGATTGGAATGTATAACAACCACCTCCTATCCAAGGCGTTTGCCAATTCCGCGGATGAGGCTGGCCCCACAGCGAACGCCGGAGCTGGAGCTGGAGCTGGAGCTGGAGCTGGAGCTGGAGCTGGAGCTGGAGCTGGAGCTGGGGACGGGGGTGGGATCGAAGCCAAGGACGTCGGAGGCGCGAGAAGGAGCGACAATGCCGGAAGTTTGTTGCCTGAATCACAGTGCGTGGCGCCGAGTCACAACGCATGGGGTAGCGGAGCTCATTTCCACGGCTGTGCAGGACGACGAAAGCCCTTCGCTGGTCGTTGACGATCCTCTCCAATGTCCAAGTTGTTGCGGAATTGTTTATGTACAAGCAGGGCGGAAAGCGCTTGAAATGGGACTTGGTACGTTGTGCCTGAGTTGCGGCGTGGAAACTTCACTGATGCCACTTCGTCGCCAGATTTGTTTCATCGAGATGCTTCGCGCTGGTATCCGTGCTCTATTGCTGTTTCAACAAGCGCAACCCGGACTCTTGGTCAACGGTGGCAACGCAACCCCAGCTGTTCCCCCAAGCGAAGCATTTGCCGAACCAGGGGAGGAACAGAAGGATACCTCGCAGGATCCCGCTGACGCGCTTATGCAGATGATGGGTGGCTCCGATTCACAGCAGGACGCAGCATCGCCTGTGCAAAGGTGGTGGAAGGGTCGCCACTCAGGGACCAAGTTGCCGCTTCCCGAAGGTCAGTATCATTGAATGAAATTGGGTTTGCATGTTTCCATCTGACAACGTGATGCTTGCTCGTTTGCAGGCTTTCCGCAGAAGCTTGACCCAGACTCACATGATCAACCGGAGAAGATGCTGCTCTTGGCTGGCGAGTTGCTTTACATCGCCCGCCCAATTGTTTATGTTGTTTCTCGGTATGCTCGCCCCTCATACTTGTGGTGGAGGTAATTGTCACTAACATGGGCCCTCACAGGCGCCTGACGAATGGCAAGTCTTGGTTTCCTTTCATCGCCTCGCTTCTCACCGATGTTGCCAGCTGGCAGTGCACCAAGCGAGGAGTTTCCATGTTCGGTGCATCGCCTTCCACGTCCACTGTTCCTACCAGTGCGTCATGCCAGGTGCTTGGCTTGTCCTGTGTCCATGATGCATCTCACTGGTTGCTGTCGACAGAGGGGGGAGCACTGTTTCGACTGCTCATGTGGGTCGCCAGCCCGGCAGGCGAAATGGACCCGCGTGTTGCTGCTGAAATGTCCAGGCGCAAGGTAATGTGCCACTACCAGCTCTATCTTGTGACTCCCTCCGTATTCTCATCAACTTTTTGTTGCACTGCAGTGGCTCTGGGGCTTCTATTTGCTGCGGTCGCCGCTGTTTGAGCGTGTGGTACTGGCCACCGCGAACAAGGTGCGTGGCATGTGGTTGTCTGCTGGGGCCCAAGCTGACATTGCTCACATATTCTCCTTTCTTTTTTTTTTTCGCGTAGGCAACGAACGTCGCGTCCTTCATCCCGCTGTTAGGCCTGTTCGTGCGTTTCTTGCGTAGTATCCTCGTGTATTACCAGCGCATCTACTTCGTGGTGTCAGGATCTTCGTAGCATGGACGTGGTGCTTGCTGTGCGGTCCTCGTGTCACTAATTTGAGAACGAAAAAGACTTCGTCATCTTCCGTTGCGCTTGGCGCGCTTGTCCCAGTCGGCCGGCGCTTTCGGTGAGCTTCGGCGGTTGCCCACTGGCACAGTTGCAGCCATGGGAAATAGCCCACCTGCACCTGATGCACGATTGCAAGAGACTATCGAACTGTTTTCATGTGCGTGCAGTTGAGCAGGCAGTGGGTTTGTTTGTATGGGCAAGAAACGCAGCCTCACAGTGGCGGATTTGCTTGGAAACAGTGGAGGAGAAGGATATCGGACGACTCTGGAAGATCTTCCGTCGCTATGACAAAGAGGTACGATGCATTAGATTGCTTTGTGTAAGGCCATATGCATGTGCTGACCCTTTGATATTGCAGTACGGGCCTGCACACGCCGTTGCATGTGTTGTTTGTGTGTGAGTGTGTTGTCTGTGTTCATGCGGCGGCCTTTGCCTTCTTGGTATCTTCCAGCAAGAGTGGCACAGTAGACACTCGCGAATTCTACATGCTTGTGCATGAGAAACCTTCAGTGTTTGCGGACTCGATATTCGAGCTGATCGGTACGTGTGGCCGATTGCTGCGCCGCTGTGCTCGACCGCTGAACTTCCCCACCCCCCGTCCAGATGTTGAGAACGAGGGACAGCTAGATTTCTCGGAGTTTTGCAAGGCCATTTCAACGTACTGCATGTTTGGCAAAGAGGACATTCTCAAGTGCACGTTGCGGTGCTGTGTGGCTTGTTGCCTCTTGACTGACCGGCTGTGCGTGTCTCACAGTTTGCTTCTACATCTTTGACAAAGACAAGAACGGCTACATCGAAGAAGATGAGCTTCATGCCTTGGTCCAAATGCTTCATCACAATGCAATGAACTCGAACTTGAAAATGTCGCTGGAGAAGCTAGACAACAACAAGGATGGGCGGATCGACTTCCGTATGTGTGGATGTGTTGCAAGCGATCTTGTCACACACCCTCACGCGGCATATCCCCCGCCCCAAACAGGTGAATTCCAGGCCATGAACTCCATGTATCCACAAGTTATCTTCCCTGCGTTCAGAATGCAGTCCAATATGATGATGTACACTTTAGGGACCAGCTTTTGGTTGAACAAGCGAAACAAGTTGGAGTCTGTGCGTACTGTGTGCACAACCGCCCACCGCAGTGTTCGTGACCCCTGAACCTTTCTGTGGGCACAGAAACGCTTGCAAGTTATCAAGAAGTCCCAGAAGATCAAAGCCATGGAGGAAAAGCGGCTGCGTGCAATTCAAAACCGCGAAGTGAAACGGCGCATGGGTGCGATGAAGTACTACTTGATGCCTTGGGAACGGGAAAGGTACCACGCTTCCCTGTCAGGTGGCAAGGTGGGTGCTTGCAGTTCGTGCGTCGCGCTTTCTGTTCGTGTGCCCCCACGCGTGCATCGCCTCACCTTCAGGCCTGTTTTTCAGAAAAAGAAGAAGAAGAAGAAGCGCAACCGTGGTAAGGCGGACACAGACACGCTTCGAAGCCAGAAGCACCTGGACAAGAAAGACTTCGGTCCAGACGGTGGCACTGCGGGTATTGACCGGTACGATTACGATTCTGCGATGCACAGTGTGAATCTGCACAGAGCTGATGTTTGCTGGATTACAGTGATGAGGGCCGAGCTAGCCGACGGAAGAAGAAGCGCGATGCAAAGTCTGGTGAGGTTAGCAGCAGCAGCGATCGGGCGTCACGTCGAAAGCAGCGAAGGGCACGAGACAAGTCGACTCGTTCATAGCTACACATCTATCTCGTGGTTTCGTTCTACGCAGTGCGATTGTGCCTTGTGCTGTTTGTATTTTTTTCGTTTTGCTTGCAAATCCAACACGAGTTTGCAGCGAAAGGCACCCGAACTCACTGACTCACGAAAACGCAACACCATGGAGTAATGGAGATCAATACTACGAAGGCTACGATTGTGAGGGGGCTGCAACGCGCTTACTAACCACCACCCGCAAGCGTTCATATGCAGAAGAAACGGCAGCAAACACTTCCGGAGTGGAATCGTTGTTAGGCACAGCCTTGTCAGGGTGGAGCAGTAGCGCAAGGCAATGAAACCTGCGACGCAACAGCTTGGGCGTCAACTCTGATGTCTGCACGTGGGCAAGACCCAGCACGTCGAGAGGATTCGTGCTCCGCCAGTGGCCTTTTCGCAGCCCCACAACGCCGAGATGCCGTGGGAGCATGGACATTGCAGCTGCGGCAAGAAGTCGGTCCTGGTGCTCGACTAAAGTCTCCATGGAGCGAGGGCGGGACTCCGGACTGGGCTGCCACACACGCGGTGGGCGTGGCAGCGGCCCTTGGTGACACATTGGTGGCGGCGTGTGCACGACCCCGACACCAGGAGGGGAGGGGGACGTGGTGAACCCGGCACTTGCAGACGCACGTGGTCTCTTTAACCCCCTCTGGGATGACCACGGCTGACGTGACTGAGGCTGCTGTGGGACGGAGGTGACAACTGGCATGGGGTCGTCTTGCTGGGGTGTGGCAGCGAGACGGCACACCATTCCCTTGTCCGCAGTGAGCTCGGTGATGACGTTGGGCAGTGCCTCGAGAAGCAACGCAACAGAGCGATGGCGAACGAGATCTACTGATTGCCCAAGCAGCATTTGGTGCACCTGGGAGTAGCATGACACGAGCAGGCTGCGCTCGCCTGCACTGCCTTTGCCACCACGAGTCATGAGGACAGGCCACGTGTGGGGACTGCTCAGGACCAGGCGAATCTCAGCTGCAGTACGGCGTAGCCGTGCGGCGGTGCTGGATAGCACCTGCGACCCAGCACCACGAAACTGCAACAGTGTTGGCGGCACGGTTGTGCTGGCCTCAAACACGAGACTCGGAAAGCGTGCCAGGGGGATTCTGTGGCACGGAGCACTTGCGCACCCAACTGCCGGGTCCACACGACGAACAAGACTGGGCGCCCCACGCACTAAAACTTGGCGCGTTGAGCGATCCAATCCAATTTCACAAACAGGCGGCGTGGTTGGAGGGCGACAGGCAGCAGCCACACGGGCCGGTGGCGTCAAAGCAGAGTGCTTCGTGGAGGAGGGCCGTCCGCTGTTGTGAGCAGGCACACGCGTGTCGCATTCGCTCTGTGTCAACCGGCGTCGCTTCGTTTGCGCACCTGTTGTTGCACAGTGGTCAACAAACTGATGCATGCCACCCTGCGGACGGGTGGGGGAGTTCATGTGGCGCAGGCGGCGCAAGTGGCGCAGGCGGCGCAGGCGTTGGATG
>Ga0213833_1000788_pt1 | contig 26659 bp, 36 predicted proteins | sample SWATP21_FD_160575 | JGI IMG/M metagenome (GOLD analysis project Ga0213833, IMG submission 160575) | Coastal seawater microbial communities from Marineland, Florida, United States - SWA TP2 #1 | ecosystem: Environmental > Aquatic > Marine > Coastal | place: USA: Florida | collected 2016-08-14 | reverse complement strand
GGAGAATAAGAGGGCAGGCGCACATTGCATACGACACACATGCCCCGCAACTGCGGCGCACAGCACGCACGCACCGTCCACTTTTCCTTTCCTCCTCTTGTCTTTGCGAGCTGACACACTCAACAATTGGACAGGGATTGCTTGGAGGAGCTGAATCGCAGAAGCACGGACACTGGATGTTTTGCGTTTCACGGAGGTACACAAAGATCGAACAAACTCCAGGATAGCTCCAGCACGCGCATCCGTCTGAAACAAGGTGCGCACAGCAGAGCAGGCAGAAGTGCGCACAGCCTCTCGGCTGCAGCGAACACGCGAACGACGACTCAGTCGACACCAGGCACACACACAGGAAAAGCGCTTCCGAAAACCCACGCACCTATCACTGCACATGCGCGCTACCACAGCAACGATGTTGGCGCCAAAGTTGAAGGCTGGCCTAGCACACATGAGTTTCCCCAAACACTCCACCGCCACAACGGACTGCCCGGCAGCAGCCTGAACGCGCACGGCTTGCTCTTCCAAGAGCTTGAGAAAACGCTGGTAGCCTTGAAGGAGAGCACGATCAAACGCTCTGGCATCTCGCACGTCCCTGCTGAGCGTTACACCTGCCTGTTCTTTCGCAGTGGGCAACCGAATACGGAAGTCTGGCAGGATGTCCATCAGTACGGCGGTCTGCGAAAGCGTCGCCAAGCGGACAACCACAGGGTCTTCGTCGGTACACAGGCTGTGCAAACCCTTCAAGCAGTCGACTTTGGCGGGACGAGCATGTGCTTCTGCCTGCCGTCGCCTCTTCTCAGCCAGTTTTCGTGCCTTGCGTCGTGACAATGACTGGGCGATATCATCTGCGTCTTCGTCTTCCTGTGCACGTTTCCGCTTCTCCCGCATCGGGATTGGGGCAGTCCGTATCGGCCCCACCTGTCCGTCATGGGGAGCGCCACTAATGTTTACTTCAGGCCAAGCAAGGATCCTCTGACACAAGTTTGCCACCAATCGCTTGAGGTGGCGTCGGCGTTTCAGCTTGTCTCGGGGTGGCAGGTCCCCCCACGCCACAGCCTGAGGCACCGCAGCGGCGGCGGTGAGGCCGTTGCCTTCGCCCTCCTCCTCTGGCGAAACCTGCTGACCAGCTTCGTCTTCCTCTTGCACCGGCGCACTACCGCCGCTCCTGCCGTCAACTCTGGATCCCTGTGGTGGAGAACCTGTCTTCGATGATGCAGACGCAGCCACCTTCGACGTGCGAGGCCGCTTCTGTCGCCGGCCCAAATCATTGCCGCTTGCGCCACTGGCGGCGTCCTCGCTTCGAGGTGATGCTGGCTTTACCACCACCTTCTTCGAAGTCAGCACCTTGATACGCCCTCCAGGAAGTCGCACCGGGAGGTTTCCAGATTCAGCGACCTTCTCCGCTGAGTCACTGGACCTGCTTCCATACCTTGTGCCGCTTTGGAACGTGCGTGGGGCGTGCTCCCAAGGAGCTACTTCGTCTTCGGAGCCAGGCTGCTCAGAACCCTCCCACTGCTCACGCTTGCGTTTGTCCTTTGGAGTTCTCCCACCACGCTTTGCACCAGGGCCCAATCCTGACACATCCCAGGACGACATGAATTTGGCATACTCTTCGTCCGCCACCTGCACAAACACACCAAATCCCGCCCCCGCATGGCCGTTCATCAGCCACGCAACCGCTGTGCCACCACAAGAGTACACATGGAACACCTACATCACTGTCAGAGGCTGATCCATCAAGACTGGACATCACAACGCTGCTGCAATCCGCCTTCCCTCGTCGTCATGCAGCACCAAGCCCGCAGGCCATTCGCGTTCCAGGCAATGTGTGAATATATCATACTTTGCGCTTCAGGATGATTGAACTTCGCACTGCTGGTGCGGTTCGTTTGTCCACGGACAGAGGGCGCAAGTGATGAGTGAGACGTCTGTGACAAATGATGGTGCTGCAAGCAAAACGCCATCACTCGGCCACGGTGTGTCAGAAGAAGCAAGTGCTCCTCCGCAGGTGGAGGGCGTTCCAGATAACCTCACGACGCGTTCTGGAAGCGCCAGCAGCAGAGTTGGTGCTGATGCAGCAGCAGTCTCGCTGCAGGGTGGCGCCGACGGAGCAGGTCAGCCTACTGATGGAGTTGATGGGGCCCATGGTGGGGCGCAGCTGGTGCCAAGCACGCGCAGCGATAACGAGCCTGGCGCTGGTGACGAAAGTGCGCGAGCAGCAGCCGAAGCTGTGGAAACACCCACACCCTCGTTGCCTAGCCCCGATGCCAGCGCTGGAGTAGAAACCGGTGTCGATGATGATACGAAGACGAACGTTGACAGAGAGGGGAGTGCGGGGGCTGTAATAGAGGGGACTGCCCATGTTGCGGGCGGAGCAGCAGTCGATGCTGGGAGTGCTGGGGGCATCGCTTCGGGAGCTGGAGCCGGAGCTGGAGCAGGAGCAGGAGCAGGAACTATTGAAGCACGATCTGGTGCAGAATCCACAATTGCTGCGCATCGTGTCGGAGCCAATGTCAACCAACTGGAATCAGCTGGAACAGACAGTGCTGCTGCGTCGAGACAGTGCTTTCTTCGTGCCCGCGTGCAATCGGCCAGCATGGGCTCCATGCTGGAGTTACCTCAGTCCTACTTCGTCGTCGTTGCAGTGGGTGATGGTGCGCGTCCACCCCTCGTCAAGCAACGCACTGAGGTTGCTGTTCCGTCCACCACGCCGAAGTTTTCCAAAGGACCAATGACTTTCAAGCTGTCCAACTCACAGGTTACCTTCCCTCTTGGGCGAGGGTCAACCTTTGTGGTGCCTTCTGAAGGTGCTATAGACATCCACGTGGCCGTGTTTCGCGCTGTGGACCACCACCCAGGACAGCGCGGCAAGGGGCAGCTTGTGGCGTCGGGAACATTGAGATTGGGAGCGCCATCGCGCCCACCAACCTCGGATTCGTCTCACCAAACACACCAAGCATCTTCCCAGCTCTTGCGACAGCTTTGCACCGGTACTTCAACAATAGCTGCGGTGCATGTGCGACCAACAGGAAACACAGCAACACAGCTCGTACGTTTGTGATGTGCTCTTTTGGATGCTAACGACACTAATCAACAACGATGTGCAGGAACACGACGGGGCGGTTCAGCTCACGTTGCAGCTTGCCGCAGCACCCGCGGCGGACGGAGCACGACGAGTATCTCCCAGAATCACACAACAGCCACGCACCCCAGACCAGCGTGGTGACGAACCGCCGTCACAGTCAGTTGAATTCCGGGCGCTGATTCGCTGTGCTATCAACCTGCCACTTGTTGGTTCTGCAGACGACCCACCCAATGCATCCGTGTCTCTGTCATTTGGTGAAGCAACACTCGATCATGCAAGCGCCGGCCTTGGTAGCGAGACGCCAGTTGTCACTGATGACCGCAACCCGCGCTGGGATTCACCTATGGCTATTAAAGTGAGTTCGTGCCGCCCGTTTCGCCTGTGGGCGTTGAATTTACCAAATATGGCGATGCCAGGGTTTGCTTCGCGAAGGCCGTTTCTTGCACATTCATGTGGTTCATCAAGATCGTGTGGAAGGACGGCTGCCACTGCTTCATGCAATGCTTCCCACACATGTACGTTGGCTTTCTCGGTTCGAAGTCGGGCTGTTTATGGACGCGATTTGTACAGATGCTGTGTTCTTCTCGCAGCTACAACTTACGGCTCCAGTGGCCACACCGGGACGCGTCTTTGTTCTTGACTCTCAGTGTGAAGGCATCTCTGCCTCAACATCCTTGCGTTCAGGTTGGTGGTACGACGGACGTGCCAAGCATACGCGCTGCTAACGGGGCCCATGTCTACAGTTGCTGCTCAAGGGATTTGTGAATCCGGTTCCTCCTGTGTGGGTTGGAATTCAAAATGCCGACGAAACTGGAGGTGCTGTCGTTTTGTCACAAGACACCGTCCGACGTCTGCATGATGCAGAAATGGTTGTATGCGCACGGTTGCTCGCGCAGCCCCACTCTGCCGATGATACTTCTTTCCCGCTGGTTATATTGCCGTTGTCCGCTGATGGTTTTGTCTCTCCCCGCGACCAAGCACGCTTCAGCGCAGACACAGTGAACTCCAGGTGCGGCGTTTTAGTTGCAGTTGCCGATGCACGCGTGACCTGCGTTGTTTGTTTGTCGCAGTGTGTTCAAGTCATTGCGGCGCATCAGCGGTCCTGCGGTGTGCTCCCCTTCCGCCCCTGTGTGGAACGAGTGTGTGCAATTTGAGTTTGAAGCACAGCCCAGCGCCACAAAAGTGCGCCTTCGTTGTTGCGAACGAGCGCTTGTGTAGCTTCGACTCGTCGTTTATTTTCTTTGCTGTGGTGCACCAGGCTGAGTTGTATCCCCACACCATCACCTCGGGTGACCAACTGGCTCTCGAGCTCTTGTTCTTTCGGCGGTCACTGCTACCTTCCTCGCCGGGCGGGCCAGCGCGGTCAGGGCGAAGGTGGAGCCTTGCAGGTTCGAAGCATGCTCTTGCTGCTGTCGTGGCTTCCTGGCCGTGATGTGTTGTGTTGCCAATGTGTTGCCAGGTCCGCAACAAGACATGCCATCGTCTACTGCTGTTCCATTTCCGTCGCTATGCCTTGGTCGCTCCTCCATCGCGCTGCGTCTTGGAGACAACGTTAGCGTGGATGGAACACCGGCAGATTTTGAGGTGTGTAGCTTGTTCCGCGTTGTGTCGCCTTCCGTTGCGTTGACTGTGTGGCAACCAGGTGGATGTCTCGACCGTGGCGCGCATGACTGAATGGGGTGAAGGGCACAACGATCATGCGGCCCCAACACGATTCTCTCTTTCCGTTCAAGTGTGGGCAAACGAGCACTGTGGTGCGGCGGCTGCGGCGGCTGGTGACATTCGGGCACTTGCTTTGCAAACACGTGAGCAACTTCTTGCTGATGAACAAGAGTACCTGCAGAAGGCAACACAGGAGCCTGTTGCTCTGAACGCCGCAACTGCATGGGCTCCAGTAGACGGCGCGGCATCTGTTTCAGCTGGCTCCGCGAGTCGGCCCTCTTCCAGGTGAGTCTTGCGTGTTGTGGTACGTTTTGACTGTTGACCAAAACCCCAACGTGCACGCAGAAGCACAGCGGGAGGTTCTGATGTGTCCCCTCTGCAGCATGAGTTGGACAAAGCGAATGTATGTGTTTTTGTGCTGTGGCACAGCTGTGGCCTGTATGTCTGTCATCATCTCGTTTCGCTTGCTCTCAGGCAATCATTCGAAAGCTCAAGCAGGAGATTGATCGGCGTACGCGCGCCATCCGAGGTTGTGGAAACGAGATAGTCAGACTTCGACACCAAAACAAGGTGCCGATGCCGTGTGCTTGTTATCCGTCGTGTGCGCTGATGGAGGAGGAGGCGTACCACAGACACTCGCCAGCAAAGCTCAAGAACTCCATAACACCAGTGTTGTCGAGAAAGCTGCGCGTGCGCGCGAGGAAAAGGTGTGATGACAGCGTGCTTGTTCTACCATGTGCAAATAATAACCCCGCTGTGTGCTTGTGTCCAGCTCTTGCTCGATGGGGCGTTGAACGCTGCCATGTTTGACACAGGTGATGGTGCCGAGGGTCCGGTGGATGTTGGTGTGCTGAAGCGGCGAATTCGACTGTTGGCTAGCAAATATGTGTCGCAAAGGCGAACGACGCTGGTACGTGTGGTGAAGCCCTTGTTTAGTCTCGCACTCAGCCGCTGTGCTGTGTTTCAGAAACTTACGAAACAGCTTGGAGTGGCAAAACAAGGTTCCATCGCTGCGGCAAAAGCTACACGCAAGCTTGACGAACTTGAACGGCAGCACAGCGCCACAACCGCTGTAATACAAAAGCTCCAGGTTGCGTTGCGGAAGGAGATTGCTTCCGGTGCCGTCCTCAAGGTTGGCTCTTGTTGTAGTTTGGTTCATATGATGTCTATCGTGATTCATTTGTGTCGTTTTCGCACGTGCAGAAAACTGTCCAAACACAGGAAGCGATCATCGTGAGACTCGAAGATGTACTTGAGAAGCAAATGTCCCACGCCCACTCCGCTGGCGCCCAGCGCAACCCAGCATGGCGGCACCCCCGAGAGCGCAGACTACGTGAGGGCACTGCAGCAAGCAGCCTAACGCCCAAGCGCCCCTCGGAACCGGCATATTCGGACCCACAAGCTGAGGGTTCTGGTGTCGGAGGTGACGCAAGCGATGGCGAGGGCAACGCTGATGGTGCCCCACAACAGCAGGATGACGCTTCTGATGGCTCGTCTGTCCGTTCTGATGCTGGTGATCAGGACGCGTCAGACGGGGACAGCAAAGGTAATGCCGATGACACGGGTGAAGAGGAAAAGGGACAGGATGATGACGGTGCACCCGAGGTCGACCCTGATAACGAGTTCGCCATCGATCCGATGTGGGGTGGTGGTGACAAGATGAAGTGCACAAAGAAGGCGTGGACGAAAGCCATGGCACAACTTGCTGCAAAGGGCACCAGATTGAAGGTACGTTGTTTGGGTATTGTCGCATATTTATGCTTCCTGGTTGTTTCACTGTGTGCGTGTGTTTGTATGTGTGGGTGGATGGGTGTGGTGCAGGTTGTGGAAGACCAGCTGTTGGTGAATGCTCGGGACTTTGCGGGCGAGATGTCGCAGCTTAAGGTTGAGCTGATGGAGTATGAAATGGTGGGCTTGCTTTGCGCGCCTCAGCGCGGCATGTTTGTTTTCACCGACGCGGAATGTGTGTGCAGGGGATGCGGGGTGGATCTGATAGTGACAGCGATGCAGCGAGTGACGATGGCAGTGGCGATGGAAGCAACAGCAGCAGTGGCGAGTCTGGTGGCGACGATGATGATGGCGGTTCCGCTGACTCTGACGAGGGCGAGAGTTCGGGCCTGGCTCGAACCGATAGTTTCAGTCGTGCACTGGTTATTCAGCCAAGCGTGCATTCTTCTGGTAGTCGCCGCCGCACACCACCTGGGCCCTTACGCCCCATCAGGCGGTAGTCCTAGTTGTTATCATTTTGATAAATTGTGGTCTCTTGTTTGTTCGAAACGCATGCACTGCCCGCTTTCTGCCACCCAGCCTCGCCCATGTCAACACCTCCGACCACCGTGAGAAGAAAGCTCCTTCAGCAACATGGGGATAATTTGGCTACCCTTCACGAGCTGCACCAAGAGCGTCGCCGTACACTGACGGCTCAAGCAAGCTTGCGCTCGCTCAACGTGGCCCTGCAGCACTCCCAGGATCGTCGAGGTGAGCAAGAGAAGGACATTGCGCGTCTGCAACGAGCACGCCAGGTAATGAGGTTTCTGTTTCCTCGCACATTCGATCTTCTTATTGCGCACTGTAGGAGCTCGACAGCATTGTGAGCAAGCAACAGGCTGAGATCGCAGCGTTAAAGACGAAGTTGAATCACGCACAGGCGACAATCACCACGCAACAGGTCCGACTTGAGGAAGCACATATAGAAGCTACACGATTGAAGGAGGAAGAAATTGTACGTGCCTTCATCTGAAGCCCTTGGTGTGCACTGACCCGTTCCCAATAGTCGCCGGCTGAGAAACGCAGGCAACATGAACTGATTCGGGGCCTGACTGCCGAGAAACACCGTCTGTCTTCAGCCGCAGCCACGTTAAACGACCGACTCCGTCGCGAAATGGAAGCTCGAGTGAGTTATTTGTGTTCCTACTTGGCCCCTTTGCAGTCTGATCCAGCAACGTGTCGCCACTGCGCACGACAGGTTCGCGCGGAGCACAGCCTCCAAGCAGCCCATGACAGACTGCGAACACATGCTGCAAGAGTCGAGGAAGAGTGGCGCGCCAAGCTGGAGGCCGTAACAACGGCATCCAAGGCTGAGCATGTACGTACATGTGGTGAACTGGAAGTTAAGTGCTTCACGCTGTACGCGTCCTGCCACAGATTCGCATCGTATCAAAAATGGAGCGTGTCACTGAGCAGCTTGTCTCACAACTGGCTGTGGCCCAGTCGGTTCGTTCATGCTATTCGTTGCTACATGTTTCGTTTGGCTCACGATGCACTCAAAGATTGCCCAGCAGCGCGGAGCTGCAGTGCAGGACGAGCTGCAGCACGAGCAACACAAAGCACAGGAAGCACAGGAAAAGGCGATGGCTTGCTTGCAGGACGTTGAGAGTCTCCACCAGCGCTACTCAGAGGAGATTGCGGCTCTGAAAAGAAGCTATGCGCAAGTGCAAGAAGATTTCACCCGGGTTCAAAACCTGTACAACACCAGCAGGCAACGTGTCGGTCAGCTTCAGCGGAGGCTTCGTCGCCAGGAACGCAAGGTAGCGCAACTTCGAGCTCCTCGGTGTTGTCAGCACTCCTCAGTGACGACCAACCCTGGTACGAAAGCCCCCGCCCCTTCCCAGTGATTGGCGTATGTGTCTGTCTGTCTGCTGGCTGGCTGGCTGTCTTTGGTGTCTGACGCGGCTCCTGTTGGACATGCAGCTGCACCGTTCCTTCAGCAGTGCGCAGCTGCAGGTGTTACAGTGCCACACAGCGCGGGGTGCGTCCACGCACCTGACGTGCGAACAGCAGCGTTCCTAGCTAGTTTACACGCTTGCAGCATGCGGGATTGGGTCCAGCGACTCTCCAAGCTTGAAACACCAAAGGATGTTGACGATCCTGATGTCAGTCCTGCAACAACTGCAAAGCAGCCAGCACCATGTGGTCCGTACGTGTGGCCTCAGTGGCAGGGAGCGAGCTCACATGTCAACATTGCAGACGCCTGGCCGGCCCAAAAAGGTCCAGCTGTGCAAACGAGGAGTAGAACCGGTGATCTTCTGGCGACGTGCCGCCGTCAACATTGCCTCCAAAAATTCAATGTCAACGACAACTTCGCCGTGAATCAATGCGGGTTCCATCCTGTGGCTCCAGCTGTTTCCTTTGACGGTGACTACTATCCTTGTTGCGGGGTGCTGGTGAAACCTGGGGCACCAAACGTGTACTGCAGGTTTCGTCCCCACCTGGCGTAGGTGTTTGGAAGAAAATCTAGCAATATCTTACCAAAGACCAACGCTGCAACGTCGTGATAGCGTGGGGTGGGTCATCAACAAGTGAGGGAAAACGTTTCCGTACTACTTTTCTGTTTCTAACATAACCAAAAGCCAGACTAGATGAAGTTGGTCTGAGTCTCGCAGCGCTCACCGAAGTAGCCCTTGAAGCACACGCACTGGCCAGTGGTGTAATCGCACACACCGCGGCCAGAGCAATCACGGCCCTCAGCACCACCCGCAGCGCCAAGTGGGTCCACACCACTGGGGCACTCGCGCTGGGTGCAGTCGGGTCCGCGCCAGCCAGCATCACACAAGCAGCCCATGTTCATGTCCTGGTCCCAAGCACCAGTGTACGTGGATCCGGCATCAGCAGCAAAACGGTACTCGGCCTGGCACACACCGTGGCCGTGGCAGTTGCCGGGGCAGCTGGTACGGTGGCAAGCCTCACCCTCGTAGCCAACCATGCAGTTGCACTCGCCAGTCGAACGGTCGCAAGCACCACGGGCAGAGCACTCCTGCAGCTGGTGAGCGGTGTTGTCGTCGCTGCTGATCCAGTCAGCGGGGTTCTGGTGCACAACACGGAAGGTGTAAAGATCGCCCTGGGTCACGGCCTTGGCAGACGAGAGGGTCGCGTCGCTGTTCCAGTACACGCGCACACCGGTGTCACCGAGCTCCTGAGCTGTGATCTTGTCGGTCTTCATGTCGAGCTCGCCGTAGAAGTTGTCATCATCCTCGAACTTCCACTCGAAGAGAGAGTAGTTGACCACGCGGACAACAAAAGTAGCGTCATAATCCGAAGTAGAGCGGTAGAAGGCGTTGTCGGTCAGAACGGTGAGTTGAGGCTCAGGGTTCTTGGTGTCGAAGGTGTCCATGGAAGTGTTGGTCACGCCAGCGGGCTCAAACACGTAGCTGTACACAACGTTGCCTTGGGTGGAGACTGCGCTCCAAGCGGTGCCAAGCGGGCAGGTGCGCAGACTGCAGTCAGCGCCAATCCAACCGTCACGCTCGGCCCAAGCGGTGCCCTCCTGAGTGTAGCACTCGCACTTGTCGTTCTCACCGCACCGGCCGTGGCCAGAGCACTGGTTGGGGCATGCAGCCTGGGCTGCAAGCAAAGTGGCCGCAAGCACGGCGACAAAGATCGCGGTCTTCATGGTAGCTTGTTCTAGTCGGTAGGTGGGGATATGGTGAGGGTTGTGGAGTGAACGAAAGGGAGGGCGCTCAAACAGAATTCAGTTCCGTTGGCGTTTTTCAAGCGTTTCGGCTTAATAAGATCGAGAATATCAACGGAACTTGACAGCATAACAATATCACCATATTGACATAACCCGGTTTTATGACTGCTTCCCGCGGCGTGTTCGAAACACGCGCGCCAACTTTGTCCGTACACTGTGCAGAGTGCACTTGGGAGATACAGCGCTTGTCATGAGGGTCGCGGAGCGTCTGAAGCAAAAGCTTCATCACAAACGCTCTATTCCTGTGCGTGCACTTGTGGTCGGCGAGCCGAATAGGTGTGCTGCAGCTGTTGCCGATCGCAACCGTGTGCTACGCCATTGGGGGACACTCAACCGTGCGCAGGTGGTGTCCCGCCTGTGTTTCACGACCTCATACCCCAAGCTGGTTTCTGCAATTTGGCAACTCAATGTCAACTTGTTGTGCGCCGGTTTATTCCGCCAAGCGTCTCAGAACACCACCAAAACCCCCGCCGAGTCATTTCCGCTACTTGAGGCCGTCGAGTTCACGAATGAAGGCCTGGGTACACTTGCTGTGCGGCCGGAAAGTCTTGATGGCACCACGTCGTTCATTCACATGGTCATGAAGCGAGTGGAAGGATTCATGTCGAACACAAAGATTCTGTCGCAGCGTGCGTTCTCGCGCCGCTTTCTGAGTGCTACCCGACGGTGTGCCGGCTGGCACGGTTTGGAGCAGCTGGTGGGAACGCTCATCGAGCGCGCTATCCTCGATGAGTACGTTGAACATTTAGAGCGTGAAGCTGATGCAGTACGTGTTGAGTTGGAGGAAGCGGTGGAGGTTTGCCAGTGTCGGAAAGGTGAAGCGCCATGCCAGCAACATTCGTGTCTCTCGACCACGCGCAACCATCAGAGGGTCGTGTCCAAGATGCCCACTGAAGCTGTGGGCACGGTATCTCCTCAGGTGGAAAGTCCTTCATTTGAGGCCACTGCACCATGCATTCGCTCTTGTTTGCCGTGCTGTGTGCGGTTGTCAGATGTTGCGGCGCTTGGCCGCACTCCCTCGTGCAGCTGGTCTCCGTTCGTTGTGCATATTCAAGCTGACGATCAGCCTTTGTGTGGGGAGAGTTCACTGATACCCAATGACTGTGCTGATGCCGGTGGCGAAGATGCTTTGATGCACGAGAGTAGTGCTCTCACAGCAAAGCTTGAGGAGACGTACCGTGTTACCGCTGGGCTGGTGGGGTTTGTGGTGGATTGTGAAGTTGGTGTGAGGACACCCGCGACCAGCTTCGTCCCTACCGACCATGGGTCATGGGGGGCGGTTTGTTCGCCATCTTGGGGGCCAATGCCAACACCCGCCCACATGTGCCCGCCCACCAGACCAAATGCGTGGCTTCCATCTTCATCTGGACGACTTCTGCCCTGGCAGCACGACTGGGTTGTGTCTCCTGCGTCAATGGGTTGGGTTCCGTTTCGCCAACACGTGTTGCAACAGGTCGCGGAGGGTTGGCGTGTTCCCCATCCTCATATTCCTCCCCACACACACGCAGGCGCTGTTTGTGATGGCGTGCACGACTGCACAAACGCGGGTGTTTGGTCTCCTGTACGATGTCAGACAGCCCTTCACCACCCCGGTGTGCAGCATGGCTGGCATGATGTGTAGCACCTGTCCACTAGAGTTTCTTTCCGTTGCGAACGTAAACACGTTATCTATCAGCTCAAAATCAGCACGTACACCACTACTTGCCAACCCCAAGCAGTTCCTTGGCTCCCGGTGCCAAGTTCAAGGTGGCGGACAAATCACGGGCGCTGTCCTGGCGAGTCGGCCGCCCCCAAGTTTTGGGCATTGGCCGACGGCCGGGCGACTGTCGTTCACTTCCTGGGCGGTCACTTAACATTGAAGCATCCATTCCTGCGCCCATGCCGCCGTGCTGCAGCGATGATACTGTGCGTGCAGTTGTGACTGGGCTGGCAAAGTCACTGGCACTTGGAGAGCCAACACCACCATCAAATCTACTGCGGGCAGGATACATCGGCGCAGGCATTCTCCGGCGTGGCTTCGTAGTAATGAAGGGCCGCTCGCGAGGAAGTTTCTTGTTCTTGGAACCAAACACCCGAACTCGCTGGCGAGTATCGGGCTGCAAAACAAACGTCAATCAACAGTCAAAAAAAGAAAAGTCACAGCACCGAGCAGCGAGTTGGCATGCATACCTTTGCTGGAACGACGGGAGTTTGCACGGGTGCAAGGGTGTCGTTTACACCCCAGTCAAGCGCCGATGTCAGCTCCAGGTTAATGTCGGGGGATGGCGCCGCCACACCCGGAACACCGTCCATTGTGTCGGTGGCAGGCTCCACACCATCCTCACCGCGGCTCAACGATGCCAGAAGCTCCGTGTTGGCAGCAGTCTCGGGGACAGCGGCAACAGACGGGCGCACAGGTTCGTCCACAGGGACTGGCTCCGCGGGGGCATCCATCGTGTCACCCAGCGGCGCGGACTCTGGTTGGCCTTCCACCAACATTGTTTGATGCAACTGCGACACTACGTGAGACTTTGGACAGCAAATGCCGAGCACAACGCACGAACGGAAATGAGCGTACATTGAACTCCCGTCGGCTCATATGCAGCGGATCCTCAGGGGGCTCCGGACCGTGTTTCAGGGCATCACCCTCGCGCAGAACAACGCCAGGAGACACAAACATACTTTCTGCCAAGGGGGGTTGGACAGTTCCACTTTCCTCGAAGGATTGGGCCGCTGATGCCAAAGGAATGGCTCGAGCGGGACGCTTCGGTGCCTGCCATCGCACACGTTGTCACCATAAAACGCAGCCATGCACCCTGCTATGCACCTCTTGTGCGCGCACGAACATCAGGCTTCGCATTCTTCTTTCGTTTCGAGGACCGCTTCTTCTTGCTTCCTTGCTTCTTTCGTCGTGGTGGCGTGGCGGCCAATGATTCCGCTTCAGCAGATATGGCAACACCAACCGAAGAGTACTGAGGTGGCAGCTTGGACACATTCACGCCATTAACGATTATGACATTGCCGTCAGCATCATACGTGAACTCTTTGCCGCGCAGTTCTTTGGACAGACGGTCACGCAGTTCTTGCTGCTTTTTCTCCTCCTCCCGCTCACGTTTCGCTTTCCTCGCCAAAGCCTCATGCCGGGCCTTCATGGCTGCAAGGGCCTGGGCACGGACAGCGGCTGTGGGAGAATTCGGCCGAGACGTCCCTGCACCCGAAGCAATGGCTAGACCGGCGCTGTTGGGACGCTCAACAGGTGTGGTGCTTCCGTTGCTGCTGTTGCTAGCCCCCGATGCGTTCTTGGCCTCCCGGCTGCGGCGCCCGCTGCTTCCACCAGCCGTGCTGCGCGGGGTGCGTGTGCCAGCGCCAGATGCCACGCCTGCAGCATCAAGCGCACCGTACGCTGGCTTCGCCCTTTTGCGGAGTGGTACAGCACCTCGAGCCCAGGAGTCAGTTCGAGGAGATTCAGGCTCAGTCTCTTGGCTCCACGCTCCCCAATCTCCAGTCAGGCCTGCTGAGAACAAACAGGTCAAGCGCCAATCGCACATTGCAAACAGAGGCGGAAATGGTGTACCTTCTGGACCCGCCGGGCCGCCAAACGCTTCACTACGATATAAAAACCGACTGGAATACACTGCCATCATGTCCTGGAGCGAGCGATCCACAGCAAAGCTGACCAAGCGCTCGTCCAGGTAGTGATCGTACAGCATTGCTCCGCCTCGAGTCACGACCTCAGACACAGCTTCGCGAACCGCTGATGCCGCAGTCGCGGCCGCCTCCTGCGCCGTCATTTTTGTTCGCTTGGTTACGACCATATCGGACGCAACCTCAGCCATGCTGCTCGTCCCCGGTTGGCACCGACTGCAGCAGGACAACATACCCCAACGGGCAGCACGAACGTCACGAATTCCAGAAAGTTTGCGGGCAGACGATGATGGTACTTCTGCAAGTTCGTGTTGTGCTGCCACGTGCTCTGGTTGCAGGTGCGCACCTCGACACTTGCAACACCATGGACCCCAGTCACCTTCACGCAGGTACCGTAGCGTTGACTGATTCCTGTTTCGTGCTTAACTGACTGAGAATTGTGGCAGCCGGAATGGAAGGGTTGGGAGCGGTCGACGGTTCCGACGACCCAGTTCCACGGGAGGAGATGCGGCTTGCTTTGGAGGCTTTCTGGGAAGCACAGCACAAGGAGGTACGTCGCTGTGGTCGGGAATCGAGCAAATGCTGTGTTTAGTGGTGTTCCTGTGTGGAAATGAGCAGCAAATGGCAGAATTGGCTGCCACACATTCTGTGAAAGGAGACGGAACTGCTGCCTTCAAGAACCACAATGACCTTCCCCTGGCTCGCATCAAGCGCATCATGAAGTCAGATGAGGACGTTCGCATGATTCGGGCGGAAACTCCAGTTCTCTTTGCTCGTGCCTGCGAGTTATTTATCCTTGAACTGACCATCAGGTGAGTGTTCACTGGTGCTGACTTGGCCCTGCCTTGCCGCCGTTGTGCCTCACTTTCCTCGCTGCCTTACTTGTCTCCCTCGCTGCCTCACTTGCCTCCCTCGCTGCCTCACTTGCCTCCCTCGCTGCCTCACTTGCCTCCCTCGCTGCCTCACTCGTTGTCTCGCTTGTTTGGGTGCAGAGCTTGGTGCTTCGCTGAAAAAGCGAAGCGTCGCAACCTGCATAAGGAAGATGTCCAAGCAGCCGTGGCACACACAGAAATTTTCGATTTCTTGGTTGAGGTCATCAACACGCCTGGTTCTATGCCCACTGCTGCCCCGGGCGCGATGGCCGCACCAAGCGCGCATGCCGGTATCTCGCATGCCCAAATGGGTCACATGGGACACCGTGCAATAGCTGGAGCTGCACCAACAATGCCCATGCAGACGTCCGCGGCAATGGCAATGCCAGCTCACCACCACATGCACCAAGCCCTGGGCGGGCGCCCCGTGTACGCAACTGGGGCAGCGACCCATGATGTCAGCGGGATGCCCGTAGCGCAACAAGCGTATGCTCCGCAACCCGGTGCCCCAATGCAGCCGATGCAATATCAACAGCCCCAGCCTGGTCAGCCGCAGTATCAGTAGTGAGCGTTCGTGTGTTTGTTTTTGTGCAGTGTTTGGCAAGTTGTGCTACATGCAGAACAGCCATGTTGAAACTTGTCGGCTTCTGCTCTTCATACTGTGAGCCACTTTCAGGGGAGGAGACCACAACCAAGTGTCGCGTCGAATCTCACAATGTCCCGTAGTTACCACACGTGCCACGAAAGTGATGTTAATTTTTCACAAAGCATAAACTGGAACATCAAGTGTCCAAAACAAGGGACCGGATCGCTGTGGACTCAAACTACTCCTCATTCTCAAGCAAGCTAATCATGTGGCCGTCTGGTGTGCGCAGAGCGGCAACCTGCACACAACGGCGGGGGGACAGCCAATGTGATGCTCGAGCGAAACAAACACAAAGCCCAGTGTGCTTGCACTTGAGTTCATACCTTGCCAAATGAAGGGTGCTTAATTGGCCCATCAAGAGAGGCGCCGAGCTGCAGCAAACGCGGGAGCATTTCGTCAAACCCCTCAACGTTGAAACTTAAGAATGGAGAGTAGCCTGTTGTACATGCAGCCTCACTGAAGTACACATACAGATTCAGCGTAAGCACCGCGCAGCAAGTGCAACACCCGGCAACAACCACCGCCAGTACCCGTCCACAGCTTTGATTGCTAGTCTCGGACCAGGGCCCATCGAAAGCTCAGCCCAGTTCTGGGTGGCGGACACAACTCGCAGCCCCAACCCTGATGGACCATAGAAACTGATGGACTCAGACACATCGCGTACAAGCAGCATGACATACTTCATGCGTGTCCCTGCCATTGTGTTTGGCTGCTGGGGGACACGCTACAGCCGGCGCTGTGTGCGCTCGCTTTGGTGTGTTGTTTTGATAGTTTTTGTTGTTTTATGTTTTATCACAGCGCGTGCAGACCATCCGACGTCGCATCAGTCGGACCGGTCGACGAATCTAGTTCTGGGGTACCCGAGACTTGGGCCACGGTCGGAGCTAATCCTGGTGCACGCACTTGCACAACCTGACGTGTATCCACACGGAACGATCCCGGGGACCCACGATAACTGTCATCGGAGTCGTACTCGCCTTCCTCCCGCTCATCTGGCGTCAGCAAATCCTGTCCTCGGCGGATACGTCGATCACACACGCCTCGCAAACCACCAGGGCCAATAGCAGCACAACTCAGCACGTTGCCGACGGAAATGATCCAGGCCAATACACAGAACGCGAACCCTGCCCCGTATTGCACGTGCGGCTCGCCAGCGGATATCGTCACGGACAAATACAAGGTCATCGCTACAAGACCAAACAAGGCTGTGCGGACGATCACACCATAAACTCAGGGAGTGGACAACAATACACAACCGTGCCGACGCACTCTCTGAAATTGATGTGGCATACCACAACACGCGGAAATAGTCTATCTCGGTGGGGTCCTTGGCAACCTTGTACGCAATCAAGGCAGAGGCCCCTGCTGCTGGAACTGATAGAACCATAAAGGCACGCACTGCCCCATACTGGGTTCCTGATGTGTCTGCATAAATGGAGGCCTGAGTTGCGTGCCGCACGTTACGGCCCACAACCGGGTACGGTGGAATCATACCTTCGCACAGATACTGTTTTGTGAGATTGTCCGAGCATTCTTCCCACAATCCTGCACAGTAACGCCGAATGAACACAAATGCACGTAACTGACACATAACGTCGTTTCGCTGTACCTGTTTCTTCACACTTTGATGGATCGTCCACAAGGCACCACTTGCTCCAATCACGCAGCACCGCCGCCATGATTACGCACAGTACTGAGAAGGCACAAGACACCATTCCACCCCATGCTTTGCGCTGGTCGACTGATGCGCTTTGAAAGCGCTGCTGCACCGCACCCATCGCGATGCAAACACTCGCGGTGCTCCAGTCTCAGGCTGAGACTGAGGCAAGCAAGCAGCATCTGTGAAAAGTCATCGCAGCGGGCATACGTCACGCCAACATATCACGAAACAGATGAAAAAGATCCTGTGTTTCCTCCAATCAATCAAAGTATCCAGGTAAAAACCGGGCTGCTGCCGTGGCAACGCACAGCAGCTGGTTGCCTGCATGACAATCGGCGTGCACAACTATGGACTTCTTCGAGTCGCAGCCGACAATCGGCATTATAGTGCTGGCTGTCGTAATTGTTGTTGGCTGCACACTATGCTGTGCCTGCTGTGGGCGCCTCAAAAAATGCTGCTGTGGGTCCAAAACGAAAGCGCGCAAGGGTCCCTCAAGCGCAAAGTACAAGGTGTGTCGTGGCCATGTGCGTGCCGTGCCGAGGACACAACACCAATGCTGACAATGCGTTTCTTGTAGGTTGCAATATCTCCGTTCTTCAATGAGTTTCCGATCCAGATGCCGAAGCAGCGCACTGACTTGACAGCCCCAGTACGGTTCTCGCGGATGGAGTACGCCAAGATCCAGTCAGTGGGCACTTTCTACTACAAAGGAAGCAACCTTGTGTTCGCGGTGAAGGGAGAGAAGGGAAAACAGCCCTCGCCGGCCACTGGTGATGTTGAACAGGGGTTTCGTCGCCGTCGTTCAGTGGTAGCTCCGGAGGAGACATCCAGGACTCCAACGTCCAAGACCGTTACGGTTCAAGCGTACGCGGCACAGATGGTGTGGGATGTTGCTTTGGTCCTGACCGTTTTCGCTGCAGGAATCGCGTCTTGGGAGAACCAGACCCTGACTTGTTGCCTGACAGCAAAGCTGTGTACTACGAGATCGGGATCGAGTTTCTGGGTTTGACACGCGGCGCCAAGGCTGACGGGTACCGTCCAGTTCGGTCACATGTCGCTGTCGGATGGGCAACGACTCCGTTCCCCCCATTTGAAAGTGTTGGCAAGGCCAATTTTTCGCTCGCACTTGACACAGACGGTCGAGTTGTATCCAGTCGTCCAAACGTGCTCGCCGAGGATACGATACTCTATCCGGACGGGCTCAGCGAAGGTGATGTCGTCGGCTGCGGCTACGAGCTCAGGCGTGACGCCGGTGCAATTGAGTTTTTTTTCACCGTGAATGGCACCCGACTTCCACCGCTTCCAAATGATTGGGGCCTGTTTGACTTGGGCAAAGCGCGCAGGTGCGTGGAAGAAGCGCACAAGTGAATGGCGGGGGTGTAACCCCTGTTGCAACGCCACAGGTTCTTCAAAGCGGGCGCGTCGAACGCTGATTCGAACGTCATGCGCAACAAAGGACGGCGCGCGTCCATCGGCGGCGAACGAGTTAAACTTGGCGATCATTTGCTTGCAGGCGGGGCAGCATACCCAACTATCTCTGTGGTAGGGCCTGCCGTCCTTGAACCTCGCATTGCGGGCCCGCACCTCTACACACCTTGTACGTTGTGCTCACACCTGGGCAGGTTGAAAAGGAGCACAAAGATGTTGACATGTTTGTGGTTCGCGTGTGTGGCCAGATATGGCCCTTTTCGGAAAGCCGCAAGAAAAGGTACAGGGAGCCGCAATATGCTCGCGATGCTTCATTGCTAACGAACTGGTGCGGTTGTATCACACGACAGGGGCGTGGTACGGATGGTGCTCAGAGTGCTGCAACACGGTTGGCAGCAAAGCGTCGACGTGCATCCATGGTGGAGGAACTTGGCGGCGAAGCTCCGACACCCAAGCGAAAAGGGCGTCGCCACTCGACTGTGGTGGCGTCAGGAATGGAACGTTGGAGCGCCTTCGAGCATGCTGCAGCAGCAACGGACGCCCAGAAGAAGGCCAACAAACAAGCAACAGCCCAAGACAAGAAACCAAAGTGGGTGCTCTGCCAGGCAGTACTGCTACTGCCGCAGTAGTGCGTGTGTGCTGGTGCGTGTGCATTGCTATGCTCACGCACAGCGTTCATTCTTCAGGTGGTCAATGGGCGGAAAGCCAGGCACAGACTCTGACACTGATTCAGAAGAAGCCCCAAGTGTCCCAACCAAGAAGCGCCGCCAATCTATTGTGCAAACCATGCAGGCGCAGATGACTCCACAAAAGTGGCGGCGTCGTTTGAGTGCCCCTGGCGTGATTGTTGGAAACACTGTGAAAGGATGGGCAGAGCGGAACGCGCAACTGAAAGTCACGCGTCGTGCGCCACTCACAGCGAAGCTTGCACAAGTGATTGCGTCCACCGTGAAGGGCGTTGTTGATGACCACAAAGAGGATGAACGCTTGCGACGGGAATCGATGGTTGGAGGGGACGCGTCTGGGGGACGTGGGACCTCGTCTCTCGCAGCCGCAGCAGCTGAGGCTCGCCGGCAGTATGAAGCGGAGCGCCGTGCCAGAAAGAGCAAGAAGCAGCGCCGAGCCTCAAAGTCTCGACCCCCGCCGCAAAGTATTCAGGACGATCTCCGCGCAAGCCTCTCGGATCCATCAAGCCGTCAACCTGGGCCTCGCACTCCGGCCCGTCGCCGGTCTTCTGTTGCCAAGACGCCTGTACGCAAGTCGAAGCAGCGCCGTTCTTCAACCGCTGGCAAGCCTGTGGAAGAGACCAAATCCGCGCCTGCCCCTTCGTTCAGCACACCAGGCGGTCCAACAATAGACGTTGGCAAAAAGAAGCGTCGAAAGTCTCTGGCAGAAACCATGCCGCGACGAGCAGCGCGCAGATCCTCGACCAGCGCCGTTCCGAGCAAGAAGGCGCAAGCCAAGAAGCGTGGTGGCCATCGCCGAATGAGTATGGACCACCCTGCTCTCCACGCTAACACTCCAACAGCGAGGAAGAAGTTGCCTGCCTTGAATTGAGCGAGGCAGCTTATTTATATCTGCTTGCATCGTCTTCTGCATTTGTGCGTGTGTATCGCCTTGTCGCACGGGCCATGCGGGCCGCACGGTGGCACCGTGACGGTGCGGCCCGTGCGGCATGATCCGTGTGACAGCGAAAAAACAAAACAAACAAAACAATCAAAACAATCTGGCAATCATCGTGGTCACGTTCCTGTCACGCCCCTTGCTTGCGTTGCTGTGTTCTTGTTTGCAGGGAGCCGCAGATCGTGCCACCATGCCGCGTTTCGTGCTACTGTGTGCTATTGTTGCAAGCTGTGCTGTGTGCAGTTTGGGCGAGTTCTCCTCAACGTTCTCTGACCCTGCCCCACCACAGCAGATCCACCTCGCCTTCCGCGGCCAGGTGCGTGTAGCCCGGGGTGATGGTACCGCCGCAGACCGTCTCGAGTCGTCTTCCTCACCCGACAGTTGCCACTGCAGGACTATGACATGGTTGTTTCTTGGTTGACTGGGGTGATGACGCCAACTTCCGAAGTGCGGTACGGTACGGTCTCTGGCGCGTACTCGAACGTCGCCAACGGCACCGCAGCATCGTACTACAAAGACAACTTCGTGCACCACGTGGTTCTGGAGGGGCTGCAGGCAAACACGCAGTACTTTTACGTATGCGGTGACTCTGAGGTGAGTGCCTGTGGTGTGCGTGTGCTCACATGGTGGTGCAAGCACACGTGCCACGTCATCATCATGCTTTTGCCGCCCAGGCTGGGTTCTCCCAAGAGTACAACTTCACGTCTGCTGCAGATTCATCCCAGCGTTCTTACAAGGTGATGGTATATGGCGATATGGGAGTCACCAACTCTGGTGACAACTTGAAGCAAATTATCGCCCATCGTGACGAGATCGACTTCGGTGCGGTCAGCTGTGACGGTGCCGTTTCCTTGGTGCTTCCTCACACAGTGTTGCCTTGCCTTCTGTTCCCCAGTGTTTCACATCGGAGACTATGCCTGTGAGTAGTGTGTCATTGTGGATGGTGCCCCATGTTTGCTCACTGTGGCTTGTGGTGACGATACCCTGAGTACAGACGCGGGTATGTTTCGCGCATGTGCGCGTGCTTGTGTGTGTGCGTGCGGGGAAACTCATCAGCGGTTCCACAGACGATCGCTTGACGACGAAAGACTATGACGAGACGTGGAACGAGTGGGCTAATGAGATTCAGCCTGTCGCAGCGCTGAAGGCGTACATGGCAATGCCCGGCAATCACGAAGCGACATGCCACAGCTTTGGTGATTTCTTCTGCCCGGACGGCCTCAAGAACTTCTCTGCGTACGCGCGTGTGTGTCACTGCTTGATGTTTTTGTTTTGTTCTTTTGGTGGTTGACGCCCTCGTCACAGGTATAACGCTCGCTTCCGCATGCCTGCGGTCGAAAGTGGGTCCGGCACCAACATGTGGTACTCGTTCGACTTCGGAAGCGCCCATTTTATCAGCATTGACACTGAAACGGACTACCCCCACTCGCCCGAGGGGAAAGACACCATTTTCAAAGCTGGTGCGATGTGCCCTCATACCGGAGGTGCATGCACCATTTTCCTGATGTTATTTGCGGTTGTCTTTTTCAGGAGGGTTTGGGAACCAGCTCGCCTGGCTTGAAGCCGACCTGGCAAAAGCTGCTGCCAACAGGGCGGAGCGCCCATGGATCATTGTTGGAGGTCATCGGTACGACGTGCCTGTGCCTGTGCCTGTGTCGGGGCTGTCGCTCCGTGTCCTTGACGATGATTGTTGTGTGATTTTGTCCTGGCAGCCCGCTCTACACTGCTTCAAAGCAAGGCTTGAGTTCCATCATCTGGCCTGATCCCACGGGCCATCTCCGTGACTTCGTGGAAGACTTGTTTCACAAGTACAACGTTGACATCTATCTCTGTGGTCATGTGCATGCTGTACGTGCGTTTGAGCTGTGCCATCAAAGCTTGGTCTCACGGATGAACTCGGCACCGCAGTATGAGCGCCATTACCCGATCTACCAGGGCAAGTACATCCAGAGCTACAACAACCCATCTGGTCTGACAGAGGTCGTCATTGGATGCGCTGGCAACATTGAGGGTCACGAAAACACTTGGCAAGATCCTATCCCTGGGTGGTGCGCGTACGTAGAGCAAATGGTGGCTCCCGTTGCTGCAGCGCTCGTTGCGGCCGTTCGGGACTTATTGAGACATGTGTTTACAGTGTTCACAACGGTGACGATTACGGCTACGGAATCATGAACGTTCACAATGATACCACTCTCTCCTGGACTTTCTACACGGCCACGGATTCGTCTGTGGGTGATGAATTCACCCTGGTGAAGGACCATGCGACTGCCCAGCCAAAACTCCGCGGCGCGATGTTTGCGTAGCCCGGAGCACTGTGACGTGTGTGTGATGTGAAAACGCAGTAACAACAATCGTCGAGGTGTTTTTTCTTCGTCTTTGAGTGGTCGCATGTTTACACCTACATCTACATGATATCAACGATTGAATCTGCGTCGTTGTCGACGACGGTGACTGGGTGCAGTCCACTGGCACGCTCTGCCGCGGACGGGAGCGCGAAGCTGTGGGAAAACAACCGAGGCGCTTCCGTCGGCTCCAAACCAGGGGACGACAGCGAACAGAACCCAGCGTCCGTGCCCAAAGAGTCGCAGCTGAAAAGGCGTGAGATGGAGGAGCTCCGCCCACGAATCTTGCCCGCAGCTGGACAACCCCAAATCTCGAAACTGTGCTCGCGTTCGCCCACCAACCCAGAGGCTGGATCCGGCAAGTTGTCGAGAGCAGAGAGACTCAGCCCACTGGTAGAACGCCGTGACATCACGAATGCGGCGGGTGGGGTCGGCACGTCTGGGGGTAAGGAACCCGATCGAGGCGGAAGGGGGACAGGGAGCACTGGTTTGCTGGCAGAAGACTGGTATGGTCGTGTCGCCCTTCGTGACGCGGCGACAGCATCCGTCACGATGACCGGAAGGACAAGGCCGGCACCCTGCGGGGGCAGAGGTGCGGGGGCCAAACACGATGCGCGGGTTGCTGTGTTTGTTTTGCGAGCACGTACACGTATCCTGGGGACGGCCTGTCGCCCACGCGGCGTCACACTGACGGTCACTCTGGCTGACACGACATGCTGTTGTCGCAACACGCGCTTTTCACCAGAGGCGAGACGAGCGCGCCGGCTCGGATTCGAATCGAGCGAACTGTCCGGGGCACTGGCGCGCTTTCGCTTCCGAGGATATCCTGTCTGTGTGGAAGGCACAGATTCCGCGACCGAGGCACCGGCAGTGCTGGGCTCGGCTGCGCGGTGAGCGCTCAGACGAGCCGCCTCGAGCTTGTCAAGATCGAGAAGGAGGGGCCCTCCTCGCTTTGCACGATGCGGGATGTACGTTTTGAAAAGCCAATGACCTCCAGCTTCAAAGGCCTCGAGCAACTTGAGGCACTTGGCGGCGACGCGAGTGGCACATTTGGCATGCTGGCCATCGAAATGGCGAAGGAGGCGTCTGTAGTGAGGTTCACAAACCTGTAACAGGTGCTTTCCTACCCGATTCCCTTCCGCCACAAACTCGGGGGACACGTGATGTGTTGAAGTTGTGGAGCAGCCTGGGAAAATGCAACAGCGACTCGAAATGTTGACAGCGGTGTGGCGGGCTGACGTGGCGACTGCCACAGCGGCTGCAATGTCTCGCTTTGCCTGTGCTGCGGCAGCGATGGTGGCACTTGCTGCCTCACCACCGCTGCCATTGAAGTGGTCGACACCAAACATGGTGACGGCGGGACCGGGACCCATGACTCCATTTGCGGAGGGCGCGGCCGTGTTCGACAAGGATACATGGGAGTGGCAGCAGGCATGTGAAGGAGCTACGACACGCCGGTTTGAATTTGAACAAGGAGGTTGCCCGTGATGGGGCTTGTTGGGGGAAGAAACGACTGTGGCGCCAGTCGTTACAAACGCAAGCCCGTCATCCTGCTGGACGGGCTCGTGCTGCGCATTCGACTCTGCACGCGCGGAGTGCGAAGCATTGTCACAAGGCACCTGTTCTGCACAAGTGCACGGGAGTGGCGCAAGTGGCGCAAGGTTGGTAAACTCGGCAAACAAAGAGGCTGTGTTGAAAGAACACAAGCGGAACCCAGGGTCGCCCCCGGGAGGTGGTCGGTGTTGAAAGGGCACGGCTACACGCGAGCAGCCATCGAAACAGTCCAAGAGGGGGGCTGAAAGACGGCGGCAAGGGAGAACGCTTGGGAAAGAAGTTGGGCGCGAAGGAATGCAGTCAAGGTGGTGGGGGTTGTGCATTCAATTTCAGTGTGAACGAATGGTCCCAGGTTTGGGACGAAAACGCTTGACCCTGCAGAGAACAAGCCGTGGCGAGTTCTCCACACGCTGCTTTATGTCATTATTTTATGTACACATCCACGTTGCCCGCTCAGCACCTGGATCTGCAGCCCGACGGCTGGCACTCTCAGCATGGGCGACTGCTTGAGCTCGTTGTGCGGATCACAGGGCACAAACCCACCAGGTCAAAGCCAGGGTGGACGGTCAAACCGTGGGCAGCAGAGCGTAAGTGGCTGCATCGCGACACCGTCATTGTTGCGATTCATGTATTTTGGCTGACCGCTTGTTTTGTTGTGAGGGCAGTTGGCGCCGGGATTGTACCTGCCAATTAACGCCTTGGCTGAAGCCAAAAATGGCGAGTTTCCATCTCAACGATGTTTGGTGATTGATGCGCTTCCCACACATGGTCGCCCTCGAAGGGCTTTTGTGGACAATGCCATCAGCTCGTTGCAGTGTGCAGGGCCTGCCAAGTTCAAGACAGGCGAAAGCCACATCGAAGTCAGGGCCGGGCGAATGTTTCGAGACGGAGAAGAGTTCATGCATGTCGCGCCGCAACCTGTACAAGAACTTCGAGTGCCGACAGGAAGTTTCCGTTCCCCGCGCGGCCATCTTCACGTTGAGATAGCGCACCTGCTTGCTCTCGGAATGCATTTTGTCATGATGCGGCAATGCTACCCACCCACAGACCCAAGAGATGAATCAGCCAGGGGTTTCCTTTCGAGTGCATATGACATGTGGGAAGGGGCTGCGCCGTTTGCCCCTGCCCTTGTGGATGATGACGGATACTCCCTGTCCTGCTCCTTCGGAACCGTGCATTTCACGGACGGGGTTCCCAACCTCGCGGTGCTGGAGCGTCCCAGCGGAGCCATGGAAGTGATTAACTTCGTGGACAATCAGGATGTGGGTGATAATGAGGCACGACTGAGGGGCGCGTTGTTGTCGCCCGGCGTGTACGTTGGCAGTCCACCCTCGAAGCCCCGCCCTCGTCGGCACACCGTGGGGGAAGAAGACTCCAAGGCAACGATGGAAGAAGACTCCAAGGCGGAGGTTGCCAGTTTGACCATGGCCGTGCGTATTCGCTCCCCATCTGCGGTTGCCGATGCAGAATGGTGGAACCTTGACTGGTCCACTCCAGTGGCTGCGGTGGAAGGTGCTAGTGTGGAACGGATGGGAAAAGGCGCCGTGACGTTTGCCGTGCCACCTGCGAGTGGTCCAGTCCCGGGAACAGAAGACGGTGATGGCAATGCCATGGTGATTTTGATGGCGATTGGTGGTCACAGAGTAGTTTGGCTGGAGAACAAGGAAGACTCGCGCGTGCTGTGTGTGTTGAGCAGCACGTCGCGCCAACACTCTCCACCTGCCCACTTTGCGGTCGGCACGTTTGAGAGCAATGAGCGTGATGGCAGCACCTGTGTCATGACAATTGGGAGAGCGACTGGGCCGGGAGCCTTCCCGGTGACGGTGGGAGGAGAGGCAGGCGTTGCTCAACATGTCACAGGCGGCGCCATGCGGGTGCCACAGCTCCCAGGGCGGCTGTTTTGTTTGTTTTCGGGTTCCGAGGCCCCAGGTCGGCCCGACGGTTTCGCCTACCTGTGTCACGAGGGCTCTCAGACCAACGGTGGATGGAGAGGCCCTGAGGATGACGCCCTCAAGGCCGGCATAGCGCAGCACGGCGAGAACAACTGGACCCTCGTCGCGGCGCTGCTGCCCAACAGGACCGCCAGGCAGTGCAAGGAGCGGTGGTTCCAGTGGCTCAACCCAGTAAATGCGGTGTTCACCAAAGTGCAAGTCGCCCCACCACCTGCGGTGGAGTCGTCGGAAACGTAGTTTGGATCTTGCGTGAACTGGGAAAAAATCAAAACAGCTATCGAAACTAGCTAGCCACAACTATGTCGGCTTCGCGTAAGGGTTGGCACCACTCATTTGCACATAGCTTTCTGCATACTTGGTTTCGGTACAGGCTTTTCGTGTGTTGACAAACCGATCGCGCTTGGCCTCCTGCCAGTACCACCTGCAAACATCAAACACGTGAGCACGAATGAAAAAGTCCGGGCCAACCTCGGTGTCAGGTCCGCGTACCCCACTTCCTGCGAAGCGGTCAGCGGAAATTTAGATTTCTCCTGTGGAAGCCGCAAGGAGGCAGTCATGGTGGCTTGCAATTCCTCTGAGAGCAAGGCACAACGAGGTGAACAGGCAAGCGCAATCACGCAGCGCACACGCACACACGCACACTCCATATGCGCGCGCGCACTGTCAAACACACACACACACACACACACACACACACACACACACACACACACACACACACACACACACACACACACACAACAC
>Ga0213833_1000786_pt1 | contig 26700 bp, 32 predicted proteins | sample SWATP21_FD_160575 | JGI IMG/M metagenome (GOLD analysis project Ga0213833, IMG submission 160575) | Coastal seawater microbial communities from Marineland, Florida, United States - SWA TP2 #1 | ecosystem: Environmental > Aquatic > Marine > Coastal | place: USA: Florida | collected 2016-08-14 | reverse complement strand
GTGTGGGGGGGGGGTGGGGTGCGGGGGGGGGGGGGGGGGGGGGGGGGGGGGGGCGGTCACTTACTTGGGAAATTCCATTCGCAGCTACTGAACTTTGCGTGGCATTAGCTTCAGCGACGTCGCGACTGGAACACTTGACAGAGATCAAGCGTGAGCTCCTTGCAGAGAAGTTAGCCACAACGTGTGCTTGAGTGCTATGAGTATACCTTTTCGTTTCTTGTGTCCGTCGGCTAAGCCGCTCTCCACACCGTGGTTCACTTCCCACTACGCTGACCCACACGACGCCTTTGTCGCGAGTAAAACTACAACGTGTTGATTCCACGATTGCACTGCTCTAGCATGGCGGCCACCAACCGTGGGCCAATGCTAACAAACAGCAAAAACTTACACCTTTTTCACGCAAGACGGTGGCTGCTGCGTGGGTCTTCTGTCTTCCAATGCGAATGCCCTCCCCCTGAGGGCGAGTTCCGACGTGTGAACATCGCACTCCTACGATGGTTGTTGATGTCGAAGTCCAGATGCGGGTGCTCCAAGGAACGCAGTCACCGAGCTGCACAGAAGGGGCCGTGCAGAGAAGCCATTGCACAATGGCGCACCAGGTGGAATTGCTTCTACGATGATGAAGGAAAAAAGGATAGTCTGCGTGTCTACCTACAAAGCGCTAGCTCCCTTCGAATGCGATTGAGCCCTGCCTTGTCTGTCCGCAGCTCACACTTGCGACCCGTCCGTGCTGAAGGAGGTGTCATGCAGCGCAAGTTGTCCAAGTCAATGAGAGTTACACGCAGCGCGGTGCCACCGCGGGTGGGCGCCGTTCGTTTGCGTTGTTGTATAATCACATTGCCAACATGCAGGTCACCATGAACGAAGCCCTTCTTGTTCATCCCCAGCACAAGGTCTGACACGATCTTCGCCACCTCATGGCGCTGCTCCTTGTCGACCTTGTCAAGGGTTGCACCATCCTCCCACCGAGCTACCACCACGTGGCCTAAGTATGTGTCAAAGTCCTCGAGGATTGACATTACCACGTCACGGTACTCCGTTTCAGCCAATGCCTCGTATGATGTCAGCATTTGCACTGGCTTGACGCTGTGCACCTTGAGGCACACAGCATGATCACGTTCCGTGTCATAGCCATGGAAAACCGCCACACCGTGCGACGTCTTGATAAGGCGACAGCGTGAGAAGCCGCATCGTCCCAGCTCTGACCGCATGAATGCGGGCCAACTCGTCGGGAAGCTCCACCACTCACACGGGTCGAGGGGCTCATGCACTAGTGACACTGTGTCGCCCACATCGGTCCCATCGAACTCAGCATCTCCCGTGCTGTCCTTCATTGTAACCAGCATTACCATGGCGGAGTCGAGCTTGACTTCCATCCACCGGCAGTACCTCATGCACGCGCGTTCGCGCAGCACAGCGCCACTGCGGCCAGCAGCCGTGCTCATGTCAAAGGAGTCACCCCATGGTGTGAGAGCGTAGCCCCGGGTACCGCCCTCCTTCGTGCACAGCTCCATGGTGTAGTACTGCAAACGCTTGCCGTGCCACAGTCTGCCCACCGCCACAGGCTTGGGGTCCACGAGTCGAAACAAACGGACAAGATGCATGAGATGCACCACCAGCTGGTGCGTGGCAAGGCCGTCCGTGCCCACATCAGCGCGTGTGGACTCGCCGACCATGGTAGGGAGACGGATGCTGTTGTCCTCGCTGCACTGCAACCACCGCACAAAGTTGGACTTCATCTGTACGTTCTTCTCGTACGGGTGGAGGGCGGCTTGGAGCATCGCAATTGTACCTCCATCGGCGGGACTCTGGTGAAGTCGGAGCGATGCACCACGGCAGCTGTTCTTCACCCTATCGGAAAGATCCTGCCCAAGGCTTTCGCCTGATGCAGTCCGAAGCAACCAGGAGACACCACAGCTCTGTTGCTCCGCCCCGTCACGTCCATACAAGTGTTCGTTGATCGGTAATCTGGCTTCGTCCCCGGAAAGTTTGGCTGCATGCTCGGCTGCCGCTGCGTCTACGTGGCTTTGCATGGATGGGGGTGCATCATTACGAGCCCTAAACTCCACAAGCCCTGTCAACTCGTCAGCTCCACTGTAGTTCACAGCAGCGGGCACTTGGGCGGGAAGACTTTCGCGGATCTTTGCTGTGAGTGTGGCCCATGTGTCACGCTCACCAGGTTCTTTCTTGCAAACCAACGCAGCGGCGAGAGCGTAGAATGCAGGGTCCAGAGCTTTCTTTTTTGCTTTTGCTAAATCCACGCCGTGGAACAACCCGGCGCGCACCCATCTGTGCGAGGCGATGGCAAGCACCGCCCCGTGCACACCGAAGAGACTGCACACCTCGTCCAGGTGTGGGAGCAGGTCACACATGACACTGCATGGGTTGGCCTTGCAGTGCTTCGTGATGAGCTGCTTGACGAATCCCGGAAGCTGTTGTGGTCCAAACCCGAGCATTGGGTGACCCAGGAAGCGGTCGTGCAAGGCCTTCTCCTCGTCGACTACGCGGTCGAGAGCCACACCCACCACTCGGAACTTGGGCTGTAGATCACGGATGCCGCCCGTAAAGTCGCGCGCGGAGTGCGTCTGCAAGAACTCTGTGGACACACACTGCTTGTACGCGCGTGTGAACGCGGCCATATCACTGTCTGATGACCTCAGCCCCGCCAACAAACGCAGCGCCGGTCGCCTGGACCCAAACGCTGCAACGGCTTTGCACAGCTCATCGGTTTGATGGCACCCAACCGGATCCAGCACACATTCCTTGGTTTCTTCCGCCATCGTGGATCCACCAGAGTCGAACTACATGTCACGAGACAGCGAGGGGTGTGTTGTGCTTGGCCGGAGCAGTGAACAGTTGCCTTCAACGGAATGGAAAAGATTAGCTGTCACTCAAAAAACTCCATTTCAAATTTTGTTGCGTGGACCATGGTGCGTGCTGCCGCATTGCTGCGCGATGGATGGAAACAGCATGGCGGACGAAGCAAAGGCTTGTGATTCAAGTTGTGAATGGACGGACTTTTGGTCTCGTCTGGATGAAACTGAAGAGTTGTGCCACAAAGTTGCGGCATTCCGCCGTGGGCCACACGCGGAGCAGTTGTTGGCGGCCTTGCACGACTGCGAGGGTTCGCCGGGAACGGAGCGTGCCAACGCACACGCTAAGGCCTACGGCCAGTGCGTGTCTGCTGCGTTCTGCAAGAAATACCCACCCCAGTCAATTGTGGACACTGCTGCTGCTGCTGTTGACGGGGAGTTCCACGTGGTGCACGTGGCCGTGAGCGCCGTAGTGAATGCAGAGGACACACCAGAGATCCGGCCGTACTTTCTGGGTCATCCAATGCTACAGTATGGCCCAGCCACGTTGCCGCGGTTCATAGAAGGGTTCATTACGGACAACTGCAAAGAAGGCAGTGACCTACACGACCGCAAGGGGGAAGTATCACGTCTTTTCGCGATGCATGGCGCTGTTCTTGCTGTCACCACTGAGAAGACTTTGCGCAAAGCACTGGCACGGTCCCTGAACCTGGCACCCAATGCCCCAATGATCAAGAAGTTTGTCAAGGAGTTGATCGGCCACAAAGGGTCTGTTGATTTGAGTGTTTGTGCTACATGGAACCCGCTCAAAGACCTGATCCGGGAAAAGTTGCCCGCCCAACTGTCGACAAGTACAGTTCCGAACTTGATCACCGCTGCAGATCTGGCGGCGGTTCTGAAGGTCATGGGTAAGCAAGCAACGCCTAAGTTCATGCAAACGTACGTGAAACAGGTGAAAGAGGGCGAACTTGAGGACGAAGCCAAGTCCCCACCTCCATTCGACAACCACTGTTGCGACAGCGACGACGAGGCTCAGCAGGACCGTGGTGTTGAGTGGTTGCTGCAGGCTGCATGCGACCAAACCAAAACTTGGGACAAGATCAAGAACAGTTGCCATTCTGCAATCCTCACGCTGATTTCTTCCAGGAAACGCAAACCAAGCGAAAGGACTGCAAGGGAGTTCATCCAAGCCACCATCCACCCGTACGAGCAGACCGCTCAGATCAAGCCCGACTTTGTGCGGTGGTTGCGGTACAGCAAGGACCACAGCATCCGTCTCCCTACCATGGTCGGCGAGTCCAAAACTAAGCGCGCGGACCCTGACCGCGCGAAGTACGAGCTGGCAGTGTACCTCATGTTCCTGGTCCGTTTGTTTCGACTCGTGGACCCCAAGCCAGCGGCAGTGGGCAGACTGTGGCACGGCAAGCGTTTGCAGTACTACACCATGGAGCTGTGCACGAAGGAGGGCGGAACCCGGGGCTACGCTCTCACACCCTGGGGTGACTCCTTTGACATGAGCACGGATGCTGGCCGCAGTGGCGCTGTGCAACGCGAACGCGCGTGCCTAAAGTACTGCGAGTGCATGGAAGAAAAAGTTGGCCACATCCAGGTGATGATTGTTGCCATGAACCGTCGTCAAACTGCAAAGTGATTGCGAATGAGCACTGCATGTATCTCAAGTAGATTCTCAACCGTCGAGCCATACTTCAAGAAAGAGAAGAAGCTCGCACCCCATGGAAGAAGACCGTCCCAACTTGGGACTCCCAAGTCAGCGTACGAAGGCCGCCAGTATGGATGGCAGATGAATCGTCTGAGACGACCACCACGTTGTATGAGTAGGGAAGCGCCACACACGTACTCCGCACCAACGCAGCTGTACCTCCAAATTTGTAGCCATCACCGCGTGTGCCACCAACTCCAAAGCGTAACAACGCAACGGAGAGAACACCTCATTTGGGAAGTGAAGAAATGTGCACGAAGTTCGTGCCACGAACCAGTGACACAAGCCAGTTGGATGTCGGCTGGCCCAGCCTGGATGTCAGCCGTGGGTCAATGCGAATAAACAGCAAAGGCCCCCACCTTTTCACGTTAGACGGCGGCTGTTGCGTGTGTCTTCTGTCTTCCAATGCACAAGCCCTCCCCCCCCCCCCCCCCTTTCCAACATCCGAGGAGAGTTCCGTCCCGGAACTTCCGAGGTGTGAGCATCGCGCCCCTGAGCTGAAGTCCAGATGCAGGTGCTACAAAAAAGGGATGCTGTCGGCGAGTTGCGCAGAAGGAGCCGTGCAACGAAGCCATTGCGCTGCCGCACCACTAGCACCGGCACCAGGTGGGAAATTTTCTACGATGACGAGGAAAACTAACAGTCTGTTGTCATGGTGTTTACCGACAAAACGCTGAGGCAGCTCCCTTCGAATGCGATTGAGCCCTGCCTTGTCAGCCCGCAGTCCACTCGCGACCAGTCCATGCTGAGGGAGGTGTCATGCTGCGTAATTTGTCCAGGTCAAGTCAATGAAGGCTACATGCAGCGAAGAACCACGTTGTCCGCGAGTGTTCTTCGATCAAGTCCAGGGGGGGGGGGGGCAACTGCCCACAACTGGACCCTCACGTTGTGTTCCCCTAGTCACACAGTCTTCTGAGAGGCTAGCCCTCCAGGAACCCCTGGAAAGTTCCAGTGGAAACCCCAAACGAGGCCGAGACGACAGCCTTCGTTTGATTGTTCGGGTATTCGATCGAATACCCGATCATGGCCACAAAACGCCTGCAAACGACGGTCGAACGCGCAGAGGTTAGGAGCACCGTCTGCGATGGTGTGTCGCACGAATGATGGTTTGAGTTGGAATGAATGATGCTTCTAGTTGCTCGCTAGGTTTCTACTTGCTGGATCTCGACGTGCTCTGCCTCCAACACTGGCGGAAGATGCGGAACCAGGTGTACTATTCACGGCGGTAGCAGGCGACGCGATAGCAGCAGCAGCAGCGGCCGCAGCCGCTGCACCCGCTACAGCCGCGCCGCCACGCACACGTGGACCACGATTGGCATCACGATGCTGCACTCTGGCTGGCACAGCACCGGCGTGGAAGTCCGCCCAACACGATGAACCCTTGACGCAAAGGTGAACGCCACAAACGGAACATTTCACTCGTGAAGAGCGGCCCTTGCGTTTGCGCTTGTTCTGTACAGCACCCCATGAGTTGGTGCCCGTCTTTGCCTGTGTGGGCACGGTGTAGCCACAATAATTGCATGGCATCTGTTTGCCAGTTGGCACAGGCGCATGCTGCAACAGGGTGGATTGACGCAGTTCCACACCCGCAGGGCTGACCAGCACTTGGTTGCGCTTCCGGCTGGACATGCCTCCATTGAGCTGGGCCGACAAGACCTCCTGTCTATGGCGTGTCGCGTCAACGTCGGCACCTTGGTCCACCTGCCGTGGCTGTGCATGTTCCACTTCCGGCCTTCCTTCACGCTGATAGCGCCTACCGCCGCACTTCAACAACGCCACAGCCATTTCTTCCATGATTTTCTTTAACGACGCGACGGACCGCATGCGTTGCTGAAACCATTTGAGGCCTTGAAACGTATCCTCGTCAAGCAGTTGCCCACACCGCGCCAAACGGGATAGCCTGGCCGCGTTACATATGATGCCGACATACACCAGAGAAAGAATAGTGGCTTCTTCCCAGTTCTTGGTCCCCATGACCTTGGTTGGATTGCACAATGTCGCCGCTCGGTCAAAGCCGTCTGTGCCCACCACACGCCAAACATCGTCGGTGAGGCACAAGGAGCAAATGCACCACCGCGTAGCAGCAGCGTACCGATGCCTCCCATCGTTTGATTGTACAAATGCACAAGAGCTGGGCGCAGCTGATGAACCGGGGGGAGTGGTCCAAATGACAGGACGTGCTGGCGGACAGCCCACCAGGTTGTGTGGTGAGACTCCATGACTTCCGCGGCGGCGATGGGCACGTAAGCAGGCGTCGCTGGGACGCTGTCGTACATCCACCAAAACAAAGGTTTGCAGATGACTTCAAGCCACTTGATGTGAGCGTCTCTGACTGTCTGTGGTGTGCGTATCAGCACACGGTATAGAATGCCGTCTTCGGTGGCACACACATACACAGTGAGGGGGGAGTCAAACACTGCTGCTTGGTGCAGCACTTGGCATCGGTGCGATTGACTTGGAATACATCGACGAAACTCCAATGTATCGCTGGCATTGCAAGCAAGCCAGCCACGCCTGCTTGTTGCTGCAACCCGTTCATGCAATGTGATCGTCGACGGAGAGCAGAATGTCTTCATTTCCACCGGCACAATGCAATCATTGCTGACGTCCAACCCAAGCGACTCTTGCACGCTGGGCAGTGGCAGCGCAGACAAGCGGACAATCGCCACCGCGTCGGCTGAGCAGGCAAGCCATGAGTGTTGCCTGCTTTCCACCAACCCAACATCAAACAGGCTAACGAACGGAGTTTCCAACGATAGCCACGTGAAGATGTGCTCCTCGTTGTCCGTGCCCATCTCTGTGAATCGATTGCCTCGATGGCGGCCGTGCCATCCTTTGCACAGCCGCATGAACTCGTGTGCGAACCGTTTCATCAACTCCGGTGAGTCACGAGGAAGCGTGATGAGTTTTCTGCCGAACGCGCCCAGCGTGCACGCCAAGCTCGAAGTGCAGTGATACGGTCGCTGATTGAACCAGTCCCAGCACCGCTGCGCAACGGTGAGAAACCGTACTCGGGGTTCCAGGTGTCGTTCAACGTGCGCTTTTCTTGGAGGGGGGCGTGATGATGCACCTCCTTCCTGATCTTCTTCGTCCATGCATGGGCCCTCACCAGGCAGCATGCTCCGAAAAACAATTTGTGCCGTTGGCAGCGTGCCTTCCTCATCATCGTCTTCGTCATCGTCTTCGTCTGTGTCACTGTCTTGGTCTTGGTCTTCCGCGACGACAAAGTTGTTGGTGTTAGGCTCGGCCATTGCCTTGCCCTCGTGATCCCGACTGCCGTCGTTGCGGCTGTCATCTCTGCCGTGGGTGACATCGCCAGTGTTGACAAGCCCAGCTCCCTGCGCGTCCACCATGCCGTTGTACACGGTTGCGTCTGTCAGTGATGACACGGCAGAGCGAAGGCTGTCCCACGTCTGGTTGGCAACCACTCGTAGAGTCGCGACGCCGGCGGCGTCAAGGCCAGGAATGGACACGCTTGCGCTATCTGGCGGTGGTGCCGGATCATCTGATGTGTTGGGTACGGCCACATCAGCTTGCGATGGCTGCTCTTGCCGGTCGACCCGGTTGCGGCCCGACGTGGTTGCGGCACGTGCACGCTTGCACGTTGGACAGATACGGACCATGTCGTTCTCGCCTGCAGCGTCACCACAACACCCATGCAGAGGTCTGTGACAGCGAATGCATTGGTGCATGCTGGAGATCGCAGACAACCGAGAGCGGATGGTGCAACCTGGATCTGCACAATCCACCAGCTGCGGCGCGGTGGCAGCTGCCGATACGCCGGTGGACGACATACTGGCGGCCGTGGAGCGAGTCCTATTGGCCACTCTACTGGCAGCCCTGGTGCTTGGGCTGGTGCTTGGGCTGGCACTTGCCCTGGCACTGGCAGCACTGGCACTGGCAGCACTGGCACTGGCACTGGTACCGGCACTGGTACCGGCACTGGTACCGGCACTGGTACCGGCACTGGTACCGGCACTGGTACCGGCACTGGTACCGGCACTGGTACCGGCACTGGCACTGGCACTGGCACTGGCACTGGCACTGGCACTGGCACTGGCACTGGCATTCGTAACGGCGCTGGGGCTGGAGCTGGAGATAGAGCTGGTGTTGGTGGTGCTGGCAGCTGCAGAGGCACGTGTGCTAGCTGAGGGTGCGCCGGGCAAGAGAACTGGTCGGCCGTGTGCAATGAGGCGAGCCTTGGCGACGACTTCAGGCACATTCAGTTGGTGAGGCGCCACGCGGGATGACGCTGGAAAGTTGAGCACCTTGCTACGGGCGTGTTTGGTGAATGGCACCGGCTTGAAAGCCCAGAGGCGCGTGCACTGCTCCATCTCTGGCCAGTATGCCATGAAGCGGGCCACCTGCGTGTTGACGGCGGGTATGTCTGACCCCACGCGCCCTGAACGCGTTTTCCCGGACGACCGTTGTCGAACACCAAACGCAAGAGCTGCATTGGAGTGGCCGAACTTCACCGCGGTCATCTGCTTGCCAAAGTCCTGTGAAACTGGCATCAGCTGCACAGGGAGACCCTTGTGGTCGAATCCACTAACCACACCGTCGTTGTGTCGTCGAAAGTCAGCTTCGTACGCCACGATCGGGTGAGTGACACGGTGATCCACGATTCCAAGAACACGAAAGCCCAGCGCCATGACTGTGCAACCGACCAACCAACCAGCCAACACGTGTGATGTCACGTCGACACGCCAGGGCAACCACGTCCACAGCAGAAAGGAACGAACGCTCAGTGACAAGTTCTCTGGTGCAGTACCCGCGATCGACGATGAGGATCAGCCCATGGTCTGGCCCCATTTCTTCACGAAGATGGCGTGCCATGGTGAGGATGCCACGAAACGACGACTCCAGCTTTGTCACCGCACCGCAAATGAGTTTCAACCGCTTGCGCGAGTAGACACAAAACATGGTGAAGACGGTCACAATACTGTCCGCCATCCACCCCCAACCACAATCTCCTGGCAGTTTGTGCCGGATCGGCATATCCTTGAAGCACACCTTCCATTTCCAATCATCGCCGCTGATGGGGATCCCACGCGGTAGTACCAGCTTGCGAACCCGCTTGAATACGACGCTTTCGAAAGCACGCACAGCGTCAATACCGGCCTGATACGACCAAGGCACAAACACAGATCAAAAGTGCACATGTCGGTAGGAAGGAGGACAAGTACCTGCTTTGTACGTCGAGTTCTGGGCGACAGGAGCCTCAGGCCTTGGCGGATTTCACGAAACCTCGCAAGTGTTGTCACCTCCGCGACTGGCATGTACGTCCGCATGACCCACTCCGTGGTTCGATTGTTGACCAACCGCAAGATGGTGACAGCAAACCAAACACGCAACTCGGCGTAGGTGCATGGTTCATGACCAGCATGGGAAAGATGCTCGTTCATGACAGCAAGCAAGTGGCCAGCAACCGCCTCGTTGAAGAACAAATGGAAGCAGATTCTTGGTTCCTGCATCTCCCCACGAGTTGCCTTCCTGGCTTCTTTCAGTATTTTCGTGCTGCTTGTGCGCATCATCTCACTGAGCATCAGATCTGTCACTTGTTCGTTCGACAAGAGCTTGTCAATGCGCGATGCGTCCAAGGGTGCAAGGGCTTCGCCCAGCACCGGACGTTGCCACCCGCTTCCTGGCAGGCTCCATCGAATGCGATCCCCACGGCGCCGGGAAAAAGCGCGCGGGCATTTCTTCACACCGAGCAAGTTCGGGCCTCGAAACGGTTCCTCTGTGGTGTGCTGGCGTGTGGTTTGCTGTTGCTGTTGCTGTTGCTGTTGCTGTCGCTGTCGCTGTTGCTGTTGCTGTTGCTGTTGCTGTTGCTGTTGCTGTTGCTGTTGCTGTTGCTGTTGCTGTTGCTGTTGCTGTTGCTGTTGCTGTTGCTCAGGGTTCACAGCACGCCCTCTGGCTGCTACTTGTGCCGCATACTTGGGATTGCCTGGGCATTTCCTCCACGTATGTGTCGTGGCCTTGCACCCACGGCAATGAAACACGCGCTTTCGCTTCCTTGCCCGAGCCTCCATGGCATGCTCAGTGACTGGCTGTGCCTGCGCGCGACAGTCGAGGCGATGGCCATAAAAGGTAACCAAACCAGCTGTTACAACCTGCCATATAACTTCGGGTATTCAATTGTGTACCCGATCTGATCGCGGTTTCGGAATTTTGACCAAAATAAGTGCACGGACGGATCACGCACGACTCTTGATTCCAGCAGCAGCCAACGACGGCACGATGTTGAGCGCCCCAGCGCACACCCACACGGGCGAAACCCCTGGGGCACACCACACCGACGACGACACGTTGGCAGACGCTGCTCCTGTGGAGGCCCTGTCCTGTGTGGATGCGACGCCACGAACGATGTCTCCGCGGCCGAAAGGATTGCGGCACACCATCGCGGTGGCGTGTGGGAAGATCATGGGGTTGATTCTGTTAGCATTGAGTGCTGTTGTGTTCAGCACCCTCGGCCTGTTTGTCTCGGTCCTCGCCCCTCGGTTTTCAGCGTTTGAAGTCGCGGCGCTGCGGTTTTACGGGCAAACCGTGGTCACTGTCGCCATGCTGTTTGTCACTGGCGCCCCGGCACGCGTGCCGCGTGAGAAGTGGGTGTGGCTGTTCCTGCGAGCGTTCTGTGGTTCCTCTTCCATGACTTTGTTTTACTTTGCCATTACGTGCGTACCGCCTGCTCCGAGCTTTGAGGGCTTGGCGCTTTTTGTTTGTTGTTGGACGCGCACCGTTGCAGTTCGGCTGGCAGTGACAACCCTCTCACCGTTCCAGGCACATGCCCCTTGCCGAAGCGAATGTTCTGCTCTTCACCAACCCCGTCATATGCTTGTTCCTTGGGTACCTTGTACGTTTGCATTGCTTGGGGCGCCAGTGAAAGCCCCACGCAGCCGCACGTGCTGACATGAATCGGTGCTCGTGTTTGTTGTGACGTGACTTGCCGTGTGCTGCTGCAACACACCCTCGTTGTCGCTCCCACAGGTGCTCAAAGAGTCGTTCACCAAGTTTGATGCCACCATCATCCTCATCAGTCTGGTCGGCGTCGTATTTGTCGTTCAACCAGAGGCCATCTTTGGTCCACGAGCAGACGCACCACACACCGACACCTCCTCCCCCAGCCCAGACGGCATGTCTGTTTCCATTGTGGCCGCTGCGATGGCGGCACTTGTGGGAGCGTTCTTTGCAGCGACAGCGTTTGTATCCATTCGAAAGATGAAGGTGCGCTGGTGGTGCGGCGCATCGTTGTGTTGCTGTGTTGTGGCTGGGATCACCCCTGTGGCCTGTGTGGACGTGTGGGTGTGAGAGGGCAGGAGTTGAACCCTGTCACCATCACGTTGTGGTTCAGTTTGTTGGGGTGTTGTACCACCTCCATGCTGACGCTTGCCACCGGTGGGTATGCGGTGCCAACCACACTGTCGGATGGCGTGATGATCTCGATTACCGGCCTGATGGGGTTTCTGGGACAAATGCTCATGACGAAGGGATTCCAGCTGGCAGATAACGCAGGGTCTGCATCCATGATTCGGTGCGTAGTGTGACCGCGCGCGCGTGTGTGTGCTCCTTGCTTGACTTTCCCCCGTTGCGTTGCACTCACGCTTGGCTCGACATCGAACCACTACTCACTCTGAACCCTCCGCGCGATTCCCACAGCCAACTGGATGTCGTGTGTGCTTTCATCTTCCAAGTGTTCTTGGAACACCAACCCGCGTCTCTTTGGAGTGTGGTAGGGGCAACAATCATCATCGGCTGCGTGTGCCTCATCGGTGCAAAGAAATGCCAGCGCAGTAACAATCCGTCGGGAATGATGTTGCAAGATGACGATGTGCCCGGTGCAAGCAGCGCCGACACCAAGAATGTCGTCGTGGAGTTTGCCCAGCTGTCGCAGCACACAGACCACGAGCAGCATGGGCTTGCTGAGGCCTCTGGTCCGGCTGGCACATCACGTTTCCTCGTGCAGAGTCAACTGAGTACCACGCCGCGTGCCGCTTCGGACACACGCATGCTGTTGATAGATGACAGCAGTGAGGATGACTCTGACCTTCTGAGTGACGAGGCGAGTGGTGCGAGTTAGACGTCGTGCGCGCGTGTTCGTCGTTTTTTGAGTTGATGTCTGCCTGCTGCACTTGTAAAACTACCTTGTGATGTTACGCGCGTTTACCGCCCCACACACTATCTTGCTGCACCTACACTAGCTTGCTTCGGCGGTTGCCACGGCAGGTCCACGACTGGCCACCGTTCCGTTTGCGCGGTTCAAATCAACATACCCGTGACTGTGGCGGCTCTTTTGGAAGAAGCCCCAGCAGTCACCCAGGCACATGGCGTCTTCGTCGAGAGACGCCATGCAGTCCAACCCGGGCTTGCCAAACAACGCCAGAAGGGACTTGCAAGGCAAGCCACACGATCGACAGCGCGTGGAGTCCTTGAGATCGCGACTGCCAGTGGCAGCATGGGAGGGCCCGGCTGCTGTGGCACCTTCTTCGTCTTCCGCTGCGGCGACGACACCGGCACCAGCACCGGCACTGGGACCAGCTCCAGCTCCAGCACCAGCACCAGCACCAGCACCAGCACCAGCACCAGCACCACCTTCACCTTCATCTTCACCTGCGGCAGCGGCTACGGCATCAAGACACTGCTGAATGCGCTGCAGCTGCTTGCGGATGGCACGGCGCCGGCCGCGACCCTTGTCACCACCAAACAAGCCGTCGGGTCGGCACAGCGATGTGAGCGCAGCAGCTTGCGCGCGCAACTCCTCGGCCGTGAACCCGGCCAAGAAGGGAAAGTAGGCGCCTTCAAGGGGGGCGTGGTCGCGGCAAAAGTAGACGCCACTCTTCTCCTTGCGGCAGGCGTCGCACACCACCACTGCGTCGCGGCACACGGCACACACGCGGTCGCTGCTCAGGTCCTCGTTGAACGTCTGGCAGCCAAAGCACTGCGCCAGCACCGCAGCACCGTCAGGTTTCTGCAAGCCGCGCGAGTCAAACACAAAGTTGGAACCCTTGAAAAACCCGTCGCTGCCAAAGCGCTCCAAGTACCGGTGGATGCCGCCACTGAGCTGCGACACATCCTCCACCCCCAACGACCGCAAGTACGCGCTGGCTTTCTCACAACGAACGCCGCCCGTGCAGTACATCAACACCTTGGCCCCACGCAGTTCCGGTGCGCGTGCCAGGGCAAAATGCTCCGCCCACTCGCTGAACATCTTCGTGTCGCTGCTCACGGAACCCGCAAAGTGCCCGAACTCCATTTCCTTGCGGTTGCGCACGTCAATCAACACCAGCGGCTTCGCTGGCGCACCGGGGCCGGTCGGTGGGGCGTGTCCAATGCCAGCTTCCACCGGATCGCGCACGTCGTCACAACCACACCCGGCCTCTGCTTCGAGCTCAACGCCGCCACTGGCAGTGGCATCAGAGGCAGGTGCAGACGCAGCCACGGGTGCGGGTGTGGCCACAGGTGCAGGTGCAGGTGCAGGCGCCGACGCAGCCACGGGTGCAGCATCGGTGCCGCTGGCACCGGGCGTTGGCTTCAACGCTGCGGCGGGTGCGCGTGAGTTGATGGGTAGAGGTGCGGGCGCACAGGCGGGATCGCCCATGTAGGATTGCAGCACGGCGTGGAAGTCCTCAGGCGACAAATGCTCACCACCAAGGTGGTGCTTGGTGAGCAGCTCAATGGGCATGGAACCACCGGTCGCGACCACCTCGCGTGAGCGCTTCACCACAAAGTCGGGGAACGGCTGCTGCGTCGACACATCCATCTTGAAGTCGATCTTGCCGCCCCCGAGCAGTGGGTGGGCCTCAATGGTGGCCAACAAGGGAGCCAAGGCACCACTGCGCTCGCCTGGCGGCAGGACCTTGCCGAGGTTCACGTTGATCCCCTCTGACGACACCAGCACACGGCCGGTGAGGTTGAAGCCGGTGGGCCCACACGTGGTTTCAAACCACGTGGCGAGGCCCTCAGTGTCCGGCACAGTGGTGTACAGGTAGCACAGAAGAATCTCATAGAGCGGTGGTGCTTCTGCTTCGCCCGCACGAACTTCCACAAGGGGTGAAGGGGACGACGCCATCGCTGAGTGGGTTGTGTGCAGGTGTGTGTGCCACGTGCCCGCATGCCGCGTGAAAATTGGCCTCCCATGTCCGTCGCGAAATATCGAAATTACCATCAACTCAGGACAGCCCGCACTTGTGCACACCGAGCGCACGTTCTGCTGCACTACGGCGCCCAGGCAAGGCTCAATGGAACGTGGGGCGTGTCGGAGTGCTCCAGCATGTTGGCCTGCTCGATTAGCTGCGCGATTTGTTGCTCCACGGCGCGATCCGCATCAGTGATGGCTAGCCGAGTCACCGTCGGCGGGGGCGGGAGAGGTTTCTGTCGTGCCCCGTGCTTCGGCTTCGCCCTTCGTTTGTGCTGCTGTGGCTGAGGGGCGGTCTGTTTCCGTGATCGGCGTGCGACAACAGATGAGGGCGGGCCACGCCGTCGTGGAGCCGAGCCAGGGCGGATGCGCTGGCTGCGGCTTGACATGGTTCGCGGTGCGTGCTGCCGACCGCGCGCACTGGACCGAACACGGGCAGACTGTGGTCGGTGCCGCACATTCGCGCGTGACCGAGCACGTAGTGCCTTTGACGACCTATGTTTCGCTCGGACTCGTGCAGACTGTGGCCGGACGCTTGCTCCGGGTCGATTCGGAGCCGGGGTGGCTGTTGTGCGCCCACCGGTCGTGCGTGGCTCCCACAGAGAAGTGGTAGGAGCAGGTTCCAGGAACCGTGGAGAAGCTGTAGCAGCCCGCGAAGTGCGGGTGTGTGCCAGCTGCTGACGCCCCGTGGTGTGCACAATTGGCGTTGGGTCGCCATGGTGGTGGTGAGGCTCACCTGATGCGAAAAGAAACAAAGAAAACAATGGGAGGAGCAGGGCACAACAGCACGTGGTGACTTTCGCGGGCTACATACACAAGCACCACACACCCACATGGCAACGAAACGAAACGAACCGGGCACGGCGGGTGGCTTGTCCCACAACGCTTGTTTCCCCAGCACCGTGCGTTGGGTTGACAACCGGGCTTCTTTGTCTCGCGCCCGCCGCAACGAAGCAACAGTCGCCTCGTACGATACCACCAGCGGGTGACTGTCACTTCTCCCCATCGGCGTCGCCCCGACGACGGGTGGTCGTGGCATCCACATCCGACGAGGTCCGGACGGCGGTCGTGGCGATGCGGTGGCTTTGGACATTGCACCACCCTTGTTGCTTCGTCGCTGTGGATCATTCGACGCGGGGGTGGTGTTGCGTGGTGCACTGCCGCCATGCTCGGCCTTTCCTTTTGAAAGCATGTATCCATCAGGCGGGCGCTGGGGCGTGGGTGTTGTATGCAACGACCCACCCTCTGCGGGAGTCAACACGGCCTGCCAACCGCGCTTCGGTTCCTTCCAGTGGATGGAAACTGGTTGGTCCATCATTCTGGACTTGAACGTGGAGCTCTGTGGACAGAAACAACGGGTTCAGGAGGGGCAGGGGCGTGTCATGTGCACGAGCACGGTGTACCGGAAGTGCCATGAGAGTTGCAGTCACCGCCGATTTTGCCGGAAATACAAAGGAACGGTGGGCATCAGGCAGCAAGAGACGGTACCTATGACACGCACACAAAAAGGGGGCAGAACGGGTGAAGTGAGGGTTCATGCAGGGGTGGGGAGGCATCATGGCATAGTACCCTACCCGTATGCGCGAGCTCGGTCAAACTTCAAAGCGTTGTCAATCTCTGCAAAGTGTCTTCGTGTGGAAACCTCTATCCCAAACGGTGACTGGTGCAGATACAGTCGTAGTTCGCCCCGCATGACGCACAGCATTGCATTTGTGAGCACGGCAAAGTGAAAGGGAACAGAGACACGGGCTCACACCCCCGCTTAGGGTGCACGCACCGTGTTGTGCACGCGCATGGTGATTGTGGGATACAGTTTTCGGAGGCATCCATGGTCACACACGGGGTAGTATGACGGAGTGCGGTATCCCACACGGGCTGGCCGGGAGTCAGCAACCACAGGTGGTGTTGGCATCTGAACACAGCCCATCTGTCCCACCACAAGCACTGGTTACACTGTGGTGCACACAAGTGCCACCCGCTGCCCAGGAAACAGTACCGGAACAAGCCAGGTGATGTCGGCATGACGAGACTCGATCGGGTTTCGCACACGCCAACGAGGGTATCTGCGTGCAGCCATCAGCCCACATCAGTCGCACAGGCTACAGTGGACTTCCCTTCCAGTACGTACGGCTTCCCTTGTAAGGAGCGTGAGTGGGGCGGCTTAGCATGCACTGCCACCATTGCCATGGAGCGTTGTTCGTTTGCAAGCGCTCGAATCGCTTCTGCGTGAACCCATGACCAAGCCATGGTTTTGCACACCATCGGCTGCAAGTCAGGCTCAAAGGAAGGCTCTCGTTTGATGGGCTTCGGCTTTGCCTTCGGTCGGTGTCTGGTGGGCCCCGTCGCAATACCCGGCCCGCGCTCCATAATGGACAGGAGCGGTGTCGAAGTGGCGAGGAGAGCGGATAGCACAACAGCAGGTGACTCAATGCGAGCGGCAGCTGATTCATCTTCCCCTGCCTCTCCGACTCCAAGCAGTTGCCTGCGCTTTTCAACGGCCTGCCGAGCCGCAATGACCTTATCGGCTGGCATGGAGTTCTCAAATCTGGCGCGACCACACAACGCAGAACGGCTGTGTGAGACGGGTTGCGCTCCGCACAAGAGGTTCGGACACAACACCACTCACTCGGCTTGCTGCTCTGCTGTTGGAAAAGTCCGACGGTCCGCCTCCACATGAGAGCTATACCGCGGTTGCCTTCCAAACGCATACATCGGCGGGTCATGGACATCCAACGCCACTGGAACCAGGTACGGCTCGGTATGAATCTGTGTCACCCTCCTACGTCAGCGTAGGCTGCCGTTACTCGAGCGCGCTACCTTCGTACCTGTTTCGGCTTTGGTGGGGTTGGCTTCACCTTCTTCACCTTGCGCACCTTCCGAGAGGGAGGTTCTTTCTTTTTATCTCCGTCGCGATGTGGTGCTGGTGCAACCTTGGGTGTGTCCTTGCGTTGGGCCTTCTGTTCCTGTGCCTCCCGGCCCGGTGCGGCATCCTTGGGGGTCTCGGCGCGTCCACTAGGAACAGCATCGCCGCGTTTGCTTTCTCCTGCTTCGCTGGCGGCATCTTCTTCTTTGGACGGCGGTAGGTCCGTCGGCTGCGGCACCCCAGAGCTGGGTGCTTCTTCTTCTTCGGGTGCAGAAGGTGCGGCAGCGGGTGAACCAGCCTCAGCAGCAATGGGTGGGGATGAGGAGGATGGGTGTCTAGACTGCACAGTGGGCGTCGGCGGAGGTGCCGGAAATGCCTCGACTGGGGGCGGTGGGGGCGGAGGGAGGGGTGGCAGTGGGGCGTGCACCAACGGCATGATCTGTGCATGAACAACATCAATAACTCACAAACAACAAACAAAACAAGGGAGACCGAACGGGATCAGGTGGACAAGCAGGAGCAGGGAAGAAGGGAAGCCGGACTGTGGCACGGCACACACACAATTGCGCAAACATACCGTCGGTGGTGGCACGTGGAGGGGCAGCAATGCCATCACCTCCTTCTTCGGATCCGACAAGGGAGCGCGCATGAATGTGAGCGGCGGACGTAAGCTCGGCGACACAGTTCCTACTGTGCCACCCCGCAGCTTGGTTTTGGGTCCCTTCAGTACTTGGCGGATGCTGGTGGTTGGCAACGAGGCGAGAACGGTGAGCGGAGGATCTGTACGCCCGCCATGCAAAACAAACACCACGCACCGAACACTCTCGCAAAACCCTCCACTGTGATACTTGCACTCTTGCACGACTGCCACCAGCGCACGGTGGTTAGCAGAGAACATGGCGACTTCTCCGCGCCGCGACTGTGTGTACCTCCACTTCTTCCCTTAACATTGCATCGTGTGCAATGGTCCGCCAGGGTCATTCCCTTCAATGGGTACCCTGCCATGTGGACGTGACCGTACAGCTTGATATCTGGCACATCCAAACGGGCCTGGTTGACGAGTGCACGGTGCATGAGACCCATGCTTGGTGAAATGCTGCTCGGCGCGTACTCCTGTCAACTCGCAACCTACCGCAAGTCTGGACATCAAATCCTGAGCACCGTCTCCCGCGCTCGCGTCCAGCCAATACGTGGAGTGGTTGGGGCCTTCCGCCTTCACCATTAGCGAGGGACACGCCAGCTTTGCGTGGCACTGGATGAAGTTCACGCGGCAACCTGCCCCCAGGATCATGGCTGCATCATCCTCTGCCAGCATCTCAACAACCCATTCCCCTGGGTGCAGGGTGACGTGGATTGAAATGCGCACGGGCGTGGTCATCAGCTTCTCCAGACGATTTGCGTGCTTGACTGGTGAACAGGGCGCAGCACATCAGGGCGAGTGGGTCACGCGTTCATGCGGAACTACCACCGCAAGGACAACGTACGGTCGAAACGGCCAGTTCGAGCAGCACGTCGCATGTCGTGGAACTCCTGCTTAGTCGCATCTGGGGAAAGGTGAAGCATTGACGTGAAGTACTGTGCGCTGTTGATGGGTCTTGCTTGGGCAGCACCCTATCACAGGGCACACGCAGAGAACGGACAGCGCACATGTTCATGGACATGCGCATGGCTTCAACCACTGTTCAACCACACACAGCTCACATTTTGATGCCTCCAAACTGCGCGAACAGCACCCAGCTCGCTCACACCAGCGGCAACATCCTCAGCAGTGGCATCGTGCGGCACTCCGGACACAATCAGCATGCGTTTCCAAGGGGGATCAACGTCGGCCATATCCACAGGTCCAAGCCCTTGCGATCTCACAATGCGTCGCCGTCTTCTGGCTGCGGCGGTGACAGCAACTGCGGGAGGTGCCGCCCCTGCGGCTGCTCCTTGCTTCACCCGAGGCGGTGCGGGGGCCCTCATGGATCGACACATGTCGACATTCGGCTCCAACACAAACCTGTGTCACACAGAATACATGAGCCGCGCAGATCAACGGAAGAAAACACACAGGAAGGGCATCACAGCCCATCCCAAGTAGCGACGGCCGCGTACAGAATCCACTCCTGAAGGTATCCTGAACCAAACGCAGGCACTTTTGATCGAGCGTGGATTCGAGTTTTCGGGGCCGGGGTGCCTTTGGGAATGCTCTGCACGTACGGAACATGGTAGCCTGCAGGCGAAAACCACCACACCAATCCTACGGGTCAATTGCGAGCCAAGCAAGCACGGCGCACACCACACTCATACCTTTCGCACAGCCCCACAACCACACCCCAGACTTGCTGTTGCTATATGTGCGCGGATGGCCAGGACAGTGAGAATGATACTTGCTGTTCTCGTACCCAACAGTGCCACAGCATGGCCACACCGCGTTGCCGTGAGGAGCACCTGTAGAACAACAACATGCGCCACATCATCGGTATGCCCGGCTTGCCAGCGCCGCGGACAGATGCTGGGCACGAACCTAATGACCTTGAGGACTGAGGCTCCTTCGGATGGTAGCTGCAGTTTGGACTAGACCGTAGTTTTGCCGAAATGTTGTCCATGTGGTCAAAGAATGTGCCACACTGACGACACTTCAGCAGCGTGCGTGTGTGGACCGTCTTTGTTACACACCCTTGCATGTTGGGGTCGACGTTGCGACAGCACGACCACAGTCCCAAGAGAACATCTGCTGAATGTCCAATCCCTTTGTCAGCCCCCTTGCCGGACAAACGTCCAGAAAACTTGTTGGACTGGAGCATGCGTTTAAAGCCAGACGCGCGAGGAGTAGCGTTGGTGGTGAAGCCGCCACGGCGGCTGTCAACGCGCATCACCGCGCCTGCTGGGAACAAATAGTCTGCATTCTTGTTGCTTTTCGAAAACCGACGCGGGCGGAAGGGTTTGTCCTTTGCAGCAGACCCGGTGGACCTGCGTTTAGAGCGCTGTAACGGACTGGCCGGTCTGCGCGCTTCCACTGGGCAACATCAATCAATGCACAAGCCCCGCAGCAAACACAGCCAGCGTCAGCAACCTTGCACACAACCATGCACACATCACATACAACACACAGCGCACCAGGGACGTATGCAATCGATGGATGTGCTGTGCGGAAGCGTGAGGTATCTTCCGTGACTGCCGGCTCTCCAGCCTCAGTGATGTGCACCGTTTCGTCACACTGGGCTTGCTCCTGCAGGCTTGCTGCCACAGCTCGCAGGCCACGCGAGCGGCTTTCCCACACCCTAGTGGTCATGCTGTATTGTTCCTCACGACAACCTGCTGGGCATCCTTCTCTGCGAAGCGCAGGGGTGGCAGCAGCTCGGAAGACTGGTGTCTTGGAACTTCCAAGTTGGAAGAATCCAAATTGCAGTGGCACACCAGATGGCGTGTGAGACAACCCCGTTCCGCTAGACGTTCCTGAAGCTTAGTAGCGTGTCCGTCCAGAAATACGAGTGGCTTGGGACCAACGCCCGGCTCTACTCGCACGGCAGACAAGGCGGTGTGTGTTCAACCCGGAGGGTTGAAGTGAGTGTCGTACATTCACATGACTTGTCAAATATAGCATTTTGCTTGCTTGCTTGAAGCTTTGCTGGTTCGTGTGACATGTCCGACCCTGTCACTGCTGCCTGGCGGACATTGCCCTGGCAACGCATGGGACCATCGTCGACAGTAGCGAATGACGGTGACGGTGACGGGGGCGACGCATACTTGGCAATGGCGTCGCTGGACCCGTACCGTTCCACAACGCTGCCAGCCACTTCCCGCAGAAGTGGGCTGCTTGAGTGCTGCGCGTTTGTTGCTCGGTGCGTGGACAACCGCGCTGGCTTCATCCCCGCTTCCTGCGCTGCTCTGTGTTTGTGTGCCTTGTTTATATATATGCATTCATTCCAGTACCCGCTGTGCTTGACATGGTGACCCTGCAGGTGGATTATGGGAGTGCTCATGGCCTGTTCGACAACATGTGGGCAGTGGCTGCCGTGCTGTGGCCGCGGCGTCAGATTGAACGGCCGCCGTCTGCGTGTGATGCGGATACTTGGTGAAGGCGCTTACGCCCAAGTGTATCAGGCACGTTGGCTGGTTTTGCTCCGTGTTGTGCCCTGCGTTTGTTTCCTTTGGGGGGGGGAGGGGGGCTTACGTTGCGTGTGTGTTGCGTGCGTTCGTGTGGTGCATGCGTTCAGGTGCAAGACACCCGAGGCCATCGCTTTGCGTTGAAGCGCATGATTCTGCAAGAGCTCGAGCAGCGCACGGTTGCTCTTAAAGAGATTGGTGTCCACGAGAAACTGGGGAACTCGTGCCCGTTCCTCATGCCTCTGCTGGACCACGAGGTGGTGGTGGCATCTGGTGGTACACGGGAGGAAGCTTTGCTACTGTTTCCGCTGTTTGCCACATCCATGCAAGCAATTCTGGAAGCCCGGGCGCCTAGTACGTAGTATTACGCGGTTGCAATGTTCAGCTGTGTGCGAATGGCGCCGCCCGGCATCCCGAGCCTTCTGTTTCGCGATAACAGTGGGGTGTTGGCTCTGCTGCTGTTCGAACAGCTGGCCAGATATTCAGTGAAACGGATGCCCTTGCAAGGTTTGGTGAGCTTTGTGTTGCAACACAGCGTCTCCATCGACTTGATCCTCCGTTGGTTCATTGGGATATCAAGCCTGGTGCGCGTTTCGTGCACTTGTGTTCTCGTGCTTTCGCCAGTCATGACGCCTTGTGTGCACGTGTGTTTGCGGTTCCACAGCAAACATCATGATGACCGAATCTGGTGCAGCCGTGTTGGGGGTATGTGTCACCTTCTTGCGGAGCTTCGTCGTTTTGCTGTGTGTGCGGCTCTGACGTGTTGCCGATTTGATTGATACGATGTGACAGGATTTCGGAAGTGCGGCACCGGGGCGGGTTGCGGTCACGTCCCGCTTTCAAGCGTTGAACCTCCAGGAAGATGCAGCACAATACTGGTACGCGTACCAGCCCCCGCCCCCCGCCCCCCGCCCCCCCACCATGCTATTGTGGGGATTTGCCTTGCAGTGGGTTATATTGCTTGCTTCTCGCGCCATGCTGTTGTGGGGATTTGCCTTGCAGTGGGTTGTACATGGCTTGCTTCTCGTGGGGTGGGGTTCATGTTCATGTGATTGTGTTCGTTGCAGCTCCATGCCATACCGGGCGCCAGAGTTGTTTGACATTCCCAGCGATAGTGTCCTGACACCCAAGTCGGACGGTGAGCCGAGCCTCCCCCGTTGGGGGTAGTGTCGCGTCGTGTACCACCCACCAACAACGTGTTGTTTTCGCAGTATGGTCCCTGGGGTGTACCTTGTTTGCGATGATGTACGGCTACTCGCCGTTCGAGTGCGAGTTCCGCGAAGACGGGATTGCTCGAGTGGTCGAGTGTTCCCACCTTCGCGTGTTGAACCCGCCGTCTTTCCCCAGCCCCAGCAGGTCAGATGTTATGCCGGCCGCTCCCGCTAGCCCTTGTCTGACACCTCCGTGTCGTTCTTTGTTGCGGGTGGTTGCTATTGATCTGTGGGTGGTTGCTATTGATCTGTGGATGTACAGGACGTCGCCTGAGTTTGTCCAGCTGGTGCGCTGGCTGCTACAGGCTGATCCCACCAAGCGGCCGTCATTGGACGACGTGATGGACCGCATCGAAGGCATGGGCGTTGCTTGCCCTGGCCGTTTGCCTCGCTCAAGTGAATCCAGCGTCTAGTACATGTAACCCGAATACACTTCCTTTTCCTTGTTGCTTTGACCTCCCATGTCGCGCATACAAACGCGAAACAAAAACACGCACACCCCACGCCTTTCCACATCAACACAAAAACTAGACCCTAACCCCCCTCCCCCCCCCGCGTAGCATGCATACAACGACACCATCACCACATGTTTACGCCGTGCTTGCCAGTGAGAATGTTGCCATCAAACACCGGTGACCGGTTCGACGAACGCGCGCGCGCTGCCGAAGCTGGTGCTGGTGCTGGCGCCGCCGGTGCAGCCGCGGCTTGGCTGCCGGGCGTCATGTTCCAACCTTCCACACCAAGACTTGACACGCTCTGCGAGCTCGACCCCGCCATCAAGCCGCCGCCGTTACCGTTGTTGTTCATTGCACCTTGTGCGCGGAATGTGGACGGCGCGGTGCGCATGGCAGCAGCGGTGAACGAATTCATGGGAGCGCGGCCTGCGGCCGATTTCTTGGGGGAGAACGGCGAGTTTTGAGCTGGAACCGCGGGAGGTACGGCGGAGTCCGTCGAGACATCAAAAAGGCCAAGGAGGTCCTTGTTACCGTGCTTCGGTTGGCTGGGAGCTGGTGCTGCAGCTGGTGCAGCAGTGGCGGGGCGTGCAGCTGCAGCAACAGCCGGGGCAGCGGCCTGGTGGGAAGTCATACAGTCACATGCCGCAGCACCACCACCACAACGAGTAAGTACACAAGCCCAACCCATAGCGCAACGTATGTGCGACGCAACATTCGATACAGCCACGTACGGGGGTCGAAGATGGTACAGTGGCAGGTTGGGGGTTAGCGGCCATCGGCAACGGAGAGGAGTTGGGTAGACTCGGGGACACGGACACGCTTCCAGTAGTGACAGCGCCCGTCACCGGTGGCGTGACGCCACGGGTTGCAGTGGAACTAACAGATGCGCCTGTACTGTGGGAGTCTGAACCCAACTCCAGTGCAATGCGGGTCACCTTGCACACAATCCGGCCCTGGTACTGCGGCGCTCGGCGGGAGGGGTTGGTGCTCACGTCCAACCAAACTGGTGGCAGCGACAACACGGCGTGGACAGAGCACGCATGCACAGTACATCATGAGAATTTCACAAGAAGAGACATGACCACGTTTATACAGCACAATACCATGTGAAGTCTTCTGGAACACTTGTTTGAAGCGAAACATGTATTTGCCAGGCAACGGGAACCCCTGTGGAACACAAACCATGAGGTTGTGCCTGGCGCAAGTGTCGCCCATATTGTGCCCGAACCTGTTCAATATCTCCAACAGTGACCTGATCGACGGGCTTGCGCAGCAAAAAGACATTCAGATGCTCTTCTGTGTCTCCATCAAGTGGGACAAAGTAGTAGATGTATGTGTAGGCTGGACCGCTCATGCTGACGTTCTGTGGTTGGAACAGGCGGTTTGCGTGCAACTCCAACCTCTAGTAGACTGCTACGTCCCTAAAGATCACTTGGAATGGTGCAACGTGAGGCAGCTACCAGCACCAGCAGTCCCAGATAAGGACACTGCCAAGAGGGATGAGTCGAGAACCACACGCAGCGCAGCAGGCCTTTGCGGAGTGTGGAATTGAGAATTTCAAGTTGAAATATTGAATTTCATCGAGCACCCCCGCTGCCCAAAGCCTGTCCTTCGGCAGTGAGGCTATCAGAACATTTCCTTCAAGAACACCTCCAATATTTCCAATCGGAGACGGTCAGGCAGCGGCCGAGGGGTGTCGCTCTGGCGTAGCTCGTTGGCCTTACGCACAATGGCAACGGTTCCGTCGTACAGGACCATTTCCATCACAGCAAGGTAGTACTCGGGAGCGCCGGTTTGAACAGTGCGCAGCTTCGCCAAAGCGTCAGCCCCGAGCACAGCACCATCTTTGGCTTCCACGTCTTCATCAACAACAGAAGCTTGGCTGTCCACAGAGACCTCAGTGTGCGCAGGTTCCTCTCGACCCTCCGCCTTCGCCTTCTCTTGTTCCTCAAACTCAAGGCGCTGGCGCTCATACTCGGCTGCTGCTTCCTCTGCCTCAGCAACCAGATTCCCGACGTAGTCAGCCACAACTTGACGCGCCCCCATATACCTGTTATGTTCAATTTGCGCCCGTCCGTCGTTAGGATGCCTACAGGGGTACACCGCGCTAGCACTGGGTGGTTGCACACACGTACACTTCGGTGGCGTTGCCTTCGCCCCCAAGCGCCGCTTGCATGAAGGCAGGCACCAAGGCATCGAGTTCATCAATCCGAGCAGTGGCCTTGCGCAGAGTATCCAGCATGAAATCCACCAAACTGCACGGGGAAAGAGCGTGAATTCAACCATGCATATGCCGGCACACACAACTGACAAGTTGGGCAACAACCCACTTTGTTGGCTGGTGCTGGCGCCGATAGTACAGTCGCGGGATGAAAGGAATTTTCTTCTCCACGATAAACTCGGGCAACTCACGCCACTCGGGGCTTGGTTTGTGAGCAGCGTCAATGGCGATCAGAGCCGGAAGACTGGACAGTGAGAATCGCAGCCCATGGACTTTGGCGATGTCCGGATAGACATCATGGTTCACGGAGAAGAACAACGCACGCTCCCGCATCCAGCCATCCGCTTTGGCAAACAGCTTGACTGCTTCGGCCATTGTCTGGAACGCGACCACCACTCAGTGGGGCACGGCATATACAGCACAACCACATGCTGCACGGCACGTACAAAGAGCTCCGCGCCCTTGTCGAGCTCAGAATGGAAGAACACAAACGACGTTCGCCGTGGGTCATACAAAGCCTTCTCATAGTTCTCGTACGTCAACTCTTGGGTGAGGACCTCGTTGGCATAGTCTGTGCTCATGCCTGAGCACTGCTTGTTGCGAAAGTAACCACAGCGTCGTCGGCGTGGGCACCATCCGTACCCGTGCTCGATGCACGTCGTGCAGTCAGTGATGTCACGTGCGCGTTTGAACTCCCCCTGTGGCGCAGCGCTTGCGTAGCCCAGGCCTACCAGCAACACACAGACGAAAACACACGCCTGGCGACCATTCATGGTGCTGCGTGATTTGTGTCCTTCGTCCTTGTGGGGCACAATGTGTGTGGCTCGAGTTGTACGTACGGACGTGCCAATCAAAAGCGCAAGTTGCACAACAGCGTTGAAACAAATCAATCAAGGAGTCCAGTGATGTGTTTGTTTGCGCAGGGCTGCCGAACCGTCACAGCTTGTCGTGGGTTGCTTCACCACGCGGCACAATGGCAACCCTGGAGGAGGCGTTAGGCATTGGAAACACCAAGGAGCTTCGACCGTACCAACGTGTGCTGACGCGTGAGCAAGCGAGGAAGGCTGATGCGTTGAAGACAAGTCTCCGAAGATTAGATGGCCGGTTGAAGGTACGTTGGCTGTCAGGCATGCAAAGCTGCAGTGTCCCTGCTGAGACCCACGCTTTTTTTTTTCTTGGCGCATCCAGCTTTG
>Ga0213833_1000784_pt1 | contig 26769 bp, 34 predicted proteins | sample SWATP21_FD_160575 | JGI IMG/M metagenome (GOLD analysis project Ga0213833, IMG submission 160575) | Coastal seawater microbial communities from Marineland, Florida, United States - SWA TP2 #1 | ecosystem: Environmental > Aquatic > Marine > Coastal | place: USA: Florida | collected 2016-08-14 | reverse complement strand
CTGGTGGTGGTGGGGGTGGTGCTGGTGCTGGTGCTGGTGCGTGTTGTCCCCTTGGCCAACCGTGCTGCGCTGTTGGGTGTCACCAGGCGGCGACCACCTTGGGCTGTCCTCCTGGGGCGGGGGCAGCGGCGACGACGTCGAGGTGGAGCCAGGAGGCGTGGATGGGAGTGGCGACGGGGACGGGGACGATGCAGGCGTGGCGGCGCTTCTTTGGTTCTGGCGCTGCGATGGGCCGCTGAGGTGTGATGGCGACGAGGACGGACGACTGGAGGCAGGCGAGCTGTAGCGCCGACTAGCACCTCGCGTTTCAAACAGCGCAGTGGCCCCTTGCGCGCCGCTGCGCAGAGGCAGGGGCGCAGTGTGCTCGTCATCAAAACCATCCGGCACCATCACAGCTTCTTTGTGACGTGGCGCACAAAACCGGCGATCGCCAGTGTCCGCGACGTGGTATGCGTGGTGCGTGGGTGGTGTCACCGACGACCCCTTTGCCCCCTCGCTGTGCGTAGCCACGTCAACGCCCCACGCGCTTGTGCGTGTGGCGCTGTGCGGCTTGGCCAGGTGGGAGGAGGCGTACAACGCAGTAGGGGGCGACGGCGTTGCATGGTCAGACGAGGAGGCACGAGAGGATGTACCATCCGTATGTCGGCCATCACGGTGACCCCAAGACACACCCTCACCCTCACCTTCACCCTCACACACATCGCCGCTCTGCTGCGGGGTCTGGGGAGAGGCACCGGGCCACGTCCCGTCCGCAGTGAGCGGTTGATGCGGCCGCGGCGGGCGCGAAGGCGAGGCTTCAAACGCGTCGTCATGTGCATGTGGTGGTGCTGGCCACGCATCATCCTGTACCGGCCACGCATCACGGGCTGGGCGATGCGCATCCACATCCACATCCATATGCACATCCACACCATCCACATCCACATCCACACCATCCACATTCACACCGTCCACGCCGCCTGCACGCACCGCGCTGTGGGAACCAACCCTCGCACCCATTGTGGGTGCGTCAACAGCCGCACGCTCGTTCCCACGCCGAGGGATCGGGCGCCGCGCCGCTGATGCAGCGGTTTGGGGGTGGGACACGCCAGACGACGCAGCAGCGGCGGAAAACGGGGGAGAGCGTGGAGGGAACACCAGTTGTCGTCCAAGTGGCGACGCCGCAGCATGCCCACGTGCTTCCTCTACAAAGCTACCATGGCGTGCCTGTGCTGCGCTGTGTTGTGCTATGCCATCAACACAACAAGCATTGCCGCGTGCATCACGTGGGGCACCACCCACGCTCCGTTCATGCGATGCTCCCGCACTTGCACTTGCACCCGCGGCTGCCCCGGAGCCAGAGGCAGGTGGGCGTTGTGGCCTATGCAGGGCAGGATAGTACGGGACACGGGCCGTCGCATGGGTTGCAACACGCTCCGCAGGCTCACACCGAGCGTGTGGCGTACTAGGGGACGACGGCGGCCACACACTGGGGGATGGGGCAGGCGGGGACTCTGGTTGCTGGGATGGCATCAAGCCACTGCTGATGCTGGAGTCCAAGCACATCGACGTCGGGGGCTGGCGGGATGAAGAGAGCGAAGCCATGCGACGAAAGATGGCCTGGGGGGGGGGGGGGGGGTAAAACAAAAAAAAGAACAACAGCAACAACAACGCATGCATACGACCCCGTGAGGCTGCAAAAGCACCAACGCGACCAGCTGGAAAAACCAAAAGCCAAAAGGCCAAACAAAACACAGCAGCATCGCGTGCACGCATGCAGTCTCCACTACCTTCAAGGCGTTGGGTGAAATGAATCGCATCAACTCGGTGCCGTTGGGAGACGCGGCAAGGGGCTTGAAGCGAGAGGCCACGACACGAATGCACGCTTCCCACAGCTTGGGGGCGCGCATGACCTCTGTGAGCAGGAGCAGGGCGGGGGCGTGCATCACAGACAAGCGAGTGCGGCGCGCCGAGGAGGATTTACGGGCGGCGGGCGGACGAGGGGAGACGCTGCCAGGTTCAACAACCGAGGCGTCCAACACACTCGATGCCGCCTCTGGCGCGGGCGTCGTTGGTGCCTCATGTTCGTCCGGTGCATCACGTGTGGCGGCGGAAGCGGCGCCACCCCTGCCAACCCCGGAGGCGTACGCGTCTGTGGCATGCTGTCGAACGGCAGCAAGGAGGGACACCTGTGCCGTGAGCATGGCTGCGGCTGTCATGCCCTCGCATGAGGTTTGTGGAATCACTCCGTTGTGGGCAATGCCGGCGGCGGACAGAAGTGAGGCGCAGTCTTGCCTCAGGGTGTCGTGCCCAGCCTTGACGGCGGTCGCATCTGCAGAACAAACGAATGCCACTTGCATACGCACGACCTAGCGCGGCCGCACCACGCGTGGCCCCGACAAAACAGACGCATACCATGCAAAAGCAACATGCGATCAGGGCTACATAATCGGGGCAACAGCGCTTTTTTCCTACACGGTGCCGCAGCACTCCGCCTACCTTGGACCGCAGCACATCCAGCTCCGCAAACAACTCATTCTGGCTTAGAGTGGGCGGGTGGGGCTGCTCTGGGATCGGAGACGGCTTGCCTGCAGGCTTGGCTTCCTTGTGCGCAGCACGACTCGGCGGCAGCGCCCGAATGAAGGCCCGGGGGTTGTTGCCAAGCAGCACCAAGCGTTGCAGGTTGCGCATCGTCAGGCACTTGCGGAGCAGGTCTGGATAACACCGGCCACGCACGCCCTCTGTGTTGGCGTCCAACACGAACTGCGCGGGGGTGTCGTGAACCAGACGGCGGAACAGCTCGCAGTGCTGCACCAGACCGCGGAGGTTCACCTTCATCGTGGGGCCTGTGGGGTGGCCCGCACCGCTGTGCGCAACAACACGGTACCGCAGCTCGCTGCTGTCTCTGCTTTCGTCCGCGCTGAACACGAAAGACATCGGATCCTGCGCTGCACGCCTTGGTGACGGCATGGTGGGCGGGCACGCTTGGACGAGACGCACGCACACACACACACCAGCGCCCCGTCTTCACGAGGCACACCTGGGCCGCGCCGAGCAGGGTGCTCCCATGCTCATGCAGTGCCGCACAACTCTTGCGTACTCACACGAAGTCTCGCGAAGTCGCAGTCACTGGCGGGCGCGGGTTCGACGCCTGTGCGTGGTCAGCACATCCAGTCCAAAATCAAGCCCACGGTTGCCTCCAAGGCTGTAACAGCTGGTCACTATTTAGACCTTATGTTGACTCGCCGTCTGGACATCGTTTGATCTCAATCCGCTGTGTGTACAGTGGTTCAGCGTTGAAACGACGGCTGGGTTCCGCCGCCCGTGCCGCTTCAGGCCTTTGACTCTGCGTGCACAACGACGCAAGGGCATTCTTAGGAGCAGTGTGTGGGACGTGGTTCACCTCTGCGCTGCAACAGTGCGGGTTCCGACCGTTCCTTTCCTTTCCTTTTCGTGTGCAGCCTTGGTGGCTTCTGTCGCCCCACCGTGCCACATTACATACCCTCCGCGTCGCAAGTCATACTCTCAGTTCCTTCTTAACGCAACGGCTGAGGCACCAGCGCCGTGTGTGGTGCCGTAACCCACCCCGTTCCGCCGTGTCCTGACCTGTTGGCCTGTGGTCAGGGCGAGACGGTTGGGTCACGGGGCTGGACGTGCCGGCTGCTTCGTTTTTCGTTGTCGCCATGAGTCGCATGAAAGATTCACACGGACGACCACTGGCCTGGGTCAATGTCCCGGCGTCTCGCGTGGCCCAGGCGGCTCGGACCGGTGTCACCGGGCCGGCTTCACTCGGCGCTCGCACAAAGTGGGGTCGACCCACCACGCTGTCTCCTGCGTGGGTGACCGCGTACTACCCCCGCGTGCCCCCCGCACCATCTTCGAGTCACACACATGCAGCTGCGCCTGCACCTGCGTCCACATCAAGGCGGTCTCATCGTGATAAGGGTAGCGGCAGTGGGCGTCGGAAGCCGCCCCATGTTCAGACGAAAGCCCAGGTCCACGCGCAGTTGGCTGCCACGCACGCGCACGACTTTGCCGGCCGCGATTGGTCGGTGGCGCCGTCCTACATCACAAACGGGGCGGCGGGGGGGAGCCCACGGTCGGCGTGGACCAAGCCCAACACGCGGCACGGTGGCCGCGTCCGCAGTCGGCGCCGGCGCCTGTCCGGCGCTTCCGGCAGCACGGCGGAGGTGATTGGCCTGCTGAACTCCGGCATGTACACGGGACTGCCGGGGGAGGAGGGTTCCGTCCGGGTCAGCCACGCAGAGATGCACATCGAAGGCCCCATCACAGACGTGTTCTCGCGGTCCCCCAGCCAGGTGGCGGCGGAGGGGTACGCCATCCTGTCGGACGACTCCCTGTCGCCATCGCCGTCCCAGGTGGCGTTGGGTGAGTTGCCACACGGGTCCCGCTCGTGGCGCACGAGTCGTGCCCCCCGCCGCACGAGTTTTCGTGCCAACGTTGCTGGCACCCGAACCAATGCTGCTGGTGCCGCTGCGCTGTCGGCCCAGCAGCATCGGGGGCTGCTGGCCCACACCACCGGTGGCGGTGGTGTGGGCACTGCGCGACGTCGAGCGCCAGGTCTTGGTGCGGGGCGCGCGGCGACCCGATCGTCGTCGCTGTCACGTTCCCCTCCCTTCTCGCGGGCCCAGTCCCGGTCCCGGTCGCGGTCGCGGTCGCGGTCCTGCTCGCCGCACGCGCACTCCCGGTCTCCACATTCACACGCTCACTCTTCTCGCGCTCGCCCTCGGTCTGGGTCTGGGTCTGGGGCTGGGGCTGGGGCTGGGGCTGGGTCTCGGTCTCGGTCTCGGTCTCGGTCTCCCGCCGGTGTGTCTGCGAGGCACGGCGCCTATGCGCTTGCCACACAGTCCACCTCGGCACACCCTCGGTTCCGTTCCGCCCTTCCCAGCAAGGACGTCCGCCGGGCACTCTCTCGGGCTGCTGTTGCGCGGCGTGAAGTGGAAGCGGACGAACAACAGCAGCAACAGCAGCCACAACGGCCGCAACAAGGTCAAGTAGAACCGGTGTCGCCTGTCCGTGCCTCGCCAGAACCGCGCCCCACTGTGGTGGTGGCTGCACCCACTGTGACGGTGCTGCCTGGCAACGCGGGGCGGCTCGTGCAGGCCGGACCCACCATGTACTACATCCCACCCGGTGCCACACGCGTTGGTGGTGGACCGCATGTCCCTCCCACACAGGCGGCGCCACTGCCACCACCGCCGCTCCCGCAGGCGCACGTGCAGGCGCAGGCGCAGCCGCCACCCATGCAAGGGACGCAACATGGAACCGGCACGCACTTCAACGGCTCGGCAGGTGCATCCGCCGTTGGTGGGGTGGCTTCTGGTCCTGGTGCACGCGGCTCCGCGCAGCCGCCGCTTCCATCAACCGCGACAATGGCGACCGCGGTGTCGCAGGCTCATGCGGCGCGCGTGCCAATGCAACGACCGCCACCACCGCCACCATCACAGCGTGTGTCAGCGGTAGCAGCGTCAGTGCCCGCTCGCGCCGCCGCGCCTGCACCTGCACCTGCACCTGCGCCTGCACCTGCACCAACTTCCGCGCAGCGGTATGGCGACATGTCTGCTGTGGCACCAACGCCCCTGCCAACAACTTCTCACGGTGCCTCGCACAGCCACCACCGCCCACAAGCGACGGTGGGGATCCAAACCTCCGCCAGCGTGATGGACATGGCACCATTGGCGATGCCGCCGCCGGTTCCCACTCCACGAGAAGCCATGCCCGGCACCGTTGTTGCGGAACAGTTGTTGTCACCCAGTGCACGAGCTGTGGCGGTTCCGGTTCACGCCCGTAGCCGTGATATGTCGAATGCCAGCGGTGCGCGCCGCACAAGCCGGGTGTTGTCGACGTCCTCCGTGCCACCGCCACGGCAACACCAGCAACAGCGACAGCCGCACCAACCCCAGTCAGCGGCCTCGGAAAGCTCCTCCTCCTCCTCCTCCTCCTCCTCCTCCTCCCCCTCCTCATACGCTCGACCTGCCTCCCAACACAGCGAGCCAAGCCATGCGTCTGGTGCTTCCGCCCACAACGGAGCACCGTCATCCAGTCGACAGCGCCGTAGTGTCAACAACAACAGTGGGGGTGGGGCTGGCCACCATGCCGGAAGCCGTGACGAGCCACACCGTGGCAACAGCTCGCGGTCCACTTCGCACACGCGTCCACGCTCGTCCCACCCCAGGACGAAACCCACACGCACCCCGGCCACGGCCGTAGTTGCATCGCAGCGCCGTCCTCGAAGCAGGTCCACGTCGTTTGAAACGCGTGGCAGCACACAGCTCAGTCCCGGCAGCGTGGGCAGCAGCAGCCTTGTGGGTGACACACACATGCACGACGACCAGGACGAGTCCCAGGAGGACAGACGCAGCCGCTATCACCCGAGAACACACGGGTTCCCCGTGCACGACGTGTCAACCAACCCTAAGCGGGCGCGGCTGTCTGGGACGGGCAAGACACGCCGTGTGAAGGCAACAGCTGGCGCCAAGAAGGCGGCGGCAGCCAAGCCCAAGTCAGGGGAGGCCAAGGTCAAGGGCAAGGGCAAGGGCGGCAAGGCAAAAGGCAAGACCTCGACGAAATCGAAGGTCAAGCTCAAGTCCAAGCTCAAGCCCAAGTCCACCAAGGCCAAGCCAACGACGGCAAAGAAGGTGAAAGGAAAGTCAGTAGCTGCCACCACGGGTGGTGTTCGCCGCAAGAAGGCGTCCAAGGCAGGGGCGAAAGGTGATGCCTCGAGAACAGCGACTCGGCGAGGTGCTGCAAGCTCCGCTGCTGCGACCAGCCACGCAGCGACTTCGAGGGGAAGGAAGCCCATCAAGCGACGCGTGCGAAAGCCTGTGAGCCGTCGACCCTCGTCTGCTGCGCCGCGCAGCAGTCACGCTCGCAATCCCAGCGTCAGCCGCAGCCGCAGCCGCAGCCGCAGCCGCAGCCGTAGCCGTAGCCGTAGCCGTAGTCCCAGTCCCAGTCCCAGCGCCAGCGCCAGCGCCAGCCGCGGTCGCAGCGGTCGCCACGATGGTGGCTACAGCAGTGATGGCCGCGCCAGCACCAGTTACAGTCGCGATCGTGGTCGCAGTCGCAGCCGCGGTCGCAGTCGTAGTCGGGCTCGCAGCCACAGCTTCACACGTGACCGAGCGCGGGGCACCGACCAACTCCATGATCGCGGCACGACCAACCTCGATGACGAGTGGGGGCACCAGCGTCTGCGTGGGCGCAGCTTTGATAATGATGTTGCCACCATGCACGACGATGAGGGGGTGTCCGCCAGGGTGCAAGACTCTTCCGTCGGTCGTAAACCTCCTCGGGCGCTTGGCAACATGCGCAGACACCAAGGGCCAGCCAGCGCATCCCAATCCCGCCGACGCCACAGTCAACTTTCCGGCAGCACGGGTGTCGATGACGGGTTCGGGGTGGGAATGGAGCCGGCCGAGCTGGCTCTCTCTGCCCGTCCCACATTCGCGGAAGACTCGGCTAGCGTTGGGGCGCCTGCGTCCGTGCGCATGAACGGCGGCAACTTTGGCACACGCCCCACCTCCCCGTCACTGTCGCAGCACCATCAAGGCAGCCGCAGTGGTGACAAGTTGAAGGTGCGTCGGTACTCCACAGGGCGATCCCGGAGGTCGAAATCCAGCGAGACGGCTCCGCCGAGCCAGCCCCGTCGCCACATTCTGTCGCTGTCACACACGCCCACGTTGAGTGTGACGGGGCAGGTGGACCGTGTTTCCGGCGCCACGGATCTTGCCTCCGGCCGCCACTCGACATCGGAGCGTACGGCAGACCTTGACGCGCCGCGAGACCGTCGCCGCGGCAGCGGCAGCACGGTGGCGAGCCGCGCAAGCCGCACAAGCCGCACCAGCCGCACCAGCCGAGCAACGGCACGCAGGCTCAGGACAAGCGCTCTTGGTGGAGCTGGGGGCGCAGGCGGCAAGGGTGGATCTGCGGCGAGCGCAGCAGATGGTTCGGCCTCGGCGAGCCGCAGCCGGCTGACCGCTCTGGACAAGGCCCGGGAGCGGTTGCGCGAAGAGCGAGCGGCAGATCGCGCCGCGGACGCCGCTGTGGCGGCCCAGTTGAACCCCGCCGCGGCAGGACCGGCCGTCGAGGACGTCCCGGGCACCAACGGTCGTGCGTTTTGGGTTCACCACGACGAGAGTGGCGCACCGCGACAGGTTGTGGAGGTCGTGAGGAACGTTGTGCTGGATGAGGATGATGAAGAGGAGGGAGACCCCTTGGTGCAACGTGGGGATGACGGGGCGCCGGCCATTGTGTCTGTGGCTGCCAGTGGTGAGGAGGAACTGTTGTTGGATGATGACGACGATGGCATCCTTGCGGATCCTGTTGATGGTCGTGCCGACGGATCTCATGCCGTGTATGGCCAACAGCAGCAGCAGCAGCAGCAACAGCAAAGTGTGGCGCAGTCTGAGGACGATGACGTTTTGACGTATTTTACAATGATGACAGGCGAGGAAGGGGTATGTACGGGGTTTGTCGTATGCTGTGTGTTCTTGGCGTTTTTTTTTTTCGTTTTGTTTTTGTTTCGTTTCTTCCTTTTGTCCGTCAAGCCTAACGACGCGTTGTCTTAATGTTGCGTCTGTGATGGTTGTGGCATGTGGTGCGCGACAGGTGGAAGGCTGGGCAGGACTGAAAGTGGCTGATGACATGTCTTCGGTAGGCTCTGCGGCACAGCGTGGGTTGAACGCAAGACGTTCCCGTGGCGCCGGTGGGACCCAAGCTCACGCCACACCCAGTGCGGCATCTATGAACGCGCTGGTGGACGAGGTGCGAGCGCAGCGTGCTTCATTGTCTCGACTCTTGGCGGCCAGCCGGGGTAGCCAGGGCGACGCCCTGTTCGCACGCGAACTCGAGGGTGAACCCGGCGGTGCCTGTCGCACTCGCGGTTGGCGACAGGCTTCCGCCGAAGACGCAGCGACCTCGCCCCGCCCGCTTCAGCGCGCGCTTCACCTGCAGCGCGTCGTGTCTCGCACCTCCGCGAACATGGCACAAGAAAGCGACGGCATGTACATCCTTCCAGGCGTCAACTACGGTGTGTCTGGCCCCTCCAGCCCACTTCGACGGAGCACGAGCCCACGTCCGCCGTCGGCAGGTGGGGCGCGAGGCGGCGGCGGCGGCGGCGGCGGCAGCCCCGATACGTTTGACGCCACCGTGGCCCACCTCGAGCAGCGCCGGCTGGAGCTGCAGGCCCACAGCATCCAACGCCTGCAACACGAGGTGGAGGATGAAGCTGCGTCGACGCGACGGCAACTTGCCGCGGCGGCGCCGGGTGACCCTCGTTCCGAGCATGCGCGTGCGCTGGTGCTGCGCTTGCAACTCCCGGCCGTTCTATCCCAGACCGGGGACGCAGCGGCCGGTACAAGTGCAGGTGCAGGTGCAGGCACAGGTGCCGGCGCCAGTCGCGGAGCAAACCCTGGCGCAGCACCGCGTGGCAACGTGCGTGGCTCAGAGCGGCGGGGTGTGGCCGGTGTGGATTTGGCGAGCGACATCCGCCGGCGCTTTGCGGCAAGGAAACAAGCCGCCGCCGCCGCCGCCACTGCCGCCGCCACTGCTGACGCGCTTGGGAGAACCCAAGGTGATGGTGGCGGCCAGCAGAGTGGCGATGACGCGGACACGGTGACGCGCCATCAACGCGACCTGGCGGCACTTGACTCCACGGACTCGAGCATTGACGAGGAGGGCCCCCAGCAGCAAGTGGCGCCCGAAACGACATCTGGGCGCCTCACATCATCGCAGCTGGGTCGCCACGAAGAGGGCTGGCTCAACAGCAGTGACGAAGAGGGTGTTGGCGACGGTGGAAGTGGCAGTGTGGGTATGGACTCCTCGTTGAGCAGTGGGTTGGGAGGCACCCCTGGTGGGACAGGCGCCGAGCGCGACTCTGGCTTTCCTTCACTGCTCGACATGAGCAAAGGCTTGGAACCTGTACTTGAGAGTTCCGAGCCGGGTGACCAGGCGACGTCGGGTGTGAAGTCACGGGAGCCAGGCCCCAGTGGGTTGGCGCAGACGCTGCAGGAAAAGATCAACCAGCTGGCATCTGGGGGAATTGCGAGGTTGACTCCCCAAGTGGCTATGACAGACGTGCAGCGCCAAGCCATTAAACTTGCGCAGCGAGCGCTCCGTGACCAGGAAGAAGCGACGTCTCGGTATGTCACGCACGGTGTGTGTGGAACGTGTTGTGTGCCTTCTTCATTTGTTGAACGCGTCGCGTTTGAGGTCGTCGACACTGTGCTCACATGGCGCCTCTTGTGTCCAGAATCGAGCGCCAGCAGGTCCTCGTCGATAAACTACAGGACCGCTTGTTGGAGCTCACCATCCGCAAAACGCAACGCGCTCACGCAACCGCTCGCGAGGCGCGCAACACACTGCGTCGCTTGTCACCAAGATTGGAGCAACAAGCTGCTACTGGGCATCAAGCGCCGCCGCAGTTGTCTGGCCCAATGGCGGTTGCTGCACCTGCAGGTGCTTTCTCCGGCCCAGCCATGGCTCCAGGCGGGCCAACTAGCTTTGTAGCACCCGCGGTCGCAGCACCCGCGGTCGCAGCCCCTGCACCCTCAGCAGCCACGCAACCTGCAGCAGCGATGGCAACCGCCGCAGCCCCACCACCCTCGTTTCCAAATGCAGCACAACACGCGCTTGCTGGTGGGTCTGTGCACGCGGCGATGCCAGTTCAGGCCGCACCAGCGCCCCCGCAACCATCGCGCATCTACCAGGCCGCCGTTCGCCCGTCAATGACGAGCCCTGCCACGTCGCCCGTCCGTCTCGCCAGCCAGCGTCCTAGTTTTGTTGAGGCCTCGCTGCAGGGGTCTGGAGTGGCAGCGGCGCTGGCGATGTCTCGGGCTTCCACTGCTAACCTCTTGCACCTCACGAAGCAGTCTGTCGATGCCGACCTTCGTGGGGATGTGGAGGGGCGTGGCACGACCATGCACGGCCACCCACGACCTGGGTCTCGACCTGCGCCACGCCCAATGCCTCCCTCTATGAATCCGCTGCCCACGGTGAGTGTGGACGGCGTGTCTCACCGCCACCATGGCAACCCGTACCTTGCGACGCCTTCCATGCTGGCGGTCGGTCCTGTTCGGGCGTCATCAGCGCTTGCGGAGGCAGCCGCTGCCGTGCACAAGGCGACAGCGGCATCGGCGGCACATCGATACTACCCTGCACAACGTGGTGGCGCGGGGGGTGCAGAGGCCCGTGCGGCAGCAACCGACGCGGTGTCTTGCGGCAGCAGCACTGTCGGGACTGGTAGCGTCCACACTGTGGGAACCGACCCGATGCGGCCGTTTGCCCCCCCTGCGGCGCAAGAGCTGCCTCGAGAGCCACACATGGCTTCCTCGCTCCCGCGTTCTGTCTCGTCTGCCAATCCGCACGGCAGCCCCTTCATACCTGCTGGCCTGCTTGGGACCTCTGCGTCTGCGTTGACAGAGTCTGGGCGTGCTTCGGGAGGTTTGGACTCAAGCATGCATGCTTCCCACTTGGTTGGTGTTGGAGCCACTGGGACACAGCAGAGTCGCCAAGGGCGCATGTGGGTGGATGTGGGTGCAGCTGTACCATCAGCGGTGCGCTCGCCCGGCTTCGTGTCGTAGTCCAATGTAGCACATAGTGAACGTTGCAACTGTCAGGAACCGCCAGTGTTTGTGTTTGTGTTTGTTCCTTGGATATTTGTTGTGAGTCCCACCAAGTGATAACCAACACGTTTTCCACGTTGTTGCCATGCGTCTGCCTTTTCATGTTTGGGCCCACGAAGGCATCGCTAGCGCTTCGCGTCTGTAACAGTTGGGTCGATTTGGTGTGACTCGTCCGTGGTGAAGTATAACTGAAAAGATCGGGCGGGCAGAATGCGTCTGGACGTGTCGCGTCGCTGCTGCTGGACGTAGCGAGGCGTCGGTCGCTTGCGTTCCATCCGCGTGCGGGGTTTGGCACGCATTTTGACTGGTGCAGGTGGATCTATCACTCTGGATCTCATTGTGACGGAAGCATTTGTCTGCCGGCGAGCAGACTGCAATCCGGCACGCCCGTTTGTGTGGAGAGTCAGTGGCAGGTTGGCGTGAGCTTTCCCACGTTTGTGTTTTAAGGCGTTGCACGGAGGCCATGGCATCGGAGGGAACGGCAGCAGCCGCGAAGACGTCCCGATGGGACACGCTACGGCGTGTGATCGAGCATTTGCGTACCCGTGGTGCGTCCCTGTTCTGATTGTGTAGGGCTTGGGCAAGTGGCCCCCCACCCTCACCCTTTTGAGGTGTGTTGTGCTTCATCTTCTGCCTGCAGCGCTCTACACCCCTGGGGTGTTTCGTGTCACATGCAATATGACGGAAGTGCGGCAGTTGCTGCGGAGATGTGACGAAGGGCAGCACAACTGCTTGGCGGAGTGCGACGACAATCACATGGTGGCAGGACTGCTACTGGAGGTTCTTCGAGAGCTCCCCACCTCTCTGTTTGACTTCGAAGACTTCCTTGCCTTGCCACGTACGTCACCGGGTTTTTCTACAGCCTCCACCTCCCATGTGATGTGTCCTTCGGTCGCCTCTGTGGGTGGACTTGCGTCGGTTGGTGATCTGTGCTCACGCTGGCGCCCCCTATGGTCCCAGAGCCTAGCAATTTTGCGGACGTTGGGCGGCTCGTGAATGGGTACAGTGAAGAGCGACGTGAGGTCGTGCGTCAAGTCGTTCAACTGCTGCGTGCCCTCCACGTCAACGCACCTGCCAACGAAGTGAACCTGACGCACCTTGTGTCCATTTTTTCTCCGGTGCTCTGTCGCCCGCCCTCCGGCGCGTTCATGTCGATTCGGCACATCAAAGCCCTTCCACACATACAGGCATCACTGCATACCTTGATTCAGTACTACGACCTAGTCTTTCGAGTTCGTTTTTCGTCGTTCTCGTCTCGTTCGTCTCGTCTACCATTGGTGCGTGTGGTGTCTCTGACTCGCGAGGTGTGTGGTGTGGTGCTGCCTTGGGTGTGCGCCCTGCAGAGAACGAAGGCATGGTCTGCTCAAAGCGAGCAAGATGCCTACCACAGTGCAGTGCTGGTTCTGGCCATCACAGAGGAGCTAGTCGATGGAACTGTGACGTCGTGGTTCTGCGGTGATGGTGAAGCGAAAGGCAACACGGACTCGAAAGACAGCGCCCACGAAGACGAAGAACGCGGCCAGCTGTCTGCCTCTGGCCGCTGGGCTCAAGTGTCTCCAAAGAAGACTGCCCAGCACCACCAAGAAGGCAAAGGGGGTGATAATGACACGGATGTCGTCCGTGGCAGTGTAGTGTGCGACCCTGTGGAGAAAGTGGAGGAGGTGTCTGAAGGCCGCTTGCACTTGACGGACGTCGACACCTTCAACCTCAGCGATGATGAAGACGGCTCCGGATCCAACGCCGACGCAGCTGGCAAGGTAGACACCGCGGGCAAAGCATCAGCATCAGCAGCGGCAGCAGGTCGTGGCGCGACTGGCGCGACTGGCAGTGGTCGCAGCCGCACCGCCCGCGCCGCGGCGGAGGGGTTGTCTGTCAATGTCGACAAGGCGGTGGCAACTGCAGTGTCTGCGCCTGTGTCTCCTCCCACGCCGTGGGTGGCCAGTCCCGCCACCGCTGCAGCTGCAGCGGCTGCCGGCACGACCCGAAACTCTGACCCCGCGTCCACCGCAGCCGCCGCCGCAGCCGGCACTGTACCACCAAGCCGCACCAGCAACGGCACCGGCACCAGCACCAGCACCAGCGGCGGCAGTGGTCACCATGGCACGGGTAGCAGCAGCAAAGGTCTGTCTGACATCGCCAAGCAGCGCCCTCGTCGGCCATCCGGCGCATTGCGGCGCAAGCAGGTGGCAGAATACCGCAAAGTTCGGTGCGTTCTTCGTTCCCTGCTGCTGCCTTGTTTTTTTTTTTTTGGCTTGCGGGTATCGTGTGTGACACGCGCTGTGTGGGTGTCACAGTGTACAAGTGAAGCGATTCGAAGAGGTTTACAGGCAAAAGCATGGTGTTGTGCCAAAGGGCCGTGCGCGTGCTCCAGTCAAGGAGCTGTATAGTCGCTACCGACATTTGAAGCAGGTGGTGCGTGACGGTTCAGCGTTGCACATCCAGACTGTGTACAGGGGCTTCCGCGTTCGCCGTCGCTACCAGCTTCCATCTTCCAAAGCACGAGAAGGGGCACCCACTCCGTCGCGAGTGGCAGGCCATCGAGCAAACGCTCGTGTTGCTGCTGCGTCCTCCGGGCGTCGCAAGCGAACAGAGTCAACCGACAGCTCGCACGCGATAGACCGTGACGCGTTTGATCGCACCGCCGGAGCCACAACACACGCAGCTCACTCAATTCCAGCTTTGAAGGCGGACAAAGGCGAGCTAAAGAAGCAACTGAAGCAATTTGATGTTGACTTTAAGGCCAAGCACGGGCGCATGGTTCGTATGAGGTTGCAAGCACTGGAGGCCCGTCAAAGTCGTCATACTTACTTGCAACTTGCGTGGATCAGCCGAGTAATGAAGACAAGGAGCCCATTCGTCACCTGTATCGCCGGTATAACGAACTCAAGGAAACAATAGCTGAGCTGGAAGCCGAAGTATGTCTTCTGGTTGTTGATGTGTGTCGTGGAGCGCGGGTTCACCTTGGGCCACTTTGCTGCAGGCTGCGTGGGGAAGCGATTCAGCCGGAGGAAGCAGCGGCAAAGCTGAGTCCACCTCGGAGTCCGTGTCAAGCGGTGGTACAAGTTGCTGGTGTGTTGTCAGATCTGACAGGTTTTTGTTTATGTTTTTGTTTGCGCAGCACGTATCGTCAGCTGCGCCGTGAGAAGCGCATGCTTCAGTTGAAGCTCAAAACGTATGAGGATGAGTTCCTGCGACTCACCGGCCGCAAGGTATGTCGTGTGTTCTGGGTGTTGGGGAAGGGACCGGATGGTTAAGGACTCGCCATGACCCATTGCATGCCATGGTCAGGTGCGGTACCATAAAGACATTCGGCCTGTGGAAGCTGAATATCAACGCTACAAGGAGGTGAAGCAACAGATCCAACAGCTTGCAAAGAAGCATGTCGGGTCGCCGTAGACAACTTGAAAATTCATTTTCTCAATTTCTTTGAATTTTCTCAAATTTGTGGGAGTTGGGGTGTGCGGCGTTCTGCGTGATTGTGGGGTCGCACTGGGGTTGAGCTTGCGCGCGAGAGTTCGCCGTTGCACGCTGAGATCCAGTCCTATTCTCCTTAGTCTTACTAATGGCTGACACAGTACGTTTGTATTCTGCCCTGCGTGGCGCGTCTACGCCCATGGGGATGTCTGGGGGTCGCGCCTGTTGGTGTATTGCACTGTGCTCGCTTGCATGACGTTTCGCGTTTCAACCAGGACCCTCCCGCGGCCGCAGCGCCAAGCGAGCCAACGGCGGATGCTCCAGTCGGACAGGGTGCAGGACAAGACGCTGGTGACAAGTACGACCCATGGCTGTTGTTGCTGTCCGCCTCCCACGGTGTTTTTGTTTATGTGCCTTGTGCGGGCTGATGATGTGTGTCCAGGGGCCTGCTCAAGCGCCGTTCTGCCTCCCGCTCCCGGTCCAGATCTCCACCCAGACGGAGGCGCCGTAGTCGTAGTCGTAGTCGCAGTCGAAGTGGCAGTGGCGGTCGCCGGCGTCGACACCACCGCTCCCGCCGCCGTCGTCGCAGCCGCAGCCGCAGCCGCAGCCCCAAGCGCCGGCATCGCCGACGGAGCGGCAGCCGGTCTGCCTCCCCAGGCTATGGTTATAGCCGCTCTAATGATCGCCGTAAGTACCGTGGGGAGCGCCGATACCGGGACTTTGACTACCGCCAGTACGATCGACGGGGACGACCCCGCAACAGTCGTCGCGCACAGCGTGCCGACCGCAGCCCAAGCAGTGAATCCGCAAAGGCGGAAGCCCACACGCGTGATGCACGCACGATTTTCGTGAGCCAGCTGGTGCGCCGTGCCACCGAGCGTGACATCAGGAAGTACTTTGAACAGGTGGGCAAGGTGCGCAAAGTGGAGCTCATCACCGATCGTGGTGGTGCCAGCAAGGGCATCGCGTATGTTGAGTTCAAGAAGCTGGAGAGTGTACCGGTGCGTCGCGTTGCATTCGTGGCATTGTTGCGTGTTCGAGCGCGTTGTGGATGCATGCTGATGCGTTGGTGCTGCTTCTGCTGCTTTGCTCCTCCCTCCAGGCCGCATGCCTTTTGAACGGGCGCCAGTTCTGCACAAAGCACACTGCCTGCACATGCTCTGGCTTCCCCATTTTGGTGAAGGACTCAGAGGCACACAAAAACCACTTGTACCGGGCACAACAAGACGCCAAAGCTGCAAACGAGGCGGCCGCCGCCAACGGTGGGGAGAATATGACCATCTCCACCATCAATCCCGCTCCCAACACTACACCCCACCCGTTGATGGGCATGGTCACGGGGATGAACCCAACTGCCGTGCCAGGCGGCGCTGCCGGTGGCGCTGTCAACCCCTTGGCCACTGTGGGGATGGCGATGAACAACATTTCGGGCAGCTCCGTGCCCATGGCGTGCCGCATCCACGTGGGCAACCTGGCCAACGGTACTACTGAGGCGGAACTGGCGGCCATTTTCAGCAGCTTCGGCGACGTTGTGTCCACCAGCGTGCGCATGGAACCAGGGCGACCCACGGGCTACGGGTTTGTCCACTTCCGCACGGAACAAGCCGCCCAGATGGCCCTTCGCTCTGGCGGTGGCATCGAGCTGCGTGGCCTGGCCATCAAGGTGAACTACGTGAACGAGCCCACCCAGCAGGTGAGCCAGGACTGGAAGCTTGACGACGTGGAGGCCGGCGGCGTGTCGCTGAACTCTTCTCAGCGCGTGGCCCTGATGCGCAAGCTTGCGGGTGACCGCGGTGTTGGCCAACCGTCCGTGCCCACCCCGCCGTCTGCCTCCGTACCGCCTGCTGCCGCAGCGGCCGCTGCTCCTGTTGCTCCAGCGGCACCCTCGGCGTTGGCTGGCGAGCCCTGCCCGTGCTTCATCGTGCGCAACATGTTTGATCCTGCACAGGAGACCGAGGCGGTGCGTATGCGTATGCGTATGCGTCTGTGTGGTAGTGATTGTGATTGTGTGGGGGTTGTGTGTTGTTGGTGTGAGTGTGCCTGACGTGGGGGGCTGTGCTTGGCGCGTGTACAGCACTGGGACCGCGACATCGAGGATGAAGTCGCGGAGGAGATGGCCAAGTACGGTGACCTGGTGCACATTTTCGTCGACAAGCACTCGGCTGGCCACGTGTACATGATGTTCAAGACGACGGAACAAGGCGGCAAGGCCGCAAATGTCTTGCACGGGCGCTTCTTCGCCCAGCGTCGCCTCACGTGTGAATTTATCCCCACGGTGAGTGGTGGTGAAGTGTTGGGCAGGTGCTTGGTGGTTACACTTGACCTGCGCGTGTTCGTGTGCGTTCCAGTCCAAGTACTTGCAAAAGTTCCCTGATGCCAAGAAGTGAACAAAGCGTGTGCGGGTGCCCAGTTGAAAAACATGAGGAAGTTGCCGTGCAATGCATCCATTTTGCTGTTTGCGCGTGGCTAATATGCAAGCACATCACACCTCCGCGCTTCGCAACGGCAAACAAACACAGCAAACAAGATCGAAGGCATCACACGCGATGAAAACCATGTGGCAACAGCTTCGCGCGTGCGCCTAAAACACTCAGGCATCGCGAGGATTTAGTTCTTGGAGGCCTCCCACATCTTCAGCATGGGCACGGTCTCGTCCGAGGCGCCACGCAGGTTGCCAGTGGCGACGTCGCCACTGCAGCCGGCAGCGATGATGTCAGAGTCGCGCGTGCAGCGGGTACCGACCTGGGAGCACCACAAGGTGTTGCGGGCATCCTCGGCAGCGGCGGACCACTCGTGGGCCTTGATCTCGGAGATGAAGGTGGTGAACGTGGCCATGCCAGCGTCACCCAGGTTGTAGGTCATGTCGATCAAAGCGGCCTGCACGCAAGAGCACTGATCGCCAAAGATGCGAGAGGCGCCCTCCGTGGCAGACGCAACAGCGCCGGACAGCAGCTGCGCGCACTGGCTCTGGTCCAAGCACCCACCCTTCAACAGGTCCTGGTAGTTGCCGCCCACGGCAGCAACCTTCGAGGAGGCGCCAGCAGCATCAAGGTTGAAGCCATAGCAGATCGTGGGGTGGCCCGTGGTGTCAACGTACTCGCACAGACGCAGGCCTGGACGTGCACCCGAAAGTGTTAAAGGAGGCACACAGAGCACACCAACGGCGAAAGATACGCACCCTCAGCCTGCTCAATCAGAGACGTCGCGCTCTTGCATGCCGACGCAGACACGACAGCAGCAGCCACAAGGCAAGCAATCAATGCATAACGGGCCATGATAAACAGCAGATACGGGGTTCACAAAGGACTGTTGGGGGTTGTGTGAAAGGGGCGCGAACAAACCACACACACACGGAATGCAACCCTTCCGCAAACTCGATCTTTTTTGGCTGCAAAGCTGCCCATGGTGGGAATGTATTTTCAAATTGGACATCCTTGTGGGGGGTTGTTTTCGCACCCCACAACTAACTGGGTGCAACCCGGCTCGCACGCGACAAGTGCTGCACACCACACACACCACCCGCGGCGAGGAGGGGGGTGTGACACCGCCTTTCGTTGAATCTATGACACGAGACGTTTCTGGCTGATGTAGCGGAGCTGGGCTGTCTTGCCAGGCCAATTCTGTCGCTTTCACACACACGCGTCGGTCGTCATGGATGGTGAGGTGACGTTCCGGGCGGACGCCAACAAGTATGAGCGAGCCGCTGTGTATGTGGTTGACGCTCTTCATGGGCGCAGCACGATGGCACAGGACAAGTGGGCTTTCTTTTTCCACCGGCTGTACATCAACATCGTGTACATTAATGCCTATCGCCTGTGCACCATCCTGCTGCTGGCGCTGGCATTCTGGGAGGGGCCGTCGTACGGCACTGAAGACGCCCTTGATAAGTCTGAGTACGCCCTTCTGTACTGCATTGCCGAGACATTGTTGATAGGACTGTTCTGTTTCGATACCTTTCTCCAATACAAGGACCTGGGGCGGGCACGGTTTCTCGCCAAGCGGTGCGTGCTTGGTTGGGTTTCCATTCCACACCTGGTATGCTTGTCCTGGACAGCACCACTCATGTGCTAGGTGGCTGGTGTGCGTCGCTCAGATGGGTGAATATCAAGGTGGTTTGCCTCTTTGTGTTTGTGGTCGACCTTCTCATCACAATCTTCATGGTGGACGGCTACATTCGCTTTGTACGAGTCCTGTGGCCTGTCATGTTCATCGAACGCAATGAGAACGTCCGCAAAATTGTCGGTTCTCTTGTGCACGCGATTCCCCGAATCTTGAACGTGATGATCCTGGTCATGGTGCACATCACCGTGTTTGGGGTGTTTGCTTTCGTGCTCTTCTCGGGCATCACTGAAGAAAACTGCACGGCCTGGGGCGAGGAGCCTCCTCCCACCGAGCGCTGCTCCACGTTCACCACGACTGGCTGCAGCGACTACTTCCAAACCCTTGGACAGTCAATTTTGCAGTTGTTCGTCCTGTCAACCACAGCAAACTTTCCGGACGTACGTTGTTGCGCTGCGGTTCATGGCACACTCTTGAGATCACCCCAGGGTTGCGCGCGCGCCGCACAGGTCATGATACCGGCGTATCAATGCAACCGCTGGTCGGCTTGGTTCTTTGTGATATTCTTGATCATCGGCTTGTATTTCCTTGTCAACCTTGCCATTGCTGTCACTTACACAACGTTTCAAGAGCTCTCGTTGAACAAGATATTGACTAAGCACAACAGGCTGTTCAAAGGCCTTTCGCTCGCCTTCTCGGAGCTTACGAAAGGACAGCTGGTTCGTGTTTGTTGTGACTCCGTGGTGTCTTTGATTTGACATTAGTGACTTGGATGCTTATATCTAATGGTGCTCCTTTGATAGCCTGTGCGCCCTCGTGGCGTTAAGAGCAGGGGAAAGAAGGACAAGGGTGATGGTATCGAGATGTCACGCCTCGGTACTTCGTCCAGGAAGAAGATGGTTGCAGGAACTTCGATGCGCAAAAGCAAGCTGTCCAAGTTGACCACCTTCCTCGTGAAGGATGACTGGGTGTGCTTCATGAAAACTTTCCGACCTGATCTGCCGATGCCTCTCACACGCAAGCTGTTCGACGTCATGGACGTGACCGGCGATGGCATGGTGCGTGCTGTTGGATGCTGCACCCCTGTTGTGTTCTACCTTGTAACTGTTTGGTGGCATGTACGTGACATCGCACCCTCCCCCCAGATCGTTGCGGAAGAGTTCCAGCAGCTGGTGTATCACTTTGCCAAGCTAAAAGCTGTGGAACGCTCCGGCTCAACCTCTCGCCACTCATCTGTGGTGTTTGGCGACGTTGCGTCGTCGGCTTTGCTTGCCGAAATGTCAAACCGGCGCACCACCTTGCGGAGACGTGTTGCTGGCGCTCTGGTGTCTGGTCGTGCCAACACCATTTTCGATGGGTTCGTCGTCCTGAACACCGCCTTGGTGTGCCTATTTGTAAGTCGCGGTTGCTTGAAGGAGCTGCTCGTGTCAACGGGCCAAAGCTGACGAGTGTGCTTGGCGCAGCTGGGTCTCGAGAAAGACCGCGACCTTGGCTCGCTTACCACAGGTCAATTGGTTGTGGAAGGTTGTCTGTTGTTCACCTTGTCTGTGTTTGCCGTACGTGGCGATTGGATCGTGGAGCGCGGATGTTTGTGCGTGCGTGTGGGTATGTGTGGGTATGTGTATGTGTGTGTTTGTGGGTGTGATGGCCGGCATGAGCTCGTGGTGTGTGTGGTGGTTGACAGCCTGTGTCTTGCTCTTTCCTTTTCGTTTCGTTTTGTTTTCCGTTTGTGCCCCGCGATTTTCTGTGACAGCTCGAGGTTGTTTCGAAAGCAATCTTTTGTGGACCACTAAACTACTTCCATGGTCGAGGGCTGCCGCCGTTGAGCACATCCAGCCCCAACGACACCATGAACCCCCTCACCACGTCCAATCCGGGTGCCCCGGGTGCTAGCCCAGCGCCACCCAAGGCCCCCACCGCTGCACCGCAGGGCGCCGGACGCAGTTCATCCCAGGACACGGCCGCCTCTCGTGGTGGTGATGCGAAAATGGAAGCGCCTGCCTCGCCTCGCGAGTCCTCTTCCCCCTCGGTTGCCGCTCGTGCGCGCCGCGCGACGTCTGAACCTGTTGTGCCAACCCGAGGCACAGGTGGTGACAGGAGCAGGGGCGACACGTCTTCCCCATCGCTTTCTCGCCCCAGTCAGTTGGCACGCAGCCGTGCTGGTAGTGGTGCCAGCACTGGGAGTGGCACGGACGCTGAGGATGAGCCAACGATGCTGTACCCCCTGTTTGTGGAGGGAGTCACGGACTACGCAGACGGACAGCTGTGGAAAGTTGACCCGTTGTTCAATAAGCTCGATATTATTGTGTTGTTGTTGAGTGTTGTGGTCCTGGTACGTTTTGTATGTCGATGTCGCCACCTCGTCGTGGTTGCCAGGGCGGTTCGTTTGTACGTGCGGGGCATCGGTTGGTGATGTGACAGTTGCGTTGAGCAGGTACTGAACCGGTTGGATATTGTATCGGATCGCGTAGCAGTGGCGGTGACGATTTTCCGGTGGGTGCCTTCCATTACCGTGTTGTGGGCTCTCTGCATCTGAACTGAACGTGTTTGTGCCACGTGTGCGTGTGGCAGCCTGTTGCGGATCTTCCGTGCGCTACGAAGCGTTCCCGGATTCAGTGTGACTGTGTATTCGTTCATGCAAATCGTGCCGCTACTGAGTCGCTACTTTGCAGTTCTATTCTGCGTGTTGTTCTCCTTCGCCGTGGCAGGTGCGTGGCGGTATACCTATGCCGTCGCCTCTTGTGTGTTGTGTGCACTTGTGTGCAAGCGTGTGCCCTTGCTGTTGAATGTGGTGCTTATTGCATGGACGGATGTATTGTGGGGTGCAGGCATGGAATTGTTTGCTGGACGGCTGTCCCCAGACGATGCGGAAGTCGTAGCGTCGTCATACGGTGTGAATGACTACTGGCCTAATAACTTCGACACACTACAAAGCTCGATAATGGTGTTGTTTGAGCAGCTTGTCATCAACAACTGGTGTGTTGGTCGTGCCCGGCGCACGTTGTTTCTGGCCATGACGAAACCCACTGGTTGTCCCCCCACAGGCCGATTGTCATGGAGGGCTGTGTTGCCGCCACGACGTTGTGGGCACGCGTGTACTTTGTCCTCTTCTACGGCTTTTCCGTCCTCTGCGTGTTGAGTGTCTTGGTACGCTTTGTACGGCGTCGTTTGTTGTTTGTGTATTGGTACGTTGACTCGTTTCGCTGGCTTGCGCAGTTGGCGTTTTTGTTGGAAGCGTTCGCCATCAAGCGTGAGTACAACCAAAAGGTCATGCAGGTTCGAAAAGTGCGAAAAGCAGATGGTCACGTTGCTGCCAATCAGCTGGAACAGCAAGTTTTGGGCGAACCTTGGTGTGTAGCGCTCATGTGCCGGGTGGCTGTGGCATCGCCCGTCTCACGAAGCACGCGCCACCCACCTCAGGGCAAACCTCCTTCGCCTCTCGGGTATCGACTTCACAGCGTGGACGCTGTCCAGACAATCCCACCACAGTGACATCTACGACATGCTCTTTCGAAATGCAATCCAGGAAACGCATAGCTACACGCGTGGGAGCCGCGCAACCAACCGCAGGTGCGTGCGGAACAGCGAAAGCGGGGATGTGTCGACTGACCTGTTGCTCCTGGTGTTGGCCGTGCAGCATGTTTATCCGCCGTGGTGTCAGTGGCGCCATGGATGTTTCCAACGCACCCACCCTCTCGCGCAATAACTCGAGCAGCACCAGACGGCGCGCGAAGCTGCGCAGTTTTCACCAGGGCTGAGCTTTTCGGTGGTGTCGAAATGCAGAAAGAAAGTTCTGCTTTGAGAAGTCTGAGAACTGCGCATTTGTGACGTGCGCGCGACACTTTATTTCTGTCCTTGCGGATGCCAGTGCCAACACACGCCCCACATCGCAATAACCCGACTTTGCAACACCCAACATCATGCACACACGCGGAAGGGGCCGGCGCGGGCGCAAGACGGTTTGCCACAGCAAACGCTCGAAGCACAGTCGGGTCCAAGCGCTTCAACGCAACTCACAATTGCGCGAAGAACGTCCCGAGTGCCCCGCCCTGTGCGACGAGCTCGAGGAAATGAAGCGTGCAGCGCGAAAGCGCACTCTCAATGTCCCTGTCTACCACTTTGATGGTGGCTAACAGACCGCCGAAAGTGGTGCATGCGCGCATAAATAAAGTAACATGACAGACAGAAGTAAAATGTGAACATGGCTACAGCCACTTTACTGTCAAACACGCTGGTCTGAGCTAACGTCACCCCCAGCCGTGGCTGGAGTAGATGCAGCAGAAAAATATACCTTGGTTGGGTTGCAAGCCACAGGAGTCGCAACAGCTCGCTTTCTGGAAAAACAGAATCCATCGCGCTCCATCCGCCTCATGGCTCTCTTCCGTTGGTTGGCACGTTGTCGAATCCCTTTATCGTGGCGAACAAGATGGTATCCACGAGAGAACTTGCTGGGACAGTTGGTGATGTTCTTGTGATGTCCCGTGTTTCGACTGTGACCAGCGAACTGGCCGTACTTCGCAAGCTCCTCTGCGGTGATCCCATGCCTTCCTGTGAACTCAACCACAGCTGCGTCATCCACCTTTCCGCTCCCCGCATGATGCTCCACAAGGGCAAATGACTGGCTGGCTTGTTCCATCTTGCCATCCTTGTTGCTGCTGTCCACACCAGTCGTTGCGGCATCGGCACTGGCCGAGGAACCCAAGCGTGCAGCCGGACCAACTTGACCCGACATCCTTGCCTTGGCCGTGGCTGTCGCTCTGGCTGGCTGCGTGCCACTTGGAGTGTGGTTGTCGCTAGATGCATCATTGTCAAGACGAAGCTGCTGGAGTTTCAACACAGACAAGTGTTCGTCGCTCCTGAAGTGCGTGGCCATCTCCGCGCGTGTTGCACCTTCCCACGCGCACCTCCGGCACTTGAATTGCGCAGAGGGGACCACGACCACTGCCTCGGGATCTGCGACCGCTGCACCCGCCAGCTGGCTTCGCTGTGCACTTGAAACAGCAGTTTTGGTGACCAAGGCTGCGTTTGAGGTAGTTCCAGGACCATCGCCGTCTCCTTTCCAGGTTGACCGGGATCGTGGCGCACCTGCCCGACGCACTCCAGTCTCACAGGTTGGATCGCGGCACGGAGCGCCCCGAGCTTCCTGTACAGCCCCGACACAGACGCTGGCACTGGTACGGACACCGACACCGGCACTGTCACTGGTGCTGACACTGTGTGCAGGGGCCGCTGTCGATGCCGCTGCTGTCGCTGCCTCCAGCGCAGTGTGGGCGGCGGAAACGGCCTGAAAGGCTGTGCCGAAGCGTTCAGGCGCAACACCCCAGGTGGACTGAAGCCTGTCTGGGTGAAGGAGTCTTGCCAGGCGCAAGTACTCACGACGGCATGTGCCGATCGGGGCAGATGCGGAGACACCCAACACACCCCGGTGGTTGGTTGCATCCTTCCGCAGAACACGGCTGATGCGATGCACTTCACGCTCTTGTTCTCGTACAACAGCGTCCGATGAACCTAGGTTCTGCTGCTCGACACCTGCGCTCATGTTGGCTGTGCTTGAGGGGAAACAATGTCCTATCTTTTTTTGTCACTTCGGGCGAGCCCTGCGCAGCGCGGATTCGGCACATGTGAAGCAAGTTCTAAAACGAATACACATACATCAAATAGTGGACCGTGGACCTGCCCCCATCCCTTTGACCAAAAATGGACTCGGGAGGTGTTCGGGCAAAAACAAACACCCATTGGCGGTGCCTCTACACTTGTTTTTGACACCCCACACCCACATCTGGTATACGCATACACCTAGTCCATGGATGTGATCACCACATATGTGAGGGTCTTCGGGGGCATGCTGAGAGGGACAGTGACAGAGTAGTCACGCGCCAAAGCATACGGCTGGACGTTCTGTCCCTCGATCGCAACGCCCGCGTGCTCCGTGATGCCTGTGTAGTACAGCGGAAGCACCAGGTCCACGTCCATGGTCTCTGTGGTGGGGTTGAAGACCATGGCCAACCCTCGGTGCTCGATGAAAGGGTTGGCGTGCATGAAGGCATCCACGCCTTGGCCGTCCGCACGACGCTGGGTGTATGCATACATACCGGCGGCAACGGCAACAAGAGTTGAGTTGGTGAGAAAGACAAGGAAAACAGTCAAAACAAACAGGACCGAAGGAAACAAACAGGGCGGAATCACGCACGATGTGGATGATGTCACTGATCAAAATGGGGCGGTACTTCTTGTAGAAGGAAACCTGCCACCGTGAATGAGCATAACCACTCTGCAGCAAAGCACTGTCAGCTCTCCACACTTGCATTCCACGCACCCATTTCTTGACGATAAGCATGCTGGCATCGTCATTGAAGATGCGAAAGCCCCGGTAGCAGGCTGCTACACCAGCACCCATGTACTGTCCCAAGGCCCAATCAAACGCCTGAAGGTGCTCAGACATCGGATCAAACGCGGCAGCGGCACCACCTGTGTGGACCAACACAAACACAACAGAGGATCGTTTAGACGAAGGGAAGAGGCACCAAAACCTTGCCACGACAGCGGCAACCACCGCCGCACTCACCTGCATGATAGTCCTGGTAGAGAGCAACGACAACGGTCACCATCACACATGTGAAACCTCGAGAAGAAAGAAAGAAAACAACAACAAGACAACAGAAAACAAACAGCGACCAAACCAACAACACCATGACGTACAACGAGAGGAACAAACATCCAACCCTGAGTCGGAATCTTGAAGAAGGTATCATCGTACATGCCCGCTCGAGACACGGTCAAGTCTTGCCATCTTGGAAGCGAGTACTGGACAATGCACACCACACACACACACACATAAGCAACGCGGAAAGAAACGCTACTGTGCCCACAAGGAGCATCCTACCTGATTTTCGTTGTACCCCATGCCAGTCTTTTGACCACCTTGGAAAAAGTAGTTGTCTGGTTGGTTGATGAACACGTTCTTTGCCCGGAGTTGTGTGTAGAACTCGCCCTGCAGGCGAGTTTGCCAGTACACCGAGTCCTGGTACCCGATGTGGTGCTCATGGGCCTCGGAGGCACACGAATTTCCACCATATGGACCTGAGAGGGGGGTTGGGGGAGGGGAGGGGGGCAAGGCAATCGAGGCCATCCATCCATGAATACATGCTTATGCACCCCCGCCTGCCAGCGCACACGTGTTGGCGCACGCACCATCTGTTTCCACCATGGTCAACCCCGTTTGCGACAAGAAGTCGAACACCAGCGTCTCGATCTTGTCTTTCCAGCCCGAAGCAAAGCAGGCGTTGTCCGTGAGTGATCCATCCAATGCCACAGCATCCCAATTTGCACCTGCCCGAAACAAATGTGGGGGCGAACCGTGAGAACGTTGTTTCGTGGTCACGACGAACAGCGCACGCAAGCATGCACGTGCGGTGTCACGAACCCACATTGCCGCCATAGCCGCCGTAACCACGTTCAAGACAAATGAGGTCGTATCCACCCACTTCAATGCCCAAGCTGTGGGCGTACTGCACTTGGTTCACCACCTCATTCACCAACGTCTGGTTGTCTGTCTCCATGCTGAAGCCACTCCCGAAGGAGTAAATCACCATCTAGAAACCCACCTCCGCCAGCTGCTCCACGGCCGGCTTGAAATCCGTCATCGGCGTCAAGTGGAAGAAAATGGGGTTCTCCATGG
>Ga0213833_1000781_pt1 | contig 26828 bp, 27 predicted proteins | sample SWATP21_FD_160575 | JGI IMG/M metagenome (GOLD analysis project Ga0213833, IMG submission 160575) | Coastal seawater microbial communities from Marineland, Florida, United States - SWA TP2 #1 | ecosystem: Environmental > Aquatic > Marine > Coastal | place: USA: Florida | collected 2016-08-14 | reverse complement strand
CCCCCCCCCCCCCCTCCTTGTCCTTTGTGTACTCAACAGTGCTCTCTCCCTGTCCCGTCCGCCAGGTGTCCGTTCTGGTAAGGAAAGTCATGATGATGTCTTGAAATGGTGCTCGAGGAGTTGTAGTTGGTGTGTTGTAGTGGTTCGTTGCCAACGTGCACACACCTGTGGTTCGTACGTGAATAGTATTGCCCGTGACTCATGTGCAACAGTAGTCGGGGCTCAACACCTGCATTGTTACTTCGACGAGTAGCGAGACTTGGCTCGAAGAATGGCTGCGCGTGCTGCCTTTCGCATGAAAGACGTGCAGGCAGCCGCAGTCTCCAACAGCTGCTCCGCATGTGGCGCCACCTGCACACATGCACTCACTTTCAATCAGAAACAAACGCCAGGCTCACAATGTTGCCCAAGAAAACCGTTGGCATGGACGAACCTTGCGGGGGTGTTTGGTGGCAAGCGTCAGGAGAACGGTCGCAAACTTGGGGGAGGCACTCACGGCAGCGTCTGCACATGCAGTTCCCAGCGCTGACGCCAACACCTTCACAAGCCCCTGCATTTGTACGATCACGAACACCGGTGACGCACACACACACAAGAAGAGTGGATGACGCACCACCACCACGGACATCATTGATCATGACTTTGGTGTTGGACACACAGTGAGTGAGCAACCGGAAGGTGTGCTCGCCCCAAGCCAGTGGGTCCACCCCAGCACGGGCCATGACAAGAGCTTCCAACAAACACAATCGCGCCTGGGGTGCCTTGAAGAACTTGGAGCCAACACGTGTGGCAACCTGTCTCGGCGGAAAGGTGGTACAACCACTCTCATCATCATCACATCGCTAGGCTGGGCAACGGCAACGCCACACGGCAGGGACGAACGACCATACCTCAAGCTGAAAGCGCTCGGAGCCTGAACCTGTGCACACCAACGGTCGTACAACGCATTGGGCAGCAACCTGCCGCCCACAACCACAAACCACGCACAACACCTCAGCCCCCATGTCTACACATCCTTCCAACTGCCACGCCAATGCAATAGCAGTACCTTGGGATGTGAGGCCACCAACACGCCTATGGCATCACACAGCTCGCGGTCGCAGGGAGACGTGAGCTGTTTGACCTGGTTTCGGTGACCCACAATGTCGCTCGCGTGAGGGACAAACGAAACGAAGCACGCAAGCACCATAGCGAGGACCTTGGGGAAAAGGAAATCCGTTGCAACTGCCTGTGCCAACCTGACGCTCGTCCCTTCCTCGAACAGTTTCCTGCACACATCACACGAACCGTTACGTATGAACGACCGTGGTGCTGCGGTGAAACAACGCACGATACAATCGACAGCACAGTGGTTGACTGTGACGCGTGGGTGTGCAACGACTGGCAGACAGTGCCAGGGCAAGGTGTTTCTTTCAACAGCTTGACGGTCTCGAGAAGCGCCTCCTCCGAGAGTGGTACTGATGCAAGTTCCTTCAGGAGGCGGGGTGTGATGGTCACTCCATCGGCATCTCCGTCTTCCTGGCTAGCGCTGGATGCAGGTTCATCCGCGTCGCGGCTCGCGCTGGATGTCACTGCCACAGTATGGTCTCCCTTGGGACCGTTTGACACCACCTCATGACAACCGCCTTCATTGTCAGCGTTTGAATCGAGCTGCGCAGCTGGTGTGGTACGTGATAGGGATGTTCCCTCCCTCTTTCCCTGCGCCACATCGTCACCCTCACTCGCCACGACCACATGCTCACCACTTGCTTCCTCTGGCGCGCCAGACGGCAGCACCCAAGCAAGATCCGTCGCCTCTGTGCCAGTGATCACTTGTTCGGAGATGCCACGGCATGTGCACTCGCTTCTCCCCTCCGTACCCCATCCTAAACTCGCGCGCTCGGCGGGAGTCAAGCAACCAAACGGACCTGCATCGGTGTGCGCGCATGCCAGTAGCCACTCACAACAGTGGGTTGCGTCGCTGGGCGCCGGTACCTGCACGTGTGTGTGCGAGTGTGCTACACTGGCGCCAGAGTCACTATGGCACTGCTGTGCATCAGCCGGCTTGGGCGTGCGCACTGCCTCCGACACGATCGCGTGGCGCCAACGCGTTCGCAGGCAGTTGGCCACCTCCTCCGCGGCTCCAGGTCCTGATTCTGCCACGAACGGCGCCCCTCTGGCTTTGTACTGGCGAAAAGTTTGTGCCAGTACGGAGCGAGACGTGGTACAGCGGGCAACAGGGTCTCCTGCATTCCGAAGCACCACAACAGCACCATCGGCTGAGCGCAGGTTTAGGGCAACACCACACACGTCATCGCACCATATCGCAGCCGCTTCAACAACATCGGTTCCTGGGCTTCCACATCGCACGTGCCATCGCTACGAGGACGCTTGCGCGGACCTGTTGCCGCAAGCATGCCTCAGTGCACTGGCGCCAGCGTTCACATCGCATGCGCGTCTGAGTGTCACTATTTTGGCATTTTACACTGTCTGTGTCTTCCCTTCTGGACGCAAGTGTTCCTGTTGCACATCAAGAACACTTTCCCACAGCCACCACTGCTCGGTGTCACACTCTCAGTTGCTGACAAGCCCCGATCCAGCGCACTCGTGTGTGTATTGTTAGCTTGATATCATGGAAAAGTACCCCGGCTATCTGCGTACGTACCCACCGTGATTGGGCCGTGATGGCGGATGAACCATGCTCATGTTGTGCCGGGTCACAGGTCTGCTCAAATGGAGCCTGGCCCAGTCTGATGGGACCCGCCCCACTGATACCACACCTCTAACAGAAGAAGACAAGGAGTTCTTGAAGAAGGTGATGAAGGAACTCACTGTCGACACAACCAAAGTCGCGAAAGAGTGCGTCCGCATATTGAGCCTGCCGGACAACCCCGCCAACGACCCTCCAGAGAGCTCAGAAGCCGCCTCTGATTCCACAGCAACACCACAGCAGAAGCCACAAAAGCCGAAAACCGCTACGAGTGGTCCAGGTGCTGGTCCAGGTGCTGGTGCTGGTGCTGGTGCCGGAGCTGGTGCTGGAGCGGGAGCTGGTGCCGAAGTGGGCACAGCTGCACCAGCATCAACAGAATCTGCACCAGGAGACGCCGCTGGTGCAGGCTCGGATGCACCAGAGGGGCGTGCTCCCACCACAGCACAAGCCAGCAGTGATGGTGCAAGTGACGCACCTGGTGAGGAAGCAGCTGCTGCACCGGTTCCAGCAGGTGCCATGGTGGTGGGAAGCTCAACAGTCTCTCGCGCCTCTCCTCCTGTCACATTTGCACAACGGAAAAAGGCCAAGGAAGAGGCATTAGAAACTCTCATTGACTACGTGTCTGATATTGACAACGCACTAAGTACGTGGTTGTCCTTGCCGCTTGTCAATCACCCATGTGATGTGATGTGACTGACCCATCGTTGAATGGTGCACCAGTCATGGAACAGCTGGGCGGGCTGCTTGCGTTGACGGTTACTCTGCGCAGTCGCCACGCCTCTTTGCGCAGCATGGCATATGAGGCACTAGGCCTTTGTTGCCGTGACAAGCCAAAGAACCAGCTGCATGCTTTGAAGCTCGGTGTGTTGGACAAGTCCATGCAGGCGTTCTCAGGGGATGAGGACGCCACCACACGTGCGAAAGCGCTGCAGTGCTTGTCTGGTACGTCCAGTGTGTGCCCCTTTGCGCCTGCTTTAAAAAAGCAAAGTACTGACAGCGGTCAATGGCACGGGTTTGTGGTGACCGATCGCAGGCGTCCTGTCCGGTTCACCAGTCGCGCAGCATGTGTTTGGACAGCGCGGGGGCTGGGCGTCCATCGTGGAGGTACTGTCGAACGGCACAGACAAGATGAAGCGCAAAGCCGTGTTTTTTGTCATTGGCAACACAGACTCCAAGGACGGTGCAGCCGCGGCAGCTTCTGCCGGTGTCATTCCCGTCCTCGGCACGTTTGTTGCACATGACAACGTGGACCTGCGTGAACAAAGTCAAATGGCGCTGTTGAACCTGTTGCAAGATTCTTCAGAGCGCGTTGCCCTGGCGAAGCGTGTCAAACCGGCACTCGCAACGGTACGGATGCTGTTTGTGTGGCATGTCTCGTTTGTTTGTTTGGCGGGGTGTGCGTGGTGGGGTGTTTTCTGTCTTGGTTCCTCTGGGTGACTCACATGTGGGCGTCGCAGACCCTGCGAGACCGTTTGGCTGCAATCCATGCCCTGCCTGAGCAAGAACAGCAGGAGTATTACCTTCCAGAAATAGAAACTGCTACACAGCTCGTCAAAATCTTGTCCGCGTGAGTTGCCACGGCTACCCGGGTAAGAAACAAATGTACACAGTGCACGGATTCTAGATTTCAAACATGCAGACCATCAGGCTCAGCTATGCCTCATCATCGCCCTCGGCGATAGTGCCACAACAATGACTCAGCGATTGCTTGTCGGCGGGAGCCTTCGACAGCTGTGAACAAACGGCATGGAACAACTTGGGCTCGGATGTCAAGTCATGCCCTAAGTCCTGTGCCCACCTCTCAACCTAGCACACACGAGTCGCAGCATGCAGTCGTCAAGAACACAAATACAAGCACGTGACGCCACCAGCGAGCTGCGCCGGACACACACCTGGCTGCGGTTTGCTCCCATTTGCAACGCGGCACGCAAAAGGGAAACAGCACAACTAGCGATCCCAGTCAGACAGTGCACCAACACCGGTTTGTCCGCTCGATACACCTGTGCATTGCGAAACGAGGAGAAGCTGAGCCGACACCTACACCGCACGGCCCATCCCCAGACCGACCACACGCACCTTGCATACAACACGACGAATCCAAGCTTCGTCGTACTCAAACAACCGTGCGGGTTCCGTCCCATCAGATGTTTGGTGGACACTACTGCCGCCCACCGGGCGAGTGTGGCGCACACCACCGGCACGTGTGTCCGTGGTGGAACCGGCACCAGCGCTGCCACCTGCCCCAGCTGTTGGGGCAACCTCATGCGCGGTGGTGCTGCTTGACGATGAACAGCAGGGGGTGTCGCCACTCGGGCTAGCGCCGTCTGTTGTCGGGGCATCGTCCTGGGATATGCATGGCGGTGGGATGTGATCGTAGCCAAGTCGATTTTGCTTCGCGAGGGTCGCTTCCTGCTCCAGACGACTGGCATCTGCACAGCCGATCAGGAAAGGGTGTTGAGAGGTGAAAAGGGAAGTGAGGCGCACCCGGCCCGAGGCGCAGCTGACGTACCAACTTGCACCTCGTGACACAGGTTCACAATGCTTCGGAAACCGAACTTGTGCAGTGCCCGAACTTGCGACAGTGTCGGCAACGAAGAAAACGCTAAATCTGTGGCAGCGCAGCAGCAACATGGCGTGTTCCATGGTGTCAACCTTGGCCAAATGACAGCAAGCAACGTACTCTGCCCAAACGCACCGTCCGTTAACTTGACCATCGCAGCCTCGGGTTCGGGCGGAAACGTCGTGTCAAGACGGCACGCTGCGGCGACAATGAACACGCACACGTCACGGCAGCCATTGGGAAGCAACCAGAGCCATGTATGTACTACCTTTTGTGAACTCTGACTTGAGAGCCCCGGTTTCATTCAGTTGTAACAGGGTGCGCCAGTTCTGGGGAGGGTGGAAACATGGGTCGTCATGTCCAGCAAAGTGCCACGGTCCAAGCCAGGCGGGTGCGGCGACTCACCCCGAGGTACTTCTCGTTCAGGAACACTTGTGGAACAGTGCGCGAGTTGGTTAATCTGATGCATTGTGCTGCCAAGGCAGCGTCCTTTCCCACGTTCAGCGAGAGCACCTGCGCCAGCATGTGTCACGGAAAACGTCAAAGGCACAGTTTGAAACAAACCCACCTGCAGCTCGGGCTTTGGAGGTCGCGGAGCCAGAGGTTCCAACTTGGAGTCGGAGGCTTGTGCCTGTTGCAGCACTTCAGGGATCACTTCCTCCAAGAGAGTCAGAGCTTTCACGCAAAACGGGCAGCTATCCCTCATGTACACGGTCACACGACCCATCAGAACCGACTCGCCGCTTCAGCACCAGCACAGCGCAGCAACCCTGCTGTCCGCGCCCGAAACCCCCTTTTTTTAGAGTCGTGCACCAATGTGGCTGTTGACTGCCGACTCTCGCTCGCACACACACCACCGCTAGCCGACGTGGTGGAACCTCCGTGCGATGCGGGCGGCAGCAGCCGGCGCCGGCGAGCGCTCCAGCTGCTTCTATTGCTATTTATGACAATTTCATGCGCCATAGCGAAACTGCCATGCTGAAGGAAGCACGCATCACGTTTTTTTTTCCTGTTTGCCCGGTTGTGGGATTCTGCTCTGCTGTGAGTGTTGCTCCCGCTGCTGCACACCCACAGTCGGTGCTCGTGACCGTTTCCTTGTGAAGGCAGAGTGTGGCCGGGACGCTGCCGCACCGCCCCACCAACGTTGCGTTGAACGTTTTGTTGGGGCCGCTTGCACCCTTCCCAACCCGCTGGTGTCACAGACAGCCAGCGACAAGCCACACCGCCGTGCGGCCACACTAAGCTCTCGTGCTCTCCGCCAGGCCACGATGGGTTGTGGGTCAAGTGCGCCCTCATCTACATCTCGTAATGTCCCCACTTCCGGTGGCAGTCGGCGTGTGCGGGCAGGGGACGGAGACGTAGCTGCGGCCGGCGCCGGTGGACCGGGTGCTGGAGGCGGCATGGATGGCCCACTCCTGCGCGCACCTGCGGCGTGGAAGCATGAAGCCGGGCCTATTACGCGCTTCAACTTACGTTGCATGCGTGAGGTAGGTGCTGTGCGCCAGTGACGCCACCGGTGTCCATCAAAAGGTGGGGTCCTGTAACAATTGTGTGCGCTGTGGGTGTACTCAGGAATTCTGGGAGAAAACAAAGGTGGCTGGAGGAAGGCCACAGGTGTGGGATGCGTTGAAGGTTGCATGTGAGGCCATGATAGAAGGGAGTGTTGACTTGGCAGAGACGGTGCTGCGAGTGCGTGGTGGTTGTTGCGCGGTGTGCAGCGTTGCTTTTGTGAGTCACCTTTGTGACATCGCACACACTCCAGACTGCCAACATTCGGCCCAACGATGCTTCGCTTGGGTGCTGCTTTGATGTACGGCGCCACCGATACGAGATTCCAAGGTACTGCTACAGTAACCCCACCAACATCCGGGACGGAGTGGTGCAGAATTTGGTTGACTCCGGCGCCAAGACAGAAGAGGCGCAGGAGAGCAAACCTCTTCCCATCGCTGTTCGAGTCTCGTTTACGGTGCGTCCTTCTGTCGTGCTCTCGTGTCCCTTCCTTTTGGTTGTGGTTGGGCTGTTGTATTAGCTGAGGCGCCATCTGACTTCTGACTTGTGCTTTGGCAATCACGTGGCAGGAGATGCTCATCAAGCTTGACATGACCACGACAACCACCATTCACGATGTCAAACAAGCCGTGCACGAATATTTGGTCGCGAAGGCAGAGGTGTGTTGCGGGGGATGGTCTCATAGGCTAAAGGCGCGCAGCACTCATCCTTGTGGTCTCCCATGACGTGTGTCACAGGAAGCTGACCCAGACACCACAGTGGATGACGACCTTCCTGCCGAACGGCAGCGCATGTTCTTCGGTGGCCGGGAGCTCAACGATGCCTTAACGCTCGCTGCGTGTGGGTTGAAGAAGGGCTATGTCGTACAGGTGACAGGACGGCCCACAGCTGAGAAGGCCGCGGAGTTCTGTGCCAAGTATGGTCTGTCGTCGAGCTAGCCAACTGCAGCCAAGATAGCCTGTCTCGTTGACGTTGACGTGGTGCAGCGCTTTCTTAGCTGTTGTGAACACCGAACCTGCGGTGCAACGTGATATTCTCTAGCCCCGCCCCTGCAACTCCAATGTTGTGGTGTGACTACTATGAACTACTCTCCTCCCCGCTACTGTTGTCAGTCCGACCGAACCTTGCTTGCAGTGACGCCACCAGCCTAACCAGGTCCCTTTCCACAGAAGCCACTCTGCCAGCCATGGCGGTGTTCTCTCCCTTCAACCGCCTGTTTTCCGTCTCAAGTTCCTCGACTCGACTCCTCAGCGTGTCCACTGTGGCAAAACACCCCCGCACCGCAGTGTGATGATACCGGGCGGCAAATCCCGAACACACGCACACACACACACACACACGCACACACACACACGCACGCACACACACACACAGCGTCGTACCGACTTCGTTGTGTACCCGCATGGTGACCATCGACGCTTCCAGCGCTGCCAATCGGCGAAACACAACCCCAGACACGTCTCCTTCCACGCTCGGCAAGTTTCCCCACAGCTTCAAGCCGCCAGACTCCGTCCCGCACACCAGCCGGGCCCCATCGTGACTCCAGCTCAATGCTAGGCACGGCGACAACGCAGCCAACGTGCGCAGGCGCTTGCACGATCCCACATCCCACAAGCGAATGGTGTGGTCGCGTCCCGCCGTTGCCAGCAGTGTTCCGTCGAGTGAGAACGCCACCGAGTACACCGGTCCATCATGGCCGTGCAGCTCCTTCACCCCGGGTTCGCGTTGCACCAGTGTGTCTGCCTGCCACACCAGGGCACGCCCATCCTGCGAGCACGACGCAAGATATCGTCCGTTGGGGCACCAACTGCAATCGAACACAGGTCCACGGTGGCCATGCACCACCGCCACCGCTTTGTGTGTGGCGCGAACATACACCCGCAGTGTGCCGTCCTTCAGAGCGGCTGCTATGAGGTCGCCATCAGGCGACACCTGGGCGCCAAACACAACCCCACCACATGGGAACGACACTGCAGAATCACAAAAGGCTGTTGACAGTATTGTTCCCACGTCATCTTCGCTACTGTCACCGTTCGACGTGTGTGGTTTGGGCGCCGAATCGTCAGGCAACGCTGACGGTAGCGACATAACGCGAACACAGCTGTCTTCGTCGTCGCTGCTGTCCACATCAATAACCACAACGCCTGTCTTGGTGCGGCACACCGCCGACGACACAGCGCCCTGGATAAGTTCCCAGTCTAGTTTCCACACCGCAACACTTCCATCCGTGCTCCCTGCACATGGGACACATCGATGCTGTCAGGCACCACACTCTTCGAGGCGACCACAAAAAGCGAGCACCGAACGCCGTTCTTGTTGTTTGGTTGTTGCCTCCCTTCCTGCACCCACCTGTGACAAACGAAAGGTCTTCACGGGGAGTCTGTGGGGAAGTAACACGGCGCACCCAGCCTGCGTGGCGCCCAATGGTGAGTGCCACGGGCGTTCGAGTGGTGTCCCCGATGCGCGCCCACGCAAACACTCTGCCGTCACGACACCCCACAACCAACAACCGCTCGACATTGACCGAAGGCGCTCGCACATCTGCTTGTCGTACCAACGAGTGAAACAATGATGAGGCAGGTTTGTTCGTCACACAAACTGGGGCCAACACAGTGCATGCGCACCGCACAAGAAACGAGCAGTCACGAACCAGACACCGCCTTGGCACCCGACCCCGCACCTGACCCCGCACCACCACAAGCGCCGCTTGGTGCCTCTGTGAGAGAGCCTGCCTGTGCGGCTTCCACTACCGTCTTTGTGCTCTGAGGTGCGAAGCACCACGACACGGTTTGCACAGCCGGGGGCTGCTCGCTTGCACGGTGCACATTCCAAAGTGGGCTGACGGCAACCAGCGGAGGGTGCACGAGCTGCAAAGATTTGGCAGCAAAGACCCGAATGCTCCCATCACTACACCCAGCAGCGATGACGTCACCACCAGGCGCCATTGAGATGGCGAGAACCGAGACGCTACGACCACAGTGTGCGCGAGCGTACTCCATGGTACCGCGGCATGCAAAGTTGATGCTCGGCGGGCGCTCTTACTTTGTGTCTATTTGTGAAACTTTGGAACCTCAACTTGCGGACAGCCGTTTCGATCACCGCTGGACGCCGCTGTTGTCAGCCCAGCTCAGCCGCCCTTCGCAGTGCGGCGGTGCGACCAAGTGCCCACCAGCATGTGATTGAATCATTGACCAAGCTTGTAGGGTGGTCTTGGGCTGGCTCCGCCGACGTTAGTGGCGGCCAGCAGCCATGTTCGGCACGTCCGGCGGCGGTCACGCCGCCCAGCGCACAATGCGAGACCTGCGCCGGGCAGTGATGCTGATGGGAGCAAAGGAACGCGCTGACAACGTCGTCGTTGGTGTTCCTACACTCAAAACAAACTGGAGGAAGCGACCAGAGCGGGAGGTGGAGGGCCCGCCGAAGCGACGTAAGCCGCGGATGAAGGAGGTGGTGCTGCCGCCCGTGGAGGCCAAAGCCGTGGTGGAGAAGGAGCTGTCAGAGTACGCGTTCTTGGACGCAAACAAGCAGGAGGAAACGGAATGGAAGGGTCCCAGCCGGCCTATGCAGGACCTGTGGCAGGACAGGTGGACGGAGATGAGATACCTGTGGGAACGCCTGCGAACCGCGTTTGGCGCTGACGCACTTGTTCTTGGAACAAAGGTACGTGCTGGGTGGGATATCTTGCTGTGCAGCGGTCAAGGCAGTTCCAAAAGCAAGACGCACGCGATGGGCATCACTGTGGTAGTGCACACAGCCGTAACAGCTGCGTTGCTTGTCCACTCTACAGCTCCAAGCCACGGTGGGTGTTGGGAAGCTGGAGCGGTTCTCCATGATTCGTTCCCTGCTCGTGGCAGACAAGATTTGCTGGACCAGGGCCATATCCCAACGGTTCTTCACAGGCGAGTTCACCAATTACCTCAGTGCGGATCCGTTCAGCGTGGTACCGCACCTCACTCGGCTCTGGAAAGCTTTGGACGTCGAAGAAAAAGGAACCATCGACTTTCGCGAACTCGCTTGTCTCCTGCGGTGAGTGCTGGATGGTGCTACGGTTAGCAGGTGGACCCTCTGTTGTTGAGCGTGTCTCACTCACTTCACTGTGCATTGCGTCAGTGTGTTGACTCACCCAGAAGAGGCACCACAGGACAAGTTCATGTTCTTCTTCGACGTGTACCGGCAACGCTTGCCGACGGGCATGATCAAGCCATACATGATGCGGCAGTTCCTGCTTTTCATCTTGGGACTGCCCGCTGGATCGGAGGAGGATGCACGTGCTCTAATCGCCACCGTGCGTACACATCGCAGCGTTATGCGTGTACGACTCTTGTGATTACACATCACCCTGTGTGGTGCCGCTTTTCATTCTGCAGCTGCCTGAAGTTGAGCGAGCTCTGCGCTACCCAGTTCCCAGGGCGATTCACCGAGAGAAAATGTTGATCGCACTGGGTACGATGTAGCAGTTATCATGAAGGCCTACAGGCGTCTGCATAGTTGTGTGACTTGTGGAATGCGACAACCCTGGTTTCGTGTTGGGTTTGCTGTGGTGGTGTGGTGCGAATGGCATGTTATGGTGTGTTGTGCTGTGGTGCACCGTGGTGTGGCGTGGCGTGGCAGATCACTGTCCCAACGCAATGGCAACCTTCCGCCGTTGTTGCCTCGCCCGACTTCCACGCTCTCGCCGTCTACGGGCACTGGCCCACGACGCCTCACGCACGTCAGACAACTCACACTGGGCCGAGAAGTCAGCATTCCAAGCCCGGTTGCGGGCGGCAGAGGCTCATGCCCATGCACTGGGGCTTCCGTCCACCCACTTCAAGGTGCGCTTGGGTCGGTCACGCAGGCACTCCACGGCATCCGTCGCGCTGCCGCCGGTGAAGGAGGTGCCTCAAGCCAGCGCGGCACGCGCCTTTGGCGTCCCCGAAACGCTGTTGTCCGCCCCACGGGAGCCTCTGGACGAGTGCGAGGGCAGCGAGGCGGCACGGCTGGCGCGCCAGCTGTACAGCACGGATAAGAACGAGGTGCTGCAAGCCAGGGTGCGTCCTCGAGCTGGGGCCGAGATCAACAACCTCAAGACCATTGCGTACAGCACGATGGGAACCATTGCGGCGATGCGGGGGTTGACCATGGTCAAACTGCGGCTGCGGCGTGCGGGGTTGTGTGCTGTCCTGGCTCGATACCCGTCCCCTGAGGCCAAGAAGCGGTTCATATTTCACCACTGGCGCAAGCGCAGCCAGGACAAGATTCGAAGGCTGGAGGGTCAAAACCTGGCGTACGAGTACTACGTCAACCGCACCATGATTCGGTACTTGCGATGGTGGCAATTCATGGGCCGGGTGGGCGCAGCCAAGAAGCTGGCGGTGCGGATGCATGCACACAAGTGGAAGAAGAAGCTGTTTGCCAACTGGCGCAAGTACGTCGAGCTTCAGGAACTGGCGCGGCAGCACAAGGACATGTTCCGAGATGCAGCGGTGCGGCGCCTGGCGATGAAAGCCCAACTCTCCGCTGCCGATCGGGAGCGGCTGTTCCGAAAAGTGTGGCTACCACGAGTGTTCGAGGCCATTCGAGCTGAAGCCAGGTAGGTGAACAAAGCAGGGCAGGAGAATCCAATGTGCGGAGGCTACTCCGTGTGCTGATCGAGGGGCATTGTCGCGTGTGGTGTGGTGTGGTGTGGTGCTGTGACGCATGGGACAGGTATTGGCGAGTTGTTGCCCTGGCGGCACAGTATCGTCGTTGGCGACTGCTGTACAACCAGTTTCACTCCTGGGCGTTCCGAGCCAAGCACCGCCGTGAGTTTAAGGACCGGAAGCGTATCGAGCGGAAGGTACAGCGGCATGCGGAGAGCAACAGGCGGGAGGCGGAAGAGAAGGCACAAAAGAAAGCCGAGGAGGCAGCCAAGCGCGCTGCCAAGGAGGCGGCTGCAAAGGAAGAGGCGTGGAAGGAAAAACTCAAGAAGGCTGAAGCGTGCGTGTGCACGATTGCTCTTTTTGTGGTGTTGAGAAGGGTGTGGTGGTGGCTGCGGCCAGTCTGACACGCACACTGCCGTCTCCGCAGATACTTTGACATTCGACGAGTCATGGAGATTCAGAAGGAGAAAGCAGACAAGCGGCGGCTGCAGGCGAAGCAAGCCCGAGAGGCCAAGTTCAACGCCTTCTTTGACACCATCGTGGCCGAACGCTACGCAGAGGTGGCGACGCAAGCTGACGCGTACCTGTTTGAAGAGATTGACGGCAAGCGAGCTTTCAAGATGTTTGTCGACGAGATGACCGCGGCACTGTTCATCAAAGAAAAGATTGATGAGACGGTGGAGAGGTGGCAAAGCGGGTTCCACTGGAAACTGGAGTACGAATGGGAGCTGCTGGCGCGGAGCTTTGTGCACAAGGACACTGGTGAGCGTGTGTACCACCGCAAGGAAGCGGGTGTTCCAAAGAGCAGCCGGGCCACCAAGGACAAGATGAAACAGATCGCCCGTGACAACTTCGTGGGCCGCAAGGAGTTCGAATCTAGCAAAATGGTGCGACCAGGATCCGTCTCCTCACTCCTTCCGTTTCAACCTCTGCGCTGTGGCACGATGTGTTCACTCGCCTGCGTTTGTGCCTCGAAACACACGTGCACTCACCGCTGTGCAACTGTGGTTGTTGTGTTGTATCGCGCTGTTGTGGTTGCGTGCTCCACCAGCTCGCGAAACGGCGCGCCAAGGAGCTTGCGTTGGAGCACCAACAGGTGTCGGCCATCATGATCCAGAAGGCGTGGAAGACATGCAAATACTCCTTCGCGCTGAGAACGGGCCTCAAGCGTTTGATTAAGCAAGCCCGTTTCGACGCAGGGGTGGCACACGAGCAGTTCCGGAACGACATGGCGCGAAAGATCCAGAATGCATGGCAGGCACGCGGCTTCCAATCCATGCTGGCAGACCTGGTGTGGTCTCTGTGGGCCATCAAGAGCGATCCGTCGGACGACAGTATCTACTACATGAACCGGCTGTCGGGAGCCATCCAAACTCATCCGCCCGCGATTCTACGCTCTCGGTTGGTTGGAAACGTCATTCGGAACATCGACATGGAGCCGGACTGGATTTTGGTTGTTGTGCCAGATCACGAGCGAGGTGGGCCATGGTGTTGCTTGCAGCAGTTGCGCGTCTTTAGTAACTCCGGGGATTGTCGGTGTGTGGTGTGTGTTCCAGGCGTTTCCCACTACTTCAACCCTCGACTGAAAGAGAAACGCTTCAAGCCTCCCATGGGGTACTACATGTGCGCGGACTGCAATCGTTACAGGTTCGCCACTCGGTTCTGTCCGCAGTGCGGTGATCACTACTGCTTACCATGCTACAAGAAACAACACAAGAAGGGCGCTCGTGCCAACCATGCCTGGATCCCGATCCCAGTGAAGCCCGTGTACTGCAAGAACTGCAACCGGCGCAAGGCCCTGTACAAGTGCTACGAATGTGCCATGCCGTTGTGCTACGACTGCAACGTGGAGTTCCACGAGGACACTGAGTGGTACTTTCATGACGTGATTGACTTGTAGCGCGTGGTGTGGGGCGACGCAACGCAACACGCATGACGTATCCGTTTGATTGGCATTGGATTTGATTTGATTGGCACGGTGCTGCGCTCGGGCACAACTAGTGACCCCCGCGCTTCTTCTTGCCCTTCACTGCAACTACCAACCCCAACGTCTCTACTCCGACCTCGGCAATACCACACACGTCGCACACAGACCCCTTGGCACTTGGCTCGAAGGTTGCACTGCAGTACGGGCACTTGGTAGACGGCGAGCCGCGGTAGATGGGAGTCATGGTGCGTGCGTTGATCTGGAACGGGTTGCGTGCATCATACTGAAGCTGCATGGCGTTGCGGCCCTTCATTTCACAAGCTGCCAACACGGAGCGCGCCTGGACAAACAAGAAATTGCACACAAAACATCAAGGCAAGGACAAAACCATCCAAACCGCGCACGCAAAGGTTCCAGGTGACAACATACCTTTGATGCCATCTTCTCGTTCTTTGCAGACATGGTTTCTGGGAGCTCCAACAACCGTTGGGCAAAGCCCGCTGCAGTGATGAAGTTCCCCGCCTTGTACGCCACAATCATTGCCAGGTTCAACGCCAGCATCAAGTGCGCCGGCTTCAGGTTGCAGTGCGTGGTGTACGCCACCAGCTCCACGACCCGCTGCTTTTGCGAAGCGTCCTTCAGAATCGACCGCCGCGCCAGCTCTAACCGCACCGCCAGTGCATACTCCGTCGCCAGCCCCAAAATCTCGCGGACCTTAGACTCCTCGGCGCGGCTGGACGCGGACGCCAGAGGGATGGTGTGCAGCAGCGCGTCCACGGCCTTCTTGCTGGCACCAAACTTGCCCGCCTGGAAGCTGCGGAACACGGCCTTCAGCATCGACACCAACACCTCCACCGTGATCGCGACCTGCGGAAGGGAGTCCTTGCCCGGCGCCGAACCCATGGCGCCGTTGCGCGCCAGGTAGACGTTCTGACTCGCCACGGACGGCAGCGTCGGCACCGACAGCCTCGCGCCCGCGTACACACGCATGAACGCGGCGCGCAGCGGCTCAAACTGCACCACGCCGATCTGCCGCTTGAGCAGCCCCATGGCCGACTCAAACGACCCGGCCGCCACGTGGTCCGCGGCAACGCTCGAGTTGTGCTTCCAGTACTCCGGCACGGAGGTGCCGCCCGCAGGCGGACGCCACGAGGAGCGCGAGCCGCGGCCCGACGCCGCCGGCACCGCCGCGGCCGCGGGCGCGACATCGGGCAGGTCCAGGTCCTCGTCCCAGCCACCCCCCTCTTCGTCGTCCCCAAGACCCGCGCCGGCACCCGCGCCGGCACCCGCGCCGGCACCCGCGCCGGCCGCGGGGGCGTCCAAATCCAGCCCGTCGTCGCCCCACGCGTCCAGATCGGCCTCGCCGATGTCGACACCGTCGTCCTCGTCCAACGCGGCACCGCCCGCGGCAGCACCCGCGCCGCCGGCGCCGCCGCCACGCTCCATGTCGCGCACCGTCTGGTCGAACACGGACGCCTGGACTTGGAGCAGCGGCCAGTTGGCGCCCTCGTCTTCCTCGCCGTCCGCCGCGGCCTCGGTGCCCACACGCATGAGGGGGGTGGGGGGGATGAGGTACGCGGCGTCGGGGTGCAGGTCCGGCAGCGGGATGCCAGCCTCTGTGAGGGTGGCGGCGAACCCTTCAGCCGCCTCCGTCAGCCCATGCGTCGCCGCGGCCACGTACGCCAGCGCGGTCTGACCCGCGTCGGCGAGCAGGCGCACCCGCGTGGCAACGTCGCCCAGGAACAACGCGTTGTGGAACTCCGCCATCACGTTGCTGCGCAGGCTGGCGATCTTCAGCATCAGGCGCAGCTTCTCCACGTTGCCCGTGATCAGGTAGAGGAAGGAGAGGCGCTCAAAGTCCTCGGTCTGCTGGTACGCCATCTCCACGACTTGGTGGTTGCCCTGGCGCAGCGCCGCTTGGGCCAACCGCTGCCACGTCTCCTTGTCATTCACCGCCTTTGCGGCGGTGAGCGCCACCTCCAGGTTGCCGTACTCCAGCGCAAGGCTGAAGCGTGTGGCCTCGTCCTTGACGAAGTGCAGCGCAACCTCGGGGAAGCCGGCTTGCTTGAGGTAGCCGATAACGGCCTGGCCACACAGGCGACCGGAGCGCACGGTCCGCATCACCACGTCCCACTTGCGCTTGGACAAGGCCAGCTTGAACAAGTACTCCGTGCGGTCGATGGAGATGGAGACAGACTTTGCCTTGCGGTCGATGCAGTGCAGCGTGTCGCCATTTGCCTCGACGGCGTACACGACGTTGGACAGCGTCCGGACGATGCCAACGTCCCCAGACTTGATGGGGAGCATGTACTTGAGGTGGGTGTGAGTGGTGTACAAGAACACGCCCTCGGCATCCCACACGCCGCTCTTCACGCGGACGCTCTCGGTGGTGGTGCACAGCATCTCCAGGTTGCGGGTGCAGATGGTCACGGAGTTCTTGGAAAGGAGCGCAACCATGGAACCGTCCGCGTTCCAGCACACGTACTTCACACGGTTGGCAAACACCTCGCCCAGGATGCGGCGACTCTGAGGCTCGAACAGAACCACCTTCTCGTCGCTGCGCAAGAGAACACGGGCGGCGGTGCGCGAAGAAAACAGCATGTTGCACCCCGGAAGCGGCGCGCGCATGCGCTTCTTGATCTCGTTGGTCAGGGAGCGGATCACCAGCTCTTGGAACTTGACATCCAGTGTGATGAAACGGTTGCGACGCAGGAACACCGCCGCCGCGACGCCGCGTCCACGGATGGGGTCCCGGTCGCTTTGCACGGAGTTGAGGCAGAACAGCTCGTAGAAACCGCCGTCGGCGGTGGAGTGCAGCAACAGGTTGTCCTCCTGCTGGTTGAACGGGTTCAACACCAACGCACGGGGTCCCAGCCCCATCAGGGTGCGGCCAGAGCGCCGGTGGAGGCCCACCACTGGCACGTCTGTCACGCTGCCCAGCACGTGGCGACGCAGGTAGCCCGACTTCACGTAGAACACCTGTCCGGACGACGCGGTGTACGCAGGGCGCTCACGGGCGAGCTTGAACACCATCATGCCACTATCGTGGCCGGCTGCAAGCAACGAGCCGCCCTTGTGGGCTTCCAAGATCCAGAAGCGGTCGTGCTCCCGGCGCAGGGTGTGCGGACCCATCTGCTTGGACACGTCCCACACGCGGATGGTGCGGTCCTCGGAGTTGGAGATGATCAACTCTTGCTCCGGCATGAACATGCAGCAAGACACGTTGTTGTTGTGCCCACGCATGGTATCCACCTCCCACGCCTTGGTTTCGTTCATGCGCCACAGCTTGACGAGGCGATCGTCTGCGCCGGACACGATCAGGGGCATCTTCGGGTGGAAGCTGGCCCAGTTGACGCCACGCTCGTGCCCTTCGAGAACATACTTGACAACAGCGTCATTGCCACCGAAAAAGTCGGCGTTCACACGTGCAGACAGGCTGTCCGAACGATGGGAGCGGCGATCTGAGGAATCGCTTTTGAGGCGCACCCCAGATGTGTCCCACACGCGCACGGTTTGATCCAGAGAGGCAGACACGATGAGGTCTTGCTTGGGATGGAAGCGCGCGCACATGACGTAGTGGTTGTGGCCCGTCAAGACAGACACACACACGCGTTGCTGCCAGTCCCAGAGCCGAATGGTCTGATCATCAGACGCCGACACGATCCACGGATGTGTGTTGTGGAACTCGACGGTTCGGATGTAGTCCAAGTGCCCAAGCAGGGTGAAAAGACAGCGGCGCAGCTTGTAGTCCCACACCTATCACAAATACATGAGCACCAGATGAGGCTGGGGATTTCAAGCACACCACAAGCCGCCGCTGATGCCGTGTCGTGTATGACACAACACGACCGTTCACGCCAGAGCGACGTGATCATGGCGGCGGATCGACACACATACCTTGATCTTGTAGTCATCACCACCAGATACAAATAGTGGCTGCTTCGGGTGGAAGCAGACCCCACGCACAGGTCCTTCGTGCTCCTCAAAGCGCTCCAGGAGAGTGCACATGCGGTAGTCGAACAACTGGATCAACCCATTGTGAAGCGACGCAAGGATCCATGGACGACGCGGATGAAAGCTCAGACCCTTCACCCGGTTGGTCTTGCTCTCAAACTTGACGAACTGCATGGTCTCCCTTGGTGTGGTGATCGCCGCCACCCACAACCAGACCGATGAGGTTGAGTTGTGAAGCAGAACCGCAAACGCAGGTGTGGCTTGGGTGGGTTTCGATATGATCTCGATGTGTGTATATTCGTCAAAATCACCGTAAAATCACCGTGGTGACGTTCCTGTCGCGGGACAAAGCCATCGACTCAACAGCCATTGGAGGGCTACATTCGAGACTGGGAGTTGGTGGTTGGGCCTGGGACGACACGATGGAGGAGTTTACCAAGTTTCGAATCAGAACGGATGGCCTCGATACGCACACTTCACGCGAACAGGAGAAGTGCGAGACAGATTGCGTCAAGTACTTTGCTGACGCAGAGTTGTTTCCTCCAGTTGCGTTCTGTGTTGCACCTCGTGTGACGTTGTGCCGTCTATTCCTGACACTGGATTTGGCGTTCCTGTTTGGTGCGGTTCAGGGTGAGAAGGAGTTGCTATTCAACCCAGAGGGAGAGGTGAGTTGGCCGTGCATTGTGCAGTACCGAGATGCATCGTCACGGTCCGCTTGCTGGCCACAGGTGAAGCTTGTCCGTGAGGAACACATTGCGTATCTTCTGCAAGGCCTGGAGCACCTTCCGCATTTTTTCACTGGCCTGGATGCAAGGTTTGTCGCACCAGCGCCTTCCCATGAGTTCACCACTTGACGCTGCTTTGCGGTGCACCTCAGCCGTCCTTGGATTGTGTATTGGATCCTTCACTCGCTTGACTTGCTCGACGCCGTACCAAAGGACAAGATCCCCAGAGTGGTTGGTACGCATGCGGGTGTGATGCACGCCTCGCGCACACATGCTCACGATGCTCCGTGTACGGGTGCAGACACTCTTCGGCGCTGCCAAACCGCACGTGGTGGGTTCGGAGGAGGACCACAACAGGTTCGTGTGTCACATGCATTCGCTTGGGTACAGCACAGGACCAAGGCTTGCCCCGGTTCCCACTGACAAGCAAATATGTACTGTGTTGCGCCCTGGCAGTTGCCACACACAGCCCCAACGTACTCTTCTGTGTTGTCGCTTCTCATCTGCGGGACCAAGGAAGCCTACGAAGCGATCAACAGACCCGCCCTGTACAGACTGTTCATGTCACTCAAGGACCCGAGTGGGGGATTCCAAGTCCATCCTGATGGGTACGAAAATGTACACATGTCACGGGACGGTTGTGTTTGACGCTAGGGTGCTTGTGGCGGGCAGCGAAGTGGACATTCGCGGGACGTACACTGTGTTGGCTGTTGCCGACCTCTGCAATATCTTGACTCCGGAGTTGGTTGAAGGTTCACTCGAGTTTTTGTTGAGGTTTGTTTGGGCGACGCTTCTTCAAGGTTGCACGTTTCTTGTCTTCAACTGAATTGCTGCCCTTGCCGAAATTTGGTGTTGCTGTCCAGATGCCAGCGTTACGAAGGTGGTTTCGCTGGAGAGCCTGGTGGCGAAGCGCACGGAGGGTATGATTTCCTGCAGTGAATTTATGGTGTTGGGGGACGCCGCCACATCCCTGTGACCTCTTCTTGTTTGCTGAGCAGGTATGCCTTCTGTGGCACCGCTGCTTTGAAAATTCTGGGGGCTTTGGATCGTTGCGATGTGCCGGCGCTGACGGTACGACTTGCGGGGGGCATCAGCCGTTGTGATGTCGTGCTGACATGAAAACGCGTGTGGTCACTCAGGCATGGGTGACGGCGCGACAAATGCGCCTGGAGGGGGGATTTCAAGGGAGAACAAACAAGTTGGTGGACGGATGCTACTCCTTCTGGCAGGGTGGGACGGTTGCATTGTTGCCGCGCTCTGGCAGCGCTACGGAGTCCTACCATCCCGAACACGTACTGATGGACACACGACGCTTGCAGCGCTACATCTTGCGGTGCTGTCAGCGCGTTGATGGTGGTCTACGAGACAAGCCATCCAAGTGCGTCTGGTCGTGCGTGCTTGGTGTGCGTGTAGGTCGGTCTGATGACGCTGGTGCTTGTTCTCCAGACACCGTGACTACTACCACACCTGCTACTGCTTGTCTGGGCTGTCCTGTGCTCAACACACACACAGTGGTGCCGCAGATGACGTGCTGGGGGATGAGAACAACTTATTGGTACGTCGGCTCTACTTCAAACCGCCCGCTGTTATTGTGATTGGAAGCTTGGTGCTTTCGGATGTAACGAACAGTGTGGTGTTTGTGGTGCCAGCCTGCCGTGGACCCAAAATACAACATTCGCCGCGAGCGTGTGCTGGCAGCCCGGTCGTACTTCATGACGCTTCCTTGCAGCCACGAATTGTTCGTTGGAACCACTGCTTCGTTTGCACCGCGAAAAGCATCGGATGTGCCTGTTGCGGCGCCTGCGACCGCTGGTGGTGACGCTGCTGCCGATGCTTGAAGCTGTACGAATTGAATAACAGAAATACCACACACCACCGTTGATCGTGGAGTTTGGTTGTTTTGGCTTGTCAAATCTGGGGTGTCCGTACGCCGGTGTGCCTGCCAGTTCTCGTTGTTGCAGGCGACCACACAAGCAGGCGTGCGAGCTTGACAATAGTTTCAATCGACAGTGGAGCATTCGCTTGGCGCTTTGGGGCTTTGCGGTTGACGCAGCATGGACAGCCCCGTGAACTTCGTGGTGCCAGTGCACACAGCTGATATCGAGCTTCCTGCAGCGGACAGATTTCATGTGCAGTCAGTGATGGACGTTGGAGGTGCGGCACAAGATGATCTGGCAATGGTGCTTCAAGGTGAGCGGCCAGGTTCGCGTAGTAGATGGGTGGGTTGTGTGCGAGGACTCACAGCACATGACCTGGTACCTCTTTGCAGCCCTCAAACAGAAGTTGTCAAAAGATGTGCTTGCTTCCCTTTGCGACAACAGCGTTTTCGATCCTCTCTACAGTTTGCTGCGGTGCGTTTGGGCCTAGCCAAGCCAGTTGTGTGAGGTGGCACTCACCGCACACCTTTGTGCTGCAACACCCACACAGTCACTTTCCGTCTCTCAACTCCAAGAACAAGGGCCGAGTGATGAAGATTGTGTGCGACGCAGCTGCGAGTGTGGTCGGCCGAATGGGCCCCAGCATGGATGGAAGCGGGGAGCACCGAGCGCAACGCTTGCCGCAGCAGGTGCTTAATGCCTACAAGGCGGCCTGCTTTCTGCTCGCGAACGCTGTCATGGTTGGTGAACGCAACGCCGGCAACACCACGTCCACCAAGAAGAGCAAGGTATGGTATTACCCTACGCCGACCTGCGGGCACCTTTGACTTGTGGACCTCACGGTTTGGTGCGTGGGTGGCACGGCAGGCGAAGAAGAAGAAATCAACCAGTCTAGCTGCGATGCAGAGCTCTGCCGAGTTCGCTGCATGGGGCGAACTTCTTCCCCAGTGCCTGCAAACCCTGGCCATGGTTCTGGAGATCAACTTCAGCCGCGTGTGGCCCGTGGGTGTGGCAGAAGAGGAGTTCGTTGCGCTGTTCACGAAAGCGGGCCTGCGCGTGCTGGAGCGCCCTCAGAACACGCGGTCTGGCTCTGCCACCAGAACCTCGGTGGTGAGCATGTTGGCTCGGGCCGTCGCCAAGTTCCCGGCGTGCACCACCTCCTTTGCGGCAAGCATCGTGCACCTGCTGACTACACGTGAGCATGTGGCGCCAACCTTGGCGCAGATTATGAAGGTGCTGGCGCGGGAGCACAACACCACACAGCTTGCCGGCGATGTCCTGCGGTACGGTGCGGAGTGTGTGGTGACGGGGCCAGCGAGACTGTCCGTCCACTGACGCGCTGCTATTGATTGCTCTGTACTCCTTTGTTTGGTGGTGTGTTGCTGCTGTCAACAGTGACGTTGGGCGTGTCAACACCAACGGTGTGAAGGACACCCGCACTGTTCGCAACGTGGCTTCGTTCTTGCCGACTCTTGCGGAGCACGAGCCCGCCGCAGTGCTGGGCAATATTGCTGTGTTGCTGCCCCACCTGGATGGTGAGGCGTACAGCATGCGGTCTGCACTTATCACGGCCATTGGCCACGTGATTGCCCACGAAGCCACTACGTACGTTGCTCCAAGAAACCAGGTTGTGTGTGCACCGCTCCTGTGTCTTGACTTGACTTGGACGACCGTGGTGTGTGTCGTATTCAAACTGCTCTTCAGCAACGCCACCCAAGCCAAAGCCCTCGTAACTGCCCCCGCTGGCGGTGACGCCGATGATCAAGACGGCCAGGAGCACACTGCGCGTGCCGCCACACGCACACGTGACATGCTGCTCGACATTCTGCAGGAGCGTGTCTACGACTCCAACTCCTACACACGCGCCGCAACGCAGCGCGCGTTTGCCATGTTGGTGGAGCGGGGCTGCCTGCCTTTGTCTCGGATCCAGGGTGTGGCTGCTCTTGCGGCTGACCGTCTGCGGGACAAGGCAGCTGGTGTGCGCAAGGCGGCCATGCAACTCGTCTGCGTTCTCCTCGAGTGCAATCCGTTTGGAACCACGCTTGACGTCTCAGTGTACAAGACACAGCTCGCAGCTATCAACGAAAAGCTGGAGGCGCTGAAACCCTCCTCTGACGGTGAAGACAGCGCCAGTGGCGGAGAGGAAGAGTCCAAGGGGGTGGACTCGGTGGAACGGGCGCATTTGAGGCAGCAAGAGTTTTGCACCGCCGCCATCAAGTTTGCGGAGCAAATGAATACTTCCATCCCGGTACGTGCCACGTGTGCTGCGCTCGCCGGTTAGGCGTGCTGACCGCACTGTGCATACAAACATGACTTGTTCCGCGCCGTGGCACAACCCCCGCAGATCATCGCCCAGCTCATGGGTTCCAAGATCATCTCGGACGTTCTGCAGGCCATGGATTTCCTGGCCCGGGCCCGGGCGTTCGGGTTGGAGGCAGCGGAAAGCGGGCTGCGCAAGATGCTGGCGCTCGTGTGGAGCAACGAGCAGACTGTGAAGGACAAGGTCATCGCCACCTTCAAGGAGCTGTACATCGACGTGCCGGGGAGCAAGGGCAGGCACCACCAGTCGCCGATGCAAGTGGCGACGAACCTGGTTTCCCTGACGGTCGGAAGCACGCTTGCTGATCGCACCTCGCTGGAAGAGGTCATTCGCATCACTGCTCGGACAGGAGATCTGCCCAACGCTGTCATTGGCGCGCTCTGGAGCATGGTGGAACCGGAGGAGTCCAATGCCCCATCGCTCCACGCTGCCCACGCGCGTAGTCGAGTGGCCATGAACGTCCTGGCCATGGTTGCGGCTGCTAAGCCCGACGCCGTGGACAACACCAAGAGCTTTGCCGTGTTGCGAGAGCGTGTGTTTGACGGCGATGCCAAGGCCCGTCGAGACTACCGTCTGATGGCCCACGCATGTGTTGCTTTGCAGCACATCAAGCCTCGTACGTTGGCGCATTGGAGCTGGCGTGGTGAAAGTGTGGTGGTGAAAGTGTAGTGGTGCAAGTGTGGTGGTCTCACGTGCGTGACACCCGTGTTTTGTTTGGTATTGTTGTTTTGTGGTTTTGTGTTGTGTTCTGTTCTGCGATTGACGCCAGTGTCAGGAAAGAGCACCGCGCGCGACGCCCGTGTGGAAACCGTACTCGCCCAAATTGAAGCGCTTATCACAACGTACGCGGAGTGCGGTGTGATGCGTGTCCTTGGCCGGTGTTGAAAACACACACGTGCTCGACAGTGTTGGCACCCTTGTTCTTTTGCTTTGCGAGGCGTAACCTGCCGTGTTCATGCTTGCCACAGTGTCGACGACGCGTCACGGTTCTGGTTCACGGCGGCAGAGAAGGGCATCAACACGCTGTGCACGCTGAACCCCCGACCGGAGGGAATCTTGGCACGCATTGTGCGCACCCTTGCCGACCATGCCTTCCCACAAGAGGGTGACGCCACCAGCACCAGCACCACCACCACCACCACCAAGTGCCCGCCTTCCACCCTCGCCCGCTTGTTCTTTGTGCTGGGCCACGTCGCCGTCAAGATCGTGGTGCACGTGGAGGACCTGGGGCAGAAGCTGAAGAAGATCCAGGCAGCCGCCGACAACGCGGCAGCCGCCCGCGGGGAGAGCGCCCAGAAGGAAACCATCGAAGTGGAGCTCGGTCTGCAGGCCGGCGAGGAGGAGGAGCAGTCGGAGATGCTGCGTGACATGGAGGAGTCCCAGATCGTGTGCCGCAACCTGTTGGGCGCCTTTGGACCCTGCATCGCCCAGGCTGTGATGCAGGCGCTTGCCTCCGAGCAGCGCCACGGCGCTGGTGCGGGTGGCGAGGTGCGAAAGGCGTCACCCCTGACACAAGCCTCTGTGCTTGCGCTGTGCAAGTTCATGTGCATCAGCTCCGCGTTCTGCGAGTCCCACCTGCAGTTGATGTTCACGGTGCTGGCAAAGGCCTCCCACCCCGGTCTGCGATGCCAGGTGGTTGTCGCACTGGGCGACCTGGCGTTCCGGTTCCCCAACCTCGTGGAACCATGGATCGGTCGGCTGTACGACCGGCTGGCGGATGTGGTGCGTTGTGTGGATGGGTGGGAGGAAAACAGGGGCGCTGTTACGTACTGTTGCACACTGTGGGGAGCACAATGCTGACGCTTGTGGGAGGTGGGTGCCGTGAACGTTCTACTGTGCAGGACGCGACTGTTCGCAAGACGACGTTGATGGCGTTGTCCCACTTGATCCTGAACGACATGGTGAAGGTGCGTGCACTATCGCAGGATTGCATCGGCCGGTGGGTACGAGTGCGGTGGCTCACGAAAACCTCTTGTGGTTTGATGTTGTTCCGTTCCTTGTGCATATGGGTGACCGCAGATCCGAGGTCACGGAGCGAAGGTCGCGCAGTGTCTCCAGGACGACGAACCCCGTGTGCGTGACTTTGCACAGCTGTTCTTCCACGAGTTCTCCAAGCGGGGCAACAGCCCCATCTACAACATGCTGCCGGACACTCTGGCTGCGTTGGCACAAGACGACACCGTGGATCAAGCAACCTTCCGCGACATCATGCGGTTCTTGCTGGCGTTTGTCAAGAAGGACCGCCACAGCGATTCGCTGCTCGACAAGCTGTGCCACCGCTTCCAAACCACGGCGTCGCCGCGCCAGTGGCGGGGCATTATGTACTGCATCAGCCAGTTGAAGCTCACAGAGAAGGGCGCGATTCGCTTGGCCGAAGGTATCCGCATGTACAAGCAAGCCATCACGGATCCCGAGGTGGCGGCCGGCATGCAGGCCATCATCACCAAGGCCAAGAAGTTCACCAAGTCCGAGACGCAAGACCTCGTCGCGGAGTGGCAGAACCGCTTTGACGCCGCCGTGGCGGGGCAACTCGAGGACGGCGCCGTCGTTCCGCGAGCGAGTCACGCTCCCACAACGCGCAGGAGCACCCGCACGGCAACGCCAGGCGGTGGTGACGACGCGGAAGAGCGTGATGTCGCGGCAGCAGCAGCAACAACAACTCGCAGCACACGAGCGCGCCGCAAGAAAGCGCCCGCGCGGAAGAAGAAGCAGCAGCGCGTTGTGGAGACGAGCTCGGACGAAGAGGACGGCTGGTCGGGTGGCGAGGGGGAGGAAGACGCGGACGACGCCGCGTCCCTGTCGTCAGACGCTGAGGAGGATAGCGGCAGCAGCGATGGCGAAAGCGAGGTTGACGATGTGGACATGGATTTGACCACGGGCAAGGAAAACGTGGTCGCCGCTGTTCGTGGAAAGAAGGCCTCCTCTTCCACAACAAGACGTCGTGGTCGTGCGGCGCTTCGCAGTGTCGCGTAGATCGAGTTGGCGTGCCTGTGGAACTTAGCCGTTGACTGGACTGGGATGGGAAAGTGAGTGCGCACTCTGTGTCGTGGTTGGATTGAATCTACATGACGCTGGCGGCAAACGAATCGACTACGTGTTTTATCAAGCCGGCACGGGCATTGTGCCTCATGATGCGCAACATATGTTCTGTGTCTTACTAACACACACACACACACACACACACCCCAAGACTCTCTGTTGGGAAAGGGGCTTCACACTTGTGCGGCATCGGGGAAACAAAACTAAAGGTGCTTCCCACACACTTCGCAGAATGAATCATCGAGGTTCTGCGTCAAGCACAACGACATGAACAACAAGCACAAAGTGCAACAACACGTACGATGTGTGGGGAGCCACCGACTTCCACGGCACACGTTCATGCGTGGCGAGTACGTACATGATGATGGTGGCCACCCAGCGACATGCTGATGTCGATTTCATCGGCAGCGGAGGCAGATGACGAGGAATGCAGGTCCCGTTCCAACACCTGCCACGAGTTGCGCTTGGAAATGACGTCTCCCAAGTCTTTTCTAAGCCCTTGCAGCTGGGACTGAGAGGACTGCAGCTGTGCCAACAATGCGTTGCCATCGCGTTTGGCTTCTTCATAGGAACTGCTAACCTCTGACAGCTGTGTGTGTGTGTGTGG
>Ga0213833_1000780_pt1 | contig 26893 bp, 6 predicted proteins | sample SWATP21_FD_160575 | JGI IMG/M metagenome (GOLD analysis project Ga0213833, IMG submission 160575) | Coastal seawater microbial communities from Marineland, Florida, United States - SWA TP2 #1 | ecosystem: Environmental > Aquatic > Marine > Coastal | place: USA: Florida | collected 2016-08-14 | reverse complement strand
CATGGCACCCATCGACACACTGGTGGCGCCGGACGTGCCAGTGGGCCCTAACCGGCGCACATGCCGCAGCGCACGCGCCGGCGACGCAGATCCTTGAGCAACACCACCCGCTCGAACTCCCGCACCGGCACCCGCACCCGCACCCGCACCCGCACCCGCACCCGCAGCAACCACACCACCGTTGCGATCAGCCGGCGCCGCATCTCGACGCGGGGGAGCCTTCCAGCCGCGACGGGGGTCCAGCAGCACGGACTCGCTGCCGGTGCGCAGCAGCATCATGCTGGTCGCGCCACCCGCCGCCGCCACTTGCTCGCCGACGCCCGTGGTTCCGCATTCCCGCTCGTCATGCAGGAAGGCCTGCACCATGCTGAGCAGGCGCTTGGTGGCCACGCGAGGGACCACCACTGACCCGGGGTGACGGGGTACACCGCTGCGGCTGTCGACACCCCCACTCGCACCGCCCACGCCCATTCCCACGCCCACGCCCACGCTCACGCCCGTTGTGTGGTCGCCAACCATGTCGGCGAAGCACAGCTGCGTGGACAGCACCTCCATGCCCAGCGTGGCGCACATGAGGCTGAAGGTGGTGCGGTGGGCAGCGCTGAAGCCACCCAGATCGCCAATGACGTCGCCACTGGACGAACCACCCACACCCACACCCACACTCGCGCCAGTGCTGGTGCTTGTGCCGTCCACCACGGTGCTGTTGCTGTTGCTGTTGCTGCTGCTGCGTGTGCTTCCCGCAGGCGCGGTGGGTGACGCTGTGTGTGTGGCAGCCGCATGGCCATGTGGCGCGTTTGGACTGCTGGCCCCGCGCGCACGCACAGCCGCGGCGTGGGTGGATGGTGATGATGATGACACCCCCGTTGTTGTTGGTGTCGTGGACGCGGTTGCCGCGGCTGACGAACGCGGCGCATGCTTGACCGCCGCCACAGTCGCCGCCGCTGACTTTGACTTGGTGAGGGCGGTACGACTGCGGGCCATCGCCACCAGCAGGGTGTGCAGTGCGTCGCACACCAGGCCGGAGAGGGTGCCGTGCAGGCGCCGGAACGTGGCGGTCACCACCACGTGGTGCTGCCGCGTGGCGCCACACAGGTCCGACAGGTAGCTCCCCGACGGCACCGGCGTCACGTCCACCGGTGACAGGTACAGCGGCAGCGTCGGCGCCGCGGCGCCGACCTCGTGCATCACGCGACCCAGCCAGCGCAGGATGTCCACCCGCACCGCGGGGGACCAGGTCCGCGCCAGCATGGCGTCCATCAACCGGAAGCCGTTGGCGCGCAGCACGCTGGTGAAGCAGGTGCGCAGCATGCCAGCCACGAGGCGCGGCAGGGACACCGCACCGACGCGGGCACCGGCTTGGACAAACGCACACGCGGCGTGCTCGACCGCCGACACGGTCGCGCCGGTGTCGCCGCGCACGCTGCGGTGGGTCTCCATGTCCTGCGCCAGCGCCCGGGAGTGGCGGGTGATGGCGAGCCAGTGCGACGCACAACGCAACGCCAAGCGAAGCGTCGCCCAACGCGCGCGGGCGCGACGGCGTCCGTCCGTCATGTGCGAGTGCGAGTGCGGGCGCGGGCGCGGGCGCGAGTGCGAGTGCGGGCGCGAGGGGGTCGAGGCGTGCGGCTTGCATGCGTTGCTCAACACCGACACCGTGAGCACGCTGGCTGCGGGCGTCAGGTCCAGCAGGAAACAGCAGCGACGCAACACGTCCCGGGCGAGGTGGAAGAACGATCGCATCGTGGCCAGTCCTGCAGCCGGTCGCCCCGCCGCCGAAGTTGCAGTGGCAGCAGTGGCAGCAGCCAACTGCTTCGCCTCGCGCTTGGCCTTTACGATGGTTTGGCGGCTGTCCGCCAGCCACATGCGCACCGACGCGGCGGTGCGCCACAACGCCACCAGCGTGGCGGGCACGTTCGCGGCCGGAACACGTGTTGCACCGGCCCCCACCCCAGCTCCAGCTCCAGCTCCAGCTCCAGCACCCGCCACACCTCCCGTGCATGCAGCGGCGGCAGCAGCCGCAGCCGCAGCCGCAGCAGCGTGCGAGTTTGAGTGCGAGTTGGCCGCCACCCACGCCGCGGCTTCAATGTCGTGCTGGGTGTGGTGCAGCAGCACGGCAAACAGCACGCGCTCGCACGCGTCCAGCACGTCGGCGTCGCTGACGTAGGTGCCGCGGGGTCCAGATCCGAACCCCGTCACATCCCCCGTCCCCGGCGCGCCGCCCTTGGCCCGCGCGTACCCGCGCCGCCGCCGGGCTTGCCGCAGCAGGCGCCCGTACGTCGCGTCCTGCTGCGCCACCACACCGCGCAGGCGACTCGCGAGCTCGCCCGGGACGCCGGTTCCGCGCAGGAGGGGTAGCAGGAAGAAGGCGCGGCGGGCGTCGGCGGACACCACGTGCCGCGCCCACCCCGTGAGGGGCGAGGCGGCAGATAGTGGAGGAGGTGGGGAGGCACGAGTGACAGTGACAGTGGCAGTGGTAGTGGCAGTGGCAGTGGCGCAAGTGTGCCCACCGGCGCTGGGGCTGGTGCTGGCGCTGGTGCTGGCGCTGGTGTGGGAGGGTGGTGCGGCTCCCTCCCATGTCGGACAGGCTGCGACAGGCAGCACCGCGGTGGGACGCAACACCATCCCGTGCATGCCGACGTGTGCCAGCGCGCGCTGGTACGCCGCAAGGGAGCGCGGGTGCAGTCCGGCGCAAAACACGGCGGTGGCAAACCACTGCTGGCATTGGGCGTCCAGCTGCTTGGTGCGTTGGCCCTTCGTCGCAGCGTGTCGGCTCAACACATCGTGGCTGTCGTCGTCCTCGTGGCGGGACTGCGCGGCTTGTTGGCTTGTTGCCGTTTGACACAGAGCCGTCACCACCCCCTTGCCAAGCTTGTGCCGTAGACCCACCATGCCCAACACACTACTGCCGGCTTCGCCGTGAGTCGAACCGCCGGCAGCACCACCAGCGTCTGCCACCACCACGGAGCGTCGGATGACGGCCTGCTCTGCGGGAAAACACACAGGGACGACACCCTTCACCAGCACGGCCGTCATGCGACCCAGCACCATCGCCAGGGATCGCTGCAGTGCAGTGAACCACCGCGAAGTGCCCAGGTGCGACCACTCCCCACCCACACCACCACTTTCCGTGGTTGTGGCCGCCTTCGACGCCGCGGCGGACACATGAGGCGTAGGAGCAAGCGCAGCTTCCGACGCAGCAGGTGAAGAGCCACTGGAGGGGTGTCGAGGCGGTGTTGCGGAGCCCATTGTCGCGGAACCGGAACCGGAACCGGAACCGGAGCCGGAGCCGGAACCGGAGCCGGAACCGGAGCCGGAACCAGAGCGCGACGTACGCGCCTGTTGTCGTCGGGCGGGCGCGGCGGCATCATGCATCAGCATCAGCAGGCGCGACACCAGCTCCGACAGGCCGATCGCCACGCGTGGGCGGTCGACAAACAGCATGAGCGCCGCACTAACCGGCGGCAGCACGGCACCCAGCAGCGAGGAGCGAAGGATCTGCATGTGCGCACCCGCTACCACACACGCGGCGCGGCGGGTGCGCCGTCGTGGCGAGGTCGACGCGTCACAGGCCCGCACCACGTCCATCAACGCGGTGCAGCGGTGCAGCAGGTGCGACATGACGTGCACAACAGTTGCATCGGCGCGGAAGGAGCTCGGCGGATCGACGCAGGGTTTCTGTGGCGGCGTCGTCGTCGTGGTCGTCGTCTTTGTCGTCGTCTTTGTCTTCTTCGACCCGGCTTCGCTCGTTGTGTCGTCCGTGCCGAGTGGCGAGGAGGAGGAGGAGTCATTGTGGACGGCGGCGGCAGCGACTGGGGACGCCCAGCTGAACACGTGCTGCAGTGTGTCCAACAGCAACTCCACATACGGCGTGGCGTGCGTGTGCCAGCGGGAGCATGTCACGTCCAGCGCCTCGGTCCCACGCGTGGCGTCGTCTGCCACCTGGTCGCCACCAAACGAGGCGTTGATGAAGTTCAACGTGTCTTGCGTGTCCTGGCTGATCCTGTCCACCAGCAGTGTGGCCAGGTCCAACGCCGGTGCACGGTAGGCACCAGGGACAACCACACCCAGCGCCATGGCGTCGCGGACGTCCCAGCTGCCCGACACGGCCGCCGTGGTGACTGCGGTGTCGGGCACCAACGAGGGCACGGCACGCGCGTGCTGTGGCGCGGTGGCGACTGGCGTTGTCGTGCCGCTGCCGCTGCCGCTGTCGCCGCCATCCACTAGCACACCCTTCGAGGGCATCAGGCGGAACAGCACCGCATCGGTTCGCATGCGTCGCAGCAGCGGCGCCAACAACACGTCACGAGCAACGCCCAGCGAACAGTCGCGGCACCCACAGCGCTCCCCAGTAGCCCCGGCTGTGCCATGCGCGGCATGCGGTGCAGCCGCGCTGGGTCGCGCAGACAGCAGCAGTCGCAGAAGGGACACCTGCGACTCCGCGGTGGGGTAGAACAGCTCAAACCCAAGCATCAGTGCGTGGCATGCCGCCTTGGAGACGGCTTGAGACGCTTGCTTTCCGAAACTCGCGGCTGCGGCGCTGCGGCTGCTGCGAGGTGGCTCGGTGTGGCTTCGCGACGCAAACGAAGCGAATGGTGAAGCACTGGTGGTGCCGGCGTTGGCGTTGGCGTTGGCGCTGGCGCTGGTGTGGGTGTGGGTGTGGGTGTGGGTGTGGGCGCCTCGCACATGTCGCAAACCTGATCGTGAGGAGGGTCGCGTGCGGCGGATCCGTGGCGGTGATGCCACCGAGAACGGGCTGCGCCCAGCACCAGCATCAGCATCACCGCCACTGCAACCAGCACCCGTTGCGTGCGCTGCGCTCCCTTCGCGCTCCCTGCTATCCACCGGAGCGTCACCATCGCCTCCGTTGCCAACACCAACACCAACATCAACACCAGCACCAGCACCGTCGATATCCGCACCGCGTTCATCACCTGCAAGGAAAGATGCCGCGGCGCTGGCGCTGCCACCGCTCGTGTGGGCATGCGCCTGTGCTGCCGCGTTGGCAGCCTCAGGATGTTCCTGCAGCTCTTGGAACGAGACAGGCGTGACAATGAGGCGAAGCAGCATCACATGGATGGCCAGCAACGCATCCACAAGCGCCTGTGCATCCGCATCTCCGTTTCCACCAGCGCGATTGCCAGCGTCATTGCCACTGCCACTACCACTGCCACTGCCACTGCGGTCGGCGTCGGCATCGGCATCGGCATCGGCATCGGCGCTGCCAGCACGAGTGCTTGCCTGCTGGCGAGCCCTGCTGCTGCTGCTGTTGCTGCTGCCGCCTGACGGCACGGTGCCGCCGGAACTATCGAGCGTGTTCCACACCAAGGGCATTCCGACACCTGACACGGGCGTGGCCCAGCCCAGCAACGCCACACACGCCGCCTCTGCCCCGTCCACATCGCTGCCAGTTGCTGTCGGGGCACTGCAACTGCTGTTGCTACCACCGCTGTTGCTACCACTGCTGTGCGCCACGGCCACCAGGCGCTTCCACAACGCCGGTCCACGGCCTGTCCGCAGCAGCTGACAGATGTTCACCTTGAGGAGGCGCAGGCACGACAGCAGCATGAACGGCCGCGCGCACTTGTGGGACGAGTGCAGCCGACGAAAGTAGTCGCACATGCCAGCCGCCGTGTGCGGGAAACTCGCACCACGACCACCACCACGACCACCACCAGTAGCACCACCAGGTGTGGTGGGTGTCGGCGTGGACGTGGGTGTGGAAGCGGGACCAACACCCTGGCGGCGAGGGTCTTCCCACGCAGACAGGTTCACCGCATGTGGCGGTGACTCGGCTGGGGTGACTGACTCGCCCGAACGCGTCAACGGCGTGGCGTTGGCGTTGGCGTTGGCGTTGGTGTTGGTGTTGGTGTTGATGTCGGCAGTCGTGCCGTCAGTTTTAACACTGAAAATTGGTGCGGGGGCCACCCCCGCCACCCATGGCGTCCGCAAGAAGGCGGGCACGTGCACACGCGGGCCCACTGCCCCGCCGCCGCACGTTGTCCGCGCCGCCGTCGTGCGCCCGCCCTCCTCGATGAGGGTGTGGTTCAGTTGGTGGCGGGTGGATGCCGGCGCACCAACGGCACGCGCGCCCGGCGCCACCCAGTCCTCGTCGGACTGCAGGTGCAGCGCGAGTGTGAGGAGGAACGAGAACGTCTCCGACGAGGTGTCCACCACAAACGGGTGCACTGGCAGGGGCTCGCTGCTGCTGCTGCTGCTGCTGTCCTGGTGCCCAGTCTGTGCCCCCTCTGCGCTGCCCGTTGTGGATCCCGCGCCGGCACCACCGGCACTCGCACCGGCACCTGCACCTGCACCTACACCTGCACGAGCACCGACACTCGCACGATCCTTCGCTTCGCCCGCCGCCGCTTCTGACGTCGGTGGTGAAGCGGCGGGCGTGGGCGGTGCAGAGGACAGTGGGGGCGGGAACAGCGGCGGGAATTGGTTGGCTGGTGGCAGGTACGGCACCGCCAACCGCGCCAAATGTGCCAGGATGTAGGCAGCGGCAGGGAACGCGTACACCTCCGTGGGTGCCGGTGTGTGGTGCGTCATGGCCTCGTGCAACAGCCGCCGCTGTCGTGTGCGCTCCTTGGCCTGGCGACGGGCTTTGAGGCGCGCGAGTTGCGCACTCGTGAGCGACTGACGACCGTGGCTGCGCGGCGCAGTGGATGGGTGCAGGTGTGCTGTGGTGCCACGAGGCGCATGGAACTGGTGGTGGTGGTGGTGGTGCTGTTGCTGCTGGTGCAGCGATGCGGAGGCAGAAGCAGAAGCAGAGGCAGCAGCGGCCAGCGCACTCATGGTCACCACAGGGGAGCGGAGCGCCCCGTTTGTTGTCGGTGGCGTGCGCACAGACACAACAGACACGGTCGAGGACGGTGTGTGGGACGGTGTACGAGCCGGCGACGCAGATGAGGTCGGCGTGCCGGGCGTGGAGGCGTCCATCACAGACAAACTCGCGGCGTGCACCAACGCGTGGATGTCATCCCGGCCGTACGGTGACGCACCGGGGGCGTCACTCCACGCACCACTCGCAGCCGACGACAGCATGCCAATGCTGCGCGACCGCCGGCGTTGGCGTTGGCGTTGGCGCTGGCGCTGGTGCGGGTGCGCGTGCGGGTGCTGTGGCGACCCGCGTTGGCGCCGGCGCCTGGATGCAGAGAGGGGTGTGGTCGAGAGAGGGCTGCGTGTGTGGGCAGGGGCAGATGCCGGGGTGCCTGCCCCGGCTGCGGCTGTCGTGGCGGGGGCTGGGCCCGGGGCGCACAGCAACTCGGAGAAGCCCGGCAACGCGAGCATGCGCATGGGTTCCCACTCCCCCGCCGCATCCAGGGCGTGCGCTTGCGCGTGCGCGTGCGCGACCGCGGTGGGTGCTGCGGACGCCGGGGTGGCGAACCTCGCGGCGCTGCGAGGTGGCGTGGCGTAGGCACTGGGAGGGAACGCAGGGGAGGAGGCACGAGACGGTGATTGTGCTTGTGACTGTGCTTGTGACGGGGACTGCGGGCAGGAAGACGACGAAGAGGTGTGGTGGCGGCGTGCGGAGGCAGGTGACGACCTCGCTGCTGCTGCTGCTGCTGCTGCCGCTGCAGGAGAGCCAACCGTGGGGGTCGGGTATGGCGTCGTTGCAATGGTCGCCACGGTTGGGGCGGGCGTGTCTGCAAGCGGCGCAAGCGGTGTGAGCGGCGCCGGCAGCAGGCGCGACCGGTTGCCGCCGGTCAGGACGACCGTGTGGTAGAACCCGGCCGCGACGGCCGCGACGTGCTTGCCTTCAAACGCGCGCAACGTGACGGGCGAGTGCTGGTCCGCCGTGGAGCCCACGCCCAGCTGGCCGTGGTTGTTGCGTCCAAACACGAACAGCACGCCCGTGCGGGAGACGACGAGGGTGTGGTAGCAGCCGGCCGCCACCCGCACGACGCCGTTGGTGCGCAGGGTGGCCACGTGCTGCAGCCGGAACAGCGTCTTGCACACGTAGCCAAGGCCCAGCTGCCCGTAGTCGTTGTTGCCGCACGTGAACACGCGCCCGCCCACCCCCAACGCCACGGTGTGGAAGTACCCACACGCCGCCTGCGCCACCCCGGCGGTCACAAACGTCGGCACGGTGTGCGTCTTGGCGTCGTCCTCGTCCAGCCCCAGCTGCCCGTACTCGTTCTCGCCGCACGCAAACATGCGCGAGTCGGCGAACACCACCACCGTGTGGTACTGCCCGCACGCGATGGACACCACCCGGCCGGTGTGGGGCAGGCCCGCCAACAGCGCGGCAGAGCCGGCGGCCAGACTGCCGCTGCTCCCCAACGCCCGCAGGCCGCGGATGCCGGTGCGCGCAGACCCGGCCAACACCGGGGAAGAGCCCGCGCGCAGCTCTGGCGTGTCTGCCCCCCGCATGGACGTCGTGGACGTGGGCGTGGGCGTGGGCATGGGCGTGGACGTAGACGTGGGCGTGAGTGTGCCACCACGACCATCACCCAGGTGGGCACTCGCTGCCGCCTCGACAGCGCCGCCGGCGCCGGCGCCGGCGCCGGCCGTTCCCCCACACCCGACACGGGCGACGGGGAAGCCGTCGGCGCCGTTGACAAAGGTGATGGGGTGGGGGGAACGCCGGGAGGTGGTGTCTCCGTGCCCCAACTGGCCCTTGTCGTTGAGGCCAAAGGAAAACAGCTCCCCCGAGTCACACGCCAGGACCGTGTGCAGGTAGCTGCACGCCACCAGCGTGACCCGGCGCCCAGACAAACCCCGCACCAGTCGCGGCTTCAGCTCGTTCGTCGCGCTGCCGTGCCCGAGCTGGCCCTGGGAGTTGAAGCCGAAGGAGTACACGTCGCCGTCGCGTGTCACCGCCAGCGTGTGCTCGCCGCCATTGTACGCATGGACGTGAGCCACCTTCTTTCCTGCCAGCCCCTGCACGCGTGCAAGACGCCCCACACGCGACGTCCCTTTGCCACACTGCCCATTGTCGTTGTACCTGCGCCAACACACACACACACACACACACACACACACAAGTGGGAAACGAAAGAAGAAACAAGAAGCAACAAAGCGTCAAACTCGCGCAACACCGAACAAACGACGCACGCAAGCCCACAACACACGGCCCATGACTGGTGACAACAACCAAACACAACAACAGCAATAGCGCAACAGCAACAGCAACAGCAACAGCAACAGCAACAGCAACAGCGACAGCGACAGCTACAAAGACGCACCCAACAGACCACACGACGCCGTCTTCCGTCAACACCACCGTGTGCTCGTTGCCAGCCGCCACTCCCTTCACACCACGGCCCTCCAAATCCGTCACCAGGGACGGCACCCGCCGGCTGGCCGTGTTGCCGAGCCCCAGCTCACCGTACGCGTTCTGGCCCCACGTCCACACCTGCGGCGGGTCCACCGCCACGTCATCATGCTCCTCCCACCGTGCCCCGCCCCTCGCCGTGGCCGCCGCCAGTTGACTCAACACGCCGCGCACACGCAGTGGCAGGAGCAGCGACGCCAACAACCGAAAGTCGTTGCGCCACTGGCCGCTGGCCGCCGGCTCGGAGCCTCCTCCTGCTGTTGCTCCTCCTCCTCCTCCTCCTCCTCCGACGGCGGTGGTGGCGCCGGCGCCGCCGCCTCCACGTGCCTTCCCGGGTGTCCGACGCGCGGCGCCGGCGCCAACAATCGAGCCTGTCGGGGCGGACACCGACCCAGCGGGCGTGGGTGTGGGTGTGGGCGCGGGCGTGGTGGCTGCCGTCGCCACGCCGCCAGCAGGACCAGAAGAGGTGGGTGTGCTGGGCGAGCGAACGGCGGCAGAGGAAGCGACAGAGGAGGAAGCGGCAGAGGAGCCGCGGGGAGGGGAGGACACCCCCCCTGCTGCTGCTGCTGCTGCTGCTGCTGCTGCTGCATGCGTGGTGGTGGTGGTGGTGGACGGCGGCAGGACACCCGGAGATGCCAACCGTGACGGCGAGCTCGAGCTGCCACCACCACCGCTGCTGGCACCCGACACCCGGCGAGACCGGCGGCGCTTCATCACTGTGCCGCTGGCAGGGGACCGCGTGTGGGGGTGCAGGAGCCCACCACCACTGCCACGATGGTGGTGCAACGGCGGCGTGGTGTTGGCGAGCGCGGCTTTCAGGCTGCCGGCAGACGTCGAGGACAGGCGGCGGGTGCCGTGGTGCGGCAGCCCGCCGGCTTTTGCACCCTCGGATGGCTTGGACGAAGGCAGGCCGAGGCCGAGGCCGAGGCTGAGACCCGTCAGCGGCGCGGTCTTGCTGAGCACGTGGGTGTGGTCCACCAACGACGCGTGTGTGTCGTCGTCGCTGTGGTCATGCGGGTGCGCAGGACTGGCGGGCAGCGCAGCGAGCTGGGCGGCAGACACGATGATCGAGTCGGAGCTTTGGCCGAGGCCACCGTCCTGGCCAGCCAGGCCGCCCTTACAATCGGCGCCGCCCATCTCTTGCAGCGCCCGGGACGTGCTGGTGGCGCCGTCGTCACTTGCCTCCAGCAGGCTGTCCGCGATCCCCAGGTCCGTCTGCAGCATGTTGGCGACCGCCAGCGCATCGGCGCCGGTGACGCCGGCCCGCGACAGCAGCTTCGCCACGTGCTTGCCCTTGCGCAGCAACTTTTTGTCGGTCACCACGACGTCCGGGGTGGTGGGGCCGGCCAACGGGTCACGGCCACTGGGGGTGCGACGCAGCGCCGGTGGCGCCGGAGAGTCGCCAGTGGACGTCTGGGGACCATCTCGAGTGCCGGGGTCTTCCGGCTGTGCCCCCTGCTGCTGTTGCTGTTGCTGTGGCTGCTGCTGTGGCTGCTGCTGTGGCTGCTGCGTCTTCCTCACCTGCGGCGGCGTGGACTGAACCAGTGCCACGTACGCCTTCATGGCCGCGTCATCGCCGCCGCCGCCGCCGCCGCCGCCAGAGGAGGAGGAGGAACGAAGACTGGCGGCTGCGGCGGCGACCTTGGCGGCAACTGGGTCCACCGCGGCCATGGAGGCGTCGACCACCACCACCACAGCCGGGTCGGGTGTGGGGGAAGGCGATGAGCCGCCGCCGGCCGTGTGTGGGACGGCACTACCGCTGGGGTGCGTGGCGTGGGCCTGGGTCCGGGCCTGCTGGGTGTGGCCTTGGCCCTGTGCGGCATGTCCGGCACGTGGTGGTCCCCCCGCCTTGGCCTTCAACCGCGGCGACCTGACGCCCACGCCAAGCAGGGCCAGTACCGCCAAGATGAGGTCACGCAGCGAGGCCCGCGCCACGGCGAGACCGACCAGGGCTTCCACAGCCTTGGTGCGGTCCGTGATGGACAGGGGAGGGGCTCGTGCCTGTGCAAAGGCCAGGCGCCGCTGCGCAGGGGATCCCGGCAGGGCACGTGTGGATGAGGACGAGGACGTGGTGGTGGTGGTGGTGGTGTTGCTGCTGTGTTGCGCGGAAGGGCGCGAGTGCGCGTTGGCACTGGGTCGACCTGGCATCGGTGACGCGGGGTTCGGCGCGTGCGGCCCACGCTGTGCCGGGGTCTGTGGCGTGGACTCGTAGTCGCTGTCCGTGTCAGACCGACGCATCAAAGCCGCCGGGGCCGTTTTGCCAACAAGAGGAGATGGTGGAGTGGCGATAGCAGCACTGGAGCCACCACCACGAAGCCGGTCGGCCTGTGATGCAGCCGCCATCGCCGTGGACGCTGCCCGCCGATGCGCCAGCTCGGCACGCCGTGCTTGGGTCGCCACCTGCGTCAACAGCTTGGCCATGACACGCCGCAGAGACGCGTGGCGGGCTCGAACCGCGGCGTTGGGCTCCGCAACGGTGGCGTGGAAGAGAAAATCACGCAGGGCGTCGAGAATGGAAGACGGGCGCGCGCCTGGTTCTCCTGCGACACCACGCCACAGCACAGCAGAGGAGGCAGGACGCGCAGCATCGGACGAGGCGGGGGTCAAACCCGCCGCGCCTTGCTCTAACGCCGCCATCGGCAAGGTCAGCACCAAAGGTGCGACGTCGGCGATGAACTGGCTGCGCTCCGAGGGCACACACTGCGACCCTGTCAAGCAACTCAGCAGCGAGAAAAACAACCGCAGACCGAGCTGTGCATCATGGGGCAACGCATCCATCCCCACGCTGCCTGTGTGTGACGTATGTGATGGTCCACGGGTCAATGACAATGCCCGTAAGGCTTGGGGCAAGGCTCGCTGGAAATAGGCCATGCGATTGCGGTGCAGCGCAGAGTTTGCCCACGAGAGAATGTTCAACCGCCGCCAGGTCAGTACGTGGAAGGGATCAACTGTTAGGCGTTGTGTCGCTGCTGTTTGGGCGTGAAGAAGCCTTCCGCGTGCCCGGATTACAGGGACACGGGTGTCGGACGTGTGTCCCAAGCAAGCGGCGAGCTCAATATCATCTCGGCGCGAGGCAGACAACTCCGGCAGGAAGGACTTGGTGGCGACGGCGCCACCACCACCGCCACTGCCACCGTCCGGTCGCCCTGATACGCCGTTTCCACCAACTCCATGCCCCAGGAGCTGCTGCACGAACCCTGGGTCGACAAGGCGGGCAAATGGCTGCATCAGGTCGGTGTCGGAGTAGCTGCCTTCAGGTGCCGGCAGCACGGCCGGTTGGCCCATGGGACCCAGCCCGGATGTGGAGATGCTTGTTCCCATGACTTCAGCGCCGGCGTGGGCACGGCGTGGGTTTCCGCCACGTCTACAGCAGGGGAATCAAACGCGGAAACGACCATGCGGGGAACCAAGTGCCATGGCTTCCTCCAGGATACAAAAAGAACAGGGACGTGTTCTCCACGCTCCACAGCGATCACACGACACGGATGCAAGCTGGAAGCAACCCACACAGTATCATGAGGATGAATCAAACGGCATTATGCAGGCGAGGGCAACAGACGGCGGCAAGGCATCATCTGGCTCGAAACATCGCACCGGACGCACCGGAGAAGCTTGAAACTGCTCCTGCTGGACTGGGCACGGGTACGGCAGCTTGGAATGGTAAAACGCGCCCCGCTGCCGCGAGTGTTCGGCTGTCACGGAACGAAAGTGATGAGATACCACGTAATTGTGGACAAGGGGGCAGGTGGGGGTGAAACACAGTGCAACAGTATGACTGACACACGCACCTTGAAGTGGCTTGCGAAGATGGACGCAAGCGTAGCAGGGGCAGGAGGATATGCTGTGGAATCGACACGAATCTAAACAACAACGCCCCAGTGGTATGAATGATACACTTGTACACACTGCTGCGGGCTCCTGGCCAAGGAAAGTCTGTTTCTGCTGGTGTGCGCTCGGTCCGTCGCGAGGCTGCTGGATGATGTTGACACCCCATCATGCGCAAACGCCAAAACGGGCTTTTGACAGACACATCACGTCAACTAAGCCCGGCTAATTTCTTATTTCAGTGATTGTACACCCTGGGGCCTCGGCCGCCCGAGTCGACTTGCGCCAGCATGGAGCATGCACCTTGAATCACATGGAAGCCGGCAACACCAACTTTCAGTGTTGGGCTGAGCGCCTGCAGAAGGTTCCATGTCATGCGGTCTCTTCTTGTATCGCCGAGAAGGTCCCGGAGTACGCTCCCATAGGAGGCGCGGAATCGAATGCGTCACAAAGTGTGTGGAACAAAGCAGGACGGAGATGCACATCTCGTTTGTGCATTGTCAGGTGTTGAAGACGGTCCGTGTGCCCAGTTTTGCATGCAGAGGGTGCCATCAAGCGCACAAAACAACAAAACATTTACAAAACAATCAAAATGATACAAACGAAAAGATTGTGTTCCATCTCCATGTTCCCAAAGAAGGGTGTGCTGCACCGTGCTACACGGAGCGCCTTGAGCCCACTTGCTCCCCTCGCTTCGAATGTTGTAGGCATATAGTTCACCTTATTGACCCTATGGCGAGCAGCGCAACCCCAGGCGCTGTTAGCAGCGGGGCTGGTGGTGGTGCTGGCGCCGGCGCTAGCAGGCGGTCACACAAGCCCGTGTGGAAGCTCGCTGCCTTTGCCGGCTTGTTCGGCGATGCATTCCTCTCGAGCACAGAAGTGGAGGGGATGCAACTTGCTTCCTCCCTGCGTGGCATTGGCGGAGCCCTCTCCGTGCTGGCGGAGGCACCTGGCCAAATTATGACTGCCCCGCAGCCACGTGCTGCGAACCCTTCCCCGACAAGCGCGGAGTCTGTGGAGGAAGTGGGGCTCTTGGAGGAAGTGGATGTTGGAACGTTGCGAGACACTCTTGCTGCCGCAGCGAAGTGCCTGGAACAGGCAGGCGTTGTTGGTGCCTTGCTCACAGAAACCCCGGTGGACTCTGGCGAGGCTGCGCTTGCTGTCATGGCCAAGATCCGCGACACTATCGCGTCGCTGGCTCGCGGCAAGCGTTTCGTGTTGCCTGTGGGCTGGCGCACGAAGAAGTCTGGACACTTTTTCTTTCTGGTGATCGATCGTGCGGCTGGTGATGCCAGTGATACATTCAACTTGGTGGTGTGCAACGCGGGTCCGGGGTTGCAGTACCACAAGTCGTCGTTCAAGTCATACCCGAAAGCCCGTTTCCAAACCAGCCTTGAGCTTCCTAGCATTCCTCGCGCCCGATTCTTGGATGAAGGATTTCTGTACATGCTGCTTCAGGCCGTGCTTCATCCCAATGATGACAACGATGCCAAGCTGCTGTATGAAGTGTTGCTGCCGCATTTGAGCAAGGCTCCTTTGCTCGACAGCCACGAACAATCCCCATCCCTGGACGCTGAAGCCACCGGAAGTGGGGCTGGCGAGTCTGCCACCACCCCACCAGACGGTGTGGACTCGGAGGAAGGGACTTTCGCCACTCCGCAGCGTGCTGGCCTGTGCTTCGTGAAGAGCATCACGGCAGTGGTCAAGTTCCTGCTGCGCGACGCTGGCCTCACCACGCGTAGGGTGAAGGCAGTTATGTTTGAGCTGCGCATGAACTTTGTGCGACGAGCGCTCTCAGAGTTGCAGGGCGCCACTATCAACGACTCTGATCGTCGGCTCGTGAAGCTCGCCTGCAAACAGACGGCCGTTGCTGCTGTGAAGCTGCAGCGGGCGGGTGTTCTTCCCCTGGCAGCACTTCGTGACGTGCAAGCGACGTTAGAGACAGTACGAAGCACACTCACGCAAGTGACTGTGTCAGGCCAGAAGTTTGACTACCCTGCAAAGCTGCACATGCGCATGGACGCACCGCTTGTGCCGTTCCCAGGCTTTGATTTGCTTCACAACACCGACAGCACGGAGCAGTACGCTGGTGACAAGCAAGACTCTGCCCCGAGCTTGTTTGTCGATCTCTTGGAGCACGGGCCGAAAGAGACGTTTGAAGAGGTGGCAGCCGCGTTGCAGCGTGCAGAGGCACAGTGCGACCGTTTGCGTGCCAAAACGGCCGTGTCCGCGGCCTCCATCGCCATGCATCAAATTGCAAGCTTGGTGGAAGACCTGTTCACCCGTGTGCTGCCCGTCCCAGAGCCCTGGTCACAGGAGCTGGCAGACGGTGCCGAAGTGCGGCCGTGGATTCCGCGGGAGGTGTCTCTCGACACCCAGCGTGCTTGCTTGCGTGCCCTGTACCGACTCGGGGTGCAATATGTCGCCGCTGTCAAGTCTGTTCAGTGCGTGTTGGTTGCTGCTACGTTGCAGAGTGACCGGGTTGTTGTTGCATACACATACGCATTGGCATTGACGTTCGTGGCGTGTGTGGTTTTGCAGGTACGACCGAATGCAGTCTGGAAAGCAAATCGTGACCATTGCTTGCATGCAAGTGTGCCTCGACGCCCTGCTTCGCCTGCAGGCCTCGCCAGCCCCTTCACCGTATTCTGCCATGCTCCATGTCCCCGCCCCGCCGCCGGAAGAGGAGGAGACGAAGCTGGGCGACGAAGCCCTTGCGGCTGCCCTGGCCGCGTCCGCGGGTTGGAAGTGTGGCGCCTGCACCGTCCTCAACGAGGCGTCTGCCACCACCTGCGCGGTGTGTGGCACCGCCAAGGGCGCCAGCCCACCATGGGCGTGTGAGCGTTGCACAGCCGCCAACCCGCCCACCGCATCCCAGTGCACTGTGTGCGGGGCACCCGGGCCCTCGGGTGCCCAGGCCTCGGCAGGAGCGCGCGCCACACCCGGCGCCGCACAGGGGGTGGCTGCGGGAATGGCCAGGCCACCCACGAATGGCACGGCGCTGCCGACCAGCCCCCCGGCGTACCGCATTTCGATGACGTCGTTTGGCAAAAAGACTGTGGAAGGTTTGACGGAAACCTTGTTGCTCGGGTGCGTCGAGGAGCCTCGTGCTTGTGTGTGTGTGCTTGTGCTTGTGTGTGTGTTTGTGTGTTTGTGCTTGTGTGTGTGTTTGTGCTTGTGCTTGTGTGTGTGTTTGTGCTTGTGCTTGTGTGTGGAGTGCAGTGGTGCCTCGTCCGCTCTTTCTGTTGGCAATTTCCGTACGCCTCTGACGTTGGGTGCGTGATGTGTGCAGTCATCCCGAGGCTGCTGTTGCACGCTGTGCTGTGCTGAAGTACGCACAAGCGATGGCCGCCATCAAGGTCCCGGTCCTGTATGAGTTCCACCCGGCGTTCAAGTTTGGAAACGGGGACGTGACGTTGGGCTTTGTTGAGCAGCTCTTGTTCATGATGGGAGGGAACCCCAACGAGCAGCCACCCCCCAACCCACTTCTGGACAGGCCCATCGCAATCTTGTCTCGCCCCAGTGAAACGGAGCGCCTGCTTTCTTGGCTGTGCCACAGCTGGCACATTGGTTGGTCTTCCAGCGGTCCAGGAGGCCGTACGGCCATATTCGAGCCTGTCCCCGAGATGAGCTACTCCCGAGACCTCACGGTGCTGTTCAAAATCATGCTGGAGTGGGACCCAGGACAGATGTTCATCGCGAACAAGCTTTGGCACACGTTGCACGCCTCGTGCAATTGGCGCCCGCCAGAGCAGCTTGCGGGCAACTCCGTGTGCGCTGCTCGGGTTGGCTTGTTTGGCCGCGATTACTTCGCCGAGGTGTCCGAACCTCGAACCGGCAACATGACGAACCCAGCTCGCTTCATTGACGGTGAGAGCAAGGGGCGCATCACTGAAGACGATGTGCTGCACTCGCCAACTGTGAGCAACTTCCAGGACAATTTGACCCAAGAGGACGCTGAAAAGTTTGTCTCCTACCTCACGGCCCCCTACGTGCGCATCCCGCTGGTCCTGTCGTTTCTGAATCAGGACAGGCTGGGGTGTTTGTTCAACCAAGAGATCCGCAACATGTTGGAGCGCGTGCTGTTCGAGCCGCTGTCGTTCTTCGACGCACGGCCGCTGATGGAGAAAGGCACACCCATCGTGGACCAGGTTCCCATCAAGCCCCGCGAACGAGCCAAGCGACTTGGCACACCGTTTGGCATGTTGGTGAACGAGGTGCTTCATGCGCCAGCAGGTGTGGTGGAGCCGCTGTTGGAGCTCGGCTACCGCATTGTGTCCATGTGTCGCGGCGGGTATGACTCCAGCTTCGTCGACCTGCTCCTGTTTGTTGTGCGCCTCATTTGCCAAGTCGAGGGGGCGGTGGTGTTTGTCGCAGACACGCCCCACCTTCATGTCAGCGCGGCGGCGCACGATGCGCTGGCGTCGTTGTTGGAGCGCCTCCGTGTGTTCACGTTGGGCCCCGTCCGCAAACTGCTGCTGCGCTTCGTGGTGGAGTCCGAGGACCTGCGCGATGTGAAGGCCGCAACCAAGTTCCACGCGCACCACGCCCTGCTGTTCGGCCATCACCGGCAGCAGGACATGTCGGAGGAGGTGGCGGTGGGGGTGCTTGCGTCCGCCTCGTATGTCTTGGCCTGGCACTGCCAGGGCGAGGCCGCCGATGCTGCGGGGTCGCAGGACATCGACATTGAGTTCGACGACGCGGCGGACATCGTGCGCCACCAGCATCACCGTCGCAACGCCAAGGAGGCGTTCAAGACCGACGGCACGTCCATGAACATCCCGCTGTCGGAGGTGTTTGGGGCCGTGCAGCGGCAGCGCCTGCACGTCATGGAGTGGCTGCGTACTGTCGACTCTGCCGCGTTGGATCGTGTGCTGTCGCAGGTGGCAGGCGTGTCGCTGCGCCGTGGGCGTTTGCACTTGCGGAACTGGGAGCCCTCGAGCCGACCGGCGCTCAAGTGCTCCCGGGTGGTCGAGTCCCAGCACCCCTACGTGCCCGACAGCGACACGTACCAGGTGCTCCACTTCCCTGGCGCGCCCCATTTGACGCTGACGTTCGACGCTCGGTGCCGCACGGAGCGCGGCAGCGACTTTGTCACCATTTACAAGGACGAGTCCATGTCCGACACGTTTGGGCCGCTGCCGCGCCTGCAGGGCGGTTCCATCGGACTGGATCCGGCCGGAGGCGACCAACCGGGGCCGTCTGACTGGTACGGCGCCCACGGACGCCCGGCTCTCATCATCCCGGGCGACAAGTGCGTCATCCACTTCCATGCAGACGCCGCCAGCACGGCTGGTGCCACCCCGCGGCCCTGGGGCTTTCGTGTGACCGTGGACGCGCCGGTGGCACCGCTGGCCGCGGAGCTTCTGGCGTCCGAGGCGCCCGTCATGCCGCTGCCCGGCGGGTTCGGGCCGTGTTGGCCGCTGCGGTGGTGCCAGATCGCGCTGGCCAGCTGCGACAACAACGCGGACGACGCCCGGGTGTACCTCATGTCCCACCGCGACGAGCTGCTCGCGAGGCAGGTGGCCGACTCGGAGAACGAGCGCCGGAACCAGCCGCAGGGGGAGTTGGCGGTGAACAGTCTCTGGCGTGATCCCACCGGCTCGATGGAGGTCAACCTGCAGACGTCCGAGGTGTACCTTCACGGCCGCATGGTCATGCCCGTGCCCGACGACATTGCCCGCGACAAGGACTTCCAGACTGTGTTTGGCTTTGAAACGCCGCTGTGCGCCGTGGTCGCTAACAACCGCAACCGGCGGTGGTTCCGCATTTATCTCAAGGGGTACATCTACGAGGTCATGGCCTGGCGCTCCGTGTCCACAGAGGAACATGCGCGCCGCCACCGGGCACGCACAGCCAGTGTTGCTGCCGACACGCCGTGGCCGTGCCCCGCGTGCACGGTGGAGAACCCGTCTGGCACGACGCGTTGCCACGTGTGCGGGACCGCGTACTCTGGTGACGAGGCGCCGTGGTTCTGCGGCTTTTGCACCCTCCGCAACAACGGCAACGCCACGAGGTGCCTTGGGTGTGACAAGGCGCGCCCGATCGACACGTCGCAAGTCGCCAGCGCTGCCGGTGGGGTGGACGTCACTGGCCTGGAGGCTGTGTGCGTCGCGTCGCTGTCACGTGAGAATGGAATGTACAACTCCGTCCCCGAGTACAGCAACGGCTCGCTGGTGTTTCAGGGCACCGTGTTCGACACGCAGTACCACGCCGGCGAGGGCATGTGCGGCTGGGTGTCGAAGGTTCTGGACGCGCACATCCTGCGCAAGGTGCCAGGCCGCACCGAAGTGCCCACCATGTGGACCACGTCTTCGCTGGTGTCGGCACTGGCGGCCGGCGGGGAGGGCGATGGCGCAGATGGGGACGACGCACCGGTGTTGGGGCACATCCTCATGTGGACCGCGCCGTCCATGTTCCGTGCCGACATTCCCACTGGCAGCACAACCTCCATCCCTGGAGTGTGGTTCATTGTCCAGGTGCTCCGCCACCGTCGTGTGCTGCATGTGTACGAAACGCAGGAGTCCGGGCGCCGGCTCTTGTCGTCGCTGGTCTTTTCCTCCGACTGCCACATGTCCCTGCGGGACGTGGAGGGTGATGGCAAGACCAAGGAGCGCAACACGAACGGCGATGACGCGGCAAGCGTGGGCTCTGGTGATTCCGATGACGACGGCGCCGGGGCTGGTGCTGAGGGGGACGGCGACGACGACGACCACGAAGACGACGCGAACGACGTCACGTCCGTTCCCACCGGCGAGGGCCGGTACTCTGCGGGCCAGTTCTACGGCACGGTGGACAACTTCTTGAACGGCGACGACACGACGCAGTTTGGCTTCACGCCGTTCTCCAGCTTGGTCATCTCTCGGCGCCGAGACCACGCCCTTGACGCCCAGCGCGCCACCGAGACGTTCGTCCCCGCCCGGTACTTGTACGGCCTGGTGCCTGACGCGTTGCTGGAGTCCTACCAGTTCTGGCAGCTGACTAGCGCCCACCTGCGCGGGTACCCCATGGAGCGCGACGAACAGACGTTCATCGACATCACGCTCCGAACCTACGGCGGCGGCGCCAGTGGCTCCAGCGGCGCCAGTGGCCCCGACACCAGTGCCTCTGGCGCTTGGCACGCAGTCATCAAGCGACTGCCGTTGGGTGCCTTGCGCAACGGCGGTTTCGCGGGCGACGCCGGTGGCGGCCACCAAGGCGCCTCGTCTGCCTCGCTCGTGCGCGAGGAGTTGCTGCTGCTCAACGTCGTGAACGCCGCCCGTGGCTCGGTGCTTCGGCGGTTGGGTGACTGGGCGGCGAGGCTGGACAATGCGTCTCACATCCTGGTGTGGAGCCGCACCCGCGCTGTTGTGGGGGAGGACTGCGAGGTGTCGTTGGTGCAGCTCCCCCGCCTCAAGGCCAACTTCATTCCCAAGCTGGATGAGGACGGCGTCGTGCGGTTGTACTCCATGGAGCACGCGGGGCTGTTTGTGAGCGACGTGCGCAGCGCGTCGCTGTGTGCGCACATCCAGGGCATTCCCCAAGCGGCGGTGTTGGAGAACAAGCACCACCAGCAGTTCTTGTTCGTGCCCAACGTGCAGCTGAAGCGCCCGCGCTTCGCGGACTCGCCGCTCAGCACGGAACTGAACCTGGTGCGCAGCCAGGACTGGATCGCCGCCGTCAAGGCGCGGTTTTACCTGTACCCGCTGCACCCCTCTGGCGCCTTCCTGCAGCCACGCTCTCTTGCCGCCACCTTCTACCTTGTGGCGCTGCGCATGCTCCACCGCGAGTACCGCACCGTTGCCCAGCTGCTCACCTCCTGCGCCACGGACGTGCCGTTCACGGAGGAGGAAACGTGGTCGATGATGCAGCTTGCCGAGTGCTCCAAGGACAGCCACCCCGACGCGTTGGCCTGCCTGCTTCGCCTGACGCTGGTGTGCCTGGAGGCCGGCTCGCCAGGCGTGGCACCCGCCAAACCCCCGGTGTTTGGTGCCTACGTGTCCAAGCTGGCCCGCGTCAGTGCCGAGTGCCGGCTGCACCTGGAGGAGGAGGTGATTCTGGCGCAGGTGTTCAAGGACAAGGTGCGGCTGAAGTACCTGCAAACGCTCACGGGGGTGGTGGAGGCCCAAGAGCGCTTGGACGCCGCCGCTGCGCAGCAAACGCAGCAAACGGACGGCGACGCGGCACCACCACCTGGCGCACCTGGCGCACCTGGCGACCACACTGTTGCTGGTGGTGGTAGTGGTGGTGCTGCAGCGTCCGCGTCTCCTTCAGCACCGTCGCTGGCGCCCGTGTCGCTCATTCGCAGCGCCAGCTACGTGCGCCAGTACCACTCGTTCGAGACCGCCCACCCGTATGCGCCACACGCAGAGGTGTTCAAGACCATCTCCTTCCCCGGCGCCCTGCAGATCGAGGTGGAGACGGGGGAGGGCACGCTGCTGGGTGAAGGCGCCAGCATCGTGTTGTACAAGGACGCCTCGCTGACGGACACCTGGACGGCGTCGCCGCTTGTCGGCGACGCGTACAACCCCGACAATGGTTGGCCAGGCGCCCTGGACACGGCGCCACTGGTGATCCCAGGCGACTCGCTGGTGGTGTGCTTCCGTTCTGGGTCCCAAGCGCCCGAGTGGGGTGCGGAGTTGCAGTTCTCCGCCAGCGCCCCGCTTGGCAGCGCCGCCACCCCCGCCACCCCCGCCACCCCCACCGCCGACACACCGGCTGGGAGTGGCAGCGCCGTGGCACCACCGCCCTCCTCCCCGTCCGACACCTCGGCGTCCGCGGGTGCTGGAGGCGGCGGCACCACGGGGGCGGAGGGGGCGGCGGGTGAGGGTGGTGAAGAAGACGCAGGACCCCCGCGCCCCGCCTTCGTTGGGGCGCCGTCCTTCACAGGGCCGCGCGAGGGGTACATCTTCACCACGCGCGACGCGGGCGTCGGCTACTACCTGGACGAGCCCCCGGCTGTGGAGCCCCTCGAAATGAGCTCCGACAGGCCCATCGACCTGCCGGCGTACGCGCAAATGAACGGCGGGCTGGCCGCCGCAAGCCTTGTGAAGGCAGCGGAGCAGCTCATGCCGCGGTACCAGGCGGAGCCTTGGAACGTCATGTTCCGATACCGCCGCCCCGACGCCCGTCGCTGCTCCGGCGGCGCGGCGGTGGACTTGCTGCAGGGCCTGCTGACGGATCGCCTGAGCGGAGAAAAGCGCACGCTTGGGTTTGGGATGATCTATGAGCTGCTGCGCGGCGACGTGCGCGTGTCGTTGCTCGGAGAGTGCAAGGTGGCAGACGCAGACCTTCCTGCGCCCACCGCGGCTTCGTCGGCATCCGCATCCGCATCCGCATCCGCACCTGCTCCAGCCCCCGCACCCGCACCCGCACCGGCACCCACGCAGTGGACGTGTGGCATGTGCACATCGAAGAACGACCACTCCGCCAGCGCGTGCGGCGTGTGTGGGCTCGCCAAGGGGTCATGGTCATGCCCCGCGTGCACGTCCATCAACGGTGCCCGGGCGGGCCGCTGCTCCATGTGCAACACTGCCGCACCCAAGGCCGCCACCACCGCAGCAGCGCCCACCGCTGGCGCTGCGTCCTCCGCCACCACGCCCGCTTCCGACGGAGGCGCCGCGATGTGGCGGTGCTCGGTGTGCACCGTCCGCAACGCGGCCTCGGCGACGACGTGCTGCACCTGCGGCCAGGCCAAGGACGCGTGGGGGTGCCCTCGTTGCACCACCACCAACCGCGCCGCGGCGTCGGTGTGCACCATGTGCCGGTGCCCAAAGCCCGCCACCGCCGCGGCGCCTGCGTCAGTGTCCGCCGCGCCCACGTACGAGGCGGCCGGCACCCCGTCGTCCTGGACACTGGGGTGCCTGGCGCTGCAGGCCATGCTGCTGCGGGAAAGCGAGGAGATGAAGCTGGAGGCGCCGCCCAACTGGCCGTACGCTCTGGCGCAGCCGCTGCTGCTGGCGGCAGAGCACACCGCCTCCACCGGCGACGCCACGCTGCTGCACACCTTCCCGCCCCTCCCCGAGAAGATGCGGGCGGGGCGCAACTACTTCATGCGCAACCGCGAGGGCAACGACTTCAAGGACCGCATCACCACCGCGTGTGCCGCGTGCATGACGTCGGCCGAGTGGACGCGGGCGGTGGCGCGGGAGTTCACGAAGCCCGAAAAGCAGACCGTGCGCCTGACGGTGCGGCACACGGACGCGCCACCGGAGCGCCCGGCGGTGGCGGACTACTCCTGCGACCGCCGCTTGATGGGCCCCGGGCAGTGCGCTGCGGCGGCCACCGCCTTTGACATCGCCGTCACGGCCGAGGACATGTTGTCCTTCGCCACCGAGCCGCTGCGGAGCCTGGGCCTGGCCAAGCACGTGGAAAGCTCGCCGGCTGTCGGCGCCAAGGGCGAGCTGACGCGCGAGCTGCCGTTTGACGTGCGGCACACGGCCGAGGCGAAGACGTACGTCGGGGTGCAGATGGTCAAGCGCCTGACGGATGACCTGGTCGGCTCGGCGGACGCGGCGGTTGGTTCGACGGTGCCGCGGCTCCGGTACCTGAACGGGACCCACATTGCCGCGCTCAAGGCCGCCCTCACGCCCGTCGACCCACGGGCCCCAGCACCCGCCGATGGTGCCGCGGAGTCGAAGGGACACGAGGGTGGCGACGGCGCCACCACAACAGCAGCAGCAACAGCAACCACAGCAGCAACCACAACCACAATGAGTGACGAAGGCGCCGTGCCCTCCACGTTGGGGTTGGACGAGGCCACGAGTGACATGCTCGTGGACGCGCGCCGTCGCTTGCTGGAGCTGCGCACCACCCTTGTGGAGCAGCAGCGCCACGATGCTGCGGCGATTGCGGATGCCGTGCCCAAGCTCGAGCGTGCTGCGAATCACGTGCGGTTCGCACACGCGGCAGCAGCCGACGCGTCCATCGTCAGTGGCGCGGCCAATGCCAATGCCGATGCCGATGCCGATGCCGATGCCGATGCGGATGCCGATGCCACTGGCCATGTCAGTGACGAAGCCGAGCGGCTCACCTTTTGGCTGGAGCGTTCCTACGGCGGCTGCGCGAAGCTCACCTTCCAGTTCCTCGTCGCGGGCCTGCTGTCGTCCACCGCGATGCAGCAGCTGCAGTCACTGAACCCGTTCCTGACCACCACCGGCTGCACCAACGTGCTGGACACCGTCGTGGTGGCGCTGCTCACTACGTCCCGCTTTGGCCAGGCCAACCGCTGCATCGCGAGCGTCGACACGCTGCTGCAGGAGGTGCAGCACCTGGTGGAGTCCCGCGTGCTGCACTCGTTCCGGCAGGACGAAAGCGCCGCGCGCCGCCTGCGCCGGCGGCGCGTTCACCGGTCGCCGCCCACCGACGCCATGGTGCGCCACGTGCTGCAGGCGACGGAGTACCACGCCGTGCATGCGCGCCGGCGCCTGGGGGAGGTCATCGACATGATGGCAGAGCTGGTGCGCACGCCGCCCGCCACTGTCGGCTTGGCTGCCCACTCGTCCGGCGTCAGCGTGCGGTCGTTGGTGGAGCTGGCGGTGCACCTGCACGACTTTGATCGGGACGCCGCGGCGGCCGCGTTGGCGGACCCGCCGGAGGTGATGGCTCTGCTGAGCAAGGCCTCGCGTGGGTGCTACCACCACGGCAAGAAGCTGCCGGATGTGACGGCGACGGTGTCCTTCCACGGTGCTGGCGCCTCTGGTGGTGGCAGTGGCAGTGGTGGTGGTGGTGGTGGTGGTGGACGTGGCGCTCCTCAAGAGTCGCCGTTGGCCATGGTCCACGTGCTGCAGCACACCGCGGACTCTGTGGCAGCGGACTTGGTGACGCGTCGTCACTACATGGACCCGCTGCCGTCGCCGGCCGCCTCTGCCGCCGCCTCGGCCTCACCGGCGGACATGTACGTGTACGACCCGCGCTTCCTCGTGTTCGAGTACCTCCTGGGCTTTGTGCTGCGCAAGCGCCAGGTGGAGTTGGTGCGGCAGTTCGCTGGCGCGGCGCGGAGCCAGGTCAGTTCGGTGCGCCAGATGATCATGGGCGCCGGCAAGACGACGGTCATTGCGCCGCTGCTGGCGCTGATGCTCGCGGACGGGCACTCGCTGGTGACCAACGTGGTGCCGTCGTCGCTGCTGGAGCAAACGCTGGGCATCATGCGCAGCGCCTTTTCATCCCTCATCCAAAAGCGGTGCTACACCCTGCAGTTTGACCGCATGTCCGAGTCGTCGTCCAACCTGGAGGCCCTCGCCGCGCTCGTGCGCAAGCTGGAGCGCGCCCGGCGCTCCCGCGCCATTGTCTGCTCCACGCCCGAGGCCGTCAAGTCCGTCATGCTCAAGTACGTGGACCTGCTGCAGGCGGTGGACGCGTCCGCCGCCATCGTGCGCACGCCGGTGCGCCAGCTGGAGCCGGCCAAGGCGGACAAGGCGGCGGCGTTGGCGCGGGACTTCCGGGCCAAGGCGCTCGCCGCGGACACACTGCGGGACCTGCTGCGCATGTGGGGCGCGGAGGGCAAGGGCATCGTGCTGCTGGACGAGGTGGACCAGCTGCTGCACCCGTTGAAGAGCGAGCTGAACTTCCCCATCGGCCCATGGATGCCGCTGCACCTGTCCCCCCGCCGCTGGGACTTCCCCATCTTCCTGCTGGACGCCATCTTCTTTGCGGCGCGCGGCAAGATCGCGGTGCCCGGCTTCAAGCCCAGCGCCGAGACGGGCGCCATCCTGGGCCGCATCCGGGACGCCATGGAGCTGGGCCGCGCCAAGCGGGCCATGCAGTTCTCGCCCCACCCCGTGCTGTTGGTGCCGGGGTTCTACACCGACGCCCTCAAGCCCCTCATGGCCGAGTGGTCCATGGTGTGGCTGCGCGCGCAGCCCAGCGTCCGCGCGCTGTTTGCCGACCCCGCCGCCGTGAAGTTGACCTCGGCGCCGCTCACGCCGGACGCCGAGTCGCGGCTGCTCGCGTTCATCAAGGGCTCCTCGTTGGGCGACGACGTCACGACCTGGGTGGGGCGCCACGCGTCGTCCGACTGCATGCGGCTGCTGAACCTCGCGCGGGACTGGCTGGCGACGTACCTGCCCCACTGCATCGCCAAGATCGACCGGGTGACCTTTGGGCTGCTGCGTGGCGCGAAGGACGTCGCAGAGGTGGAGGTGGACTCGGAGGAGGAGGAGGACCGCGTGACGGATCGACAGAAGGCGGAGGCCCGCATCCGTCGCAGTCGGCGGCGCCGGCGGCTGCGCCGCCAGCAACGCCGACGCAACCGCCAGCGCAACCGCGGCCGCCACCGCATTTATGGCATGGGGCGCGGCGGCATGAACATGAAGCGGTACGTCCGCCGCCGTGCGCGTGCTGCCGCGGTGGCTGCCGCCGCTGCCAAGAAAGGCGCGGGTGGTGGCGGCGGCGGCGGCGGTGGTGGTGGTCGAGACGGGACGGCAGACAAGCAGCGGGAGGGGAAGGGCAAGCACCAAAGCAAGCGCCGGTTGGCGCTGGCTGTGCCGTTTGTGGGCAAGGATGTGCCGTCGCCGTCTGCGGAGTTTGCACACCCGGAGGTGCTCATCGGCCTCTCGGTGCTCGCGTACCGGTACGAGGGCCTGCGGCGCCGCGACCTGCACCTGGTGGTGACCACCCTCAAGAAAAAGCTGATGCGGGAGCCGGGGCCGTTCAGCGAGCGGCCGTCGCAGGTGCTGTTCGGGGACTGGCTCGCCAAGGCCTGGTCCGATCGCCAGCAGTCGCGGCTCAGGAAGGGCACGGCGACCGGTGTGGTGGGTGGTGGTTGTGGTGGTGGTGGTGGTGGTGGTGGTGGTGGTGTGGGTGCCGCAGTCG
>Ga0213833_1000778_pt1 | contig 27030 bp, 22 predicted proteins | sample SWATP21_FD_160575 | JGI IMG/M metagenome (GOLD analysis project Ga0213833, IMG submission 160575) | Coastal seawater microbial communities from Marineland, Florida, United States - SWA TP2 #1 | ecosystem: Environmental > Aquatic > Marine > Coastal | place: USA: Florida | collected 2016-08-14 | reverse complement strand
CGCACCCGCACCCGCACCCGCACCGGCACCGGCACCCGCACCGGCACCGGCACCCGCGCCTGCCTCACCTTCCGTGCCGGCATCTTCACGGGGCCGCGTGCACATTTCACACACCGTGGCGGTGTCCACGTTGTCGCTGTGGCACAGGGGGCAGGTCCACACCACGTCCACCCGCTCCACACCAGCAGCAATGCGCGAGCGCTTGGTCAGCGCGTCACTGAGGTACTGCTCCACCAAGGACGGCGGGCACTGCGCAAAGTGCGAGCCGCGGGTGCTCAACAAATCCGCCACCGACGCCAAACTGCCGCTGCGCGCGAAGCTGTGCACGAAGGAGGAGTGCTGCAGCAGCCCATCCAGCGCCTTCATGGCACGCAGCTTGAGCTGCCACTGCAACGCCAGCATGCCGGGGCCCACCGTCACCGAGTTCAGCGCCGGCTGCGCGATGAGGGTCACGAGGTGCGACAACACACGCGGCACAGACCGCAGGGCCTCCACCGGCACCGGTGTTTCCGACACCGCCCGCAGCTCGCGCGCGTTGGCGATGCGGAACGTCTCACTCGTGGCACCCGCGGAGACGCGCACCTTGGCGACGTAGCCGTCAGTGGCCGCCGGTCGGTACCGCACCAGCGTGCCCTGCTGCCCCACCATGTTCCCGAACACCACCTCCACGCGCCCGCCCTCGCGCAGGCGGTCCATGTGGCCACCCACCACACTGAGGGCGCCCACCACACCCCACACGCGGTGCGTCAGGCGCCGGCGCGTCGCGGTGCCCAGCTCCTCCTCCGCAAGCTGCGCCAGGTCCGCGTCCAGGCTCCCGGCGTGCGCCAGTCGGTCCCGCAGCGCCGCGACAATGCACGTGCGCCACGCCGGCGCGTCCATCAGGCGCCGCAGCAGCGTGACGACCTCGCACGCGACGGCCACAAACGACGACCGTGCCGGCATGCCCTGCGTGGCATGGTCGGTGCCGGTGTACAGCGCGGAGCCCACCATGTTGAACAGCAGCGCGGGCACCACGCCCTGCAAGGCAATGCCACCGTTGGTCGCCCCGATGCCGTCGTCGGCACCCTCGCTACCGCCACCACCGCCACCGACACCGACACCTTCACCCGGCGGCGTGTGCGTGGTGGCGACCTGCGGGAACAACGCGGCGTCCACCTTGCCATCGTCGTGCAGGCGCACAAACACCTCGCCGGCGCGCGCCACGTCCACGTCGCCAAGGACGTGCCGCAGCAGCCGCAGCATGAGGGAGCACATGACGGCAGACACGGCGCCGACGCCGCCGTTGCTGGCGGAGAAGAACATGTCCAGCAGCTGTGAGAGGGGCTCGTCAGAGCCGAGGAACGCACGCGCGGTGGCAGAGCGGCGCGCCAGCTTCTCCAGCACCCACATGGTTTGGATGAAGTACACCAGCTTCCCGCGGGACGCCGGCACCTTGTGGCCGCGCGAGTTGGTCCACAGCCACGCCACACACGCCGCGTCGAACCCGGTGTCGTCCTCCACGGCTTCTTGGCCCATGAACAGGTCGCGGTAGGAGGCAGCAGAGGACATGCGTGCCAACGCAGGTGGCGCCGGAGGCAGCTGTGCCGCCAGCAAGGGCGCACCACCACTGCCACTGCCACTGCCACCCTCCTCCGCAGGCTCCAGTCCGCCAGCGTCCGCGTCACCAAACAGCATCCTCCCGCCTCCGCCTCCACACCCGAGCCCGATCCCGAGCCCGAGGGGCGGCTGCCACTCGTTGGCGAGTCGCAGCTGCTCCAGCAGCGCCTCGACGACCTGCGCTTCGAACGCCGCGGCGCCCGGGTTCACGGCGCGCGTCAACTGGTCACCCACCGAGTACGCCACCATGCGCAGCGCCGCCCAGCCCGCAGCGCGCAGCTTGAGCTGCGCCTGCTGCTCCTGGCCCAACGGCACCCGCCGCAGCTTGGTGTTGGCGGGGGTGCCGGCCAGGAACACGGCGTGGTAGAAGCCGCAGGCGACCTGGGACACGTGCTGGGAGGCCAGCTGCGCGATGGGCATGAAGCTGGTGTCCGACGCCGTGGCGGCGCCGGTGCACAACACACCCATGCGGTTGCGCCCCCACCCGTACGCCTTGCCGTCCGCCGTGACAGCCATGGTGAAGTACGTGCCGCACTTGATGTCCACCACCGTGTCCGGCAGCGCCTCCACGCGCCGGGGCGTGTACACGCGCGGCGGGTGCGCCTGCCCCGTCTCCGAGTGGTCGTTGCGACCCCACGCATACACGCGCCCCGACTCGGTCAAGGCCACGCCGTGGTAGTACCCCGCCGAGATGGACGCCACGTCGTGGTGCGGCAACGGCACGCGCGACGCGGTGTGCAGCTGCTGGGGCTGGGGTTGCTCGGCCCGCCCGCGCTGGCCAAAGTCGTTCTTGCCCACCGCCCACACGTCACCGCCGTGCGTGAGGCACAGCGTGAAGGAGTGGCCGCACGCGACGTCCTTCAGGTTCAGCCGCGACAGCTGCACCGCCTTGGTGGGCGTGCACACGCGCTGGGCGTTGCCCGCCACACCCAACGCGCCGTTGGTGTTGTTGCCCATGCCCTGCACCGTGCCGTCCTCCAACAGCACCACGGAGTGCTTGAAGCTCACGCCCACCGTCACCGGCCGGCGGCCGGCCAGTGCCGTCAGGTGCTGCAGCGTGTTGACCTTGTACACGTGCCCCAGCCCCAGCTGCCCGTCGGCGTTGAAGCCGCAGCCGTACAGCTCGAAGCCGTGGGTGAGCGCGAAAAAGTGCTCCGCGCCGTTGCCGGTGTACACGCACATGATCTTGTGCCGCGGCCACGTCAGGCCGCGGACGATGCCGGGCGTGTGCACGCGCGCCGCGTACGACCCCATGGCGCAGTTGCCGTTCTTGTTCATGCCGCACATGTACAGCTGGCCGTCGGCGGTGAGGAAGCCCGTGATTTCGTTGGCCGCCACCACCTGCACCACCGGCGACCCGCCGCCGACCTTGGACACGCGGCACGGCGCCAGCTGGGACGGCTTGTTGCCGATGCCCAGCTCGCCGTACGCGTTCTGGCCCACCGTGAACACCTGCGTGCCGCCGACGAAGCGCTGCGGGAGCACCTGCGCCGGGTCCAGCGGCACGACCTGCCCGGCAGCGTGGGCGGCGGCGTACGCACCGAGACCGCTGGCCGCCGCCGCGGCGGCGACGCGCGCGCTGGGCGTGCCAGACCTGTTCTTGTTCTTGTTGTGGGCGCGATCCAGCGGGCTGGGCTGGTCAAAGTCGGTCGACACGGTGGCGTCGCCGTGCAGCTGCAGCGCCAGGAACACCGGCAGCCGCGTTTTGTAGGTCACCCGCGCCCGCTCCTTGGTGCCCACCAACAGGCGCATGGTGTGGGTGGGCGGGTCCACCAGCACGCCGAAGGTGCCGCCGGGCTGCAACAACTCGCTCGGGACGTCGAGGTGCGCCGCGTGCTTGCGGTTGGTGACGGTGCCGGGGTACGCCAGACCCACACCCATGCGCGGCAGCGTCTTGCGCGAGCGCCGCCCCGCCGTGTACGCACTTGGGCCGCGCCACTGGAACTCGACGTACGTGGGCGCGTTTGTTCCCGCCGCCGCCGTCGTCACGGGGTGCACCGCCGCCACGCACTGGCCGGGCGCCTTCGACTCAAGCAGCTCGCGTTTCACCGACACCACCGTCTTGCCCGTGACCTGCAGCGCCCCGTGGCACCGCTGCGTGTTCCACGCATTCGTTTTGCAGCCCCGGTTAGGGTCTGTGGCGGCCTCCTCGGCACCGCCGGCGGTGCTGCCGTCTGGTCCGCCTGCCGCGGCACCACCCAGCGCCACACGCGTCTTCCGCGCTTCTTCGCGCGCCAGGTTGGCGACGTAGTGCATGTGGCGGTACTGGAACGACGACAAGCCGGGCTGGCCGACGTACTCCGTGCCACGGCGCCACGCCACCAGGTCCACCACGGTGGCCAAAAACCCGCAGGCCTTGAGGTACACAAAGTCCTCGGCGTGGTACGGCAGCGCGCAGGCGTTCAGCATCAGCACCGTGTCCGCGATGTGCGGGCCGTCCGCGGCGCCGTCACGGCGGGGCGCCAGCAGCTGCTGCACGACGTGGAAGAACGCGGCGCGGATGCGTGTGGCCAGTGCCGGGCTGCAGTTCACGTTCGCCAAGAAGTGCTGGCGGCCTGCGCCGTCCATGGTCACCGCCGTGCCACCACCCACACCAGGCGCGGCACCGACACCGACACCAGCGCCCGCACCCGCACCGGCGGCGCTTGCGCCATCCAGCACGGTGAAGGACCGCGCAAACCACCACACGAGCTGGCGGCGCCCACACACCGCGTGGAGCTGCGACAGGACGTCGCCAAACACCGCCAGGCCGTGCGCACGGGACTGGGCTCGCTCCAGGCGGCGGCGCAGGTACCAACGCACCGAAAGCAGCGGCACCGAGGACTGCACGAACATGGCCACTTGGGTTTCCAGCGACTCCTCGCCACCCTGGCCCGGCTGCATGTGCATGACGTGGCGAATGTGGCGCGCCACCACAGACACGGAAGCGCCAGCAGCTTCACCCTCGGCACCCACGCCTGCGCCATCACCGTCACCGTCACCGTGTCCGTCTCCGACACCGACACCGACACCAGCACCAGAGGAGATGCCACGATACAGCTCAGGGCGTGGTGGCACGGGTGGTGCCGCACCCAACCCAGACGACGAGGCGGACGCAGAAGCTGACGCAGACGCGGACGCGGACGCGGACGCGGACGCGGACGTGGACTCGGACGCGGAAGCTCTGGCCGCTGCGACGGTGGTGTCAGACTCCACGTCGACGTTCGGCGCAAGGCGCAGCAGCAACTTGCAGCGCTTGACAATGGTGGCGGCAGCCTGGGAGGTGCTGGCGCCCTGCGACGTCTTGATGCCACGCAGCAGTCCCGACGCCAGGCGCTTCGCGGTGCCGTACAGCTTGATGACGGTGGGTGTCGGCTCGCCTGTCGACGTCACGGCAGCTTCGGTGTACGACGACACCGAGTGCTTCAGCAGGACCGCGAAAATGTACCGCAGCGCCCGCTCCATGCGGGAATGCTTGAACGCGTCGGCCTCCACGACGGTGAACGGCGCGGCGGACTTAAGGCTGGCCACCAACTTCTTACCACTCCCCTCATCCAGGATGATGCTTCGGTACACCTGCGCCTCGCGCCGTGAGCCAAGCGAGCCCTGTTGTGGTGGTGGCCCTTGAGTCGCCTCAGGGCGTGGTGCCGAGCCGTCGTCGGGCGCAATGTCCAAGCCACCCGAAAACAACGAGCCCCGGAGGTCCTTTGCCAGCTTCACCTCCGCCTCGGTGACAGGTGGACCACGGACAGACGCGGAGGCAAACTTCCCGACTACCCACGCGGCTGTGCCCTCCAAGTCCAACAAGAACGGCAGCGCGGCGGCTTGCTCGCCTGATGTGCCTGCGAGTGCGCCCTCACCAGAACCTGTGCTCGCACCAGCACCAGCGCCAGCGCCAGCGCCAGCGCCAGCACCCGCACCCGCACCAGCTCCAGCACCGGCACCCGCACCGGCACCCGCACCAGCACCGGCACCGGCACCGGCACCGGCACCAGCTCCTGCTCCAGCACCAGTGTCACCGCCGCCACCACGGCTTGCGTCCGCACTGGCACTGGCACTGCCATCGCCACCGGTGGCACCGTGAACAAGGGAGTCGATGTGCACCACCAACTCTGCCAGCGGCGTGGCCAACAACGGCGGGAAAAAGGTGGGAGGCTGCAGGCTGTACAGTGCCACGAGGGTCACATGCAGCAGGGGCTTGCAAAACGACGACGCCACAAACGCCTCGAGCTTGTCCAATGGCAACGCCGCCGCATGCACGCGTGACAGCACCGCGGATGCAGCCTCGAGAAGTGCCTGAACGTACGCCGCGAGGCGTGCCCACGGCGTGTGGTCGACCACCGCCGCATCGCCCGCACCTGTTGGCGTGGCCTCTGAGGCCTTGCTCTCCACGACACCACTGCCACTGTCGCCAGCAACGCCACGACCACCGGCCGTGGTGCCGGACACGGCAGTGGTCCCAGCTCCCTCGCTGGTGGAGCTGCTCTGCCGTGACGTCGACGTCGACGCCGCGAGGAGCAGGCTTTGCTGCGCCTGTGCCAGCACGGCCACGAGTTGCTGCTGTCGCTCCTCGACGGCGTTCATGGTGTCATCCACCAGCACGGTGAACAGGTTGCGCAGGAACTCGCCGACGTCGTCGCTGCCGAGCTCGGCACCAGTCTGTGGCGAGGGCAGCGGCGACGCCAACAACTGGTTCCAGAACTGCGGCTGGGCCATCTTCGGCAGTTGCATTTCCAGCAGCAGCGCCTCGGTGACACCAATGCCGGACCCGTCACTGGCTGCGGTCGCTGCTTTCTGCAGCGTGGCCGCCAAAAAGGTGGCCTGTGACGCGGCAGAGGGGAACAACACCTCGAATCCCAGGCTCACGGCGCGCGTCGCCTCGGCTGCCACCAACTTGCGCTCCGCGTCCGTGGACACGTCATCCGCGAAGGCAAACAACAACCGCCGGAGCTGCACCAGCAAGCTGTCCGGGGGTGGCGTCGTCGTCGTCGTGGCGGCGGCGGCGGAGGCGGAGGCAGAGGCCGCCACGTTGCTGCTGTCGTCCTTGGCGTTGTGGCCGGGGCATGTGCCAGAGGGAAGCAGGCCCGCGGCGGCGGGGTCAAGTTGCGACAGGCCGACCTGGTGCATGTTCACACCCAGAATGCGCAGGCCCGCCAGCAGCGCGTAGGTCACGCGCTGGCGCGCCTTCCCGTCCAGCCCCGCAAACGCGTCCGCGTCCAGCCACAGCGACGAGGCGTGGGTGAGCAGCTGCAGCGTGCTGCGGAACGCGGAGGCCTTGACCTCCACCGCCAACGGCCGCACCAGTGTGGCCACGGTGGGCACGGATTTCTTGCGCGACGCGCCGGAGCCGCCACGACCGCGAGGGGGGCCGAACGGCGCGGACAACGCATCCAGCCATGACAAGATGAACAAGCCAGCCTCGTCGCCCCGGACCACCGGCGACTCGGCGTTGGCGTTGGCATCGGCATCGGCATCGGCGTCGGCGTCGGCGTCGGCGTCGTCAGCATCTACGGACCGTAACGCGGGCGTCAGCTGCAGTGAGCGCAGCACGCCTCGGGGTGTCCACTCGTCGTCCTCGCCAGCGGCACCGGTTGCAGGCGGCAAGGCTGCAAGCGAGGCGTGGGATGAAGCAGCCGCGTCGTGGTGCGGCTCCGTGCTGGGCGCAGCCGGGTTCACGACACCGACCACTGCCGCGTCGGCGTGGGCGGTGAGCGACTCGGGCTGCAGCGCCGAGCAGCGCCCACTTGCGCCGCAGTCGCAGTAAAAGGAGGACACTTTGGGATGGACATCCACGGTGTGGCCTGCGTGGCAACGATCCTTGCACGCACGGCACACGCCTGTCCGCTCGCTGAGACCGCACGTGGCACAGGCGTACCACTGCTGCTGGACAAAGTTGGCCCCCGTGATCGTGTAGCTGCACACACTCCCAGACCCGACTTGGTAGTGCTGTTTGATTGTCTCAGCTGACAGCGGCGCAGAGTACAGAGCCACCTCGCTCAACCATCCGTCAAAACGGTCGCGGAAGTTCACATAGTGGGCGAAACCACTCGCACCCTCAAATGCGCCCAGCACCAGATTTGACTTGCCGGCGACGTACTTGGCATTGCGGCTGCGCACGTGGGCACCGTTCACGTACAGGGACATGGAGAACGAGGAAAACACGGCCACGACGTGTGTGGGAATCCCGTCCTCCACGAACGGGCCGGTGAGGGTGCGTGTGCCGACGCGGAAGCACCACCGATTGTCGGCGATGCCCACCTGAAACCCGGACGCGGCGTCGGCGCGCGCGGTGCCCTTTTCTTGCAGCGTGGACACCACCGACATCTTCTGCCCAACAGGAACGCCGATGCGGGCCCACAACTCGATGGTGAAGCTGGGGGACATCACGAATCCGTCCGGGGCTTTGGCTGCCAGGGGCCGCGAGTTGGAGAAGCGCAACGAGGCGCCACCGCCAGTGTCGGGGTTGGAGTCACGTTGTGCGTGCAGAGACGGCTCCCCAAACGTGGGGGGTGGCTGCTCGGTGTGCACCGGTCGAAGCGCCGGCCACTCCAGCACGCCCGAGTTCTTTGCCGAGTTGGAGCCCACGGGGTCATCCAGCCGCCAGTACCCGAGGGGGAGGTCCTGCATCACGACACCGGCGTAGCCGGTGGCTTTCTGACGGGCTTGCCCAGGCAGTTGTGCAGCTGTGGAAGCGGACAACTCGTCGGGGGTGGACCCCACCGGTGCGTCGACGGCGTGCTCTGTGATGACCACCATGTGGTGGAACCCACACGCCACGTCCACCACGGCACGCCCCGTGAGCGTGCCCTGCACAAGCTGTGGCGTGAAGCGCGACGTCTTGTCTCCCAGCGCAAGGTTTCCGCACTTGTTGCGGCCCCAGGTGTACAGGCACCCGTCATCACGGATGGCGGCGCAGAAGTATGTGCCGCATGACACCTTCGTCACACGGTCAAACACCGCACGCGGCGTCTTGACGCGGTCCACGCCTTCGCGGCCCAGCCCGAGCTGGCCGCAGTCATTGCGCCCGCATGTGTACAGGGTCCCGTCGCTCGCCAAGAACGCCGAGTGGTAGTAGCCACATGCAATCGCCACACACGTCACCTCCTCTGGAAGCTGCACACGCAGGGGCGTGGTGGTGCCGGGCGACGCAGAGGGCACACCGAGCTGCCCGTCACCGTTGGCGCCGGTGGCCCACACTGACCCGTCCGCGAGCAAGAACAGGGAGTGCTGATACCCGGCAGCGGCGGCCACGACGTTCTTCAACGACGGGATCTTCGTCGGCTTGCGCACAGGGGAGGTGAATCCCAGCTGCCCGTGCTCGTTCAGCCCACACGCGTATGCACTCCCATCTTGTGCCACAATGACAGTGTGCAAGTACGAGCAGCTAGCCTGCACAACTGGGGTGCCCTTCAGAGCTGCCACAACCTTGGGTTTTGTCACCTTTTGCTGGCAGTCTTCATGCCCAAGCTGCCCTTGGTGCCCATACCTGTGTGCAGTGAACCAGCGTCACTCGGAGCACCAGCGCGTGGCAAAGCAACCACGAGGCGACGGCAAACACAACGTACCCACACGTCAACAGCGTGCCCTTGTTGTCAATAGCAAGAAACTGCTCTGAACCATTGAAGGTGGCTGCTAGTGTGACTGGGAACGCAATGTTGTCACCCACAATCCGACGGGGGAGCAACACATTCACCGCGGCTGTTCCGACACCACACTGCCCCTTGGCGTTTAAACCACAAGTGTAGACCTCCTGGCCCCCCTTGCCAACCAACACTGTGAGCTCGTTGCCCGCGAACACAGTGTCAATTGTGGCAGACTTCGACAGGGGCAGCGGCGTGAGCTCCAGCGAGTCTGTGGTGCTGCCGATACCCAACTCGCCGCACCGGTTCTGGCCAACGGCCAACACCTCACGCACCATAGGGACGGCAGCGCTGCGCACGCTCGCCAACTTTTGAAGCTCGGCTTGGAGCCGAAGGGGCCCTATGTCCAGGGTCTTGAACAGCAACACGTCTGCGAGCTGGATGAGGTAGCTGACAGAACCCCGAGCAAGGGCAAGGCCCAGCAGGGCCTTCATACACAGCGATCGCACCTCTGCCGTTGAGGTGTCAACAGTGGTGGTGCGCATCAAGAAGGAGCAGACAAAATCAAACGCGTCTGCCGCTTGCTCTGGAACGCCCGGTCCATCCACCAGCGACAGGGGATTGGCCGAGGACATGTGGCTCGCCACAAGCCCAATCGCTGAGGCAAGCAGCTCGTTCGGCCCCTCCGCCTGAACTTGGCGAAGCAATTGAACAGCAAGTTGAGTAAACGACTGAAAACACTTGCTGCTGCCAGCATCGAGCTTTGGTCCGGACTTGCGAAGACTTTCTGCGGTTCCCCGCAAGACTATCTTGCCCAAGGCTGTCGCAGCCGCGCCGGATTGCGTAAGCGTGTGTTTTTGAGACTCCATCAGCAGTGCCAACACGTGGCGTCGTTGCTCGATGCGGTCCTCGAATTGCTGCCCGAAACTATCATGCACACGAGCCCATTGTGACATGGCAGCGAGAGCTTGAGTGAGGCGCGATGTTGTGTCGGCGGTGCTCACAAAAGACGTGTCCATCTCTTCCAGCTGCTCGCTTTGCTCTGTATCTTCCGGAACAGCTTCCAGCATGTCAACATCGAAAGCACCCATGGCAGCGCCGGCACCTGCGCCAGCGCCAGCGCCAGCGCCTGCACCAGCACCAGCACCAGCACCGGCACCGGCACCGGCACCGGCACCTGCACCGCTCCCTGTGACTGCCGTTGGCCCAGTGGAAGGAGCACCATCTGTTGAGACGATGGCCACAGCTGGTGGTGGTAGGCGGCCAACACGTGCCAGGAGCGCATCATCAAACAGGCTCTCGAATCCATTGGCGACCACTTGTGCAGAAGCGTCGACTTGCCCCCCTGCCCGCAAGGAACCGTCCATGACCGCCGAGGGGAAGGCCAAGAGGCCAGTCTGTGGTAACAGTGTGTGGCACAGTGCAATACAAACGCACGTCACATACTGGAAGTAGGCAGGCCAACACAACACCCACTCCACCACACAGCCTCGGGTACGACGACCACGCCCTAAACACCACCACCTGCGCGTACATCCAGGGCGAGCCGCGGGAAAGACCGTACACTGACCACGCACGTTCACGCAGGCCCAAAGGAAAGGCCCACCGAGGCGCGCAGTCGGAGATCGCGCCAGGCGTTGATTCACGCCACGCCAAAACGTCGTCGTGCTTTCGGCCGGGAACGAATCCTCTGGCACCGCGCAGACAGAACGCGCGACACCCTGAAGAACAAGCGTGGCTCGATCTTTTTGTGTCAAATTTACAAAATTGAGAACTATGCGGAGTCCGATGCAGGTTTTCTCGCCACGGCGTCCAGTCTTGACGGCGCAGGTCCGGCTTCATGGCGCGCGTGACGGAAGCTTCGTCCGAAACGGATTTGGAGGCGTTGCGAAGGTTCATATGGCCCAAGGACTTGACGGCGGGCGATGTGGCTCGCTGGCACGACCAAGGCTTCGAGTTTGGACAGTACGACGCCACGCCTTTTGGCTTGTTGCAGAAAAGCGGTGGCCCGTGTGGCGTCCTAGCTGCAGTCCAGGCGTTCGTGTGGAAGGATTTGTGTTTCGATCAGCCTGCACGCCGCCGGAATCGCGCGGCTGGTGACTCCAAAGCAGAGGAAGAAGCCCCCAGTTGCACTCCAGCATCCACTTGTGTGACGGCGGCTCCGGGTTCGTCGAAGCCCGGCCCTGCACCAGCTGGTGCAGCCCCACCAGACACTGCACCAGCAGTCACAGCGCAAGAGTCTATGGAGTGCGCAGCTGTGGATGCTGTGGTACCGCCAGTGACTGCTTCTGCGCCCGATCCCGCACCTTCCCCTGCTGGACGTGAAGAGGCAACCGCGCGAACGACTGTGGCGGGTCCCGAGAGCTCTGCTGTGGTCGCAGGTGGCACTGTGCCCTCAAATGCAGGTGGAGACACAAGTGGCAATGCAGGTGCGAGTGGTGCGGGTGCGGATGGAGGCGCTGGTCCGGGTGCTGGTGCTAGTGCTGGTGCTGGTGCTGGTGCTGGCGCGGGTGCCGATCCAACGGGTGCAGGTGCAGATGGGGGTCCTGGAGCTAGTGCCTCCACAAGCGCTGGTACGCGCGGCACGTGCCGGGGTTCGTCTGGAGTTTACGACCCGTTTCACCCCACTCACTGCCAAAGAAAAGAGGTGCGGCTGGGACAGGGTGCCGTGTTCTGAATGTTGGTTGCTTACGCCGCGTGTGGTGTGACAGGCACTGTATCGGGCGCTGGCCGCTGTCCTTTGGAACGCCCGGAACACCTATGCCGATGTTCCGAGTGCTTGCGTTGTTGTCAGCACCGAGACGCCTGTGACCATGACAACACCAGCTTCAGCGTTGGCCATCCACAGGGTCTTTGATGCTGATGGCGTGTACGCCTGTGTTCGGGAGTTTGCATCACAGTGGCACCACGCTTCTGGCGTCGTGCTGTTCATGTTCGTACTTTCGTTTTTGCTCCGTGTGTCTTTTCCATGCTCTGGCCCCCGTGGTGAACGTACCGTTGTTTCGTTTCAGGTACTCGTTGGTGTTCACGCGGTCGCTGGACCAAGTCAAGAAGGACATGGACGACTCAAGTGCCACTCTGACTGCCACGTTTGGTCACTGCACTCAGGAGCTCATGAACCTGGTTCTTTCTGGCCACGTGCGTTTTGTGTGATGACCTTGCATCGTATCGAACCCCTCTCAACAATCAGCTGCCACACTTCAGGCTGCGTCGCAAGTTCACGATGGCATCATGCCTCTGGAAGATACTGGGTTGATGCTTCGTGGCATCGACAAGCAACCTGCCATTGGCTATTTGTCGCACTTGGAAGTGCTCCGCTACACAAAGGTGTGTGGTACTGGCAGTGGGGCATGCAGGCAATCAATAGAGTGTCTCGCCTCGTCTCACCCCTCTGGCGCTGCCTGTGTTGGTGCGAACGTACACAGGTGGGAAGTCTGTACAAGCGCCCCAAGCTTCCCATCTGGGTGGTGGGTTCGGAATCGCACTACACTGTCCTGTTCGGCACCGATGTCAAAATCAACGACGTTGACTTCATGGAGGAGCTTCAAGGCAAGGCAAAAATAGCCTTTCAGACGTATGACCACGCTCAGAGTGGGATGATCGAGACCGACAAAATTCCGCTGGTGCTTGTGTGCTTGGACGTTCCGTTGACGCTGCAGTCGGAGCTAGACACCCTCACACGCGGCATGGACCCCAGCCGCTCTGGCATTGTCCTGTGGAACGACTTCTGGACGACGCTTGCAAAGTTCGTACGGGGCCGGCGTGAGAAGGACAGCACATCGGCACCTGCTCCAGCTCCAGCACCAGCACCCGCACCCGCACCTGCGCCTGCACCTGCCCCTGCACCTGCAGTCCCACCGCCACCTGCTCGTGTGCGTTCTGACTCAGAAATTGCACGAGCCATGGCAGCAGACCTTGCCGCTGGTGGAGATGGTAACGTGTTCGCTCGGTTTGCTGAAGAGGATGCGGCGGCCGCGGCAGCGGCTGCAGCAGCCGTGCCACCCCCTGCGCCTGTCGCTCGGAGCGACTCGGAGGTGGCGCGGCAGCTTGCAGCAGAAATCAACGGCGGAGCCACCGCTGCTTCCGCCGCGTCTGCTCCGTCTCGATCAACGGGAGGATCGACTGGCTCGGGGTCAACCACAGGACACGGCAAGACCATTGAGTTGTGGCACTACAATGGCTTGGCACGGCCTGTGCGCGGCGTCCAGCAGCCACCCAGCTTCGCAAAGGCTGTACTGAATGTCCCACCGCCTGACTTTGTTGTGGGGCCGAGTGCCCGTGGCGTCAAGATAGACGATGTGATCAGAACCCGCTTCCCGGGTGCAGTCGTTGCATGGAGCACTGCAAAACCGCCCAGCATTGACGGGTAGAGGCCTTGCCTTGGGATTGATTTGTTTGTAACAACATAACATTGTTTTTGCCCATGAATGGTGGTTTTGTTATGCCAGGGTTGGGAAGAGAGTGGCTGTGCGTGGGTGTTCACCACGTCACCTCGCCACGCATGCGAAAGAGCCCTCCCACCCATCACCAAGCGAGTGAGACCCCTGACGCTTTGCCCGCCCCAGCACCCGTACAGATCCAGCTGTTATCTTGCATCGCGGTGTCTGTTGTTCTTGACCCTTTGAGGTGCCCACCCGAGACCAACACCGCGCGAGATCCCTTGGTGTAGTTTGCCCCAGTTGGTGTGTCCGTGGTCTGACACTTTGCGTCACTCCCCTTCCGTCCCGCCCATCACCCCCCCGGGCGTCAAGGCGTTCATATCATGCGCTCCATGGACCCCCGGTCCCCGTCAGCTCGCGTATTGGCGCAGCTGCCACGTACCAACGTTGTCGTGGGTGCTGCCATTCGGTCAGGGATGTCAGTGGAGGAGTTGAAACGCCTCACAGCGCAGCGCCAAGCGCAGCAGCGTGAAAATGGCGCCGCTCCACCGCCACCAGGGTACGCACGCGTCAACATGCCATACAGGCACCGCCGATCCCGCGGTGCCCGGCGGCGCCAGGCACAGCAGCAACAACAGCACCAGCGCGGGTGTGTGATGGGAGCACCTGGCGCCGGTCGCATGAGAGGCCACGCGCCTGAGTTTGTTCCCCCACACGCACCCGTGGCTGCATCGTCGCCAGCCACGACGCCCAACAGCGTGGCTGCGTCCTTTGGCATCGCTTTCCCTTCTTCTTCGGCGGAAGCCCCGCCCTCGACGCCGTTTGGTGTGGCAGCATTTGCTCCCCGCACGCCCTTCTCACACCACGCCCCGCTGCAACACCCACCCCGCCACACCACGCTGCCACACTCCTTTTCCCACGGAGTGGGTAGCATGTTGATGCCGCCGCACCACCCTCATCCCCACCACGCGCTTGTCGACGCAAGAGAATCGTCCGCCGGCGTGCGCTCCATCTTTGCCAGCCATGGCGTCGACTTGCTGCGAGTCGACACATCTGCTCCCGCTGGAGCCCAAGTATATGCTGCTGCAACCCCAAGCCGGCCTCGGAACTTTGGCCCCGTGTCCTCCCCCGACAGCCACACCAAGAAGCCGCTGTCCTTCACCTCCCTGCCGGGCATCAGCCTTGGTGCGGATCTGACTTTGCACGGCATGGACATCTCCTCGCTCCCCATCCCAGAGCCCCAAGCCGACGGTATGGTTGAGTCCTCCATGTCAAGTTGGAACCCGCACACCACCGCAAGTGGCGATGCGGAGGAAGACTTGGTGCACGTGCTGCAAGAAACCGGGATCGGGAACGTGCTTGACTTCGGCGTTGAGGACACGGCACCCGCTGGCCCCGCACCCGCACCCGCACCATCAGCGCAGCCCCAACCGCAACCCCAACCCCAACCCCAACCTCAACCGCCATGCTTGTCAGAAGGCACCACGGCACCAACGTCCCAAGCAGCGGTGGCATCGGAGGGTGCTGTGCCGTTGTTCCTTTCCGGAACCACCTGGTCGGTTGTACCCAGTGCCATTGTGTCGGCGGCAAGATCATGGTTCCCGTCCTCCTCTCCGCAGGCCACCACTGCCTCGTAGTGGGACACTTCCCGGAAGCATCGCTTTGTGGCTGCAGCCAGTCACCCTTACGTTCTTCCCCTTTGATCCATGTGTTTTTTCTATGGCTAAGCATGTGCCTGTGCCATGCCCGCCGAGTGATGTGAATGTGTTCTTGCTGTGTTCTCTTGATAGTAGTTGCAGTGCGGTTGTTGGGTTGTGTGTGATGAAGTCAACAACCTGGTTTTGCTTTCTTCCTCATGATGGCGAGTGTACACGGGTGTGTACCCGCAACAGCGGTGTTGGTGTGTGTGTCCTTGTTGTCTGATCTGAGCCACGGCTCTCTGACGCACACACCCGCGCGAAGCAACCACACTCTACGGCCAATGCGGACGTTCTCCGGCAGCAGCAGCTCGCGCACGCTCTTCCTCCTCCAACCGCTTCAATCTCTCCGTGCGGGTGCGCAAGTCAGCGATCAACCGGGGTCGACGGAGCTTCACGCCGTACAAGACCTTCGGGGCGTCGGCGCCAGCGGGCTTTGGGGGGGACGCCGTGCTCGCGCCAGCTGTGTCCTTGTCACTCGTCTTTGCCTTGTCCGCTTCCTTGTCGCTGGCCTCCTTCTGCTCGGTGTCTGGACCTGGCACAGCTGAGCTGTGAGCCATCGGTTGTTGTGGTGGTGTTGCGGGTCTTCCGTCCCCTTTGCTTGGTGGTGTCGGCGCGTCGCCTGCGTCGGCATGGTCGCCTGCATGCTTGGCACTGGCGGAAGACGCCGATGGCGGCGCTGGTAATGCTGTTGAGGGAGTTGCAGGGCTGGAAGGTGCGGAAGTGCTCGCAGGAGACACGTCGTCAGAAGACTGGGCTACATGCTGGCGCTTGATGTGCTTGTTGTAATGCGTGTTTGCGGGTGTCTTCGTGTCGCCCGCATCCGTGAAAAAGGTGTGGCGCTGTGACCGCGTCAGCTCAGAACTGCGACTGGTCAAGAACGAATCCATGGCGATAACACATGCCAATGGAGAGCCTGTCCCGAACAAACATGCGTCCGTGTCACTGAGAACACGTGCTCACATCGTCGCAACAACGAACCTTGCCGGAATTTGTGCTTGTGTTGCGCTTGGCGAACGAAGCCTATGAGTCTTCTGCGAGCGTGGTCAAACGCCTTCCGCACTTTGACGATGTTGTAGGCATTGCGGCCCACATCCAAAGATGGTTCATCGGGATTCTCAACACTGAGTAAAAAGGGTCGGTTGGGGTCGTACCTGCACGTTGGGGGTACACCAATTGTGCCAGTCACAACGTCAATGGCCTGCGCTGAAGAGTCACACACCCACCTCAATTTGGCAGAGTGCAGTAGCAGACTACAAACGGCGAGGCGGCTGGAAGCGTGTGGAAGGAACCGTACCACATGCGAGACCTCTTGGAGAAAAATGAGCCACCATCGCGCACGGACATGCCAGTGCTCACGAAGTTCATGCCGTGGCCATACATTTCCAAAAATTCCAACAACAGCTGCCCCAAGTTAGCCTTGGACTCAATGAGTGGGGGTTCTTTCGGTTGCTCCACCTTCGCCTTGCGACCACGCTTCTTCTTCTTCTTCTTGCGAAACGCTGGGTTGGCTGCCAGCTCGTGACGAGCTTCCGCGTCGTTGTGTAGTTGCAGCGCACGGAGTGCCATCAACAGAAGCAAGAAGGATCCCACACCACCAGTGTAGCTGCCCCATGCACACACCCATTCCCGAGACGTGTGAGATGAAACCAATCTGGTCACATGCAACCAAAGAAAGCCCTAACCAGCGCTCAGTGCACCACGCACGTTTCATTCAGGTCTCGTTGCTTGAGAAAGTACTTCAACACCACGACCAGGGGTCGCAAGAGTGGCTGCTGTCGGAGGATCTCGTTGATCATGGCTACAGAGCGCATGCCGCCAGACTGCTCGAAGCAAACATCCACATACAACCGACTTTCTCGGTCACGAAACTTGACAATGGGCACCTTGGCACGAGAAATGACCTCCAAGTGGTCCGCTGTACCGCTGCTTCGGATTGCCTGGCCACATCATCACCCATCAGCGAACAGACAATTGCACAGGCAACACAATCATCAATGTAAGCATGAGTACGGGTGCACACAATAGGCAATACGAATGTGCCGGTGACGAACGTTTCCAAGGCGGTGCAAGCCACGAGACGCGCGGATCCCGAACACGACCAGGTCGACGTCCGACTCGGGCAACTCCAAGCCCGTGGAGCGCGACCCAAACTGTTTCACCTCAGCCTCGGGCCACAAGGAAGTCACTGTAGCGACGATCCGTGCCTTGAGGTCGGCTGCAGCTGCCCGTTCCGCAGGCGTGGGGGTGAGCAGGGCATGCAGCCCGATGATCTCTTCGTGCAGGCGCAACAACGTGGAGCCTGACGGCAGCGAGCGGAAGGACGGCGGCTGATACTTTGGCCAAGCCCCAGACGCGTTGGGTTGAATGACACGGCCGCAAAAAGGCCGCCACGGCGCAGTGCCGGCGTGAGGGGTGAGTGCGTTGTGGGCTGGAGGCGTGAATGTGGGTGTTGTTCTGACGGCGTGGCCGCCGCTTGCTGCACCTGCGCCTTCCCCGCCGCCACCACCCCCCGCTGCACTTGACGCGCCACCCTCACCGACTTCATGTTTGAGCTTGATGAACACCTCACTGTCGCTCTCTCCACTGCTCAGTATCATGCTGCTGGCATCCGAGTCGACGTCGGACTCTATCACCACTGGCGCAAACACTGGCGCTTCCAGCTCGGAAAAGTCGGATGGCCGAGGCCGTTTGCGGGGCAACCTGTCACCAATGCGGGTAGTTGCCATTGCGTCTGACACCGTGTGACGAAACGTGCTACCTTGCATGGCTGCTGGCCTGGCTGACGAGCACCGCGCGCCAACTGGAAATGATGAGGCACAAACAGAAGCCCAGCGCACAATGACTACGTTTATAAATTTCGTACGAGAACAATATCTTACATGCGCTATGTTGGTTCAAGAGCTGCGCGCGAATTCCTCTTGCTCGACCGTGTCCAGACATGCCAACTCCAACGATGCGCTGCAGGCAGTGCTGTCCTTCCTGAGAACACACGTCGAGGTGGTGACTGGCACCGTGTGAGGCAGTTGGTAGGCCACACGTGCCGTACTTCACCATGAGTGCAAAGGATAGCGACCGCAGTGCTCTGACAGCAACCGGGTCACCACTGCGACAGTCACCAGCGGACCCCATTCCTGCAGGAGAGACGGCTGCAGCATACATTCGGGCGTTCAGGTGCGCGTGCTTCGAGTAATCTCTGTACACGGGCTGCTGTGTCTTGTGGGTCAGCCACGGGTGCTGTGCAGAGGAAGCGGCGTGTTCATGTGTCGCGCGTGTGGCCGTTCTCACACCCCATGGCCCGTTGCTGCAGAGAACACCCGGCCACGTCGCCAGAATCACGTCGCCACCGTGCCGCGGAGGGTGTGCGCAAGCAAGATTTTTGGTGGGTCGACGCCACTGGGGACGACGAGCATGAGCATGGCGCACACGGTTCCCCTATCGCCGATCACACACGTCGTGGACTTCTTCAGCCCTCTCGCAGCACACGCCCCGGAACGACGACGAAACGGCGCGTTCTCCGTCGCCCCACTTCTGATGTGCTTCGTCGCTCCCAAAGCCCACTGTCCTCGCACCCCCCCGCCGTGGGTACCCACTCGAGCGCCGATGCCGCGCCCCGCACCCTCCTGTCTCACCAGCCCCAAGCAATGCTGTCACCACCACCCGCACCCGCAGACAGCCAGGCTACCGGAGCGGCCGCTGCTGAACGAAACTCACCACGGCCTTCATCACCCAGTGCCAGTGCCACCACACCCACGTCGGCTGACGGTGTGCGCACCTCTCTTTCTCTGCCCACACTGCAGCTGGATGGCCACGTGCTGGATGACCTTGCCACCGTTCCGTCGCCACACCGAGCCCAGGACGCGTCTCTGCTGTCGCCGTTGGGGGCGTGGGAAGACACAATGGACAGCCCTAGCCGTGCATCAGGCCCGCCCACCGGTGCCGACCTCCCGTTGGCGCCGCCCCAGCGCCACGGCGTGCCACGAACGCACGGTCGGCCACACGGCCGGGTGTTTGGGGTGGGTCACCTGGCTGATCCCGTGCACGACACACCCTCCGCAGCTCGCCACCGCCGCCCCCATGCCGACACGGATGAGCAGGACCTGTTTGTGGGCAACAGTCCTTCCTCCGCGCCACCCACCGGCGCCAGGCCTCACCAGCGCCAGCGGGGACACGACCCTCCGTCCGTGGCTTCCGGAGGCCGCAACGTGTGGGACGAGGATGGAGATGATGGTGCCCATGGTGGTCCTGTGCGAAGGCACTCCCCTCTCCGTCGCCGTGCAGGTGTTGCGTCACACGGGCCTCGTCGCCGTAGCCCTTCCGCCCGTGCCACCGGTGCGACTGCGCGTGACACGCACGCGCATGAACGCCTGGCGCCTCGCCCCGGGTCGCCAGCTGCACCGCCACCTGTGCCACCACCCGTACCCGCCCCTTTACCCGTCCTTCCAGACGACGCGACCAGTCGGAGGCATGGTGGACGTGGACGTGGCCGTGAACATGGCCGTGAACGTGGAGGTCGCATGCAGAGTCCCTCCGAAGCGCTGCGTCGCAGGGCAGTGGGCAGCAAGGCAGTGGGTATGTCGCCGCTCCAGCTCAAGGCCTACGCGAGTCGGCTGGCGGCGCACGAGCGTCGTATGTCGGAACTGCATGTCCGGGCCCCAGTGTTGGGGCGGCGAGTGTTGGGGCGACGCCGGCGGGGGCGCCCTTCTCAGTCTGCACCCCGTGCTGGTCGTGCCACCACACCTGGCGACGTTGCGGGGTTGGACACTGGCTCCGGGGCAGGGGCGGGCGGGCGTGGTGCCGGCACACACACTGGTGCCGCCTCGCGTCACCGCCACAAGACGAACGAGTCGTTGACTCCAGCAAACGGCACCGAGTTCACGGCGGGAGTCGTGGCGTTGCCTGCGTCGCCTGCCGCATTGCTTGTCGCCAGCGAACCGCGGCGGTATGCCAATGACGCCGTGCCTGTCAATGTGGTGGATGCACCGCGGCACGGTCGGTCAGGCGCCGGTGAACACGAGCTCGCCCAAGTGGACCGCCCGCCTCCCCATGTCGACACCACGGCCACACTGAACCTGGGTGACGTGACAAGCCCCACCGATGTCACCGACGGCAACATCGCCAGTGTCAAAGCCCATGACGCTGGCCAAGTCTCTGATGCCACATCGGATGCCGGTGTCGGTGCCGGAGGCGGAGTCGGTGCCAGAGGCGGAGTCGGTACCGGAGGCGGAGTCGGTGCAAGTACTGATACCGACGCCAGCCCGCTGTCAAGCGTATCGCCCCCACCGCCACCACCACCCGTTGCAGAGACTGCTCCCCGCCCGCCTGTTCTTTTCGATGACAACCCACCGCACCATGGTGAAAGCGGGAGCGGCGGTTCCAAGCATGGGGTGCAGGCCGTTGCGTTGAGTCCCGAAGTAGAACGTTCCGTGCCCGTACCGCTGGGGCCACATCCCACAGAAGGTGGCTCGCAGACAGATGTCCATGGTCGCGGTGACAGTTGGCCGTCAACAATGCCCGCAAGTGGTGCGAGTGGTGCGCAGCTCACGCACTTGAGCAGTGGTGGGTCACCGCCGCCCTCAAACGCCACTGCACCAGGCCATGAGGAAGGCTCTGTGTCGCCCACGCTTCCTCCTGCACCGGAGCCACTTCCGTCCTTGCCTGTAACTGGAGAACCTGTGCATGCTGCTGTGGCGCCGGAATCCAACAGTGGCCGTGCTGGCAGCAGTACTGCCGCTCATGATGCTGGTGGCGACAGCGGTGTCGGTGGCACAGACAGGGGTGCAAACATGGACTTGGGCGCAAGCCTTCCGAGCTTGGACCTCAGCCACAGTCTTACAAACGACCTGGGGACGTCGTTGGACTTAACAGGCCGGCTGGCACTAGGCCTTTCTGTCGGCTCGCTTGCATTGACGGACTCCCAGTCCCTGTCTCTGTCCGGGCTGCTGCGTGACAGCACGGACACCAACGACCTATCCCTCAGTTTGACGCGTGAACTAGACGCCTCGCCGTCTTCGGTTCCGGTCCCGGTTCCGGTTCCGGTCCCGGTTCCGTCGCCAGGCACGGCCGAAGCTGCACTTGCGCCATCTAGTCCCAGTGCTGCTCCTCTTTCTCCGCCCAGTACGCCGCAACCTACCGGCGCGCGTGGCGCACACCCTTCCGCGGCGGCAGTGGGCGGAGTGAATAGCACAGGGGGTGGGGAAGGGGCGAACAACTCGCCCAGTGCCGAAGCCGGGGTGGATGTCGATGTGACAATTGCCACAGATGGCAGCGGAGAGTCGTTTGGTGGTGCACTGTCTCGTGTGGAGTCACGGCTACGTGGTGTGGGTACCTCGAAGGCAACGGTGGGTGACACAGACACCTCTCGTCCCGGTCCCTTTGACAACCAGCCGATAGCCACTAGTGGCACCCAAGCGCGTGTGGACGCTCTGTTGACCAACCTTGGAATGTCTCCTGATCCGTTTGAGCAAGCCATCGGCAGTGCGTATCGAGAGCGCCTGTCTAGCAACATGTCCGACTTGGAGTACGTGAGTGTGGAGCGTCGTTCTCTTTTGTACTGCCTTTCGCTTGTGTGTGGGCAGTTATGAGTGTGTCGGTCGCGATGCTGGAGTGGTATGCGCAGTGGGATGCGTGTGCCGTCAGCTGTTGTTTTGTTCGCCATTGGTGCCGTGGTTTGCGCTGCCTGTTTTGAGATGCTGCCTCACCCATTTTCTGTTTGTTTTGTTTGTTCCTTGTCTTGTTTTCGTGTCGCCAGCCTTGTTGATGCCAGCATCGTGTTGGAGGAAGACCCTGAGGTGACAGTACAGCGACTGCGTCGGCGCTTCCACAAAATTGACCAGGAGTTTGGATTTGTCCCTCCGGCGGCAGCGCCACCGCCATCGTTTGCCACGCTTGATGATGATGAAGGGGGTGCTGCAATGCGCACAGCAGTGGCAAGCGCCTCCGACTCTCAGCCACTGCCAGAGGTGCCGTTTGAAGCACACGATGAGTTGGACAGACTGTTTGATGCTGTCATGGCGTCTTCTTCGCCCACCTTGCCCTTGTCGCTTGGGTCGTCACCACCACCACCTGTCTCCCTTGGTGTACTGGGTGGTGAGAAGCGACCGGACAGTGCCAGAAGCCCAGTGGCGCCTCGTTCTTTCGTGCGCAGTAGAACAGAACCAGAACGTTCGACACGCCTGAGCGACGGCTCAAGTGTCGCCGATGCTGTTGTTGCTGATGCTGATGCTGATGCTGATGCTGATGCTGATGCTGATGCTGATGCTGATGTTGATGCTGCTGATGCTGCTGATGCTGCTGATGCTGATGCTGACGTTGGTGCTGCTGGTGCTGCTGATGCTGATTATGCTGATGCTAATGCCAGCGCTCCTGCTGTTGCTGCTGCGGACATTGATGCTGATGCTGACACTGATGCTGACACGGATGCAAAAGCGGACGTCGATACTGATGCTCCCGTGGATGCTACCGCGCAAGCCGCTGCGCATACTGGGCTGGGTGCTTCTGATGATGCTTCACCGGATACTGATATGATAGCGCCTGATGATGCACTACCGGCGACCGTTAGTACGGCCCCCACTGCTGATGCGGCAGCCCCTGCCGACGCGCATACTAGTGCCGACACCGTTGTTGACACCAATGTGGATGGGAACGGTCCTCCTGACGGCGGTGCTCAAGATCTCCAAGACGATGCACCAAACGGGCAAGATGATCCAGTAGCTCCACCCCTGTTGCCTCCACGGTCGCCCGCAGCCCCGACGCAACCCGCAGCCTCGCCAGCATCATCTGAAAATGACAACGACGTGGGCGTTGCGCTTGCCGTTCGTGACGCGCTATCACCACCGCCACAGGTGCCGAAAGTCGCCGCACCGCAGCCCCTCCCAGGCACGACGAACCAAGCACCCGTCCCCCCTGGCTCCCCCGTCTCACCACAGTCCAACGTGGTGCCAAACCACTTATTTCACCCAGTGCCGCCAGTCCACAGCGCTGCCGTGCATGCTGAAGCGCAGCGCAACCCTGTGTCGCCAGGAGCAGCGCCAGCGTCCACGCCCGTGTCGGCAGAGATGAGCGCTGCCACTTCACTACCGGTGGAACCATCGCCGACAACTTCGCCGCCATCACCAACGACACGGGCACTGGCACCGGCACTGGCACCGGCACCGGCACCGACATCGGCACCAGCGCCAACACAACCCCCGTCTGAGGTCGTGGGGGTTTCGCCGGGTGCGCCCGACCTCCCCGAAGAGCGAGCGGAGGTGCAACCCCACAACTCGAGCGACCGCTCTCCCAGCAACTCGCACACGCTATGGCCCCCGCGTGTCGTCACAAGCCCTGCTGGTGCTGCACGGCTTCTGTCTGGCGCCGGTGGCAGGTCGCCCAAGAAGCCTGTGCATCCTGCCACCCCCTGGTCCGATGAGTCAACACAAAGTGTCCACGCGAAGGCAGGCACGAATGATGCAGCGGAGCCCGTGAGTGGTGTGACCCCGAGACCGACATCGACTCTGGCATCGAATGAAGCTGCAAACACGTCCCTGGAAATGGTGGACATGATGATCTCAGGGGTACGTTGGCGAGAGGTGGTGGGGGTTCAGACATGAGTGAGACCGCGCAGCTTGCTGTTGTGCGCTGAGTGTTGCTGGGCGCAGACAGAGCCTGACGCGTGGTGTGCCTGTGTGCCTCTGTCGACAGACCGTGTTTGATAGCTTGTTCGACTCCACTGCGTCCTTGTCACTCTCCGCCGACTCAGCCGTGCTTCCATCACCCGGCATTAGTGCGGCTAGCGACGCGCACGCGCCCATGCGATCGCCAGAGGTGTCAACCGTGCTTCCTTCAACCACAACCATTGGCTACGTGTCACCCACAACCGTGTCTCCCAGTAGCTCTCCCGGCGTCGATGGCCAGCCTCATACCGGCGTTCAGAACGCCGCTCAACCAAGACCACCACCCAAGCCTCTGTCCCCTCAGCACCAGCCTCCGCCTCATTCTCAGGTTCATCCTCCCCTGCGATCGCAACCCGAGCCACGTTACAATCGCCCCCGAGAATCGGCGGAGCCAGATGTCGCCACGCCCACCCCGGTTGCACCACAGGGTATTCCACCACCGCCTTCCACGTCAGGCGTGGCATCTGCTCTTGACTTTGCGCAGTGGCTGTCCATTCTGCCACCGGGCCAGTTCCGTGATGCCATTCGACGGGACAACACCGTCATGCAGCTACTGCGCTGCATGGAGTCACAAGAGCAAGTGTTGCGGCGAGCTGCGCCACGCACGGCCGTCGCATCCGTTCCGTCTCCAGTGACGCTTGTCTCTCACCCTCCGCCACCACCAGTACCACCAGTACCACCACGTCCTGTGCCTCGGACACAACCACCACCGCCAACGCAGTCGTTTCTCACTCCCGAGCTGCGTGCCTTTTTCGGTCAGTTGTAGAATGTGGACACTGCGGAAATAAAAAACTCTCCAAGTGGCCCATGTTTCAACTCACCACACAAGCCAATCAACGCATGCCTTTCATCGACTAGGTTTCAAACTCATGGCACACCAAGGCGCATAAACACCACTCTGAACCACCGTCCTCGCGAGGGGCAGGACGCACGACATTCTTGTACGTTGAGCCGATGTCTCCTCAACAACACAGACCCTGATGACATATCATCACAACTGCCGTACGACTTTCAGCGCAATCCACCTGTCCAATGCCGCGGCATCCTTTGAGCTAACTACTGTGTATCTGTGCGCGTGTCCGTGCGTGCATGTGCGCGTGTCTGTGCTGCTTGATCGCTGCGCCTGTACCTGCGCTGCGCCCGCTGCCTGTGTTTCAAAGTCAAAAGTGTGTTGAAAACAAGATTCGAGAATCGCCCCCGCCCCACGGCACACTGCCACCTTCTGTCCACTCTACTGGTGCCCCAAAACTCTCAGTGCGTGACCAGCTGCCGCAACAGCACCAGCGCCAATTGCAAGTCCCAAGCTGGCTGCACGGCGTCGGAGCCCACCCGTGGCACAGTGCAGTGGCGCAATGCGGCGACGCATGCGCCGCAGTTCCCGTGGCGGCTGAGACTCCGAGAGCCGCGCAAGCACATGGTAGTTGCGGCGTGGAACAGTCGCATGGTTTCCACCCGCTGCAGTGGCAGTGCCAACATATGGCCCACGTGTCAGCAGGTCTGGAATGTGGTGGAAAGTTGGAGGGTACACTTTCTTCAGCGTGTCCAGGGTGTGAACCACGATGGCAAGGTCATTGGGCCACTGCTTGACGAACGAACCAACCTTGGGACTGTCCAACACTGCTTGAATGATGCTTTCATCCGCTTTCCAGTGCAGCACAGCTTCGAAAACATACTTGTTGGCATCATCAGCCGACAATCCGGTTTGCTTTGCTGCGGAACCACATGGCATTGCGTGTGAGAATGACACAGCCGCCACCCCCCCAACCCCCACACCGCGGGCACGTACCGTTCTTTGTCAACGCATCCAACTTCCCTGTCAGCATGTTCTCTATGTCACTCCGACCCGCCGACACTGAGTCCGAGCTGGAGTGGGAGTACTCCAACATTGTCACCACATTCCCCGTACCATCGTCCCCATGCTTGTTGTGCTCCTCGTCGACGAACACAAAGTCACAACCGGAGTTGTTGCTTGCAGGCGGCAAAATTGCCAGGCCGGGGCGTTGTGTGACGGGCTCGTGTGTGTCCACAGTCACCAGGTTGCCAAAGTCGAAGGACAACTGCGTGCTGCCTCGCGTCGTCACCTCAACGGCCTTGGCAAACCCAACCTCAACCTCCTCCCACCACGAGCAACGGGGATTGCGGATGATTCCATGCTCAGCCATTGCCGCCATGGGGACATGTGTGTCTGGCCTGCCTGCATGCATCACAGCTCGTTGCAGCGCCCGGAATCTTGCATCCAGGAGCTCAAAAGGCTCCCCCCTCGTCTCATGGACTCCGAACATGCGAATGAACTGGTTCAAGCGTTTTGAGACATGGTCGGGTACGGCATCAGAAGCAAATGGGTACCTGCTGAGACGTAACATAGACATAGTTGGCACCACCTCGTTGTTCATGGAGCTCAGATCGCCGTCCGAGTTGATGAGCACGCCTTGGTCAATCAGCTGCTTCACACTATATTCGCCCAGCTTCTCATCTAATCGCATCGCCCTCCCACTTACGATCGCTTCCAGCACCCGCAGGGTGTCCTTCTTAGGAAAGGGTCTGTGATAGTACCCAAGAAATTCCCGGTCGAACGCAAGGTCGATGACAAACTGCGCTCCCTGAGCATCCAGATTTCCACCGTTCTTTGACAGATCGATCGTGGCGCAGGCGAGGCGCGACAAGGAGCCAGGGTGACCGCTGGACATGGCAACGAGGGATCGGAGCCAGTGCTTTGCCGAGAGGTCGTTGGGAGTAGCGGCGGTCTTGGCTGTCTTGGCAACGCGGTTCGCGAAAGCCGCCACGGCTTCGTCGAAATCCAGCGCGGGGAGAGGTATCCATACGATGGGGCGGCCAGACACAGTTTGGACAGGCAAGACAAAGTCACGGTTGCGCGTGTACACCACCACGACCATGCCTTGTCCGTCGTTTCTCTGCCGGCCCATTTCATCCATACACACGCCCATTTCCGTCAACAGTTCTGTGCAGTCATCTTCGTCCCCGCACTGCTGTAGTCCACGGACACACAGAAGAATCCGCGAGGAGGTGCCTGTGCCTCGGAGTTGATCCACATCGTGCTGGACGCACTGCAGTGCAGTTAGCAAACTAACGCCACCAAACGTTTTGGAGAATGTGCTGAATTCCATGAAGCGGTCTGCAAAGTGTC
>Ga0213833_1000777_pt1 | contig 27039 bp, 28 predicted proteins | sample SWATP21_FD_160575 | JGI IMG/M metagenome (GOLD analysis project Ga0213833, IMG submission 160575) | Coastal seawater microbial communities from Marineland, Florida, United States - SWA TP2 #1 | ecosystem: Environmental > Aquatic > Marine > Coastal | place: USA: Florida | collected 2016-08-14 | reverse complement strand
CACACACACACACACACACACAACAGCGCCACGTGACATATCAGCACCAGGACGGCATGGGTCGCTCACTCTCCGCAAAACACCGGGACGCACCGCACGATTCCGGCTCCAGCTGTGCCCGGCCGCGCCTTGGCAACAGCGTGGCTTGTGCCGCCTTCGTGGCTTGTGCCGCCTTCGTTTGCGCCCTCCTGCACAGCGTCCATGGCGGGGGTGCCGCCGTGGTGGGAAGCGTGTGAGCGGCGACTGGCACGGGACGCAGGGCGCAGCGCGGTAGCACTGCTGCGACCCGATAGCGGGAGGTTGGAGGAGTGGGCCTCGGACGAAGCTTGTGGCGGGAGGCCACCCAAGAAGGTCCAATACGTCAGCTCAGTTGGGATGAAAGGGAGCTCTGGGAGCAAGGCCTGCAAAGGGGAAAGACAATGAAAAGGAAGCAGACAAAACCCCCACCACCACAACCGAAGCGGGCAGAGGAACAGCAACAGGAACACGAAACGGGTGCAGAAACAGACACGCCAGTTAGGCGTTGAAACACTCAACACCAACAAGGGCTCTACGCGCACACAACATATGCGTTGGTGCAACGCAACCACATGTGTGTGTGTGTGTGTGTGTGTGTGAGTGTGTGTGTGTGTGTGTGTGTGAACGCACGTCGTCACCCCCCTCCTCTTCTGCGCGTGGATGGTACTGCCTCAGCTCCAACTGCGCCATGGTGAACTCTTCCACGCACTCATTTGCACCATAGTCCTCCTCCGCCCCCTCCACCCGCCACATGACGCGGTAGCCGATAATTCGAGCCCCCCAACACTCTCGCGGTGCCTGCCACTGCACCTGCATCGATGTGATACCCGCGACCGGCACGTAGAGGGCGGTCGGGGCGTCCGGTACGTCACTAAACGTCCGCACGGGTTCGGACAAGCCAGAGGCAGGTCCCCAGCCATGCATGTTACAGCAGGCGACGCAAAACCGGTACACGCGGTCGGACATCAGGTTCTTACACACAAAGGACCGCTCTCCACGACCGATCTTGTAAAAGTTCCCAGCGTAGAAGATTTGGTACCCCGTGATGGGACCGCCGTTTTCCTCAGCTTCGTCCCATTCCAGGCGGCACGAGTTCTTTGTGATGTCCGACACGCGAGGTGGAGGACATGCATCAGGGACTGCACCGCACCAAGCGAACAACAGCAGCGACATACCAGCGTGCATCGACACAATACGACAGTGAGGACATCTCGCAACAGGCGTGCTTGCACAACAAGCAGGCAAACACACAGGAAAGCAACCAACCCTTACCCTTGCTCTTGGTGAACATGGAGATGGATGCCTGGCTGTACTCTCCTCGCCCGAGTTTGTTCACGGCAGCAACGCGGAACATGTACATGATACCCGGCATGAGTCCTCTAATCGTGATCTCGCACTCCTGCGGCTCCTTGTAGGTGCCTACAAGGTTCTGGGCACCGCGCCTTTCAAGACGCTTGAGAGCCTGCCTACGCTGACGCCTTGCGACAACTTCTGGGTCATCGGAGTCCTCTTGCTCTGCCCGCACCATCGCGCGTTCTTCGGCTTTGATGCGACGCCGCTCCCTGCCACAACCACAGTGCAACCACAGCGACGCTCAGTTGCAACAGCGGTGCGTGCGCGCGTGTGTGCGTGTGTGAGAGCGTGTGTGTGTACGCGCCATGTACGCGCGGTTTGTGTGAGTGTCTATGTCGCACCTGCGAGCCTCGGCACGCTTGCGCTGGCGCTCCTCTTTCGCAAGAATGCGGTCGAGCGGGGCACGGCCGATGCCACGAGCGGCGTTGGCTTCCGCACGCCGTCTCGCAGCTGTACAGTGACATGAACACACGCATGCCAGCCCACACGCATACGCACACGCACACGCACACGCGCGCGCACACACACACACAGTTGCACACAGGTTGCACACACACAGTCAGAGGCTTTGCCAGGGAACAACAGCTCGAGGCAGCATTTTCATGGGGACCTACAGCTTCGCACACACGCACCTCGAGCAGGATCTTTGGCCGTTTTTGCAGCAATTATTTCAGCTTGAATCTGTGGGTCAACAACCACACCATGGGCAAGTAAAGCGGCCGGTCCCAACACAGCGTGTAGTGACGTGGATGGGCCAGCACGTTCTCTTTCGCCACCTGCGGCACGCTATTACACCCGCCCCATCAACGTAACGTACCCGATCACGCTCTAGAGCAGCCTTGCCGTCGCTGTGCGCCTTGGCAAACGACACCTTGGTGATGGCACAATCCTCGAACTCTCGCACGTCACCGCCCTTCATCTCCACCCAGAACTCCTCACACGGGTGCCCCAGCCCGCTCTCGGGGGACCAGGTGAAGCGGATGGTGCAGGACCACGGGCGCACAACATCCACCCACGGACGGGCGGGGGTGTCAGGCTCTGGAGAACGCCAACCCGACGCCGTGAGAGCTGCAGCACGCACCCCCCCCCCCCCCCCCCCCCCCCAACACACACACAGGCAGGCCCACCGCGAGTACGTACTGTTGGGTTTCGTGACAGCCAGTGAAGAGTGGTCGCTGACCCCACTCAGACCCTTCCCGTTGCGAGCCGCCATGCGGAATTGGTACGGCGTGCCAGGCCGCAGCCCAACCAACCAGGTTGTATCCACGTAGGGTACCACACCCACTGTGCGCCACGGACCGCCCCGTCCTTTGCGGGCCTGGATGTAGTACTTTTCGATTTGGGAGCCGTTGGAGATGGGGTGCTTCCAAGCAAGGAGCACCGCCGCCGCAACGGTTCGGGGGTTGGGCAGCTCTTCCTTGTGCTGCTCCCAGGGGGGGCGCTTGTCCGGAATCGCTGGATTTTTGGCCACGTCCTCTGCACAGAGAAAGCAGAGAAGTGGTGGCAACACAGCACCGTTGCAGGTCACACACACACACTCACACTCACACTCACCGTACCCAAAAAGGCAACACACTTGACACGACACACCCAACAATCCTCTCGCCGCATGCACAACGCCCAACGAACGAACCGCCGGGAGTAGCGTCCTCGACAATGTCATCAAAGTCGCCCATGTTCACCATGCGTGTCGCAACAACCGCGATGTTGACGCTCGTGGCATTTGCTCCGACCACGGCACGCAGAGCGATGGCCCCTTCGTGCGTAAAGACGTCCTTGTAGGTCTTCATGGACACCACTTTGGGGCGCTTGGGGGTGTCAGGCACTGAGGCGCAGGAACATGATGAGCAAGCACATTGCATTGCGGGTGGCACGGTTGTTGGGCACTGAATCGCGCGCCACAACACGCCCCCCCCCCCCAACCCAACGCACCTAACGGTTTTAACTGCCAAAGGCGGCACGTCATGTCATGTGAAGCAGTCACCATGCGACCTCCGTCGGGGGTGAACTTGACCTGAGACAACCACAAGACCACGACGAAAAACATGTGTGAGCCGCCACTGCACGAGAGTGATGCGAACACCAGCGATGGGGCACAACCACATGAGCGTCACGCACCCTGTAGACCACATCCGAGTGCCCATACAGCAAGAACTTTTGCAGTGGCAGCGTCGCGCGGAACTTCTTGCGTTTGGGGAGCACGATTCGCACCGAGCCGCTGCCCTTCGCCTCTTCGGCACCGCCCCCCTCTTCTTCTTCGTCTTCTTGCACACCATCATCCTCTTCTTCATCCGAACTGGACTCCCAGCCAAGAGAGGAAGCCTTGTCGGCATTGGCGTCGGCATCACTGCCTCCTTCGGTCGCGACCGGCACGAGTGCCGATGACAACGGAGCCATCACTTTGTCAGCACCCACCCCCTTCTTTGGCGCGTGCTTTCCACCGCGTATCGCCTTGGACCCGCGCTTCTTGTCTTTCCGTGGTTTCACGCTTCCCGATCCACCGGCTTGCGCCGCCGCCACCACACTCCCCCCACTCCCAGTGGCAGCACCACCACCAAGAGGGGGCGAGCGTGGTGGTGCCTCAATCGGAACCAACGCGGTGGCTCGCTTCTGCGCGGTGCCTCGAAGAAGCAGGGCCGACGCATCACCACCAGGAGAGCTAGGTGCACCGTTGGCTGCAGCGTCGGCGACCGCCAGCACGGCATCGGTCCCTGCACCGGGGCCAGCGTCGGACCCTGCCACCCCGTCCTTGTCACCCGAGGCACTGCTCGCGTCCCCACCATCGCCAGCCGCACGCGCTGCCAGCCGCTTCTGTTTCGCGATGCGGCGTTCCCGGGCTCTCATCTGCTCCGCAGCATCTTCGGCTGCCGCAGCACGTGACGCCGCAGCGGCAGCGGCGGCTGGGTCGTAGTCCGCCTCGTCCTCTCGGTGACCGTTGGTTAACAGGGCTAGAGGGTGGTCCCCATCGAGCTGGACGGGGCGATCCTCGATGGCCTGCATGCGTTGCGCAGACACTGGCGAGCCAGACAACTGTTCAGAAGCACCGGTGAAGCGCACCATCTTGCCGCTGTCACGGTCACGAATCACAGCTGTGCGAGACGCATGGATCTGAGTGGGCCACGGCACGCAGGTTGACCAGAAAAAAGTGCCACCCGTGTCACAAGACGTGCGATACAGCAGGATCCAAGACCATGGTGCACACACTGCGAACCTCCAGTGCTCGAGAGATAAAGTACTCATGCTTTGTCTCTTCCAGCTGCTTTTGTCGAGCCGCTTCTTTCTTGTCCGCCACTGCCTTCGCAGCCCGAAAGCGATCCAATGCCGCATCAAGTTCCAACACCTGGTCATGGAGGGGTGTGAGCACATGCTCCACGCACATGGAAGTCGCAAGCAAAACCACAAAGAAAAAGCCGTACCAAACGCCCTGCCACTGGCTCATTTTGGCGAATGGAGCGTCCCACACGGTACACGCGCAGCGTCATGTCCACTGTCGTGGTGGCCAGGTATCTGTACAAACAGTAGCAATAACGACAGCGGCCACAACAACCAGTCAGCCTCAGCGTACTTGCGCCATGCTGCGAATGCCAATCCCCTTCCCACCTTGCGTCTGGGCTGAAGCACACGCCGATCACGGGTCGCTCCAGGTTCTCACGAATCGTTGCGATGCACTCTCCAGACTTCGCATCCCAGATCTTCGCAGAACGGTCCGACGCACACGATGCTACCAAACGCGAGTCTTGGGAGAAGCAAACGTCATTCACCCAGTCTCCATGGCACTGTGCAGTAAGCAACAGCGGGTGAACACACAAATGAGCAACGAACTGCCCTCGGCGCCACTAACATGCTTGTCCCAGCGGCAACAGAGAGCGAGCACAGCAACAACACGCACTTGCTGCTTGGGCGGCTTGTGAGCGGGACCTTGGTGACCGAATACAAACAGAAATCCGTCACCTACAGGCGCCAAGGGGTCACTCTTCCCCACACCACCACCATCACCAGCGCCATCGGCCTCAACGTCAGCCGGAGCATCACTGCCGGGCTCTCCATCGACGAGTGCCTCCCCGTTGCTCCCCTTTGAGCGTACAGACGCGTCGTCATCTCCCAGCAACGATGCCACGAGTGGTGGTGCGGTCATGGAAAGGCGACCTCCCCGCTTCTTCATCTCCTTGAGAGCTTTGCGGCGGGCCTTTGCCTGGGGCCATCAACACCACAAGAGGTGGTGAAAAACACCACCACCACAACAACCACAAAGTACCAAAAGCAGCAGCACCAAAAAACAGGCCACGGACCTTGTCACACACAGTGGCGTCCCACAGTCTCACACTCCGGTCTCCGTACCCACCACAGGACACAATTCGCAACCCGTCGCGGCTGACAGCCAACGACGACACTGCGTCCACGTGACCACGGTACACCCACAAACTCTTCCCGCTCTTGGCGTTCCACAGGCGAATGGTGCGGTCTTGGCTGCAAGACGCCACTCGACGGCCATCGGGGGTGAACTTGACTCCATACACCATGTCTGTGTGCCCTCGGCACGTTCGCAGCAACTTGCCGCTCGCTGGATGCCACAAACGGACGGTGGTGTCCGTGGACCCACTGGCAAGGCGTTCCGGCAAGCCATTTGACTGGTATGCACATCAGATGCATGGAGCAGCGTCAGGGTGCAGCAGTAGCAGTAGCAGTAGCAGTGGCAGTAGCAGCAGCAGCAACCACAGCACACAATGCAGAAGGCAAGAATGAACACATTGCAGCAACGAACCCGGCGAGCTGGATCTGCGATGGGTGAAAAGGCGCACGCCTTCACCCAGCTGCTGTGTCCCTGAAAGGTCTGGATGCAACGCCCCGTCAATGCAATCCATACCTTCAGCGTCTTGTCTGCGGAGGCTGTGCAGACGTAGCTGAAACGACGACAACATGCGAGCAGGCATTTATGGTGAGCACGGAAGAGGAAACAAACAAGCAAACAAAAGCACAAACACCAAAACGCGGCAACGGTTCCACGCACACGCTGTCGGCTGACACGTCGCAATCGTAGACAGAGGCCGTGTGCCCCCGCATGGCTTTGATCAATCCGGGGGAAGCGATCCATTTTGTGAAGTCCGTGACAGACGCGTACTCGTACTCAAACCCCTCTTCACGCGCCTTTTTGCGAGCCTCGCGCGCTTTTGCACGTTCCTCCTTGGCCACAGCAAGCGCTTTGCGTTGGCGATCCACGAGCTTGGCCCATCGGCGCGCCTTGATTTCAATCAAGAACGCACGCTCGTCCTCATGGGCCATTCGTTTGGTCTCCTTCTCTTCCTTGACTCGTCGACGGCGCTCCTCCTCCGCTCGCTTCTGCTCCTCAATTTTCTGAGGTGTGCATGGCATCCCCACCATCCATCCCCACCCACAATGCGCACAGCCCTGCACGTCAGACTTCCGTGTATGGATGGACCCGACGCCCACGACACCTCCCAGCCTTAAAAAGTGGAGCACCTTGCACATACCTGCAGAGCGTTCTGCCTTTTCTTTGCCGCCTCCGCTTTCTCTCGTTGTCGCTCCTCGCGAAGAGCCTGATGAGCACAAATTCAAGCACAACAAAAACGACGCAGCACACAACAGCTCAGCGCAACACAAACCACTTCCGCCACGCCTTCGCGCGTGGACTATAGACGCGCGCGCGACAGCATGCTGCACATGATGATTGCTCAATGAAGGTGACACGACGTACACGGCGCTCTTCGTTGCGCTTTTCCCTGGCCTCTCGCTGCGCCTTGGTCTCTCCTGGCTTGGGGGGCTCTGACCCCTCGGTCATAACGCTGGCGGTCGTTGTGGCACCCACCGACGCCGTGCCATCCCTGGACTGCATGCTTTTGGCAGTTTTTGTGGTCGCAGCCGACTTTGCAGTCGCTGCAGTCCTGGCGGTGGCCACAGTGAGGGCGGACTTGGCGGAGGCGGCTGATCGCTGCGAAACGGCGGTGCCGACAGAGGCACGCGATCGAGCTGTGGCGGCCCCATTGTCACCCCCAGCGGTGGCACCAGACCGAGCAGTTGTGGTCCCAGAACGTGCTGTCGTCCCACCCCCACGTCGGGATGAGGCGACGCTGGCTGACATCACAAGCGAGCAGACGACAGTGGTGTATCACCGTCGCAACCACATGTGCACACCTCGCGGCGACGCTGCAGGCAAAGTGTGACCCATGGATGTGCCCACCCGGCCCTGCTACAGCTGGTACCACTACTTTGAGTACCACAACAGCCTAGTGGACCCACTGCGCTGCAAGGCAGCCTGGTGTGATGCGTGGCTTGATGGACAGCTTCAACATGTATCACGGTTCGCACTTGCGAGCACGTTGTGTCCCAAATGGCGTGACGCTCACAAATGCCATAAATTTATGGTGCTTGATGTTGCTGGTGTGGGCGCATTTGGTAGCCAAATTTTGGTTCCCGGCACCACATGCCCTTCAGAATTCCACAGCACACTCCCGCTGCACCGCTACCATGAAGAGAAAGCGTGTTGCGAAAGCAGTGGCCCGCGCTGTGCAAGCGCGTTCCGAGAACAATCACGTCCGTCGGTTGTCACTGCGTGTCAAGCAAGAGCAATCGACACACGGCGCCATCAAGGCCGAGGTGGGCAGGCTGGGTGGGGATGGTGTACCATGTATGGTAGACGCCCGCCGTATCCGAAGACTATCGTCAGGAACGGTTTCCGCCAAGGCGGGACCGGTCGTGTATTGGATGAGCCGCGACCAGCGCGTGCATGACAACTGGGCATTGCTGCGTGCCCAAGAAGTCGCAACACGCACACGCTCTCCTCTATGCGTCGTGTTTGCTCTCACGCCGGACTTTCCTGGTGCAACGTTGCGCCACTACGACTTCATGATTGGTGGGTTGAGTGAGGTGGAAACCTCCCTGCGGAGGCGAAGTGTGGAGTTTGTGCTGTTGCAAGGCTCGCCGTCGGTCGTTGTGCCAGAGTTTGTGGTGCAGCACGGTGTGGCACACCTCGTCACGGACTTCAGCCCCCTGCGCATCGGGCGCGCCTGGAGGCGGGACATTTGTCGCAGCATTACCCCTCACGGCTGTGTGTTTGAAGAGGTTGATGCGCACAACATTGTGCCTGTGTGGGAGGCGTCATCCAAGCTGGAGTACGCGGCCAGGACTTTTCGGCCTCGCGTCAATAGACGTCTTCCTGAGTTCCTCCACGAGTTTCCAACCGTTAGTGCGCACCACGCTCACAGCTGGGCATGTATGAAAGAGGAAGTGTCTGCCGGAAGTTCGAGCGCCTCTGGTGCTGGTGCTGGTGCTGGCGCTGGTGCTGGTATTGGTGCTGGCGCTGGTATTGGCGCAGGGGTGGGCTCACGCTTGCACTTTCCTGCCACCAACTGGGAGGCTGTGCGTGCGAGCATCGAGGTAGATCCGAGTGTCCCTGCCGTGTCGTGGATCCAACCGGGGCAAGTTGCTGCCACCAAGCACATGCACAACTACCTCCATGGTGGCCTGAAGATGTACCATGTGAAGAGCAACGACCCCAACGAAGGAGCCACGGCACAGTCCAACCTGTCTGGGTGGCTCCACTTCGGTCACTTGAGCGCGCAGCGTGTTGCTTTGGAAGTGAATCGCCTTCTGAAGCAATCACCCAGGGATGGTGTTCTCAAGAAGGCTGTGGCTGCCTTCCTAGAGCAGCTCATTGTGCGGCGGGAGCTCACTGACAACTACTGCCACTACAACCCAGACGGATACGATCGCTTGAGTGGGTTGTATCCTCAGTTTGACAACAATTCGTGGGCTCAACGATCCCTTGCACTGCACAAGAACGACCAACGCGAGCGGTTGTACACATTTCAAGAACTGGAAGAAGGCCGCACACATGATGACTTGTGGAACGCTGCCCAGCTGGAAATGGTGGTCACTGGAAAGATGCATGGCTACATGCGCATGTACTGGGCGAAGCAAATTCTGTTGTGGACGTCCACCCCAAGCGAGGCACTGGAAACATGCATCAAGCTCAATGACAAGTTTGAACTGGATGGACGGGATCCAAATGGATACGTAGGTTGCGCGTGGGCTATCGCGGGACTTCATGATCAAGGGTGGCGAGAGCGGCCTGTGTTTGGCAAGATTCGCTTCATGAATGCCGCGGGGTGCAAGCGTAAATTCAACGTGAGCGCCTACATTCGCTCTGTGCAAGCAAAAGCAAAAGCAGCCGCAGATGTCGCGAGGCCTGAAACCAGTCGACTTCATCGTCGTTTGCGAAGTGCTCAAACCACGTTGGGAACGTACTTTACCAAGTCTGGGTGAGAGACGTTTCGTTGACCAATGAGCCGTGCTGTGAGACCACAATAAAAACAACAGTACTGTTCATAGATTCCTCAGACCGTGCATCAGAATAGCAGCGGCCGCAGACACATTCAATGATTCAATCGTGTCTGCTGTTGGGATGGTGACAACTTGCGTGACCGAAGACGCGCACGCCTCAATGATGTCCTGGCTTGGCCCGTGAGTCTCGTTCCCCAGAACCAACAATATGTTCCGATCCGATGGGCAGCTCATGTCAGACAGCGAAACTCCAGCCCCGGAGTCGGCCACAAGCGGGTGCCATGCATTCGCAGTGTCACCATGCATACTAGACTGTGACACAGCAGTGGAGACCTCCTCATATGTGGCATCGAGCCAAGGCAACGAAAACGTGGCACCCATTCCGGCCATCACGGCTTTTCCATTGAACGGGTCCGCTGTCCCGGGAAGGACCACAAGACCATCCCAGCCTGGTGACAGCAGAACGGAAAGCGTCAAGTACACAACCACAGTATGTACGGCAACGAAGGTGACACTTGGCACAGCCTGTTTGCCATAACGGACCGAATGCAGCAGCAGTCCGCGCGATGGTGCCCACATTGCCCGGGTCAGAAACACCGTCCAACAGCACCACTCTTTTCCCTGGCAACGGCTTCTGGGTGGCATGCACGGGCTCCAGAAGTGAATGCGACATGGTTGGAAGTGCCACCTCTGCTGCGAGGACGTTACCGGACGAAACCGAGACAACGCCTGCGAGCTTTCGCATCACGTGATCATCGACGACAGTGGGCGCTGTCGTCAGCCAGCTCGGAACATGCTGGTCCCGAAGCACATAGGCCGCGTGCAAGTCTACACCCGCTTGACACAGCGTTTTCACCAGTGTCGAGCCCGCAACAAGAACAGACTGCTCAGCACGTCGAAAGCCCTGCGTGTGAAAGGCGCTGAGTGAGTTGTTGCACAACATCTAACTCAGCTGCAGCTGAAAATCCAGCACCTTGTTGCTTCGTAGCTTGATGGCACGCTTCACAACAGCATTGCTAACACTTGAAATTACCATCATGGAGAGTGCCTGGACATCCTGTGGTGGGCCAACACCCTTTGCATCCACACGCTGGCAGTCTGAGGCTCTGAGCCTGCAAATTGCAGGCTGCAATCGCGGCCCGATTCGCGGGTCCGAAACACATCCGTGATGAAGTACTCTTGGCACGACAGTCACCGTGTTCGCTCAGCGTGCAGCACTCTGTTTTTTGGTGCCAGCCATGGATCCCATTCTGTGCGTGAAGCCACGCCGGCCCGAGGAGACTCCAACCTCATATCTTTTGCGTCTGGAGCAGCGGCGTGAAGAGTTGGAGGTGCTTATTCAAGCTGCCAAGCGCGAAGCCAACGCCGCTCGCGCGGCTGCGGTGCGCAGCGCTGAGGTTTCTTCACTGCCGCCTGTCCCTTCCTTGGTGCGATCCGAGTCTGCCAAGGAAGAAGATGACACACCCAGAGTTCAGATGAGTGCGGCTCAAATCGCTCGCTTCAGCCGGCACATGTTGATGAGCGAGTTCGGCAGGCCGTCACAGGTAGCGTCTCGCTGCTAGTCTGTGCTTGCCACTCCCCTCATTCATGTGCGCGTCTGCAGGAAAAACTGCTCTCCACAACCATGCTTGTCGTTGGTGCAGGTGGACTGGGGTCCACGGTCATCATGTATCTCGCTGCAGCGGGTGTTGGTTCGTCGTGGTGGTGCTTGCGAAAGAGATAGAGGAACCGACAATCGGGTCTCACCTCGGCGTGTCCGCAGGGCGACTGATCATTGTTGACAACGACGTTGTCGACACCTCCAACCTTCACAGACAAGTGGTCCACCAAACATCTTCTGCTGGCCGCCCCAAGGCCGTGTCTGCTCGAGAGGCAGCGCTCGAAATCAACCCTGGGCTCGATTGCGTTGCAGTGTGCGAACGATTTGCAGGAGACAACGCGGAGGCACTTGTGTCGTCTTGTGACATCGTTGTTGATGCCACGGACAATCTTGCTGCACGATACCTCATCAATGACGCTTGTGTGCTGCTGAGGAAGCCGTTGGTATCGGGTGCTGCGATCGGTTTTGACGGTCAGGTGCGAAGCCGATGCTCTGTTTATCCCCCCCCCCCCCCCGTCTCTTCCTTGTCACCCTTCTCGTTGTGCGCGTCTGCAGCTCACGGTCTACAACTACAAGGATGGTCCATGTTATCGATGCATCAACCCCAAGCCTCCCCCTCCAGCAGGTGGTTGCTCTGACAACGGCGTCCTCGGTCCGGTTCCTGGGCTGATCGGCTGTTTCCAGGTATGCATGCGCCAACGCCCAGCTGCCTTGTTGCCTATCCACGTGTGACACTCGTTGCAGGCCATCGAAGCTATCAAGGTCGCGACTGGCATAGGCAAGACCATGTCCCAAAGGTACAAGCGCGCGGGCTTGATGGCAAGGTCAACAGGCGCAGCAGCTGACACAGTGTTTGTGCCGTTCGCATCCAGAATGCTGGTGTTTGACGGCCTCGACGCGCGCTGTCGTGTGGTTCGACTGCGTGGACGCATGTCAGAGTGCCAAGTGTGTGGTGAGCTACCGGCCATCACGAGCATTGCCAAGAGGTGTGGTGTCGTCCAGGTGTTTGCTCAGGTGCGGGGTCGAGGGTCGTCACGCGGTGCTCTCACCACTGCATGCGCCTCTCTGTCTCTTTTTTCGTTTGTTTGTTTGTTTGAGTTTGCCCAGTGCCTCGTTGGTTACATCCACGTGCCTCGATGCCTCATATCCGTCAGACGTCGAGGCTGGCGTGACGTCGGTCTCAACACCCGAGTACCAAGCTGTCGTTGCATCTGGAACACGGTACGGTGGTCCTGGTGGGTTGTATGGAGGCAGGGATGCACGTCATATTGGTCGAATGGTACAGGCACCTCTTGCTGGACGTGCGAAAGGAAGTCCAGTTTGGCATCTGTAAACTGCCCGGTTCCGTCAACATACCCTTGTCGCTTGTTGCCGCCAACTATGATCGCATCAAAACCCTCGCCCATGTCCCATCCCGTGGAGTTGACGCAGTGACACGCTCTGACGAGCCCAATGAGGCTGGGGAACGTGCAGGTGTGGGGGCCGCAGCTGGTGCCGGGACAGGAACAGGGGCAGGGTCTGAGGCAAGCGACCACAGCAGGTTGTCGGGCGATCCAGGTGTGTCGCGGTTGCGCATCAGCGCTCGTGTCTTTTGTGTTTCATGTCACTCCCCCCCCCCCCCCCCCTCCTTGTTGCAACTTGCTCACCCGGGTCTGGAGTGGTCGTGGTGCCAGTTTATGTGCTGTGCCGGCGAGGGATAGACTCAGTTCGAGCAGCGCAGGTAATTGAGTGCTTTATGCAGGCGCGATTCGTCTGCGGTTCTAACGACTCCAATCCGTGTCATGCCGTGCAGTTACTGCAAGACCATGGTCATATTGGGAACGTGTTCAACATCGCTGGGGGTTTGCAAGCGTGGGCCAAGAAGGTGGATCCCACGTTTCCCACCTATTGATCTGTATTTCCCGGTGCCATCGTGAGGCAACACTAGACAGTTTGAACATGCAAGGGCATATTGAACAGCGCAGAAGGGAGTCACTGGAGCGTGAAAACACACACCTTACCACTGAAAACACGAGGGGTGGAGGATCACTTTGATGCTGCCGATGCTGCTGCTGATCGCTGGATCTTGAATATGCAGAAACTTTCGGGCTGGCGCAGACCTACATCGTACTCTGGGATGTCGAGAAACTTCACACGAAACTCGTCCTGCTGGCCTGTGAGCAAACAGGAAACACTGGACAAAGGGAACATGACACTGCGTACCTGCAAGCCATCAAAGAACTCGTCCTCGCATTCTAGTCTCCGCTCATACCCGATGAAAACAGCACGACTATCGCCTTTCGGAAGTAGCGTCCGCAACGTGTGGCTCAACATGCCGTAGCATTCGCTGCCACACCACAGACAATACACGCAACACAATCACACAGTGTTGTTATGCGAAGGTCGAATCAGTCGAGCAAACAAAGAGCCTGTACCTGTCGTACACTACATCACTCGCGACGATAACATCAAAACTGTGCACAGGTCTGCGCGGGCTGCTCCAATCCAGAACCTCAACCCAAGGCTTCGTGCATGCAACTTCCGTTTCGCCAGCAATAACGGTGCATGGCTGACCAGCAGCGACGCCATTACCAAAGTTGCTATCAACGTTGTACTGCAGAAGGGGAAGGGTCATCTTCAAGTCCGTCAGTGTCACTTGCGCACCCTTCGCCGCCAGACAGATGCCCACTGGAACACACTCGCCACGCCCAGAGTCACTCAAGACCAGCACGACACACAAGCTCCTCAACCAACCGCGAACAATCACACACCATATCCTGTTCCAGCGCCCAGTTCAAGCACCTTGCGCTGGCGCCACCATCCGGCAGGGAAGAAGTCTCGATCCCCGCAGAACGCGACCATCAACGCAGCAGAACCCCACACCGACCCACCAACGCCGAATCTCCATTTGCCCGAAAGGTCTTCACACACTGTTACTTTTGCAATCACGTCACGGCCGCCTGTGGCACCCTCTGTGCCGTCGTCATCCTCAGCGGTTGCGAGGCACACAGGCACAAGCACGTCTGTTCGCAGCAAGCAAGCAGCCAGGTCCGCCAGCTCTGGCGGGAGCTCGTGCCCACACCCCACATGTGTCTCTGCTTCCTGAAGCTTTGCCCCCACACAGGTAGGTTCCCCCACCTTGGCCTCACCACAAGGCGTAGCTTTCCTTGGGGCTGCCATGATGGGCCGCTGAGGCAGGTTGAAGTTCAGCAGGGTACAACAACCAAGTTGGGCTAGGTTGAACCAAGCACAGCCCAGGCCGTGAGTCTCAATGAACAATGAGTCTTTTTGCGAGGCATGCGCGCACTGTGCTACAAGCAATCAACCTGCGGCGTCTTGCTTGTCAGGTGGCGCCTCAGCTGCCACAAATGCGGGGAAGAAACCAATGAAGACAGAAACAGTGATCACCACGACGCACATAGGGGCGAGTGTTTGAAGCGCGCACCGCGCGCCATGAAAGATCAGCGGTAATAATCCCGACGATCGCGATCACCGTACCGGCGGTCGTCATAGCCACCACGGCGGTCGTCGTAGCCACCACGGCGGTCGTCGTAGCCACCTCGGCGGTCATCGTAACCACCTCGGCGGTCATCATAGCCACCTCGGCGGTCATCGTAACCACCACGGCGGTCATCATAACCACCACGGCGATCATCGTAGCCACCACGGCGGTCATCGTAGCCACCTCGGCGGTCATCGTAGCCACCTCGGCGATCATCGTAACCACCACGGCGATCATCATAACCACCACGGCGGTCATCGCGGCGATCGTCGTAGCGGGGACGCGGACGCCCGAACTTGGTGCTGGCACCGGGAGGACCCATGTCTGTGTTCAGCCAGACAAAGCAAAACCAAGCAAAAGGTGACCAAGCAGCTTCACCAAGAGATCATGGAGACTTCACTACACACGTACAACGACCAGGTGTCTTCTCATACGGGCGGTTTCGCTTGGCAACAGCCACACGGATGGTACGTCCGTCGAGGTCGCGTCCGTTCTCCGCGTCGATCATCGCGTCCGCGATGGACTGGCTGTCAACTGTAACGAAAGCAAATCCACTGTACGCTCGCCACATGCGACGGCCCACGTAAGATCATAGGTTGTCAAACAGCGACGGAGAACGTTCACACTTGAGGCACTCACCGAGACTGCTTGGTGGCAGGGTCGCGCACCAGGCGAACCTCTTGAATGCCACCATGGCGGTCCAACACACGGCGAACGTCGTCTGCGGTGGTCTGTCTCCCATTTGCGCCAACACCACCACACACACCAAACTAATGAGAGGATGTACACGGGAAGCGGCCGCAGTGCGTTCACACGGTCTGCATCCGCCATCACGTACACTGAACGCCAGGTTGCCTGCATCGTGGAAGCAGCAGCGTCAGCGCACACAGTTGGAACAATCAGCTTGGGGACCACGCACCGATATGAAGAGTCACAGGGTCGCCACTTGACTTTGTCTCTTCGCGGCGACGGACTGGGGAACGGGAACGGGAACGGGAACGGGAACGGCGGCGTTCATTCGACTTGGAGCGGGACCTGAATCAGGATCGACGACAACAGATGATGTTGACCAGGCGGGAAGCCGACCTATGTGAGCAGGCGGAACTCTCGGAAAGCACATGGCACATATGAAGGTGTGGCGGGATTGGGAAAGGCGGCAACACAGAACAGATGGCGACGACACAAGCTGATTGGTAGACATCATATTCACATGGTTTGGGGGTGGTAGGGACATTCACCTGCGTGGCGCACTGTCAGCCTTCGCTGGACTGCTGGCAGCATTGCCAGCGCCGGCATCACTTGTTGTTGAACCCTTCTCATCAGCGGCACCACCGCGCGGAGAGGGTGAGCGGGATCGGGAAGACATGGTAACAGCGGGTGGATGGTGGGGTCGTGCAAGGGCGCCACAACAGGGAGGGTAATTTAGTCACGCCATATTCACACATCATACGCAACGCCGCGCTCTCTGTAAAACCAGAAATGCCTCGACAACTGGTGCTCGTGAAGCACCGCTGGCGCTGGGAGGCCAGCCTAGCCGGTAACAATGGCATCGCTGGGAAGTGCGGGGGTGGGCGGAAAACCTTGACGTGCACGCATGTCTGCCGCCCTGCATTGGCCCAGCCGGTGGCGACGGTACTGCTTTTCCCACACAAAGCACTCGATGCAGGTGGGGCACGCGTATCGGGGCGGCTTGTTTTCACGGAACTCCCTCCGTGCGTGCACGCACGCATCGGCTTGAGCCCGGAACACAAGCCGCTCACGCGCCAACACCCGAATGGAGTCCTGCATGATACCCATGCTGCGCATCGCGCGCTTGCTCTTCTGGCGCAGTAACAATCGACGCTTCGAGGCGCGAGTGACCTTGGTGGTAACACCATCCTCATCCCACACGCGCTGCCCCGCGGGATTGAAGGTCGGAATGTCAAGAGACTTGGCCTCTCCGCTCTCCAGCGTCAGCTGCTGCGCCTCCAACTCCTTCATCAACGCCAGAAACTGGTCCACGTTCACAAGGCGCCCACTGCGATCGAGAGGCGCCGCCAAGTCATCGATGCCAGCAATGCCACGCGACGCTGGAGACTCGCCCGTGTTGACGCGGTACAATGCGGCAGACACCTCTTCCTCCGTCGCAGGGACGCAGATGTCATCCAGCAACATGCGCAGGTGTGCGCGGTCCAACAAATGGCACCGCTCCACATCAAACGTCTCAAAGCGAAACCGCAGCACAAGCTCCGCCGAGTTCGGCTTGTGCTTCACGCTGGCGATCTTGGCATCCAAGCCGGCTCGCAGTGACGCGGCCTCCGCCTTGATCTGTGCTTTGCCCTTCTTCGTGGCCAGAAACCCGCCCATTTCTTCCGCCAGCACCGCCCGCGCTGCTCGAACTGTCATCTCCTCCTCGCCCCTACGCACAGATTCCTGCAGAGGCACACAGGCGGTTGAGGTTTTGAGAAACAGCACACTGAGGAAGAGCGCAGCACGGCGCCTTGTCGCCTGACAGCGCGCGCAACAAACACACCACGCAGTCCGACACGGCACAATCCGACACGACACAACACGACAACACAACACCACCAAGTTGTCGCCGGGCGGTGTGAGCATGCACCGTACCTTGTTCTCAACCAGGCGACGCGCCCTCAGTAGCGCTCGTGCAGCCAGCCACTGCCGCGCGCGTGTTTGCACACGAATGGAGGCACGTTGGGCAGCAACCTCGACCCTTGCACAGTGGCCACGCCAGAGCCTTTGGAGGTGCCGGGCGCCGTGCTTCCGATCACGAAAGTCGCGGAACGTGTCCTGGATGAGCAGTGCATGGTACGTTTGATACCTGCAGCAGCGTGGGCAGGGGGAGATGATGAAGAAGGTGTGTGTGAGCAGCACGCGAGAATGAGGGGCACTCACAACACAACACAACACAACAAGCAACGCAACGCAACGCAGCGCAACCCCCGCAGCAGGCGAGACGGGTGCCATGGGGTGTCGGAGTGCGTCGTAAACAATGCTGGGGCACGCACCGAAGCCAAGACCGCACGTAGAAGCCCCGAAATACACGCTGCACGACAATCGCAGACGCAAGCCGGGCTTCCTGCGCAAACTGAATTTCGTACATGCGCCGCCTGAAGTGGGCACAACACAAAAAACGTGAGCTCAGCAGCAACCTTCACCACCTCCACCATCACGTTCCACAGTCATATCACACTATCCATCACCAAGCAACAGCGACGCCACAGCGCAGCAACAAAAGCAACCGACAGCCGGGACTCGTGCGGGACGGGACACACATGCAACAACTTGGGCGCACGTACCATGCCCGAAGGCGTGCCAGGTAAACCTTCGCGAGGCCTTGAATCGAGCGTGCGGCAGCCATGTTTGTCCGCAGGAAAAACCCGCGCACCAGACCCTGGATACGTGCCGCCGCCGCCCGCAGTAGGTTCAACTCGCGGCGCACCTTCCGACCCCGCACCATGGCTTGGATAGCGTTCGCACTTTGCACCTTCCGCCAGTACAGCATGCGAAACCAGCCCTGCAGTGTGGCCAACGCCGCCCGGCGTGACCGTCTGCGCCGTCGCTGCTGTCGTCGCGTTTTACCTTCTCGTGACGCCGAGCGCCGGCGGGACCGGCCGCCACTGCGCCGGCGCTTGCCGCCACGGCGCTTGGCACCACCACCACCACCACCACCACCACCACCCCCACCACCACTGCCACGTTTCCAGTCCGCCAGCAGCGCAGAGTGGGTGTCACGCCGACGGTCGGCGGAGCGCGGGCGTCGGGACCGTCTGCGACCACGCCGTCGGTTGCCGCCGTGGCGACGGGGACCGGCGGACCGCGGCCGCTGGCGCCGAAGCGTGGCCACGGCGGAGGCCACCATGGCGACACGTTGGCCAAAGGCCAGGCGCCTTGGCGGGGCGGATTGCGGTCGACCGCTGCCCCCCACTGCCGCCGCCGCCGCCGCCGCACCACCACCACCACCAGTCGCACCACCGCCAGCTTCTGCCACCGACTCGAGCGTTGCAGACGACGGACGCGAGCGTGACGCCGTGGAGGGTCGACGCCGAGGCGCGGGGCGACCCGCGGAGTGGGCCGAGTGGACAGAGGAGCGCGCGGAGTGCACGGAGCGCACGGAGCGCACCGACGATGCGCTCGAGGGGCGCGTGTGGCGGTGGCTGTGACGGGCTGTGACACCACCATCACCACCACCGCCACGCTGCCGGTGGTGGTGCGGAGGGAGGTGTGCTGCGGCATGCGAGCCCTGAGAGGAGGAGGCACTCGAGGGCCTGCCAGACGTGCCACGAGACCCTGTGGAGCCCTTGCGGTGACGACGACCAGAGTCGGTTTGGGTTTGCACCGCCACCGACACCAGGCGTGGAGCGCCGCCCTGTGGCGTTGTTGTGGTGCGGGAGTGACCATGGCCCAAGCGCGCGACGGCGGACATGGGTCGCTGCGTGGCGCGTCCACGTTCGTCGCGCAGCGTGGAAAAAAACTCTGGGTCGTGCTGCCGCCGCCGCCCAGTGTGAGACGTGCGGGATGAACGACGGCTGCGTGTGCCGCTCCACTGCGTGGTGGAGGCGCGGTGTCGGCGGTGGTGTGCCACGCGACCGTCGGGTTGCTCGTCTCCGGAGTCGGGCATGGTGAAGTGGAGGTGCACGGCCACTTCGTTGGTGGTCACGCGCCGCGTGTTGAAGTGGAGGTGGGTGGTGCTGCTTCCGATGTCCCGCGTCATCTGGCTGGTGACATCATACCACTGCTGCAAGTCTTGCGGAAGCAGCGGGGCAGCGGCGGCTGCAGCTGATGCCGCGGCGTCCAAAAGAGAAGGATCCAACGGGAACGACGGGTTGTTGCTGCTGTTGTGGTTGGTGTTGTTGTCGTGGTACCCGCTGTGTGGTGGTGATGATGGGCGCGCTCCGTTGGCGTCAGGCGCGTTCCATTGGGGCAGCACATGCGCCATACCGGGGGTGTTACTTGGGGCGTACCCATCGGGCATGTGACGATACTCCACACCATGCGGGTGCGCAGCGCGGCCCCCACCAACCACAGGCGACACGGGCGCAACCGCCAACCTGTCCGCCGAAAGTGGGTCATGCATGGGGTCTTCCACAGCACCCACGCCGTAGCCGTAGCCGTCCACCCCTGCACCCACAACCATGCCACCACCGCTGCTGCTGCTGCTGCTATGCGGGCGTGGGCGTGGGCGTGTCCCGCCACGCAGCCCGCGCCGCCTCCCGCGATGAAGCGCGACGACTGGGTTGGCCGACATCGGGCGACGGCGGCGCGCCACTGGTGGCGCTGCTGCTGGATCACGGGTTGTTGCCCTGGGTTCGAACCCACGCGCACCGATCGAGGAGGCGCTGGCGCTGCCTCGGCGATGCCGGCGGTGGGCGGCTGAGAAACTGGCGGCGGCGGAGTTGGAGTTGGAGGTGGCGGAGGGGCCGTCCACGTTGCGGGTTTGAGAACGGGACAGGCCGTAGAGCTTGGCACGGCGCCGTTGCTCGGAACGCGTGGCGGCGGCGGAGGAGGGGCGCGGTGCGCGTGGCGGCGGCTTGAACGTTGGGGTGTTGTCGGGGTGAAACAGCATGGTGTCACGGCGCAGCAGGTCCCTGTCGATGCCCAGCTCCTGCGAAATTGATGCCTTGCGCTGGCGCTGGCGCTGATGCGGGCGTGACCGCGGGCGCCGCTGCCTGCCCTTTCTACGTTCGATGCCACGTGCGCGATGTTGTTGCGCGTGGAGTGTGCCACTGCCTGCCGCCGGCCCTTGCTCTTGTGATGGCGACGGCGCGTGGTGGGCGTGTCCGTGCGCCTGCGCCGCTGTGCGACGGGCCAACACAGCTGCTGCACCACCCCCCGCTGCCGCTGCCAGACCTGCACCTGCGTGAGCACCACCGTTGCCAGATGCGCCAGTGAAGTACGGTGTGGCGTCGCCGCGGTCGGGGTCGGGGCCGGTGTCGGGGTTGGGGGCGTGCGGGTGCTGGTACAGCGGCGCTGCCGCTGGCAGAGACCGCGGCGGGCGCATCATGACCCGGAACATGTGCAGCGCGTCAGGGTTGTGGCGGATCGAGCGGTACGTGGCGCCAATCTGGCGCAGCACGCCGCGCACCTTCCGCCTCACACTCTCACGTTGGACAAGCCCGAGGGCGCCCGTGCCGTCGCCGTCCATGGTCTGCGGCGGCGGCAGCGCGGGGCCTGGTGGTGGTTCGGACGCCGCGGCTTTGCCGACGTGATGATGGGCGTGATGGGCGGCAGGTACTGGGCCTCCAAACTTGCCGCGCGGCCCCGTTGGGGTTGTGAACGACCGTCTTACGGGAAGCATGTGGCGCCGTGCCTCCCCCAGCCGAGTCAGCGACGGCTCATTCGACGGGTGGGCAAGGAGCATTTCCAATCACAAGGGGTTGCAGGCTGCAACTTGCAGCTACACCTTGACAGCCGGTGTGGATGGACGGAATCCCACCATCCCGACGCCGTTCCAGCTTCACGAGACCATTACACGACCATGTGCCTGCTTGTGCAGCAAAGTAGGGTGCCAAGTGGCGGGCGTCTCAAAGGTATGCACCCCACACGGAGCCGTGTCGCAGGCAACTGAACCGCGCTCAGCAACTGCAACCGGTCAGAAGAACCAACACAAATGACACCCGACGGAAATTCCAACTCACAGCACTGCGAATGAAATTGTCAAAATTACAATATTGGAGGGAAAATACAGGGTCGCAACAGCTGCGGTGAAGGGTAAATGTTACTACAATTGACAATCCAAAATTCATATTTTGTGTGGTGTGTTGTGGCACCGCCACGTGCCGGGCAGACGAACGCTGCGGTGTGCCAAAGGTCGTATTCCGGGTTGTGTGATCCGTGTTGTTCCTGTGCACCGCCTGGCCGTGGCCCATCGAACCGCTCCCAGTCAACCATGGACATTGTACTTGACTTTTGTGAAGACCAGTGGATGGACCAGTGCGTTGCGCTGGCGCGAAGGGGGCTGACGCCTGGACCTTGTGACACGTGTATTGTGCTGTCCTGTGGTGCCTGTTGTGCCTGTTGTGCCTGACGGTTCTGGAGCAGGTATCTTTACGGCAATGTCACATCTCCGTACCTGCAGCGTGGTCACATCGTGCGAGAGAGCCTGTCGTTGTGGCTTGTGCTGATGGTGGGTGCGTACGGCATCTACTTCTTCTGCAACACGATCAACTACTTCACTGTGTACAAGTGGAGCAACATTGGACACGCACCGTTCAAGGGTCAGGTGGGTTGCCCCGCGCCTATTTCGGGCGGCGCACGTTTGTGGTGGCCCACCACCATATGGGTGAGGCGCTCACGTTGTGGTTTGCCGCTGCAGACGACGGCGGAGATCTCGATGGCAAGCAAGGCCATCCCATTTATGGCGCTGCTCCAGGTGCCTGTCAGTTTGTGGGAGATGCATCAGTACGTGCGCGCTGCGCATGCCGCTGCGCATTTGCGTGTTTGTTTGTTTTGGTGTGTTTTGGCTCCTGTGTTGACTGAACTGACGGTCATGCGCGCCGTTGGCCGTGGGGGTGCCGTGTCGTGTCGTGCTTTGCTCCCACAGCTACAGCAAGCTGTACGGCCCGGGGGAGCAGTACTCTTGGGATGACTATGGCGGGTGGTGGTTCATTCCTCTCAACCTCGTGTGGTTCCTCATTGTCACTGACTTCATCATCTACTGGGCGCACCGTTGGCTCCACCACCCCTTGGTGTACGTGGAATGCCAGAGGCTGCCCGCTGCTGCTGCTGCTGCTGTGTCTTGCGCTACCCGCAGCGCCGAAAACAGAAACAAGAAAATGGTCTCACGTTGAGTTTCTTGGCCGTTTGTTGTTGGTTGCTGGTTGTTGGTTGCTGGTTGTTGGTTCTTGTGCTGGATGTGCTTGCGCAGGTACTCGTGGCTCCACAAGCCCCACCATCTCTGGAAGAACCCCACTCCCTTCGCGAGTCACGCGTTCCACCCGTTGGACGGCTGGGTGCAAGGGATCGCGTACCACATTTATGTTGCCTTCTTCCCCATGCACAAGGTTGTGCACCTCGTCGCGTTGGTGGCCGTCAACATTTGGTCCACCTCCATCCACGATGGTGTGTCAGCATTCCCCTTCCGCTTTTTGAACGGCGCTGCGCACCACACCATTCACCACACCGACTTCTACTACAACTACGGCCAGTACTTCGTGTTCTGGGACTGGATGTTCGGAAGCTTCTTGTCTCCGTACGGCAAGGGTCGCTGCCTGGATGATGCTGTGCAAAAGAAGATCCGCTCTGGCATGACGCTTGCCCAAGCACGCAAGGCAGTTGCCACTGAGAAGGCCGAGTAGCTCAGTGCTAGGACGTTTGTTGCCGTGTCTTTCGTTTCTGTGCTGGGCGCGATCGTAAAAAGCCGCATGCATCACACACACAGCATTGTACTGCAGTAGCCTGTTACACGCACTTTTTTGTTGGTGCTTTTCTTTGTTGGTTAGCGTCATTGCATGGCACCATGCTCGCCAGATAGATGGGGACGGCGCACACAAAGAGTCCCGAGAGAAAAAACACCGAGTGAAAAAATAAACAGGACGTACATCACACTTGGGGTGAGGGGCTGGCTGCGCACACCAACGCAACGGATCACGGTGCTTTCTACGATGTGGGGCGTGGTGGCGGTGGAATGTTGGGAACACGACGACTACCCCTGCCTCGACCTCGACCCCTGCCTCGTCCACGGCCTCGTCCACGGCCTCGACCCCGTCCTCGACCACGGTTTGACTTGAACTTGCCTAGCTGACCTTTCAGCGCCCTGTCCTTCTTGGCAAGGTGCTTCTCTCGCTCAGCCTTCTTCGCGTGCCACGCCGCTCGCTCCTCTTCGCTCATGTCTGCCAGCATCGCTTCTTCCTCTGCAGCCGCCTGCGCTTCCTTGCTCTGTGCTTCCGCCTTCAACGACGCGAAAAAGGCAGCCTCTCGCCCTTCCGCGGGTTGGTCGGGTTGGTCAGGTTGGTCGGGTTGGTCAGGTTGGTCAGGTTGGTCGGGTTGATCAGAGGAAGCTGCCGCCGGCCGCGGGGGCGGCGGCGGGAGTCCAGTGGCGTGGCCAGATCGCGTGTGCTTGTGCTTGTGATTGTGCTTGTGATTGTGCTTGTGTTTGTGCTTGTGTTTGTGCTTGTGCTTGTGGTGTCTCGGCTTTCCGGGAGGCGGCGGGAGCACGGCGACAAATCCCGAGTCCACATCCGCACCAACACCAGCGCCCGCCTCGGGGGCGGCGGTTGAAGGGCGCACGGCAGCTGCCGCAGTGTCCACGTCAGCTTCAGGCGCAGCAGCAGCCGTGGTACCTGGGCCAGCCGAGGCGCCGTCCGCTGCAGCGCGTGCACCCACACCCGTATCAGCATCAGCAGCACCAGCAGCATCATCATCAGCGTCATCAGCGTCACCACTTGCAGCGGTAGTGGGCGTTGGAGCAGCGAGCGTCGGGCCGCCTGTCGACGCATGGTCGTCACCGCTGCTACCGCTGGCATCACCCAGCCCCCTCGGCGCCGCACCAGCAAGAGCGGGTGGGTCACCACCACCAGCGTGCATGTGCATCGGCGATGTAACCACGGGCGAAAGGGCGCTGGCGGGTCGCGGGGAGTGGTCTGAAGCATCCGACGGCAGTGGATCAGGCGGCGGGGTCCCCATGGGCGCAACCATTGCCATCGGGTCATCACCCACCGTCTCATGGTCCAAGCTCTGGGGCGCACGATCACCCAGCGTAGGTGGTGGTGGTGCTGCTGCGCATTCGACCATGTGCATGTCGCCGGGTACGGGACTGTCACGGGTGTTGACATTGGCATCGGCCTCGACACTCACATCTGGGTCAGCTGCGCCCCCCTGCTTGTCATCTTCCGCTACATCGTCCTCCTGCTCGGCATCTTCCACCGCGCCACTCGCCACTGTTGAGTCCTCGATCGCCATAGCACCGCCTGTTGCGTGGTCCAACGCACTGCGTGCAGGTGAAGGCGCTGCCCCTTGCGCATCCTCTCCCTCCCCTTCGCCTTCGCCCTCACCCTCGCTCTCACCCCCACCCCCACCCCCGCTCTCGACCCCAACCCCGACCTCGACCTCGACCTCGACCTCGTCTTCGTCCCCCGCGAAGGCGGACAAGCCTTCCACAAGTGGCCGAAGTGACGGAGCGCCAGGGCCCACAGCAAGGGTCGCTGTGATGTCGTCGGCAGGCAGTGCGCCATCTGCTGCAGGCACAGCCGCCAACTCGTCGTCAGTGGGGGGTGGGGGGAGCCTGCCTGGGCCACCAAACGAGTACGACGACTGGAAGCCGCGTGGTGTTGGAAGCTTGTCCATGTCCACGCCCTCGTCTTCGTCAAACTCGGCAGGAAGGTCGTCGACAAGCGTGACATCTCGCAGGTCCAGGTCCAAGTCCTGGCCGATGCCCAAGCCGCTGGGTGTGGAGTCGTCAGGACTCAGGCGGCCGGCGGAGTCTGAAGGAGGTGCAGGCACTTCCGCATCGGCACTCACAGCATCAGCATCAGCGCCGGTATCGCCATGATCACGGTCAACGTCACCACCACCATCATCGTTATTATCCTGCGCTGGTGGCGATGGAGGCGGGGACACCGGGGCAACGTCGACATGGCGCACTGTCCCATCGTGCTGTGAGTCACTGCTGTCAACGGCGCCAACGTCATCCGTCGGGGGCAGTGGAAGTGGGTCTGGGACAGATGGGTCGGTGTCTGGGGACTCAAGCGGTGGCAACGGTGACGCGGCCGCTGGAGCAGGGATGGGTACCACGTGCGCGCTCTCTGCAGCCAGCACATTCGACGAGGACGGGGTCAACGCCACGCTCAAGTCACGGCGCTTGGTCGGACTGCGACGTGGTGAGGGAGCGACCACCGTGACAGGCACAGTGTCGGATACAATGTTCGCGCCGTGTTCCGGCAGGGCGTCGGCACCCTCGTTGTCGCCGACATGGTCATGGCTGCCCCGGTCACTGCGACGCTCACCACAGTCCCCACCCTCCTCCCCTTCGCCGCCATCGCTCGGTGGCGGCGAAGGTGGTGCATGTGTCCCCGGCTCTTCACTTGCACTGTCATGGTGGCTTGGCAAATCCTCCACGTGGGGGGTGGGGGGTGCGGGTACGCCAGGACCATCCTTAACATCCCCACCATCTTCCACAGAAGCCTGTGCTACACTCTCTTCAGCCCCAGCCCCAGCCCCAGCCCCAGCCTCAGCCTCAGCCTCAGCCTCAGCCTCAGCCTCAGCCTCAGCCTCAGCCTCAGCCTCAGCCTTTGCCTTCGCCTCAGCTGCGGCTTCCGCTTGGCGACGAATGGTCACGGCGTGCTCCACTCGGTTCCAGTACTCCATGTCGGCACGTGAGGGCGGCAGGAGCTCTGACTGGGGCTGCGCTTCGAGCGCCGCCAGGCTGTCGGATAGGGCCTGCTGGTAGGCCTGCAAGAACGCCTGTTGGTGCTCCCGGTTGGCAAACTCGGGCAGCTGGTCCGGCGGTGGAAGCACAGCCAGCGCAGCCGCGGCAGGCACCACGGGTGAGTGACTCGCAGCGGGTGAGGGAGTCGGTGCCGGGGGTGACATCGCTGCAGCACTGGGAGGTGTGTGTGGGGGCGCCTGTGAGGGCACAAACGGACGAACCGAGCCGCGCGTGACAGCCGGTGAGGCTGCGCCTGCAGACTCTGCTCCTTCGGGCTCATGTTCCGCGACCGGAGAAGGGGCAACAGCGCGTGTTGCAAGGGACGCCGCGGGCGTGGTCGGCGAGGCAGAGGGTGGGATCCATTGTGCCTCGCGGGTCACCACGTGGTAGTAGTACACCGCGCCCGATGGAGCCACCGCAGAGCGCCACATGGGAGGCAACACCACAGGCGACGACAAGACGGGTGTGGAGCGAGGCGCAGCTGGTGTGGGTGTCCCTGTGGAAGAAGCCACAACGCCGGTGCGGACTGGCGACGGGCTGCCTGTGCCTGTGCCCGTGCCCGTCACGCCCACGCCCGAACCACCGATGCCGATTGTGGGTGGCGAGGCAAACAAGCCACGCGTTGCTGCCGGTGAGCTGGCGCCTGACGGGCGTGGGGCCACAGCGGACAGCCCCGACCGCGCGACAGTGGCAGACGTGAGGGGGCTGTACGCGAGCACGCGCGGCACTCGGCGGATCGGGAGGGCGTAGTCACTGCCACCGCGGCCAGCATGAGCGGGTGTAGCCTCTGCGGGGCGGCCGAGGGTGGCGGCGAAGGGCGAGGGTGGGGTGGAACTGGGGGTGTTGGCGCTGTTGTTGGGGGGCTGGGAGCGGTCGACGGCACCGTCCGTGCCTGCTCCAAACACAGCCCGGGCCAGTGGGGAGGTG
>Ga0213833_1000776_pt1 | contig 27064 bp, 35 predicted proteins | sample SWATP21_FD_160575 | JGI IMG/M metagenome (GOLD analysis project Ga0213833, IMG submission 160575) | Coastal seawater microbial communities from Marineland, Florida, United States - SWA TP2 #1 | ecosystem: Environmental > Aquatic > Marine > Coastal | place: USA: Florida | collected 2016-08-14 | reverse complement strand
CACACACACACACACACACACACACACACACACACACACACACACATGCAACCTTGCACGCACCGGCCAACAACCAGGGCCTGTAAATCCACATCCAAACTCCAAACTGACGGCGACTTTCCGTGGTGTGGTTGTCTCCATGCCGCCTTGGAAATGTCTTGGTGGGGCTTTCGCTTCCACGAAACGTCTGCACTCGGTGAGAACTTTGTGCCAGCGCGAGTCACGTTTGACGTGCCCACGCTTGACGCAGTCGGGGGGATCGACCCGGGTCCATAGTAGCTCATCGGCACTGGAGCAGCAGGGGAGTGGGAGGCCGGCTCCGCGTCCGCTTCCGTTTCCGTTTCCGTTTCCGTTTCCCAGAATGACGCTGGGAGTGCGGCACTGGACGGTGGCGCCGGCGGCGTTGCGACAGGTTGGCCATCGGAAGCGTCGCTGGTCCCAACACCCGCATCCGCACCCGCGCCAGCACCCGCACCTGCACCTGCACCAGCACCAGCACCAGCACCCACGCCAGTACCGGTGCCATCGCTGCCACGGGTGTTGCGACTTGCTTCTGCGGCACCTGGAACTGCGCGAGCTTCGTCTGCGCTCGCTGCGCTGGTGACACTGTCTGGTTCCACCCAGGCATATTCACCGTTCACACTTCGATACCGCATCGTCCATGTGTCCTGCACGGCTCTGTCATCAACGTTAGCTCTCTCAACCGACTCGCCAAATAGAGAGTAGGATGGCAGCACGATGTTGTCCCAGTGTTGCGCTTTTCGCATGTCAAACACACGGACAAATCCATCGTAGCTTGCAGTCAAAATCACAGCTGGTGTCAAGGACATGTCATGATAAAACATCAACAAGACGTCAGCAACTGCAGCATACACAGCCACAGAACGCAAGAGTGATGTGTCGTAGCACGCACAACTTTCGTGAAGAATCCGTGCCGCAATGATTGTGGAGACGGCGGCTGGGAAGGGGACGAGAAGACTGCTGCGCGGAGCGTCTATGCAGACACAACAACACGTACACATGCATGAACAGGGTGCGTCCACAACACCGCCACGACACACACCTCGCTCGCGCAGATCAAACAGGTTCAAGGCGCAAAAGTTTCCTGCTGCAAGCGCCAAGGGCGGACCCCTGCCCAATGTGGTGTCGACACAGTAGATCTGACCAACCGAACGAATGTGGGTGTACACGAACTTCGTTGCTTTCTGGCGTGCGATCGAGTGGACACAAAACCACACACACGGCAAGACTCACCTTGCCAGACCAACGCCCGCCTTCATCTAACGACAGCTCAGCGGGCTTAACCAACGGGCTGAGGGGAGCGTCACCATGATAGGCATGTGCCCCTGGCACCGCACACACAACCAGGTGAGATTGTAAGAAACCCGACCTGAGACAATCTAAAACGGCCTCCAGACACATCCGAATCCGGTACACAGACGCTGCGTAGCGTACGGTGGTACAGCTCTCCGCGCTCCACATCCCACACACACATGTATCCCTTGTCGTCGTCACTGTGGTCAAGCCGGATGTCACTTTCCGCCCATCGCTTGGGCGAGTGTGTCGTTTGTGCAGCGCAGACACCTACCTGATCGCGTGGCTGCTGCCATCCCATCGAAGACACCGGATGCTACCAACATGTCCAGGCTTTGCCCACATCTCGTTCTTTCCCATGCGACGGCTTGACTCACGAAAGCTCCACATCCTCACCACGTGCTGGCCCTCACGGTTATCTCCCAACAACATGCGCTCTCCACTGGAGTTCGTCATGAAAGGACCGTCCCCCCGGAACTTGCCCTTGACTGTGCCGTGCCAACGCCGACCAATCCATGTTGTTAGAAGGGCCCACCAACAGTCTGCGACAAACACGTTCTGTTTCCCCAAGCCCACCTGCAACTTTGCCGGATCGAGAGAGCTTGTACACGCCCACCGCGTTCTTGGCACTCACAAACAACACGTTTCGGCGCAGCTCCAAGTCCCGAACACGGCCATTGGCAGCTCGAAACTTGGTGCCGAAAGCAATGCGCTGTGATGTTGATGACGCCAGCTTGCGCGAGAACACCAGCACACTGCCATCCTTACACCCCGCCGCCACAAACTTGCGGTTGGCGTCCTGGGGTGTCCAAAGGTGCGAGACGAGTCATGCGATGCGTGAGGCACACAAACATGAACTTCTTGAAAGAACAAGCAACACAGCGAGTGGGTGCAAACAAACAAAAAAGTACTCCACACACGCACCACTGCTGTGCACTCGGTCGGCGTATGGAGAGCTTCCACCTGTTCACCTGATTGCAGGTTCCAGACGCCAACGGTCTGTTGCGCCAGCGCCCTTCAGTCACAAACTCAAGCCGACAACTGCCACCACCCATGTACGCTTTGCGAGCGCAGCTGCTGCAGGAAACCAACGACATGGAACGAACCGAATCGTAACTGGAAGTGAAGGCAGTCCCGGCACTGGTGGCGACACCTGTGACACCGTTTGCATGGCCATCCAACACTCGCCCGACACACTTGGCACTCCGCCACCCTGCCTTGAGTCGGCCCCCATACCTGAAAATCAACACGTCATGGGACGCACAGACGTGGTGAGGATGGATTGTAAGGCTGTTGCGCCATTCTGTGGCGTACGTACACGAAAGCGTCGTAGCTGCTGTTGGTTTCTGCCTGCAACAAGCTGGCCTTCGCTCCGTAGGCTTCTTGCAAGAACCCTTCCCACGCCACCTCATCTTGAACAGCCTGATGCAACTCCCTATTGCACTGCATGTACACAACATCCCACGCGCAGGTGTTGGAAGCAAGACCCACAGCAGATCTTGGTGCTGGTGGCTACGGACCGAACCCAATCGTGAAGCAGTGGTGGCATCCAGGCGGCTCAGGATATTTCGCAGCGAGTCTGGGTCCACACTGGACAACTCAGCGCCTTTGCACTCGGTTGACATCTTGATCTTTGTCGTTCCACACCTCACAGCGACACGCTTGTGCTGAGGGGAATGCCGGCCGAGACACAAGCCGCAACAACAGACGAAAGTTCCGTGTGAATGTTGCCACGATACAGTATGTGTATTCGTCAAAGTGTCCTTGTCGCAACCTGGGATGCGTTGGCGTTTTCAAGCTCCGGTGCCTGCCTGGACTGAGGTTCCCCAAACGCGTGCTGAATCCACCTCGGGGCCAGCTTTGTGCTCAGCTAGTCTTCCTAGGACGCCACCACAGCGCCAGTAGACGGCTGTGCCCCCGTCCAGCGTTGTCCAATGTGTGCATTTGTCAGACCATAGTGCTGTTTGGATCTCTCTGCGACCGTGTCAGTGTCCACGCAGTTTGTGAGCAAAGGTTGGGGTGCGGAGAGCAGGACACGGGCTCATTGTACCGGCGTGAGCAAAATGCAAGAGTCTAAGTGGGAGAAATCTCTCGGTGACACGGTTTCACGCACACAGGTGAGTTGCGCTGCTTTCCACGTGCGGTGGCATGGCCGTGTCCGTACAGCCAGCTGAAGCCGTGTGCTTCGGTGCGTGCCTCAGACAACTGGACAAGACGGCTTGTTCCTGCTGAAGTATGCGAAAGACCATGGGCAGATGGCAGCTCCGCCAAATGTGAAGTGGTCGGTGATCGCGAAGCTAGGAGGACAAACCATCGACCTGAAGTTGCAGGAGCGCCAACGGTGCGTGCATCGTCGCAAGTTTCACCCACACAACCCTCACCTGCCCTTGCGGTGTGGCACACGACTCATACAGCGCTGAATCCAAGCATGATGATGGCTATGGGAGCTCTGATGCGTCAGGGGATGAGGAGGTGGCTGTGGCTGGTCCTGGCGACGAAGACGAGTGGGACACCAGCGAATGGGCACCGGAAGACATCAAAGTGGCTGCGGCCACACTCGTGCAAGAAATGATGCATGAAAAGTGCAATGCCATTCGACGGGCTAAAGCTGGCGAGCTGCTTGCTCGCCTGGCCAGCGAAAACGAGCCTGCCCGACAGTACCTTGAGGTGTGTGCGTGTGATGTTGTGCATGGTGCTTTGCGTGGTAGCACACCATGTGCTTGGCTTGCAGTCACACGCCTCGTCCATGTGGCAGTCTGTCATTGAAGACCATGTCAACGCTGCCCTGAGATTACCTCGTTTCGGCGAAGCGCCCTTGAATGAGCGATCGCTGTACCTTGTCGGGAGCCTTGGGGGTGTCCTACAAGACAAGTTTTCCCGCATTGGTGTGATGTACAAGGCTGTCGCTGTGTTGAACTACGAACATGACTTGGCCGCACGTCGCCTTCAGCACGTATGGCGAAGGTATGTAGGCGCTAGCAACGTTGGTTTCTCTTGCCGCGTGGGTGTAGGTGTAACGTGTGCCGTTGTGCCGTTGTGCCATGTGGGTGGGGGATGATCGATGAATTCGGCAATGCGTGCATTGCCAGGCACATTTTCTTCTCCAAGGACTGCCTCACGTTGGACCGACGCACCATGGCCCGCCGTCTCATGATGCTGGACCTGAAGAGCTTCAACCTTTCCAAGCGCTGGGACGAGCTGGTGTCACGCCCCAATCGCGCGCGCCTTTCGTTCGCCGTGACCCGGGACATCCTGCTGTTGCTGGACGGACAGACGCAAGAGGACACCAGCGACTTTGTGGAGAAAAACCGCTGGAAACTTGTCCAATCCGGGGGCCTCCCCACTGTGATTCGGCTGACCACGCACGCATGCCAGGACATCCGAGCTCCAGCCGTCAGCATTGTGTTGAGTCTGTCGCAGGAGGTGGCCCTCCGCAGCTCTTTGCTGGCTGTCGACGTGCAGTCTGCGCTGCTTGACCTCATTCTCGGAGAGCCAGACGGCGGTGATGATGACATCGATGCCGACGCGGACAGCGACAACAGCGATGGAGGTGGTGTCGGCAGCGGTGGTGGCAAAGTGGAGGAGGAAAGCGGCGGGGGTGGCGAGGAGCACAAGACCGCAAAGAGTGCCCAAGACCCGCACGCTCCGATTGTTGTGGCGGCGGCTGGCGAGGATGGCGCTGCTGCTCCCGGCAACAACAACAGCAGCAGCAACAGCAAGAGCAACACCACGGCGAGTCAAAATCGTGGTGCAACGGAGGAAGAGTTGTTGGTGGTGGCGCCACCCGGTGTAGCAGACCGTCTGGCGGCACTTGAGGTGTTGGATCTGCTGGCAGAGGGCGGTCTGGAGGAAGACCCTGCCGATGCGATTCAGCTCGCGGACAAGCATGAACTGGACGAGAACACTGTGGAGGGCCGACGGGCCATGATCAAGCGCCTGGCGCGCACCGCCGCTGACAACCGCAAGGCGCCCGAAGACAGCGACCAAGAGTCAGACTCGGAGGTGATCGTGGTGGATGTGGATGACACAGCCTTGCTGCATCACCAAGCCATCGCCGAAAGGGAGCGTGCTGGGCTGTTGACGCCTGCCAAGGCCGTTAAAACGGACAAGCCGCCGCCTCTTCCGGAAGCCAAGCCACGCTTGACGTTCTACCATGAGCGTGCGGCGCGTCGGAGGAAGCGCCTTGCCGCTGGTTTCGACGTGCGCGAGCCCTTCTCAGAGCAAACCTTGGCCGTGATCGCCGAGTCAGAGGCCCCTATTCATGTGGACGGGTGCGTGGGTGTGGTTGTGTTACTGTGTGGTTGGTGGATGGACAAACGGTTGGGGTGAGGGTTGTTGCGTCTGGTGGGGCGTGTCTGAGTCTGGGTGAGGGTGGCACTGATGAGCTGCTCTCGTGTGCTGCGCCACATCTGATTCTGTTTTGTTTTCTTGTTTTTGTCACCCCCGCCTGTGATGATGCGTGCAGTGATTCCTTCTTTGTCACCCTTGGTCATGTGCCCATCATTGAGCGCCTCGTGATTTTGCTCCTTGCTGAGGACGACCAAACAGTGCTTGGAGCGTCGATGGTGCTCACGAAGCTAGCTCACAGTACGCATCCATCGCTGCTGTTCTCCCTTGCACACTTGTGTCCACCATCCCTCGCCACTGCCGTTGCTGCGTACTCATAGCGACGTGACGCTCGTTGGTGTTGTGGTTTGGCGCTCCTTGTCCCTCAGCCAACATCCACCCTTTGGTGGTGCGCACAATTCTTGACACTCCAAACGTGCTGCAGAGCATTGTCGACCTCCTCCACACTCCGTCGGAGTGCTTGTCCATCGCCGCACTGCTGCTCCTTCGCGAGCTGGTGGCCAGAGAAGAGAGCCGTTTAATGGTCCTCAAGCAAGGCGTCGCCGCCATGTTGCTTGTGGTGTGCAAACAAACCCCACACGACAGCCTGCCCTTCATCTTGGGGCTCCTTGGCATCCTGTCGTTTGCACGTCCGGACGCCATTGATGCCGGCAGCGACCCCGAGCCCATCGACCTGTCCTCGACGCCCCTCGAACTTGGTGACGCCCTTGCCCGCACGCTTCTGTCACTCATGACGGCGCAGCCTCGGGAGGTTGCGGTGTGTGTTATTGCCATCGTGAAGCTCGGCGCCCTGTCCGAGGTCATCAGGTTCCTCTGCGGCGGCTTTGACTTCCTCAAGGAGGAGGCAGACGAGGAGGAGGACGTCGACGAAGGCAGTGAGGTTGATGAGGGGAGCGCCAGTGAGGAAGACGCGTTTGGCGACGAAAAAAGTGGTGGCGAGGAAGGGGGTGATGGGGAGGACAGGCCAGTAGGAGTGGAGGAAGCGGGCGATGAAGAGGCAGCAGCCGCGCAGATGGAAGAGGAGGAGGAAAAGTGGGGACGCAACCGCGAGCGGCGTTGCATTGCCGCAATCGTGATGGAGCGCATTTGTCAGTGTGACATGGCGGTGGAGCACATGTGTGACCCAAGGGTGCTTTCATTTTTGTGTTTCATTCTGCGTGGCAACCGTGTCGATGCTGTGGCTGGTGCGTCAAGGGTCGTGTGATTGTGGGAATTGTCGTGGCGTGTTCGTTGTGCCCTGGTTTTCACGCCCCCCCCCCGTATGGACCGGTCCATCAGGTGACATGTACGGCATCGAAGCGACGTCAGCGGAACTGAGGGTGATGCATGTTGCCAACCAGGCTGTGTGTCGCACGTTGAATCTGTTGGCGCGCTCCAAAACGCTGTCAAAAACTCAGCGCCATCGCACCGCTGTGGCGGTGCTTGGCCTTGGAGCCGTCCCAGACATTGTCGACCTCATTGCAAGATCGGATCCGGAAGTGGAAGCAGACCCGGGTATGTGGCAATCAGTCGAAGACATGCACACGTACACACACACACACACACACATGCACGTATTCGTGCGCTTTTGGCTGCCGCTCACGAGTGCCATGGGTGGGGATGTTCCCTTGTTGGTGGAGTTGCAGTTGGTGATGACACAGTGGAGGCAGCCCTGGTGTTGCTCGCGACCATTATGCCCAAGGGTGAGGGAGATGGAGACATTGAGGATGGGCAAATTGTCCGTACCATCCCCGAGTACCTCCGCGAGTACGTTCCCACCAGCACCTGTCTGTAGTGGTCGACTTCCTCACATGCATCGGGATTGATTTCGTGTGTGTGTGTGTGTGCTTGGTACCTGGCCGCCACAGCTATGAGCGCAAGCAGACCATCACAAAGAACGTGCGCCGTGCCAGCGTTGTCGAGCAGCAGATGGCTTTCCACGCCCAGCGTGCGACAGCTGGTGAAACACCCAAGTCACCCGACGCCAAAGCAGCTGTGTCGGCCGCACGACGTGCCAGCATAGACGCTGCAGCAGTGCAGGCCCGTGGCAAGGCAGAGCTGATGGGGTTGGACGCGCGTAATGACCCCAGCGCCGGGCCGAATGACCCGACACGCATCGGCGCACCCGAGGTGTTGCAAGCTGTGGAAGCGATCGCCAAGCCCACACTGGACCTGCTCGTGCGCTGCCACGTGCCTACCATGCGCACCACCGCCATGTTTACGTTGGCACGGTGCTGCCATAACGACGCCGCAGCAGAGTACGTCACATTCAGCCATGCACCGCACCCTTTCCCCTCACATGCTCTCCACCACAGCCACAACACCTGATTCGCTCTCCTCCCGCATCCATACATAGTGCCTGCTCACGTTGCCTGGGTTTTCTTTTGTGAAACGCAGCATCGTTCACGCTGCTGGCGCTTTGAACATCGTGCTTGGGTTCTTCCCCGCCACGCCGCTGTTGCTGAAGACATTCCCAGAGCGTGTGGACATGCAGCCAGCGGATGTGGTCTCGGTGTCATCGTCTGTCTTTGCTGCCCAATCCCTTGGTCGACCCCCCTCGCCCATTTCTGTCAGCAACAGCCCACAAGCCACGCTCCGCAGCATCCCGCTCACATGCTTCACTCTACTTGCAGAACTTGCCCGCACGCACAGCATCAAACCGTCCCTGTGCCTGGGGGGCGTGTTTGCCACCTGTGTGCAGCGCTTCTGTCTCCAGACCGGGGTGCCTGCGCAAGATCAGCGTGTAGGTGTAGCGGACCCACTTCGTGTTTCCCGTAGCCTCCGCTGATGCCTATGTGTGTGTGCACATCATTGTCGTTGGTCCTTTGGCAGGTGCAAGGAGAGCTCGCGTTGTTCTTGGCCCGTTGTGCCTCGATCAACGTAGAAGACTGGGGCTCCACCAACGACTTGATTCTCAAGGATGCCAAGGTCCTGACTCACAAGCATGATCTGGAGCATCGGTCGATGAGCGGAGGAAGGGTGATGATCGGGCTGGTGCAGCTTCTCGCCGAACGCGTTCATCGCCGTGCGCGGTACCACGCTGCGTTGTGTCTCGGCAACCTGTCCGACGATTTCATGCGGACAGTGCCAGCGTGCGTTTTGTTTGTGCACGGCGCACGCGCTCTTGTTTGTGTTTGTGGTGGGCATGGATGGTGCAGTCATGTGGCAACAGGAAATCACGAACATGCTATGGTGTCATGGTGTCGTACAGGATGGTGCTCGCTGGTGTGTTGCCCGCATGTGTGGCGATTTTGAATGCACGACGCTCCCCACACTCTCTAATCCGCCAAGTGATGCGAGTCTTGAAGGCTGTGGGTAGCTTCCCCATGCGTGAGTCCGAAGTGCTGTCGTGCACGATGGTGCCACCGGGCCGTCCGTTTCCTTTGTCTTATCCTTGCCGAATCTGTGCTGTGTGTGTGTGTGTGTGTGCGTGTTTGGTGTGTGTGTGCGTGTGTTTTTTTTTTCCTTTTTTCGCCACCGCTTTGGCAATGACAAGCAGGACGGTTCAGCGCAGACCTCATTGCGGCTGGCGCCGTGGAGGTGCTCACGCGAATGGGTGGAGACTTGCAGCTCCAACTCGCTTTGCCCCGCTTCAATGGCAACACTGTGGCAGATGTTGCTCGGTACGCAGTGCGCCGGCGTTTTTCCCCGTGCTAGCTCGTGCGTCGCCTCTCACCCAAATAATGGTTGTTTGTGTGGGTGGTGTGCGCATTGATTGTGACGCGGCAAATGATGGCGGTGGTGTTTTCTTTTTTTTTCTTTTCTCTTCTTGCGTTGTTTCCCCGGTTCTTCCCTCCAACAGGGCTGTGGCACACTTGCTTGGCGAAGACGTGGTTGACGCTGCGCGTGCGCCGTCCCACCCCCGTGGCTCAGCCGCCTCCATGGCCGCGACCAACATACTCCCCCCGCCTTCGCCGTCCCACCCCGGCTCTGCGCACACGCCATCATACTGGCCCGGCTCCCCAGGTGGTGGCGGTTCCGTCCCGCCCTCGGCCTCCATTTGGTCCGAAGGCGGTGGGGGTGCTGCGGGCTACCATCACACGCTCGCTCGCACGGGTGGTGGTGCCGGTGCCGGTGGTGCCGGTGCCGGCGCCGGTGTGCCTGTTGGGACAACACCGGCAGGCGCAGACGACGGCGTAGATCCGTCCCCCACCCGTGTCCTCCGCTCCAGCAGCAGCTTGAGCCGTGTCCGCATGGCCGCCTCCGCCACCGCTCGATCCCAATCCGCCCCGCTTCATGCCGACCGCGTGTCCGGGTACCACATGGGTGACCAGGCAACCCCAGCATCACGTGGTGGTGGTGGTGGTGCCTCTTCACGGGGCATGCCGCCGTCGTACAGGCGCAGTGGCAGGATGGAGCGTGACCGAGCACCGCCGAAAGGAAACGTTCTGAAGAACCTCAGCAAGCGTGGGTACACTCCGGCTGCGGTTCCGCAGCGGCAGCGCCCGGCGACAAATGTCAGCTCTGCTGCGATCCAGGCCTCGTACAACTACCTGTTTGACCCGGTGTTTGACTCTGGCGGGTCGAATGTTCGGGTCCAGTCGTGGCAACGAGATCACAAGGCTCACCGTCGAAACCAAGGCGGCCAGCTTAGCTAGCTCGAGCGGGGCCAACGACATGTGCGGCGTGGTGTTTTCTGGTGTGTGGTGTGTATGCTCGCCTTGGCATGCAGTGCTCGGCGCGTTGTCTCTTTTGGGCTTGAGTAACCACACACTCGCCGCTCCCTCGGTACACTTGATGAACACGCAACACACACACAAACGCACGCACACACAAACACACACACACACACACACAAACACACGCGTGCACACGCGTGCACACACACGTCTGGGCTCCATCCAGTCTTGGGGTGGAGACACGGAACGAGCAACGAATCACAAGCACTAGCCGATACGAGGCAAGAACGCCGCACGGGCGCCTTTCTTCCCCGCCCCTTTCGCTCCACTCCCGCTCTTGCGATTGCGGCGTGTGCCGGAACTGTTCACTCTCCTGGCACGTTGTGGCCTTGCACCGGTGGTGGATGTGCCGCCAGTCGCCGCCATGCTACTGGAGGTGTGCCCAGCATGGTTACGACGACGACCTTCGGTGGACTGACTCCGACGCGCACCACCACCGCCGCTACCACTACTGGCGACTGCATCCCGCCTTGATGAGTGGCTGGGTTGAGGAGACGACGCCGCCACGGCGTCTCGCACTTCTTGGGCTCGGCGTGCTGCGGATACCGCCAAGAACGTCTCCACGGGCTGTCGCCGGCGTCGGGCCAAGAAGTTCTCGACGCTGTTGATGCTGTCCTGCGCCGGCGTGGAGGGGTCCGCGCGTGAACCAGCACCACCCGCGTGCGCCTGCGCGTCCGCGCCTTCCCTCGTTGCTGCGTGTCCACGCATGTGTGCTGCACCTGCCCCTGCGGCCAGCGCTTGGCTCGACGCCACAGGTGGGTGCTCAAAGGCAGGCCGGGGCTCATCACCTGGTGCCACAAGGCCGTGCGGATCGGGTGGGACGGCACGGCTGCTGCTCACAGCTTGCACGGTGGCGCCGTGTGCGGGAACCCCGTCTACAAGTGGCCGTCCTGGATGGCGGAGCCGCTGGTTGGCAGCGGCTGCATGCGCCGCAGCCTGCTGTTGTCGCTGCCGAATGGCCATGTTCTGTTGCTCCACCTGCAGCTGCTGCTGCTGTTGCAGCAGCCCCAGTTGTTGGGCGGCGAGGTTTGCATCCATGCCTTGTTGCCGTTGTCGGGCCACCAGCAGGCGTTGCTGGTGAGCATGCACCATCGCTTGCTGGTGCTGCAGCTGCATAATTTCCTCCTTCGTCAGGGGTTGGACAACCACCGGCTGTGGTTGCGGTTGCGGTTGCGGTTGCTGTGCAACCCCCAACTGTGGCATGGACTGCACGTGGCGAGGAGGCAACCCCAACATCCCGGAGACTGGTGCTGGTGCGGCTGATGTGGGCGCCTGACCAGCCACATGTTGTCGTCCAGCAGCAATTTGCTGGAGCTGCACGCGCCGCTTGGCCTCTGCCTCGCGTGTTCGCTGCGCAGCAACCGATGCTGGCGCCGCTGTGGCCTGTGCAACCTCCGTGGGGGTCGGGGTCGGGTTCATGGTGGCTGCCCAGGCCTCCAGCTGCGACGCCAGTTTACTCCGAGACGGGTGCTCCGTTGCGCCTCCAGCCTCTGCACCACCGCTGGCAGCGTCACCGGACGCGGTGGAGGTGGGTGCTCCCTGGCGGTCGCCCGCTGTGGTTTCTCTGGCGTCGGTAGGCGCCGTTGATGCCTGGATAGCCGTTGATGCTTGGATAGGGGAGTGCGGGGGGCGCCTCTCTGGTGCGGTTGTAGACACTGGGCTGGTTGGTTGGGGTGAAGGTGCAGTGGCTGCGTCCGAACCGGGCTGACGCGAACCGGGCTGACGCAGGGGTGACGCGTGGGCAGAGGCTGTCGGTGCGGGACTGGTGGGGGTTGTGGCTGCTGTGCGCTCCGTGATGGTGGAGCGATGGGTGGTGTTGCCGTTGGGCACTGCTTCGCGGTGACCGGGAGACATGGACGCCCTGGACTGCCGGTCATCTTCATGCAAGCTCAAGCGGCGAGCCCATTCCGCGTTGGACTCCGTCTGTGGTGTGGAAGGTGGCACGAATACAGTCAGGCAGGTGGACTTGCGCACACACAGCATCACAACTGCGCACCGTGGCCCCCTCTCGTAGTCTCGTTACCTCCTCCGTCAACCGATTCACAGAGTTTCGAAGCGACCTTGCGGTTCCTTCGAGTTGCCGGACCTTCCTTTCAGCGGCGTCAGCACGGCGCTTTTGTGTCGCAATGTCCTGGCGAGCTTGCTCTGAATCCGTGGTTGCTTTGGAGTGGGCTTTGCGCAGCTCCTTTTGGAGATCCGTGAGTGATGTATTCGCGGCAGCTTGAAGAGCCATGACTTGGGCCTTGGATTCTGCGAAATTGGCCGCCATAGCAACCGTCTCTGCGTCCTTGCGCGACAGCTCTGCTTTCACAGACTCGTACTCGCGTTGTAGCGCTTCATGCTTCAACTGTGACTCAGTAGCAGCCCATTGTGTGGTGTGGCGCAGGGCAGCAATGTCACCCATCAGTTGATTGACCTTATCATTTGCCCCAGTGAGCTGATGACGCAGTGTGTCTTCCACTTCCTTGTGCTCACGGTTGATGCGATCCTGGTTTCATGGGTGTCAGGACTCCGTGCATGACGCTGCAACGAAAAGCAACAGGCACACACATACAGCACCACGAACAGACCTGCTCTGCCTTTTCTTCGTGCAACTCCTGAGTCAAGTCATCCTTGTTCATGCTGTACGATTCCACCCGTCTCCGTGCGGCAGCAAGGTCAACGCGAGCGGCCTTGATCTCCCGATTCAATCGAGAAATCTCGGCTTCACGGGCCACCACTTCCGACTTCAACTCGGACATCTGGTGCGAGGTGCCACACTGGCACGTCAACAGGCGAGTCGTGTTTCCAAGCAACTGCAGCGTGACCACAAACAATACCTGATCACGGGTGATATGAGTGAGGCGATTCGCTTCACGAACGCTTCGGTTTTGTTCCTCCTGGAATGTCTGCAAATCGTGCTCCGCCTTGTGTTGAGCACGACGACAGTCTTCCACCAGTTTTTTCAGTCGATTTTGCTCCACTGTAGCCACCCGATCAGCTTCGTCAAGGGCCGCTTCCAGCCCCTTGATCGTTTTATCCGCTGTCTCCTGAACCGTGTCCAGTCGCTTCTCCAAATCCTTCAGCGCCTTCACGAGCCGCGCTATCTCGCGTGCTTTGCCGACAATGTTGTCGTGGGCCTTTTTCAGGTGCCCCTCAAGAAGAGCAGTCTTCTTGGTCAGCGTCGCTTTGAGTTGGTTTCTCTCACCCCTGAGCTCTCCGATCTCTTTCTGTTACCGGCACCCCGTCAATGTCCAACCAACAACTGCAGTTGCATGCGCAGTGCTGCACGCACGTCCTTGTCCTTCATTTGAAGCATGAGTTCGCGCTTCTCCATTCCGGCCCCTGCTTGAAACGCGTGAAGGGCATCAACCGCACGTTTGGCGCGCTCTTCGTTTTGCGCCGCAAGTTGCTCCATGGTCATGTTCTGCCCGTGCAACACGTGGAGTGGTTAGCTGCCATCCATGCCGCTTTCAACCACCCGCAGTACCCACCTTCATGCGCAGCTCTTCTTTTTGCTTTCGCATTCTTGCCCTGGCGTCGTTCAGCTCTTTGACGAGAGCTTGACTTGTTGATAGCTTCTTCTGGCATGTGTCCAACTCGTCCTCTACGTCATGCAATTTCCTGCATTGCACAAGCACATCATGCACGGGAACACCAACACTGTAGTACCGAGCCCACACACCTCTTTGCATTTCCAGCTTCTCGGCGATGCTGGTCGATTTCCTTCTTGGTTTTCGTCATGAGCTCAGTCATGTCCTCTTGCACCTTGTGCATGGCTTCCACAGCCTCACGCTGTGCAGCTTTCGCGGCAAGCATCGCCTCATGGTTTGCTTTTGCTTCCTGCGCCCGTGCGTGTGGTTAAAACAGCACCTCACGCGACACCCAGGCCCCGGGCGCACCTCCATCCACTCGTTTTCTTTCCGTTGGGCTTCTTGCAGAGCCTTGGCATTGTCAAGCTGGCAACACACAAGAAAGGTAAGTTTGACATGAGTCAGCTGCAAACTGCTCAGTTTGCAACGAACCGCGGCTTGTGCCATATCTTTCGTTTTTTGCTTCAAGGCTGCTCGAGTCGTTTCGAGGTCATGCAACGTCGCAAGCGCGCGCTCTGCGGCGGCAATTGCTTTATCATTGGTGCGGCGCTCGGCGTCGCGTGCATCCTTCAAGTTTTGGAGTAGGCGTTCCTTTTCTTCTTGCATTTTCGCCTGCTCGTCTGCTAGACGATGCTCCATTTCATCCGATTGGTCGCGCGCTGCGCGCACGGCTTGGAGGTTTGATCCACCCTGATGAACAACAACCGTGAGCATCAACTTCCGGCAGTGGTGGGAACACAAACGTGCCTCCTTTGTCAATCGATTGACTTCCATAATCAGCTCTCTTTTGTCTGCCTCGAGCGACTGGATGCTGAGCTTCATCTGCTCCAAGTTAGAGCTGTGGTGCTGCTTTTCCAACTGCAGAGTGTCTTTCGAGTTGCGTAGCTCCCGGTTAATGTCATCAACCTGCTTGTTCTTGGCAGTCAAGTGGCGTTTGGTTTCTTCCAAGACCTTTTCCATTGCTACTTTCGCAGCATCCGCGCGAGCATGAGCCTCAGTGGTCTGCACATTTCTGATCGTCAGTTGGGTGCGAACCTCCAACGACCGTTGTGTCATACCTGAGTTCGCAGGTCCTCCATCTTTTCCTGTTGAACATTGATCGTGCGCTGACGGTCTGTGGCCAAGGCTCGGGATTCGTCTAGCTCTTTCGTCAATTGTTGAACGTCAACCTCCAACTCTCGAACTCGGTCCTGTGAGCAGCACAGCACTGAGTAAGCTTGTGCTGCAAGTGTTGCAGCACCTGTAAAAGCGTACCGATAGATCTCCCTTTTGAACATCACGCTCCTCGACTGCCACGCTCAGTGCCTTCTCTGCTTTGGATAGCTTGTCCCGTTCCTCAACCAAATCCTGACGGACCATGTCGAGTTCCCGTGTTTTGGTGACCAAGTTAGTGGTCAACGTGTCGATCTCCTCGTTCTTGGCTTGGATACGGCGGCGGGCGTCGGCGGTCATTTGGTTCAGCATGTCCTTCGCCACCTCTTCTCTTTGAGCATGCTCCTGCGCAGCCAAGGAGACATCACAAAAACAACCAACACACAGCCAACCCAGGTACGGGTGCATACCCGGCTATCTTTCGCCCGACTCTGCTTTTCCTGCTCCAGTTCTGACGTTAACTTTTCTATGCTTTCGTCCGCTCGGCGCAAGAAATTGTCCATTTGACTGGCAAGCGACGCTTTGGCAGACTGGGCAACATCCAGCTCGCTCGACTTGGTGTCGAGTTGGGTCTGCGCACGGGCTAGTTCCGCACGGAGCGACTTTGCTTCGCGGCCCCGTGACTCCAACTCCTTTGCCTGCTCAAGTTTGACACGTTCTAGCTCCCTACGGAGTCTGATAACGCCGTCTCGAAGCTGGTGCGTTTTGTTTTGCCATTGATCATCCCTGCGTTTGATGGCCTGCACCAACAACCCTTGTTGCTGGGGAGAGTGTTGGTGCGCCATGATAGACCTCTGCAGAGCCTCACGATCTCGTGCTGCAGCATCTGATGCCCTGCGATCAGCTTCTTCTTCTGAAAGCTGCTTCCCTCCACTGATAACACCGCTCGACCCCATCGCCGGCGCTCGCGGCTTGGGCGGTGAGGATGGTGGCGGGGATGCGACCTTATCAGCAGTGCCATCGGGGCTCGGGCGGCCCGACTCCATCATGCCAGTGATTAACAAAGTCAAGGGTAGACCAGTTTTCACCTGTGGCTCACAGCGTGCTGGACATGGCACTGTTGCTTGGTCTATGTGCAGTGCTGAGAGCAACGCAACAACTCACTTCAAAGTCGTTTCGGTCGTCCAAACATGGTATTTTCGTTACATCGGCCCCTTCACTGCTACAAATGTCTTGCCCGCCTGTGTGATGCGTGCCACACGCTCCACAACTTCCGGATCTCGCACACGGGCGCCCTTATCATCTGTGAGACCCCGCAAGGACCCCTGAAGAAGGACAATCAGCACACCAAAGGGTGGAAGAGCATCGTGCATCAGTGACAGCGCCTTGTCCAACTCCCCCACGACGTCCTCGGTCTGCGCCGCACTGGCAGACGCCACCTCCTCTTCAACATCAAGCTGACATATTAACATTCGTGACGCTCCCTTTGCGGAGCCCGGACCAGATGCTAACAGGCGCGTCGTTGCTTTCGCAGCCTCAGACCATGAAGTCGCTGGAACAGCCGCGGCAGACGAACACGTGTGGCCAGCCACGATAGCCGGAGGGCCAACCAATGTGGTTCCGACCCCAGAACTATGAAGACGATGGAAAATGCTTGCCGCCAAAGGTCTAACGCGCACAGCAGAGCCAGCAAAAGGGTTGCCAAAGCCAGGACCGTTGGCAATTTTCAGCAACGCCAGCTCCATTGCTGCCACAGCGTCTTCCTTGGAGTCATGGCCTGCCTCCGCCCACGAAGTCAGCAAATGCAGTACGCATTTTGCAATACAACAGCAACACAAAGCACCTGTCTTAGCATCTTGAATAACACGATTGAGGAAACGTCGAGTGAGGTAGCGAAGCGATGAACGATATGGTGGGCCCTGCACATGAGGGTACATGACAGTGGTGTCGATCACGTGCGGGTGGGACATTTTGAGTGCGCGCAGGTCGTGTTCCACTGAGTGACCAATCTGGGAGAAAATAAACACACTGCTGTCAAAAGCTGGACTCACAACAAGATCGTCAATACGACTCCCGTAGCCACCATTATCCCACCGTACCAGCAACGTTGTTGGCTTCATAACCGCATGGATCATGGCCTGGACTTCGGCTAGTGTTGTGGTGACGCCCTGGAGGGACTTGGCAGTAATCCCACTGTACTGAGTCAGGTAGTCCTTCACAGGATTAGGAGGCATCTGGGGCAGGGCAAGACAGGCATCAAGGGAAACAGAAAATCAATGTCTGCAAACAACCAACACCGAGCGTGCAAACGACAGATACGCACCACCAGCTCGTCCAAAACAGTCTCCAGCTGTTGGTTCACGAAGGTGACACGAGCAAGCTCCATGCCGGCCGAAGTACGAACCATCTCACAATCCACAGCCAATAAGTGGGGATTGCTGTGGCTATCACAAACTTCCTTTGCCTCTTCACTTCCAAGAACCATTGGCACAATGTCTGGCTCCCCCGGCTCAGGAAATTCCAGCATCTTCCGCGTTTCAGAAGCCACAACGTAGAACGCCGGAGGCTTCGGAGCTGCAGCACAACTGGTCACCTGTGCTCTTTCACATTACAGCCAATGAAAGATTGATGCTACGTACGATCAGAGATATCGAACCGCGCCTCCTGCTTTTGATTCAAGTACAGCAAGTGCTCCAGGCATTGGGTAAGCATCCTCGTTTTGCACATACGCGTAGGGTGAGACAAGCATCTTCCCACTGTCGCACAGCACAGAAACAACACGGATTAAAAAAAGCATGGAAACCACAAGCATGATTCGAAAGGCAGTGGCAGAATCGCGTACTCAAAAATGGTGCGGTGCCGACCTCATCCTGCAGAGCTGACAAAGGCAAGCCTTGGATGTGCACGACTGCCACACGAGACACCAAACCTCGGTTGCTGAGCTGAATCCACTTGGGCTTTTGGCCGATTCCGAAAAGCCAAAGGACAAAGATTCTCACCATCTGCAGACAAAGCGAAGGTCAAAACGCGGTGAGACAGAGCCACAAGGCAGATTGATGCACATGCGGCACAAAGAGTGGAGGACGTACAGCCACGGACAACTCTTTGCACCCAGACTTTTTCAGTTGTTCTAGTCGCACAGCGGCTTCAAAAGGAGGCTGAAAGATGAAAACAAAACACTGTGAGATGTATCCCAGAAGGAAGCACCGCACTCCAGACACACCTGGGCGTTGAATCGCTGGGAGTACGCTTCAAGCACAGTGTCGAGGGACGACACCGGCACATCCATGCGGCCTGACTGCAACCGCTTCAGCAACTTCTTTCGCTTGCGACTCGCCGGAACAACAGCCTTTTGAGATGAAGACTTGGGGTTGCGCGCTCCACTGACTTTGGTTTCTGCGTCAGCAAGGTTCTCTTTCACCTTGGCTGTGGACTTTCTTGCCTTCTTGCTCGACTTCGGCGCCTTTGCCTCATGGTCTCGGCCACTCAGCGACGGATCCCGCCGTCGTTTCTTCGACATGATACTTTATACGCGCTGCTGAAGCACCCCGCTCTACCACGAGCGACACGCGTAGCGGCCGCTTGTCGTCGAGCAAGACGGCATCACAGCACAAGAAAGACTGTCAGAAAAGTTGACATGGGAAGTTGACATGACAGTCGACAGTTTCTGCGGAACAATCTGCCCACGTCTTGGTATCTTAACACGTTGTGTTGCGGCGTCGCCACGTGGATTGGCAGGGTCAGCTGATACTCCATCAGCTGACCATCTGTAGCGCCCACTGCTCTCCAGTTCACCATTCGCATTCCCACCGCGTTTTCCCCAACCCTCCAACCCATCACCTCCCTTTCACCCCACCACCCTCAACTTTTTCTCACTCTCAAGTATGAACGCCAACATGGCATACGAGGAGCAGCAGGACTTGAGCCTGTGGATGCAGTGCCGTCAGTACGCGTCGCAAAAGTACGTGCATGTGATGCGGCGCAGCAGCCTCTCGACCAGTTACTCACCTTTTGTGTCTCTGCTTCTTTTGTGTCTCTGCTTCTTTTGTGTAACTGCAGCCCTCTCAAAGCTGGTTTCACGCTTTGGGGCTCAGGTATGGTTCTGACCGGCCTGTACCTGTGGAAGTTCAAGAGCCACCGTCCACTGAGCCAGAACATCATCCACGCCCGTATGGTGGCTCAGTTCGGTGTGATCGTTGGCCTGTGCACTGGCGCTGCTATCAGCGCAATGGAACTCCCCAAGGGGCACGTTGCTGCTACATCACAAGAGCGCCTGGTTGCCATCAACAAGGCGCATGAGGCTGCCTTCACCGAAGAGATTGAGATCGAGCAGTACGAGGCACAGATGAATGCGGAAGAGCTGGCTGCAGCCGAGGCTGCCGCTGCCTCTCCCGACTCTGAGAAGCTTTAGTCGCTTTCGGAGATCTTGCCCTCTGCTTTCGTTTGTTTCGTTGTGCCACACCTCCGGTGTGAGAGTGTGACGCCACTTGTTGTGCGCAAGGTGTTTTCTCCTTTGCTGTAAACTACTTTCCAAGTTTTCATTGGAACTCGTTTCTCGCTGCACACTCCACCCATTTCTACGAGACAAAGGTGAGGAGACAGACATTCGGCACCCAGCATCTGTGGGTTGGCGCTGCTTTCGATAAAGTGGGCTGCCAGTGCATGCTGTCATGTGTGCAGCTTGTGTCAGTGTGTGGCATGTGGGGCGTGCAGTGTATTTCCGCTGGGGCTGACGAGCAAACAGAAGTGAACCACGCGGCCAAGCGAGCAAGTGCTGGGGCAGCACAGTGGGAGACCTCGATGGAGAACTGTGAAGGTTTTTTAGCCCTGCCAGCACGGCTATTTTGCCTCGAAAATGCACACCTTGTCATGACGGAAATCACATAGTTGTTCTTGACAAATACTCACGCGCCAACACAGTCGCAGATACTGGGTCCCATTGATCGTACGATTGGTAATCCGGGTGCTTCTCCATCCACTTGCACGTGGCCCCTTCCGCGAAAGGTGTCGCGAAGTGGTGACAGTCGCGGAAGCACACCAAGCAGAGCGGAACATCGCAGGCCTCGCACCGGACGCATTTTGACTTCGGTTCCAACCCAACGTGTGGCCGCGTGGCACCATCGACAAGCAAGCGTCTTGTGGTACTTGGAGTTGGCTTTCCTTGGTGTGGAGGCGGGAAAGTGGCGGTAGGACCGATCAAGCCTGACCTGTGTGTCCGCTCGTGCGGGGCGATGGCCGGACCGTCTCGCAGCCGCGGCAGCTTCCTGCGACATCTCCAACGCCAGCTGAACGCGGAACTGCGAGGCGGATAGCTTCTTCCTGACTTGGGCGCCACGCTGGGGAACAAACGTGCAAGCACCAGCGACTTGGTGGGCAATGTACGGCGAAGTTGTGGGCACGCCGGTGCACACTGTTGGTCCACCGGACGGTACCGCGGGGGTCAAAGTTGGACAGCAGAAGGCGCCACAAGTCGACGCCGCCCTTGAACTTGCGAAAGTCCACAAGCGCCTTGTGAGCTGGGGGCTTGTGAGCTGCGTCCTGGTCCGTGAGGTTGTGTGCCGTAGACAGCACGTTCACGACCGTGGTGTCCCGGTGCGACACAAACAGGAGCCCCCCATGCGACACTGCAGCCTCTGTGCCACGGCCAGTGTCGTCAAGCACGGCACGGCACGCAGGCACACCACTACGCCGTGTGTCGACTGTTCCACAGCTGTAATGCCCGAGCCGTAGCAAGTCCAAGGCGAGGTGTGCCGAGGTGAAGTGCCGGTCGTAGTACAACACGTGGTGTCGCTGCGTGAGTTGTGCAGAGGTCTTGAGTATGTGATAGGCGGTAGTGCCGGCGGCAGACTGGTCGTGGAGTTGAATGTGGAAGGGCATGCCGTTGGAAGCGTCGGCCATGACAAAAAAAAATCGTACCCGGCGCCGCGGCCTGGCTCGTAGTGGCGGTCAACGATCAGAGGTGGGGGCAGAGCGCCGCCAAACGGTTCGTAACACTTGTCCCAGATCAGGGTGCGATGCGGGTAGTAGAACCGCTTGAAACGGGTGTTCAGGGTGGTGATGTACTCTTGCACCATGAAGCTGGCGTGGCCAGGCGTGTCTCGACCTGGTGCCTTGGACTCGTCAGCGACGCGCAGGTGTCGCTGGATGGACTGAAACTTGTTGTACCCCAGGTGTGTTGTCAACTGGCGAAGGTCCCAGAGCGGATTGCGGGTGTTCCAGTACTGCTCCGCGTCACTCAACTCGACAAAAGACATGAGGAGGAGGATGGCATGGTAGTGCATGATGTCAGCCAGCGTGGGCGGCGCTGGTGGATCGGACTGAGTTGTGAACCGCTCGAAGTGCGTGGCGGTTTCACGCAACATGCGGAGCAGCAATCGCTTGGGCCAAAAATGGCGGTAGATCTGAAGCGGTGACATGGAGGCAAAGTCCGGGGGCTCTTGATCAGGGGCAGCTGTGTCGCGCAGACCTGAAGTCGAATCGTCAAACTCAGCGATGCTGCTGGGCGGCGCACTGGCACTCCAGTCATCTGCGGCAGTAATGCTGTCCACTTGCCCTGCGGTGGCGCGGTCGATGCAGTAGGCCACGTTGCCCACTTTCCAATGCGCCGTTGGTGGTCGATCCACAAACATCACCGTGGTGAACCGGGCGACGGTGTCACGCTCGACCGCTGCCTCGTCTGGGTCGTCGCTGCTGCCCGCCAAGCTGTGTACAGCTTGGTACCGCGCGAGCGCCACCTCTTTGTGGAACTGGCGCGAGGCGCTGGTGTGACCGATGACGCCGCACACGCCGCACACACGTCTTGTACGTGCGGGCCAGTACAGTGAGCTGCTGGGGTGACATGGTCAACTGCTCCGCATACGACGGCGCGGGTCCCAGTCCAGGTGGAGCGCGTTTGATGTCGGGCCGGCTGTGGAGCCCAACAACCGCCGACAGCCAGTCACACACCGCGACAACCTCCTCTCCAATGCTGATGACGCGTCTGCGACCCTCAGCTGGCGTGTCAGCAGCCCCCTTCGCCTCATCCTCTCCTCCCATTGTCCCTTCCACGGCGGCGGCAGCAGTCGCTGTTGTGGCTCCGCTTGCGTGATCGGGATGCCGTGCGGAGAGTGAGTCGTCCACACCCACTTTGTCGTTGTCGCTGTCGCATGGGGAGCGGGGTGGTGCAGCGCGGGCAGCAACGCCGCATTGCTCCACCAGGTTTGCACGGCGATGCTTCCTGGCCGTGAATGTCGGCAGTGCATGCCCGGGCTTCCGTTTGGTAGCGCCAGACCGAGAGCTGGAGGGTGCGCCGCTGTGTTGCGAGCTTGGACGGATGCTGGGGCTGCCTGGTGTGCCTGCTTGGCAAACACGGTCACTCGAAGCGGCGGCGGGCCTGTTGTTGCTGCGACGACGCCGGGATGTTGACGCTGCAGGGCTGCCGCTGCCGGGTGGCGCTTGACAGCTTGCTCCGGATCGTCCACCTGCACCACGCGCACGCCCCCGTTGTCTGTGCGTCTGCGACTGACATGTTCTAGCCGTTGGAGCAGCGCGCGGAGCGGAGACAGGCCTGATTCCGGCGAGAGTTGTTGTTGTGTGGGCCGAACACGGAGGGAGTTGGGATTTCATGGTGTCCGTCGGTGGCACCCTCACGCACAGCTTCACAGTGCGCGCAGTTCAAACATCCGCGCATATTGCGCAATGTGTATTCGTTTCCCTTGCTCACTGGGTTGAACAGGTGTTGTTGGGAGGACAACAATTGTTGCCTGAAGGCGATAATTGTTGCCGAGGTTACGTGCGCTGCGCTGGGCGCGGTGCCAGTGTATCTGGTACTTTAAAAAATGAATCGTTTGCTCACATGCAAATGGCCAAATGTGCAAGGGCCCACTTTCTCTTCGTGCAGCACGTGACACCGATGCTTCTCGAAAACCCCAACCGCACACGATGCCCAGAAACGCTGTCGTGGGGAGGCAATGGCTGCGCAAGCGACTACGTGGTGAAACCTTGCGGCAATGGCTGAACAGCACACTGGATAACTCGCTGGTGGGAAACATTTTTGACGCCGTACAAGTGCTGCTGAGCATGATACTCGTCACGTTCTCCGTGTATGTGAATTGGGAGGGACCGTTGAGCCACGAAGAGCCGCAATGGATGCGAACTACTGAGTTGGTGTTCACAATACTGTTCACTGCAGACTACGTCGTCCGTTTGTACGCATCAGATCACCGCGTTGGCTACATGTTCAGCTTCTATGCGATTGTCGACGCAGTGACAATCGCACCTGTCTATATCCAGAACATCGTTCTTGCAGAGTTGAATGGTGATGCTGCAACAGAACGCGAAGCTAGTGCTGTGCAATTGCAGTGCGTCCACCAGCAGTGGCGCTCAGTGCTGTGGCTGTTTTGCTGACATAATTTCCCCAATTCGCGTTACGACAGGTACATCATGTTGATTCGTGTCTTGCGGGCTCTTCGCATGCTCCGTGCATATCGACTTCTCGTTTTCTGTCGCAATATCATTCAGCGTCAAGTATGGATGGTTGTTCTTACGGTGCTCTCCATGATCGTTTGCACGACTGGCGTGGTACAAGCGCTCGAGTACAACCCTGATCCCATGGCTGAAGAGGGCCAATCACTGGCATTCTATGATGCGATGTACTACATCGTGGTCACCATTACAACGCTTGGGTGAGTTGGGTGCGATCGACTTGCAACGAATAGATTCACATTGTGTCACGCAACATGCTTTGTGCCACCAGGTATGGAGACATTTCACCCAAGAGTCGGCTTGGTCGAGTGGCGATCATGTGTATGATCACAGCTTCCATGGTGATTATTCCATCACAAATCTCGAAGCTCAGTCAAATGCTGGGTCAACGAAGTCTGTATGGGGGTAGTTTCAAGGCAGGGGGAAGAGCGCACGTCGTGGTTTGTGGCGATGTGGCCGCAAACTCCCTCTGGCACTTCCTCCGGGAGTTCTTTCATCATGACAACATTCATCACAACGAGAAAGTGGTTGTCCTGAGCCCACGAGAGCCAAGCTACGAGATGAAGCGGTTGCTCATGACACCAGGGTTGGTTGCAGTGGATTGGCGGGGCATGTTGTTTTCCGTCCTGAACTCGAGTGCAACTGCCAGGTACGACACCCAGGTCACTTTCCTTCAAGGGTCCGCGATGCTGGACATGGACCTTTCGCGAGCCAGGGCCGATTCGGCCGCTGCCACGTTCATTTTGGTGGACAAGAACGGGCCTGGGCAGGATCGTGCGGATGGCAGTGCGAACTTGCTGGCAGCGTCTCTGCGCCTGTACGTGGGGTTGTGGGCATGGGGTGGGCCATCTGGCATCGACTCACGCAGCCCACAGGTTCAACAATGAGTTGCCTGTGTTCGCCCAAGTGGCACGATCAGTAAACGTCCGCCATGTGCAGTTGTCCGGAGCAAACGACTACGTCTGTGTGGAGCAAATGAAGGGCAGCATGCTGGCTATGAGTTGCTTGATGCCAGGGGTCGCAACAGTCATTGCGAATTTGGTTACTACGTTTAGCCCAGTTGAGCGACGAGCGAAGGGAGAGCATTCGGTTGTACCGTGGCTGGATGAGTAAGTGAATGTGTCAGTTCTGGACGGTCTGTTGGGTGACAGTATTCGTGTCCTGTCAGGTACGGTCATGGTGTATCGAATGAGCTGTATGCAGGGGAGTTTCCAGCAGGCATGATCGGAATGAAGTTCACGAAGGCCGCGGAAATTGTATTCGTGGAGCTCGGCGCCATTCTTGTCGCTGTTGAATCGAACCAACCTTGGCGTCACCGCCCAGACTCGAGGGTTTCCTCTCGATTTGCAGGTCGACCCTCAAGGGGAAGTCGGAGATCTGTAGAAACATTCGCCACATGCGACACCTCACGGTCTGGTGAAGACGTGGAGCTGTGGCCTGTCGGATATCAGATTCAGCCGGGTGACTTCGCCATCATGATCTGTTCACACCAGAACACCGCAACAAAGGTGAGGCAGCCGCAGCGCAGCCCTTGATCGGGCTACAACTTACACCGTCCACAGCTGACAGCATTGAGTGCAGCCAAGATTTCTGCGTACGCAACGCTGCAAAACTACTTTGCACAGGTTATCGCGAAGGCCGCAGCCAAAGCGGCGGCCAAGGCACTAGGCCAAACTTCAGACAACGCAGTGAACAAGCGCCGTGTTGGACGAAGGCGAGGGCTCATTGCTCCAGCACCACCGGTGCACAAGCCTTTGGCAAAGAGTGGGGTGTGTTTCTTCTCTGCAACATGTGTGGGTGGAGGCAAGCGTTGCTGCGGCCCATCTTACATGGAATTTCCTTTTCAGATGGAGGAGGGACGTGCTGAGAACGTACCTTCGCGGATTGCCATTGTCACACCCAAGAGTCCGGACACGATTTTACAGGCTGTTGTTCCGTCTTCACCGGAGTGTGAGAGCAAAGTGGGTGATGCATCGTCACAGCCACTATCCCCTGGCCATTCATTGGATCAGGAACAAGAGCCAGAGGAGCGAACCGGCCCGATTCCAGACTTTGGTAGCGCAAGTACGCGTTCAACCGCTACAACACGACGCGGATCTGTGACGACGGTTGCCTTTGGCGTACGAACACGACGTCGGAGCTCCACCGTCGCACCGAAGGGCAGAAGGAGGCGGAGGTCAAGAGTTCAACTGGATCAAGTGCGTTTTCGTATGTGATGCGACTTCACGCGTCGTGTAGTGATGTAACTTGTTCAACTGCAGGATCCGATGCTAGCAGCCACTCTTCAGGTTGGTGCAGAGAAGATGAACCCTGAGGCCCCTGGATCTCCCAGTCCCGCAGTTCGGAGTTTTGATGACTTCATTGCTTGTCCTGTGCCGGATCTATCTGGACACATTGTTCTGTTAGGCATGCCTGTGGATCTGGTGGACTTTGTTGCCCCACTTCGGTCGCGACACCTCACCCACCAACGCCCTGTTGTGGTGGTCAGCCCAAGAACACCAACCCAACGCTCGTAAGGAGCCGAGCATCTCATTAGCAAGTGTCTACTGCACTGCATGTTGCTGAGACGGGGTGTTTGTATCATTTGTAGGTACCGGCGCATCGAGGGACTGCCAGAAGTGTACTACTTGCGGGGTTCCCCTCTCATGTACTCGACTCTGATGTCGGCCAGCGTGCAAACTGCTCATGCCATCGCAATCCTGGTACGGCAAGTGGCATGATACAGAGCTGCAGCAACACTCGCACTCACTACACCTGTGGGCCTGTCCAGGCGAACCCAACGCAAGTGGATGTCGACCCTGGGGCATCTTCGGCGGACGATGTCATGGTTGATGCCGACGCTATCACCACTCTCCGGTGCGTACATTCGAGCACCGAAGTGTTTTGTTTCCACCATTCTCAGCTTTAGGTGGCAATGCGTGCGCCAGCTACGTCATGGAAGTATGTGAGCAAACAGGCTCTGCACCGTTTGTGACGGTGGAACTGGTCCGAGAGACCAATGTACGCATGGGCTTCGAGTGTGCGACGGGCGTGGTGGTGCTTAACGCAGCAGAGTGCCACTCCTGCAGATCAAATTTCTCAGTGGCATGAGGCGGCATTTTATGTAAGTGTCTCGCGCGTCATGTGTACAGGGGCGCCTTGTGACGCCACCCTTCTTTGAGCTGCTGCAGCCAGGACTCGAATCACGGAAGCCTTCGGAACTTGTTGGCTGCTTCGTCACGGCGCATCCGTGGTAACAAGCTCTCCAACCTCGATCACGGCAGCAAAAGCGCGAGTACACAGGACAACTTGGGGTCAAATGTAGGCGGGGCGCTTGGGTACGTGGGTCAAGCGGCAGCAGTAGAGTGCTGGCGCTAGTTTAGTGTTGTTGTTGATAGAAGGTGGCTGCAGGTACGTGGAACAACCGTCCTTTGCCTCTGGACGGGTGTGCCTTGGAAACATGATCGACGCCATTTTCGGTGAGGCATTTCGGAAACCGTATGTGATCCCAGTTGTGCAGCGGTTGCTGCTTGGACCCACAGTGGAGACGCCTGGCTCATGCACCGATGATGTTGAGTACGTTGGCCGCCTTCCACAGTTCCTAGTCGTGCTGCTCACAACGGTGCCCCCCCCGCCCCC
>Ga0213833_1000775_pt1 | contig 27092 bp, 34 predicted proteins | sample SWATP21_FD_160575 | JGI IMG/M metagenome (GOLD analysis project Ga0213833, IMG submission 160575) | Coastal seawater microbial communities from Marineland, Florida, United States - SWA TP2 #1 | ecosystem: Environmental > Aquatic > Marine > Coastal | place: USA: Florida | collected 2016-08-14 | reverse complement strand
TTTTTTTTTTAAGGTGGCCGCCCTCGAGAAGTGCTGCGTGACCACTCGCACCCACCCATGTGTGTGATGTCCTGCGTTGTGCATGCTTGTGTGTGTGGACCCGGTGTTGTGTCTTTGGCCCTGTCTTTTGCATGTTTCCATTTCTGTGTTGCGTTGACGTCGCCCATCACAGCTGGCCGTGTGGCGGCATCGTTTGGTGGGCGCTGCCTTTTTCACGATTCCTGCCATCGTGATCCACATGATCCTCATGCCCATTCATGCCCTGAAGCCGTTCTTCATGCAGGAGGTGCTCCTTCCCAAGCTTCACCTCGCACATCTGATCTTGTTTTTCCTGGCGACGCCTGTGCAGGTGCGAGGTGGCGAGATGGCGAGCTGCGAGCACAAGCACGCGCTGTTGAGTCGACGCTTGCTTCTTTCGTGTTTGCTTCTTCTGTTTCCTGTTGTTTTTGTTGATTGATTTCGTTTTCGTTTTCGCGGGGTTGGTTGGATGCCGGCGCTGATTCTGACGTGACGTGCGCGTGTGCTTTCAGTTCTGGGTCGGGCGGCCGTTCTACCAAGCTACCTGGGCGGGATTGAAGCATGGCTCCATGGGCATGGATTTCTTGGTCATGACGGGCACCACGCTCGCCTACGTGTACAGCTGCATGGCAGTGCTGCTGGGCGCACTTGGTTTCAACCCGGGTCAGTCGTTCTTTGAAATGCCTGTCATGCTGCTGGGCTTTGTGGTGCTGGGCAAGTTCTTGGAAACCCGGGCCAAGGGACACGTGTCCGACGCGTTGGTTGCGCTGACCAACCTCCAAGCGAAGGACGCTGTGCTGTTGGAGCCGCAAACCTCACCAGGTGCGTGTCCGTCCCTGGCTTGTGTGTGTGTGTGTGTGTGTGTGTGTGTGTGTGTGTGTGTGCGTGTTGTTGTTGTTGTTGTTGAGCACTGCGTGTGGCATCATCACGCACCTGACACCCCACCCGTGATGCCGTTGTTGTTCTGTTGGCGTTCCTGTTGTTGCGGTGTGTTTGTGGGTTCGATGATGATGATGATGATGATGATGATGGTGATGGTGATGGCTGCTGTTTCGTTGTGCGAGGCAGCTCATGAATCGAAGGCGGGCGCGTCGGCTCCGCCTCGGTACACGGAGCGTGTCATCCAGGTGGACCTGGTGCAGCACGATGACTTGCTGTTGGTGCGACCCGGCTGCAAGATTCCCGTCGACGGCGTGGTGGTGTCGGGTGAGTCGGCCGTGAACGAGTCCATGTTGACCGGCGAGAGCATGCCGATCACCAAGAAGCCAGGCGACCCGGTGTATGCCGCCACTCTCTGCAATGACGGCAAGCTCACCGTGCGTGCCACCGGCATCGGCAAGTCCACCGCCCTGTCCCAGATTCTGCAGCTGGTGAAGGACGCACAAAGTGACAAGGCGCCGATCCAAGAGTTTGCTGACCGTCTGTCTGCGATTTTCGCGCCCACCGTGCTTGTCTTTGCCGTGGTCGTCTTTGTCGTACGTCATGGCTGCTGCTACTGCTGCTGCTGCTGCTGCTGCTGTGTGTGTGTGTGTGTGTGTGTGTGTGTGTGTGTGTGTGTGTGTTTTGTTGTTTTGCTTTGTTTTGTTGGTTCGTGTGTGGCATGTTAGCGACGATGGCTGTGGTTCTGACACCTTCTGTATGCCCCCCTCCCCCCTTGTTTTTGTTTTTGTTTTTGGGTTGTTGGTGTGTGGTGTGTGGCAGCTCTGGTTTACCCTGGCGCACACCGGCATCGTCCCACGCGACTGGATCAGCGAAGACCAAACCGACTTCCTGTTCGCCCTGCTGTTCTGCATCTCCGTCATTGTGATTGCCTGCCCCTGCGCACTGGGACTCGCCACACCCACCGCCGTCATGGTGGGCACCGGCGTGGGTGCGCAGCACGGCATCCTGATCAAGGGCGCCACGGCACTGGAGATTGCGCACAACGTGGACGCCATCGTGTTTGACAAGACGGGCACGCTGACGGTGGGCAAGCCCACGCTGACGCAGACGTTCATCGAACCCAGCAGCGGCATGACCCCCACGGAGTTCCTGTCCCTGGTGGGGAGCGCGGAGAGCGGTTCCCAGCACCCCCTCGCCCACGCCGTCACCGAGGCCGCTGCCAAGCAGGACCTGCCGCTGGTGGAGCCGAAGGGCTTCAAGTCCGTGGCGGGGCGAGGGCTCAAGTGCACCGTCCACGGGCGTCGCGTTGCCATCGGCAACCGGGCGTGGATGGCGGAGCACGAGGCGTCGATCTCGTCGGCGGTGGAGACGCGCCTGCAAGCCTGTGAGCGTGACGGCAGCACGGCGGTGGTGGTGGCGGTGGACTCTGTGGTGGTGGGGTGCATGGGCATCACGGACGTGCTGAAGGACGATGCCGCGGTCACCGTGGCAGCGCTGCGGCGCATGGGCATCGAGGTGTGGATGGTGACGGGTGACAATGAACGCACCGCGGCGGCGTTGGGTGCCCAAGTGGGCGTGGACAACATCATTGCGGGGGTGCTGCCTGCCGGGAAGGTGGCGAAGGTGAAGGAGCTGCAGCAGCAAGGCCTCGTTGTGGGGATGGTGGGTGACGGCATCAACGATTCGCCGGGGCTCGCACAGGCGGATGTTGGCATCGCCATTGGCGCGGGAACGCAGGTGGCCATTGATGCCGCCGACGTTGTGCTCATGCGCGACGCGCTGACGTCCATTGTCACCGCCCTCGATCTGTCCCGCATCGTGTTTCGCCGCATTCGATGGAACATGGTGTGGGCCATGGGGTACAACATGCTGGGCATTCCCATTGCCGCGGGCGCGTTGTTCCCCTTCTTTCAACTCCGCCTTCGTCCCGAGTTTGCTGCCCTGGCCATGGCACTGTCGTCTGTCTCGGTGGTCATGTCCTCGTTGGCACTGAAGTTGTACCGCGAGCCCGCCGTCGCTCGCAGCACTGGCACGTACGGCGTCAATGCCGGTGCGGGTGCGGGTGCGGGTGCCGGTGCGGGTGCCGGTGCTGATGTCGACGGCGCGGGCACGACCACGTTCGGGGTGTTGCAAGCGGACGCGCCCGGCAGTGACGGCGACGAGGGGTGTGGGTGTGGTGGTCCTCTCATCGACGGCGACACACGGTCGGGTACGCATGTGTGTGGGTGTGGTCCTGGCTGCAAGTGCCCCAAGCGCAAGAGCGGCGGGAACGTGGACCACGCTGTGTAGTGCCGGGCACCCGCAGCATTCCGCCTCGGTTTGGTTGTGTGTGCGTATGCGCGCGAGGTGACGCTGTGCATGCCGTGTTCTCTGCTGTCGATTTCCGAGTGCGGCACGGGGTAAGAAACCACATCAAACGGTGGACACACCCACACCCACCCACACCCCTGCTTTGTTGTGGCAGGTCGTTCTCACGGAACGTTCGACAAGAACACAAGTCGTCGCAACTGAAACTGGCGCACATCGCACACACAATACGGCACGGCAACCGCCTGGTGTCTGGGTTTGTGTTTGTCTTTCTTCCTTCCTCCCGACACACACACACACACAAAGGGGTATTTACTAGCTCTCGTGCCGCAAACTATGTGTGGCACCAGTGCGAAGCCCGGCCGGGTCGTTGAGGGCATGCAGCTGCGGGGTGTACCCCAAGGCTATGAGCACATGTAACAGCAGGAACGCGGGCGACACTAAGGCGTCGAACAGAGCTTCCGCGAACCAAATGCCGCCATTCAAGCTTGTTGTCTGTTGCCGAGTTCCTGCGCGGGGCAAACGGAAAGCAGAGGTGAGAGGGGTGCCCGCACATGATGAAGCACCCGCCGTCAGCATCGACGCCATCTTGTGTGGTTGTGCGCTGGTGCCGGACGACGTACCGGCCAAGATACCGTGGAGGAGCTGAAGGACGAAGGCTGCCGCACACGCTGCTGCCCACAGTGGAATCCCGCCGACCGATTCATGTGCAACGGCCGCACCGGCTTTGATGGCCTGCCACTGGAACCCAAACAGCAGCGCCTGCAGCCAGCGAACAAAATTGCAAAAAACGAGGACATGAACAGGACAACCCCCCATGATTGTAGCAAACACACACAGCAATGCGCACCGCAGAGAGCCAGTCGAAAAGGACACAATACACGGCAATGGTGCACGCAATGGCAACCCTTGTGACCGGACTGCTGCACATGGCGAAGATGGCCAAGTAGACACTAATGGAGCTGGCGAGTTGCAGCCACAACCTGATCGTCCATCAGAAACGTGCCGGCTCAGTACGCAGCGCCCATAACCAGTCCCAGGCGCTCAGAGCGAACACACACACCCATGCAAGGAGTACAAACACAGCCATTCTCCTTGGCTGGGGCTGCCAAGCACTGCACAAATCACGATCGTACGTAAGTCTCTTGCATCTCCTGCGTGTGTTCACCAGGTGCTTGACGACACTGAAGTCGCCCCAGCGAGTTCCCATAAAGCCCTGGAACCGCATGGAGACGCCGAAAGGCGGCCCAGGCCTACCTCTAACACCAGTATAACCCAATCACAGGCACAACACCACAACGGAGGACTGACACCGTGGTCGGAGCGAGCAAGCATGTGCGAAGCTTCGTGTGACAACACTGTCTTGTGATCTTACATACGGAATGTTTGGCGGGTTTCAGCTCGCACGTTCCTGGCGCGACGCTTGTTGATTTGGTGTGTGCGTATTGCTTGGGTGCCCGGAGACCGTGGCGTGAGGTCCGTCCTGTTGTCGGTCCTGATGCCTTTACGGTTGTATGATGGCTTGGTGCCGCGGTTGGGATGGTCTCCCTCCTCCACACGTACGCGACGTGGAAGTGTGTGGGCGTTTGTGTGTGTGTGTGTGTGTGGGTGCTGTCCTTTGCTTCTGTGTTGGCTGGCCATGCCCACAGTCCTCATGCTGTGTGGGTGAATAGGGCGTCCACAAGATCTCTTGGGAAAGACGGTTGCGATTGATTGGAAAAAGCACGGTCGTGTGGTGTGGTACAAGGGCACGATTCGATCATACGCGTCGTCCACACGTCGTCACACTGTGCTGTACGATGACGGTGATGAACGCCGCTATGACCTCAGCAAGCGGCGCATCGTGTACCTAGCTGATAAAGACCAAGCATGTGATGGTCCCCTGCGTCCTGCCAACAGCTACCTTGGCATTCGGGCAATGCGTGCACTGTCAACGGAGCATCAGTACTGGGGTGGCTTGTGTACGAATGTGTTGCGCCGTCTGTGTGTCTGTGTGCCCCGAGTGCTGGACTGACCTTGTGTGTTGTCGCGCCGCGTGTGTTGGTGTTCAGCCGCGAGTGACCTCATCGGCACACGGGTGGCGATCCGATGGGTGAAGCGTCGCGAGCAGCACGTGTGGTACGAAGGCACCATCACCCGACACGGTCTGATGCAGAAACCCGGGCAGGCGGTGGCACAGCCTGTGCACTGGGTGAGCTATGATGACGGCGAGAAGCGTGCATACAATTTGAAGGCCAGGCGTGTCGTGTTTCTCACCGGCCTTCCACTGCCTTCTGTCTCCCGTCCCGCCGACGTGGTTGAGTCCCACACTCCCTACCACCCACCTGCGCCACCCCCCACCTCCACCCTCCCGCTGCCCCCGCCGGTTCCTGCGGCAGCAGCCCCATCCCCATCCCCAGCTCCAGCCCCATCCCCAGCTTTCCACACGTTTGACGCGCCCGGTCTGACGCCACACGCCGACCACGCCGTCACTGCCAGTGCCACTGCCACCACGGCTGCTGCGCCACATGTGCCTCCACGCTCACGCAATGTCTTTGCCTCGCGTGCTGTGGAGGATGCCACGGGCTCGGGCGATGGTGACAGCGGTGATGGCGCTGGGGTTGGGGCGGCAGGGTTTGGGGCTGTGTCAGGCGGGCGCAGTCGTTGGATCGGCCACGCCGGTTATGGTGGTGGTGGTGGTGGTGGTGGTGGTGGTGAGGCCGGATCACGGGGGTTGGGTGCTACGCAAGTATCGCTGTCAGAGGAACGGCGTGAAGATGTGGGGGGCTCTAGGTCAGGGTCGCCTCGACCTTCTTCGGTCCAACCGGTGGGTTGGCTGTGCTGTGTTGTGTGCTGCATGTCTGCTGCAGCCTGTGCACTTGTGCAGGCACTTGGCTCATGACGTGCTGTTTTGTGCGGCGCTGTGCGAATGTTTGTGTTGTGTTTTGTTCCATTCCGTGGTGTGCTGTTTGCATGTGCGGTGTTGGTGTTGGTGTTGGTGTTGGTGTTGGTGTTGGTGTTGGTGTTGGTGTTGGGCTGTTGCATTCGCAGTTCGCGTCACTGGACTGGCTGATGGGAGGCAACGATTCTCATGACGGCGGTGCGGACAGCCATTCTCATCGGAGTGACTCGCACAGAACTGCCGCGTCTTCTGTTGGTCATGCGGAGCCGCGTGCACCCACCTCCACACCCGTACCGTCCCAAGCCGCTGTGACGGCTGGGAAAGCGGTGTCCGCGGCTGTGTCTGAGCTGCTTCGGCAGTTGATGATGAGTTGCTTCCGGGGTGACTCCTTTTCCGCCGGGCTCCAGGTGCGATTCTTGTGCATGCATGTCCTTGTGGGATTGTGTGTTGCGTGTTGCGTGTTGTGTGTCGGCGCTTCCACCCACCAAAGTCCTTTGCTTCGCTTTGCTTCGCTTCGCTTCCAGATGTCATTGGGCAGCATACTGCGTCCGACCAATGTGGCGTTGGCTCGTGGTGGCAACCAGCCCATCCCCGCCACCCCTGGCCCCCCATCGTCTCCTAACGGCATGCCAGGCGCCGCCCCCCACATGGACGTGGACACACTGCCGTCAGTGGTTCCCGACGACGCCTGGCTTCGTAGCCACGTGCGCCTGCTGCACCGCTTCCGCCCCGCACCTCGCTCACGCCGGCGACTGCGCCCCGACGTGTCCACAGAGTCGTTCCTCGCCGCCGTGCCCACCTGCTGTGCCAATGTCCCGGCGAGTGTGGTACACCATGCCGCCCCGGACGTCACCATGCGCGCGCGTGTGGTGTTGAAGGTGCTGCGTGTGCTGGATGCTGACATGGAGGCACCCCTCGCACAGCGCCTGCTGTTCGAGCTGTATGATCGCGAGTTTGCCTTGTTGGCGAGCGAAGAGCGGTTGCCGTGGACGCCGTTCATCTTGCCTGTGCTCGGCCACACCATCCACCCAGTGGCGTTGCCGTGTGGCACCGGCGCCGCCACACTCGCGCCAGGTAGCAACAGCAACAGTTACAGCAGCAGCAACAGGTCGCTGCTCGCGTCGTCACCAACAACCGTGTTAGGTTCCCGCCACTCGTCGGTGTCTGCGTTGGATGAGCCGGCGCCTTTCCCAGCGTCGTTGGTGGACGTTGGGGCATGTGAGACACGGACAGCGGGCGGCAACAGCGAAGGCAGTGGTGGTGGTGCTGGTGGTGGTGCTTCAGCTGATGCTTCTGCTGCTGCTGCTGCTTTGAAACCTTGGGCGTTGCTCATAGCACAACCTGTTGTCGGCCCCACGCTTCATGATGTGTTGGTGGCGTATCGCGGGCAGAGCTCGCGTGCCACGCGTCAAGGTGGCCGCCGTTCCCGATCCAACGCCAGTGCGCACAGTGACCAGCGGTTCAGTGACGAGGACAGCGAAATTGACCTGACCACTGCCGGGTCTGATGGTGCAGGTGCAAGTGCCGGTGCAGGTGTGGGTGCGGGTGTGGGTGTGGGCGCAGGTGTGGGTGCAAGTGTGGGTGCAGCGAGCTTTGGCAGCGCCAGTGTGGATGGAGTAGAAGGCAGGGGCGCGCACTCTGGGTTGCCAGAGCAGTGGGTTCTAGCCATCGGTGCGCAAGTTGGCATTGCCTTGCTGCATGCACAGCGGCACCGCGTCGTGCATCGTGACTGCACTCCACACAGTGTGCGGTTTGCGCGTGGTCGGATACCGTTTTCGTTCTCTTCTTGCCGTGGCGCTGTATCCGCTGCGCCTGCTGTTGCTGCTGCACGTATGTCTGGCGAGGGCGGCGCTCGGATAGACTCTGGATGGGCAGCTGGCTCTGGACATGGGCATGGCACCATGGGCAACGAGGGAGGGGACGCAAGTGTCACCGGTGCGGGTGCCGCTGGTGCTGCTGCGGTATCTGGTGAAGGTGCCTCCCGCGGTGCGGGTGCTGGCGTGGATGTTGCGCGCTACAGTGACGCCGAACACGTGGCAGCGGTGCTGGCGGGGGCGCTCGCGGGTGCGGACGAGGAACTGCGTGTGGTGCTGACACGGTTCGGACACGCCCTGGACTGCGCAACCGAGGACCTGGAGGGGTTCCACATGCCGTTCAGTGTGCGTGGGGTGTCACGTGGTGGTGCCGCGTCGTGCCTTGCCCCGGAGGTGTCTCGCCCCAGCGCCGGGCGCGGTGTCGTGTTGGACTTCACACACCAAAACGCGTGGTCGCTGGGCATGCTTCTGTGGGGGCTCATGACTGACCAACCCGCCTTTCGGGCAGGGTCTCCGGCCACCTACCAGGATGCGTGGAGGAACCGTGTGGCCCGTGGCTCTGGAGTGGGTGGAGGTGCCTCACGGCTTGGCGTGGGTGGGGGTGTGCGTGCCGGTGTAGGTGGTGGTTTCGATACTGGTTCAGGTGCTGGTGCTGGTTCAGGCGCTGGTGCAGGTGCTGGTGCAGGTGCTGGTGCAGGTGCTGGTTCAGGTGCTGGTGCTGGTGCTGGCAACAACAACAGGACTGGAGCTGCTGTCACCAACGACCACGGCTTTGCGCCGCATGACGAGTTTGGTGGGCCAGAGGAAGGAGGGTCGGTGGAGGGTGATGCAGGAGACGCGGGTGACGCTTCGACTTCGCCTTACAGCGAAGACCTTGTAGCGATCATCGATGGGTTGCTCCGTGTGCGGCCTGAGGATCGACTGCCGCTGGAAGAGGCGGTGTTCCAACTGCAGTCGCTCATGCTGAGCAACTGTATCCGTCACGGTGTGCTGGGCGAGAGCAACAACGGCGGCGACTCCATGTCCTTCCTGCAGCAGCCCAATGCACGGAACGATGGCGGTAGCGCTTCGGTGGGCCCTGCGGAGGTGCAGGCGTTCGTGTTGCGGAGCTTGTGGTCTGCTGCAAGCGACCCACACTTGCACCCTGGGTTAAACGCACAGGCTTGGGTCGCGTTGTCGTTCTTGCAGGAGCACGAAGGCCGACAAGCTAGCGGGAACCAGGACAGCAATCAAGCCCAGCACCAGTAGCCGAAGTTCTTGGGGTGTGAAGGTGCCCTCAGCAGCGATGTAGCCATGAAAAAAACATTTCTGTTGGGTGCAAGAACCCACTGACCCGATCAAGGATGCCCTGGCTCGGCTGTTACATGTTTTCCGAATCTCGTGACTTGAGTTTCCACGTGCAAAAATGTGATCCGACACGATCCGAACACACAAGTCACGTGAACGGGGTGTGAACACTCGCGTTGCCAAGCCCCGGTTGCCAGGCCTGTGTCGCGTTGCGTACCTGCCCATTGTCACCTTGGCGCCATCATGTCCACCAGTACGTCGTGGGTGCGCTGTGCTCTGTGCCCCTCGTTGCATTGTTGGTTACCGCACTGCCACCCCCTCGTCGAAACAGACGCTGACGCTGTCGCGGTCACAATGAAGCCTGATGATGCTCCCCACGAGGAGCGCAAGATGCAGCCGGGTGCTGCTGTTGCCACAGGTTCCGCTGCAGCTCCAAGCAACGCTGCTGTTGCCTCTGCCCCCGAGTACAAGGAGGGCGAGGTGATGCTGCAGTGGCGAAACCTTGGACTCAAGGTCTTCATCAAGGAGAAGCAGCAGGAGCGAGTCATTCTGCACAACGTGACTGGAGAAGTGGTACGCCTTCCCCTTGATTGGCACGCGTGTGTGAGCTACGTCGGTTAGGTTTTGTCGCTCTGGGACGTCTGCTCCAACATACGGCCGGTGTCATGCTTTCCTGGTTGTGCCAGGCGCCTGGCGAAATGCTCGCCATCATGGGACCGAGTGGTGCTGGCAAGTCGACGTTTTTGAACATGCTAGCACAGCGCATTCCCAAGCATGAAGGAGTACGCTGGCATCGCCGCCGCCGGTCATTGCCGCTGCTGGTGGTGGTAGTTGTTGTCGTGAAGTTTTTGCCCTTGCCTTGGGACCCACCTGTGCTGTGTGGTTTGGTTGGTTTCGTATCGTGCTTCAGACTGTCCTTGTCAACGGAGAGCTCCCCACGGATGCCTTCAAACGTGTCACAGGTTACGTGGCTCAGGACACCGTGTACTTCGAGTCTCTCACTGTCCGTGAGGTCATGCGCTACGGTGCGGAGCTTTCCCTGCCAAGCACCACCCTCGACAGTCACGGCAACACGGTGCCCATGACAAAGGCGATGAAGTACGCCAAGGTAGACAAGATCATTGAGATGTTGGACATCGGCAAGTGCGCTGACAGCCGCATCGGCAACGCGGCGGACAGTGGAGGGATCTCTGGTGGCGAGCGGCGCCGGCTCGCCGTAGGCATGGAGGTGTGTGTCGTGTCGTGTCGTGTCGTGTCGTGCCGTGTCGTGTTCAGGGTTGGTGCAGATGGACGGAGCGTGACGGTGGTGGCCTAACAATGTGTTTTGGCAGCTACTGTGTGACCCCCAGCTGCTGTTCTTGGACGAGCCCACGTCAGGTACGTGTGCCTCGGAACGTGTTTCTGTGTGGCGAGGGGTCAGACTGGCGTGTGGTTTGTGCACCCGGGTCACACTTGTTTTGTTTGTTGTGTTTTGTTTCCCATGCGCGTTGCACGCTGTGTTCACCCCAGGTCTTGACGCAGCTTCGGCTGTGCGCATCATCAACATTCTCCGCAAGCTCGCGACAAACGACCGGCGCACGATCGTGTGCACGATCCACCAGCCCCGCGCCTCTATTCTTCCGATGTTCGACAAGCTCATGCTTCTTGCTGACGGAGGAGTAACGTACTATGGCCCCACTTGGACACATGGACATGAAGACGGACTGCTGACGTACCTACGCTCGTCCGGGTGAGTGGCTTCTTGGGTGAGGTGACAAAGCGAGGGTGCTTTGGGTTGACCCATGCTGCGTTGTATTGATGATGTTGCTTGGCGTGGTGCTGCCCAACCAGGTTTCCTTGCCCACCCTTTGAGAACCCTGCGGATCACATCTTGGACCTGGTGGATCCTTTGTTTGATGTACCAGAACTGCGCAGCGTGCGTTCGCTCGCCGTTTTTGTTTTGTTTTGTTTTGTTTTTTATTCGTGTGCCTCCCCTCACATCCAAGCTGCCCGTGTGGATACCTACCTGCGTGTGTGCGGTATGTGTGCCCATCGTCATGATACACCACTACAGGTCCGCAGTGGGAGCGTGTCGGGCGCAGGCGCGCCTGAGTGGCAAAAGGGCGACGGCGCGCAAACTGTGCAAGACATCGGTGACCGTGACAGCGTGGTGCGCATGCTCCAAGAGAAGTACCGGAGCTCCGAGCTGGCAACCCAGTATGCTGCGCATGCCTCTGTGGTGCCGCCACCCATCATGGGCAACTACACGGACGGCACGCCAACTTCCTGGTGGACGCAGTTTTCTGGTACGCCTCGCAACCCTCACTTGCACCCATTGGCTGCACTCTCACTCAGTCTTTCGTCATTGTGTTTCTTTCTCTCCAGTTGTCTTTCGCAGGTCCTTCTTCTACAAATTGCGCGAGCCAACGGCTGTCATGACCCAGTTTGTGAACAGCGTGTTCTTGTCCATCATCATCGGCTTCATCTACTGGCAAATGAACGACGGCCAAGCAGCTGCCATGGTGCGCCCTGCACCCGTCTCGCTCTTGCCACATGCGGTGTGCGTGTGTGTGTTCCGTCTTGCCTTGACTGAAGCGCCATGCTGTGTGTCGCCGCAGGATCGTGTCGCTGCGGTCAGCTTCGTGGTGATGTGCCAGAGCTTCCTGGCCATCGACCTCATCATCCTGTTCCCCATTGAGCGCGCGGTCTATCTCCGTGATCAGGTGGGTGTGCATGTGGGGAGGGGGTTGCAGCGTGGCTGAGTTTGTTTCATGTTCATTTGGGTGGCCGGAGGAGGAGTGCCTCACCACACTCGTTTTTTTTTGGTTTTTTTTGGTTTTGTTGTCCCACCCCCAGGCCAGCGGCTTGTACCAAACGTCGTCGTTCTACCTGGGTCGCTCCATGGCCGAGACGCCGTTTCATCTCTTGTTCGGGTTCCTTGTCGGGGTCATCACGTCCGTGACTGGTTTTGGCTGCATGCCAACCTGCGAAAACTCGCGCGTGTGCGTGTGCGTGTGTACGCGTTCGTTTCACACACAGCCTCTGTTGTCACTGCGTGTGCCAGGTACTTGATGATGGGGCTGCAGCACGACTGGGGCAAGTTCTGGATCTACACTCTTGACATGGTGCTTGTGACAAACACGGGTGTTGCGTTCCTCCTGTTCGTTGGTACTGTACGTCTCGTGGAGCTGTTGGTGTGTCGCTGCCTCCGCCTGTTCACACTCTGCTGCCATGCTTGGCATCACACACCCGCCTTTCGCCGCTGTGTTGCCTCCGCAGATTAGCCGCACAATGGCACAGGGCAACCTCATCGGCACGATCCTTTTGATTCTGCTCACTCTTTTCAACGGTGCGCGTGGGGTGCTTGCCCTTTTTTTGTTTGTTTTTCTTGTGGATGGATTGCGAGCATTCTTGTCTCACCACTCTCACGTGACATGAAATCCTTCACTTCGCCACATGGCATGTCAGGCTTCTTTGTCAACAAAGGCAACATTCCAGTTGTCTTCAAGTGGTTGGCTGATGTGTCGTTCCTGGGCTATGGCGTGGAGGTGGCAGTTGCCAATGAGCTGAAGGGACTGACGCTGACGTGCACCGCTGAGGAGATCGCGGAGCAGGCTTGCATCACCAGCGGAGATGTGTGGTTGTCTCGCCTTGACATGGGAGACGCTGACATTCCAATGTTGCTGGTACGGCGTACCGTTTGGTGTTGTCCTGCTGCAAGTGGCGTGCTCAAGCCTGCGCGCCCACGCTGCTGTTATGACTCACGCGCGGTGTCGTCGTGCTGTGTGCAGTTCTGGATCTTCATCCAGTCCCTTGTGTACCGTGCGGTTGCGTTCTTCGCACTGCACTTCTTGTACACTGGGCAGCCTTTCTCCTTCCGCCTGAAGTCACTGCGGTAGTGTTCTGCACGGCCTGCAGTGCATGCTTTGGTTTCTCGGTGTGCAATCGTGCAGTGCGCAAGGGCAACGTCAACTTGTAGATCGAGGACAACGCCCTGCCCGTAGGCCATGGCGGCGAAACGCAACAAATCGATCGATCGCTTTGCAAACCACCATGGCGCACAGCAGGAAGCAGGAACGGGGAAGAATAGACGTGTGAAAAAGTGTGACCAACCAACGTGAGATGTTACAAACGTGCGCGACCGGGCAACGCCACCTATCACAGGCACGAGCCATCAAAGAAGCAGCACAACTCCCAACACACCACGCCAGTCTTTTTCTACCCAATGACGTCACTGTCACCAGCAACACCACGGTATTCCCCCCTCAAGACACAACCGTGCACCAGCGGGGACGTGGTGTGCATGTGCGGCACACCACCCATTTCACCCCGCCAGGTACCCACAACCCAACTTCCCACAACCAAAACGCAGGCGAAAACGAACGCCACGCTTACAGCTTCAGGGCGGGATCGAAGGCAGCCACGTACATGACCACCGGCTTGCGGCCGCCACGGCTGGCCTTGACGGCGTAGCCAGCCTTGGGCTGACCGGGCTTGCGCTTCAGGCTCACCTTGGCGCCGCCGGCAGCGGCAGCAGCCTTCTTGGCGGCGTTGTCCTTCACGCGCTGCAGGAACTCATCACGGCACTTGGAGGGGCGCACGTGCTCGATGCGAACGTGGATGCGCTTCTTCAGGATCTTGCCGCGCAGCAGCTTGTTGACCTCGACACCAACAGCACGCTTGGTGACGTTGAACACGACGCCAGTGCGGCCGTGGTAGAACTTGTGGGGCATACCCTTGTGGATGGAGCTGTTAGCAAAGATGTCCACGTAGTCGCCGCGCTTGATCGGGCGCAGGTAGGTCGTCAGACCAGTGGGGCCGGCCTGGCGGAAGCCACGGCTGAACATGTCGCGCGTGCGCGCGCGGTAGCCAAATGAGTGCGGCATGGTGGCAGCTGCACAAGCACGCAAACAGCACGTTGGCGGAAGAGAGCAATCGTACGGCAAAGCAACACGGTGAGTTCAGGGCCACACAGAGGAGACCCAACCACACGACAAGAACGGCCGGTCATGCAGGCACGACCACACACAACAGGCACAAAATATCACGCGGGACCGTGGCACGTCCGCAACAACCATCCCATGCATGCGCACACAAACACACTACAGCTCCGCATGGAACGTGGCGTCAACGTACGGGCAGGCGGCCAGCTAGAGGGGTTCAACAACGACGCTCGGGGGTGAGTCGGCAGAGGGCAAACGCCGGTGTTGATGGACGACGATTGGCTGTGCCAACTTGGCGTGTTGAATGCACGGAATTTCGCACACATGACTGAATTTAATTCGTCACTATTGTGAAAGTAAAAGGACTAGCTGCGGGGTCAGCCGGTCACATGTTGCCAGCCGCATCCACTTCATCAATCTGGCCGCACGACCGTATCATTTCCACCAGGTCCGTATCTTGCCGTGTATTAAACGATAGCGTGGTTGTCGCACTTCCTGAAGCGTCAGCAGTCCTTGCAACGACAGATTCAGCGTGCTCGACGGCCTGAGTTGTGGCTTGCACGGCTTGGCGAACCTCCTGCAGCACCCCGCGTCAGCACCCCAACAACCTGCACACTGCGCTGTGCTTCAACGCACATCATGGGTACTCCCAGCACTTGCACGTGCCCTCTTCTCTGCGACTGTATGACACGTTCGGTGTGCTGCATCGAGATTCTCGATGCTGCGGCTCACGGCGTCATCGCGAGCAGCAATGTCCTTGTGCTGAGATGATTGCCAGTCCTCTGTCCAGCACACCAAAGAAGTTCGTATGTGAAGTGGACGAAACATAGAATAGACAACGATTCAATCACGCCCGAGGAAGCGCACCAATTTGTCGCAGGAGCTGCGCTTCTCGCTCTTTCAGTGCCCTCCGCAACCGATGGAACCGCGCGTGCACTTCCTCACGTGCGTCCTCCGCGGAAGCACTCACATCCGCACGCTGCCGTTCAAGACCATCGTGGCTGATGCGTTGCCAACGGAGTTACAACAACAAAACACCACGCCAAACACACAAACGGGTCACGCACATGTGCATGAGTTGGTGGCGGACTTCCGAGGGCTCGAGGAACCGCAGAAGCTGTGCATCCGCGGAGTTGTCACCAGGTGGTGCCATTCGCTGACTTGCCGGGGCTCCGCTTGTCTTTGCGAGCCGCTCTTCATTTCTGTTCAAAGATGGTGCAAGGCAAGATGCATGGTGCACACCGTTACCAAGCAGTCGAACAGCACGAAAGCGAGGCGAACACATCCACATGCAGTCACACACCTGACGGCGTAATAACCTGAAGCACCTGCCCCACGAGCATTAAGCTCCGCAGCCGCTTCCAACTCCAGTTCCTCCTGCCTGCGTCGGTCCTTCAAAAACTGTTGCAGTTCGGCGGGAGGCACTCGATGCCCGCTCGCGTATCTGCAGCACACGCACAGTGAGACCCGCTTCTGGACAGACACTACAAACGCACAACACCAGCGGCACGGCAAGGCACGCAACACACTCTTGATTTGTGGACGCCATTCGCTCATTGGGGGTTGCGTGGAGGGGGGTAGTAATCGTTGCCTGCGCTTGGTGGGCCTGCTCCAAATCACCACGTTGCTTTGCGTGCTGCGACTTGTGACCACCGCTTCCGGTTGCCGCGGCGAAGGAGCCGTCATCTCCTGCGCCGCCATCGTCGCCGTCCCACGAGCTGACCGTTACAACCTCCCCACGGGCGATACCAGACGCATCACCTGGTCGAAACGCCGGATCGCGGGAGTCTGGACTGCCTCGGCGACCATGGCCTGCTCCAACCGTCGCGGCGTGTCCGCCACCACGCGCACCATGACGGTTGCGCTTGGAGGTGATCGGCGATGTGGCTGCGTAGCCACGTTGTTTGCGGCGGCTCCGCTTGTCCTATTGCATAGGGTGGGACGTTGTGCATCGTCACACAGAAAGAAATGCAACAACATGCAACGGGGACGTGAACCCACCTCCAGCTTTTTCTTCAGGTCTGGCGACGAAAGAACCACTCGCAAGGCAGAGTTGACGCCTGATGTTGTGTCCAACGGCTTGAGCTTCGTGCGTCGGATAGCCAGTCGTCTCTGCTGCTCAACTTCATCGAGCTTTGGCTTTCGCGTAGCCTTGAACTTGCGGTAGGCTTCGCCCCTCTTTCCTGTCGCAGGCTGCACGCGCGACAAGTGTTACGGAGCTGTGCCGTCCCTTTGGATAGGATAGGCAGGTCCTACGCCACCAAGGCATGTCCAGCACACGTACGCGAGTGGATTCTGGTCCATCTGGTTGATCGCCATAGAAAAGGTACTTTGACGGGGACTCGACAACCTGGATCCTTCCAGATTTCGTTTTCTTCAGCTGAGAATGCATCATGGAGTCAGCCAACACCAACGCCATCAACGTGCATGATTCCACCACCCACAAAGCCACCCCATCGACTCATCAACATTGCATGTCACGCACAAGACCAGACTGGAGGAGTTGCTTCTTTGGTGCTAGGTCCAGGAAGTTGTGTTGGCGGCAATGCTTGTCTGTCAACGCATTGTACTCAGGAATGCCGTGCTGGCGGTGTAGCGACGCACCAGGTGAGTACACTGAGCTCTATGTGTGCCTACCAACCAACGCAGTACTTACAGTCATGCGTGCGAACATGGCTCCAGGATGACTGAGAGCTTGCGGGTGCCTGCTGCAAGATCGCCGCACGCGCTGCGCAGTGGGAGCCGCGCAGCGTTCAGCTGTTCGTTGCGAGTGTGTGATTGATTGCGTTTTGCTAAACAAAACCGGTTTAAGATACCACAATGATGAATACACATATTTCAACGTATGCTGGCGGGCACTTCGCGCGAGTCTGCTGTGCGCATCGAGCTAGCTGTGTGCCCAACCACAAGCGCCTCATGCCGTGGGAGCGCGTTTTGTTTGCGCTTTGAGGCCGTTTGAATCACCACAAGGCGCATTTCACACGTGACCAGTTTCGTTGGGGGGTATGGCGATGTCAACGCCTGCACAAGGTCTGCTCGGTGCGCAGCAACAGCAACAGCGCCAGCAACTGTACGGGCTTGCGCATAGCCATGTGCATGGGGCGACTCCTGCCCCTGTGTCCAACGTCATGTCGCTGGGAGGCCAGTCGTTTGGCGGCATGCAGCCACCGCAGCAGGCAGATGTGCCCAAACCTGCCCCGAAACGGGATCGAACAATGATTGTGGTGCCTGTCGAGGACGCCACGGACAGTGTCCCTCCCATGCCACTGCGGCGCGCGCTGAAGCGGGCACGCATTGCCAGTGGGGTAGTGTATACCACCGGCAACGAAGGCAAGGGTCCTGTGGAGTCGTCCAACATGTTTGCTCACCACACAGTGCAACAGGCCAAGCGACACGATGCCTTCTTGAGGTGCGAGCGGGTGGTGTAGAGCAAGCGTCTCTTCACGTGACATAACAATTGCTTGTACCGTGGTGTGTGTGTGTGTGTGTGTGTGTATGTCGTGCTTTGTTTTTTGCGTGTACCTTCTCTAATGGCTACAGGTATCAGCTGAATGCCAACCTGGTGTCCATGATGCTCGACGCCGACACTTGCCCATCCCGCCAACCTGACCACAGCTTAGCAAGCGCCATTCGTGTCGCTTCTGGTTACTTGCGCGGTGCCCCTGCAGATGCAACGTGCGCCTCGACGCAGGAACTAGCGGAACAAGCATCATCCGTCGTGGAGGGCTTGAAGCAAGCCATTGCCCGGGAGCGCCGCGGAATTGTGGAAGACACAGACGAGCACAAGGAGACATTGAACAAGCTACAAGAGAACACTGTGGCGTACGTGGTTCCATTTTCAGTTCAGCCTCTGTCGTGCCACAAGTATTCATGTTTTGTTCCTGAGCTGTGATGCAGCCACGAAGCGACTTGCTTCCAGATCGCCCACAAAGAGCAGCTTGTGCAACAGGCAGCATTGCAGGCCGCCATCGCCGCCGACGCAAAAACGAAGGGCAAGGGCCGACGCAAGAAGTAGCAGACCGCCGACGCAAAAACGAAGGGCAAGGGCCGACGCAAGAAGTAGCAGATCCAATCACCCGCCCACAAACTGTGGGTACCGTTCCCACGGCGCACCGAGTCCTCAAGTCCGTGCGCATCACCAACGACGATGGAGGAGACTGTTTGGTTGGTGGTGAGTAGGGGTTTGCTCGCAATTCGGAAAATCTGCAAAAGTTTCTGAAACCAGAAGATTTTTCAGCAGCGCTCTGCTTCTGAACGGATGTGTTCGTGTTGGGGAAAGTCAGCGTGCTCGATCGACTCTGTATCGGCGACCGGTGACAACTTTGGTGTTTGCCTGGACGCTCCCCGATTCCATAGCATGTTGCTGTAGCCTGCCACTTTTTGCTTGGACACAACTCATCAACCTGTTGAAAGGTGTAGCATGGGCTGCGTGCAGTCTTCTGAGCCGACTCCTGTGGCGCGCACCTACCAAGCTCGCAGCTCGTCACGTGCGCCGGATACCCCCACAAACACAACCACAACAAGCTTCAAGGTTCATCAGGGCGAACCTGCAGGTCTCCGACGCGTGGTGCGTTGCCCGACCAGCGCTATGGTGGAGCATGTGCCGTTTGTCGAGTGTGGGAGGGAGTGCATGGTGGCTGATTGTGGTGTGAATCGTGTCAGCGTTGCCAAGGCACTTCGAGCGTCCCCTGCGCACGTCATTACGGTGCATGTGCGACTGGTTATGCGCGCGATCAAGATCGCTTCAGTGTTGTGTCACTGAGCGACACCCTGTTCATCGGTGTGTTCGACGGGCATGGCGACCCAACTGGTGGCGAATCCGCTACAGCGGTGCGTGCCTTCAGCACGCGGGACTGTCATGTCATGGCTTGCCCGCCACCGGTGGTGGTGGTGGTGCTGCCCTTCACTAGCACCTTTTGAACCCCATGTCTCACTGCGTGTTGTGTTTTGGGGAATGCAGGCGTCGCTCCACGTCGCCAAAGAAACCTGCAGTCGCATTCTTGCTTCCTCTGCGGCGACCACACCGGGGAACACCACAACATCAGACTCTGCACCGCACGCGGTTGGTGAGGCTGTAACGTCAGCGTTCCTCGCCCACCAAGCCCTCTGCACGCAGGTGTACACGGAGAACACGCTGAAGCCTGTCCTTGAGCTCAAGAAAAAGCTCGAAGAGGAAGCTGGGGTTGATGATCTGGGGGTACGTGAACATACTGCCGCATCCCGGCTAGGTTCGGTCTATGGTCTCTCTCTTGGCACTGTCTGTAACATGGTGGCCCACTGGTTTCGTCGCCGGCTCGGCAGATGTCATACCCGCACGAGGGTGGAACCACAGCAACGGTGGCAATCGTGAAAGCAGACCATTTGTGGTTGGCTTGGGTGGGCGACTCTCGTGGAGTTGTGGGAACACTAAACACGAGTACGATGCGCCCAATGTGTTCTTTCGCCACCGAGGATCATGATGTACGTGGGGGTGTTGATGTAGCATACATCTTTGTGCTGGACGTGCTCGAGGTTGATGATTCTGCATACGTGCGTGTTCGTGTTGTGTACACTCCCCCCCAGGTGGACAACGAAGCAGAAGTTGAACGAGCAACGAACGCCGGTGGCGCTACCTTTGGCCGGTATGGGGCGTCGTAGAGATCGGGTATGCAACTTCCAGTGGTCTGACACTGCCCGTGCACTGTTCGCGCTCCACACAGGTACTTCGCGGCCAATGGCGTGGATGGCATGTTGCAGCTGTCGCGAAGTCTGGGCGACGTTGCATTTCACCGGGACGACATCGTCCTGGCAACGCCACAGCTGTGGGACCGTCCGTTGACCCCGGACGACATGTTCGTGGTCATGGCCTCGGATGGGGTGTGGGGTTGCTTCGAAAGCGACGAGGTGGTGTCGTTCGTGTACGACCAGCTGTGTGCGCGGGGATACGGTGTACCAGGCGAAGCCATGGACGACGCCACGGCAACCCTCTCTGCTGCAGGTGGTGGCGCCCAAGGTGAAGCGAAGGTGCACGAAGAGCCTGCCTTGGTGGGAGACGTGGAGGCGGCCGTTCAAGCTGCTGCCGTGGCACTGGAGGAGGAGGCGTACGTTTGCATTTTGTTGTCGCTTGTTGCTGACTGTGCTTGTGCAGTTTATGGTGTGTGTGTGTGTGTGCGCGCGCGCGCATGTGTGTGTGTAATGTAGTGTCGTGTAGTGTAGTATGCACTTGCCCTTGCCCTTGTTGCCGTGCCCCTTGCCCTTGTTGCCGTGCCCCTTGCCCTTGTTGCCGTGCCCCTTGCTCTGCTGCACGCCGGTCAACGCAAACAGCTGACCGTCGCCGCGGTTTGCCCTGTGGTTGACGGTGTTGTGGCAGTCACTCGCGGTGCAAGACAGGCCGCCTCAAGCTGGACGACATCTCCGTCACCATTGTGACGTTTGCCGCGTTTTGGTCCAAGCCACGCGAGCGAGCCGCAGCGGCAGCGACCAGCGACGCAGCCACGGCGCCACCGGCAGTTGCAGCCCATGCTGTACCCGGTGCCACAGTCGCAGCCGGGCCAGATTCACCGCATACAGACGGCGCTCTGGACACGCCGTTAACAAAGTCCTCAGGAGCCCAGCCTGCGAACAGCTGGGAGACTCATGATGCATGAGGTTGCGTATATATTTCTTTCTGTCGCATGTCCGATATGTATGTGAAGAACGCAAACTCGAAACGAGCGAGCGGTTTCCTCACCCGTTGCTACTCTGCTGTTGTTGTCGTGGTGTGTCCGTCCACGAGTAATATGGAAGATTCCTCCCAGCAGCTCAGGTGTGTCGTTCGCCATGCACTTGATACACAACTTTGCACGTTTTTCTTTCACTTCACGAAAGCGCCCGAGACACAAACGCCGTTCACAGACGCACACTGCACGGCGCACGCAACATCTACCAAATACTGTCTTCTTCTTCATCTTCGTCTTGTTCCAGTGTGTTACGTTACGTTCACTTTCACGTGGACTTCTCCACACCAAGCTTGGCAATCACGGCCTTCAAGATATCCTTGAGAGAGATGATGCCCACAACGCGGCCTCCCGTCTCCGACACGTACACGCGGTGCACCTTGGTGGCTGCCAGGCGCTCGATGACACGACGCAGCGTGAACGTCTTGTTCACTGTGATGGTCCCCGGGCGGGATCGGCCACGGCGCTCCACAACGTCCATGATCTCACGTGCCGTGGAGATGAACTCCAACGCTGGCAGCGCTACCAGTGCAAACTTGCCTGTGCCAGCGATGGGGAGCACGTCGGAGGTCGAAATCTGGCTGAGCAGCTTCCCCACCTCCGCCTCGTCGTCAAGAACGCCCACCGACGAGATGCGGTTGTCTACCATGGCCTTGAACGCCTTCAATGCAGGCTCGCTGCTACCGATGGTGATCACATGCTTGGTCATTCCCAGGTTCAACTCACCCACGGTCTTGTCCATGATCTCTGACACCGCTGGCATGTGCTGTGAAGTCACCATCCCACCGCCAGCCACGAGAGAATCACAGGGGTCAGCACACAATCCACGGGGCGTGCTGCCGTTGAAACAGTGGAACAGCGACACTGACTCACACCACCCACAGCAGTAGCAGTAGCAGCAGCAGCAGTAGCAGCAGCAGCAGCAGCAGCAGCAGCAGCAGCAGCTTTGCGGCAAGGAAGAAGAAACCAGTGAAGTGAACACGCACCTCGTTCAAGAACGCAATCACTCGGGACTGGGCAATGATCTTCTTGACACGCCCATCGGCGCCAACTACCGGCACACGGTGGACAGAGGATCCGCCGGACACAGAGTTGGCCAGCATCGTGACAACCTGAGTTACCCACACAGCCGCAGCCGGGGAACACGAACAGGAAGCGTGTCACACATCACAGCAACACAACCCCAAACCGCCCCCAAAGCACAGCAACAAAACAAAAGAAAACAAAAGACACAACCACCACCACAGTGGCCGAGGATCCTTTGCTTTGCGAGTGACACGTACCTCCACGAGGCCGGCATCTTCAGACACTGGCAGGAAAGGACTGTTGGCGGACAAGTTGACAACTTCGCTGATGGGGGCAGTGATGTCAACCTCGAGGGCCTCACCAACCTTTGTCAGGCTGCCAAGCGTCTTGATGTCCGTGGCAGAGCTAGCATCGACCACCAGCTTCACCATGTCTGCCAGTGCAACGAAGCCGACATACTTGTTTGTCGTGGAGTTGTACACAGGTGCGGAAGAGATGTGGTTGTTGACCTGAAGAAGCAGCTCGGAAGGTCACGGCACTGCATCTACCACAGCACGACCACAGACACCTGCACACACTCCAGGGACACCCCTGGTGCGGATAACCCACTCACCATAGCCTTGAACCCATCCAACACAGATGACTTGGAGTCAATCTCCACCACCTTGCCTGTGAACGGAAAAGCAGACACTGTCGTGCGCTTCATCAACTCTGCCAGCGCCGCATCGTTCGCAATATCCGCGGACTTTGCCTCCTCAGCCATTGTGGTGGGGCAAAAGGGTGTTGTGGCGTGCTTCTCACGGGTATCCGACGTGAACAACAGGCCGTGCACCCACACCTTGGACGATCCGCTGATAACCACGTGTTGTGTGTTAGTTTTGTTATCATGCCTCGCCCGGGCGGTTTCATAGTCCCTTATCACCGCACCCTCCGCCCCGTCCACCAATCGAAAGCACAAACAGCGCATCATGGGGAGCCGCCATACCCACACCCACCCACACTTCACAACGTGCGCACGCTGTGGCGAAAAGCGGATGTCGTCAATCATGCGCGCGTCATCATACTGTTCCTGCACCTGCGCCTGCATCTGCACCAGCGCCAGTGCCCGCCCCGGTTCTGGGGGAAGCAGAGGCCACCACACCTCGGATTTCTTCCACCGCATGTCGCTTGGCTTCTTCGAGCTCTTCATCACCGACAACGCTGCCTGGCCCGGTACCGGGTGCGTCATCCCACAGCGTTTTCATTTCCGTGCCAACGACAGCCGACATGGCCTCCTGAGCCACAGCCTCGACTCTGGCACCAACCTCGTCGATGGTTCCCTTGGCATCCACCATACGCCATCCGTCATGGTGCATGCGCTGGTAGTTGCTGCGAACCTGTGCAAATCAAACAACGCGCACGCGTGATGTTCATGTCACGTCAGGAGTGTGTGAACCGAACTGCGCAGGGTCCCACGCACAATTCGCTGAAACTCATCAGCCTCATATCGTTCCGTGCCAAACCCGCCACGCTTCGAGGCCGCATCGGCGTCCAGAGTCAGGTACACGACAACGTCAGGAGCAGGGAGCCCCGTTTCGGGTGCACTACACCAACTGAAGCTCATGCCAGGCTTTGCAGCCGAGAACGCAATCCCACTGCGGATCGGGTTGCGCACGCAGGCGTGTGAGTGAGACGACCACACCTGCACTGGCGCCACCACCACACTGCACTGCGGCACACCTGTGAGAGTAACGGTCAACAATCATGTGCTTCCCAGAGGCGAGTGTGTCAGTGATGCGCTTCCTGTCGGTCACAAATTGCCCCGAAGCGGAGTTGTGAGCCGAAGCCACGTGATCCACTCCGCCAACTCAACCATACACGTACGCGTACTCCCATCGATTGGCAGAGAACAGGAGATGTACGGCCCTGTCATCCAGTTCAATCTCCTTCTTCAGATACCGATCAATAATCTGGCCAATGGCCGTGGACCGCTCTGGTTGACAGGATCGTGTCAGTCGATCGCATGGTGGGAGCAGGACAGAGCGAGCGCGCGCGTACCTGGGAACCGAAGGAACTCAGCATCGTGACCCTGGCTCTGCAGTGTTGACACAAGTCGGGTAGCTTGTGTGGTTTTTCCACAACGATCAACTCCCTCAAACAGGATGAACGCGCCCCTTGGCTTCGCTTCGCTGGTTGTGGTGGTGGCGGCTGCTGCTGCTGAGCTCATTGTCAGCAGTTGCTCGCTGAATCGGTGGAACAAGGGAGCACGGGTCACTCTTCGGGCACACAAACCAACAACACAGTGCATCCACAAATCAGGGTCGCAGTTCAGCAGCAGTTGACAGCACCAGCACCACTTGTGTCAGTGCAGCACGGCACGATGTTTGGGCTGCACATGCCGCGGTTTTCGCGCGGCGTCGTAATTTCACAAAGTTGTCACTGGAATTACAATTTCTGTTGTCTGCTTTTTCCGTGCTGTCACCCCCTCCCTGCCGCTCCATGCTGCCACTCTTGATGCTTGCCTGGGCCAGCGAACGAAGCACAGTTCGTAAGAGTTGTGTTCATGCACGCAGTTCCGTGTATCGGCGTCAGAAGTGTGTCGCGGCGAGCCGCCGGTTCGAATTTTGACATTCACATTCTGATTGGAAATTACGAAATTTGCACGCCCGTGCCAACACAAACACTTGTGCGCACGCATGTGTGGTGCCGACTTTTGTTCCGTTCAGAGCTAGCTCCTCCTTCCTCGTGTGTACGTTTGTCATGGTGGCGGGTGGCCACCCGGCAGGATTTTCATTGCAGTAGATGGAGTTATTCAGGCGGCTGCTCAGCTTCCGCAATTGTACACATGGAGTGACGAGTGGTTGTGCAATGTGTGTGTGTTATGCAGCCGCCACCATGTCCACAAACGATCCCCGCTATGATGGTGTCCTCTTGGGAATGGCACAGGCAGTGTCTCGTGAGACCCGTGGCCACGGCATTGAGCCCCTTCTCGATGTGTTCTTTTCGTTCCTCCGCCGCAAGACGGATTTCTTCGCGGCCGTCGGTGTGGTTCGTTCTGGTTGTGGTTATGTCGTCATGTCCCCCAGCTCAAGATTAACAATGCAACCGGTGACGCTGGCCTGGCCTGGCCTGTCCATCCCACCGTGCGACAGGAACGTGCCCGCGAAACGGTGATGAAGGCCTTGGACCGGCAAGCGGCGGAGATGAAGCGTGACGAGCAGCGCAAGCAAGCGGAGGCCGAGAAGCGCCGCAAGCAGATCGAAAAGCGCATGAAGAAGGCCGAGGCCGAAGCGAAGGCTGCAGCCGCCGCCAAGGCAGCAGCAGCAGCCAAGGCTGCGAGCGATGCCGTTGAAATGGGCGCAGATGGTAGCTTTGATCTGAGTGACGCGCCCGACGCGTCCTCTTCCGCAGCCGCGGCTGCACCCACGACTGCATCCTCGTCATCGGCTGCACCAGCCACAGCCACCAGTGCGCGCACGCCTGATGCTGTTATTGATGTGTCCAAGAGTGAAGATGGGGAGGAGGAGGAAGGGTCCAAGGGGCAGGGTACGTCGCCCTCCGTGCTTTGACTGGCCTTATGTCAGGCTGCGTGCTTGCTTGCTCGTTTGCTTGCTTGCTTGCTTGCTTGCTCGCTTGCTCGCTTGCGTGTTTGCGTGTTTGCTTGCTCGCTCGCTTGCTTGCTACTACTTGCGCTGTTGTTTCACATTCTCTTCTGTCTGTGGTGTGTGGTGTCATGTTGCGGATCACTTGTGCAGCACCTGTCGGGAACGGTGGATCGACGGACACGTACTACTGGACACAAACGTTGCAGGATCTCACCATCTACATCCCAATCCCAGACGGCACGCGCGGAAAGCACGTCGGTTGCGATTTCTCCATCACCAAGCTGAAGGTTGGACTGAAGGGCAAGAAGCCCGTGCTTGACGGCAAGTTGCTGAAGCGCATCAAGCCGGACGACAGCTATTGGACACTCGGTACGACACGTTCCTCATGGACAAGCACGCAGCGTTGTGACTGCCGTTCCGTGGCTGCTGGATTCGGCTCATCATATCACGATATGTGGCTGTGTGGCGATGTGTGTGTGTGTGTGTGTTTCGCATGTGCAGAGGACGCCGTCGCACCCCACACAGGTCGCGTCGTTGCGGTGTACCTGCAAAAGGAGAACACCATGGAGTGGTGGAAAGCCGTCGCGGAGGGTGAGCCCGAGATTGACACCAGCAAGGTGCAGCCAGAGAACTCCAAGCTGAGCGACCTGGATGGCGACACACGGGCCACAGTGGAGAAGATGATGTATGACCAGAGGCAGAAGGCGATGGGGCTCCCGACGGCGGACGAGCAACAAAAGCAGAGTATTTTGAAGAAATTCATGGCTCAACACCCTGAAATGGACTTCAGCCAGGCGAAGATCAACTGAGTGTAGCCTAGCGCTGCTTGCCTGTCGTTTCGTGTGGGTTGCCCGCTCCTTCGCTTCCGCGCGCAAGGTGTGTGCGGTGGGCAGAACAACAAACTCAATCGGCGCGAGTGCGTTGGCTCAGCGGCGACCTGAACAATCCACTGATTGCAGCACAACCTCCAACGTGCTCACCCACGACGTTGACAAGCGCACACGCGAGGAAGCAGGGGCCAGTTCAGGCACGCAACACGTCGATGTCGTAACGAACGAACGATTCCTGTTGAGACCATTTTTGAGAAATTTCACCAAAAAATCTCATCGAAATTTTGATCCGAGGCGTGTCACATGCACTGCTGCTTTCTGACGTCAGCATCGGCACTCGTTGCAACTGCAAGCACCGGACAGCGCTACAACAGCCGCATGAATTGCAAGTGCAGATCGCTCGTCCTTCGTGTGGTTGACCATGGCAGCGCTTGGTGAACCGGTCGTGGAGTCGAAACTGCTGTGTGCGCCAGTAGACTCTGGCGCCATCCTGCTTGACTTTTGGGCCTACTCTGTGTGTCCGTAGTGGTGCCTGGCTCAGCCCAGGCTGGCTGCTCTGGGTTGGGTGCTCTGGGTTAGGTGACTGGGTAGTTAACGGACCATTGTTGCACTCCTGCTTTGTTTTCGCAGACGGCACTGTGGCACTCTTGATGTATGCTGCGCTGAATTGTCTCCTGCAGGTGAGCCTGCGCCGTTTGCTGTTTCCATGCATGCTGCTGAGCGCCCACCACCACACCACATGATTGCTGAGACATTCGACAGACCTATCTCACCGCTCGCATTACCTGCCCCGGGACTGGGAAGCAGTCACTGAACTGGTGTCTGAGCCGCATCGATGTCAAGGTG